>Ga0315336_1000279_pt1 | contig 177121 bp, 140 predicted proteins | sample ASW5metaG_FD_204512 | JGI IMG/M metagenome (GOLD analysis project Ga0315336, IMG submission 204512) | Ammonia-oxidizing marine archaeal communities from Monterey Bay, California, United States - ASW #5 | ecosystem: Environmental > Aquatic > Marine > Intertidal zone | place: USA: California... | reverse complement strand
CGGAGTTGGAGGGCGCCATCGAGGAGTACATCAAAAGCCACAACGCCGATCCCAAGCCTTTCGCCTGGACCAAAACCGCCGACCAAATCCTCGCCTCCCTCGCCCGCTTCTGTAAGCGAACTTTAGAAACAGGACACTAGCCCTGTGTTGCCAACAGACTGAGGAGCAGATCATGTTCTCGCGAGGACCCAAGGCCGTTGACGCTGCACCTGGCGACGAGTACGCCAAGTTCCTGCAAGAGGCAGCCGCAATCCTCGGCACTTCTGCGGATGATCTTGAAATCTCCAAGGAACTCCAAAGCGGTTACGGCTGCGATGAACTCGAAGTCATCGAGCTAATCCAAATTGCTGAGGATCTTTGGGGCACATCGTTAGTGCCGAATGCGTTCAACGTGGAGGATGCCCAGCGGGCGACCCGGAAGTTCCGAACGCTACGCGATATCGTCAACGAAGCACAATTGGAGCAGCCGCACTAGCGTCCGAACTGTTCGCTTGTGGGGACGGTTGTTGCCGCCAGGCACCAGAATCACGCTAGAATCGGCCTGTCGTGATCGGCCGCACGATCAGCCAATACAAGATCCTCGAAAAGCTCGGCGAGGGCGGCATGGGCGCCGTCTAGAAGGCCGAAGACACGCAACTGCGCCGGACCGTCGCGCTCAAGTTCCTCTCGTCTGAGACCGTAGGTAACGAGGAGGTCAAGGCCCGCTTGATCCGGGAGGCGCAGGCGTCGGCTTCCTTAGACCACCCCAACATCTGCCAGGTCTTCGGCATTCACGACGAACAAGGCCAGACCTTCATCGCGATGGCCTATATCGACGGGCCTGCGCTGGCGGACAAGATCAAGGAACGCCCGCTTCCCCTCGACGAAGCTCTCAGCATCGCCGCCCAGATCGCCGAGGGCCTGCAGGAAGCCCACGAGAAGGGGATCGTCCATCGCGACATCAAGCCGCAGAACATCATGCTGACTCGGAAGGGTCAGGTGAAGATCATGGACTTCGGCCTGGCCTCGCTATCCGGCCGGTCCAAGTTAACCAAGAGCGGCACAACGCTCGAGACGCCGTTGTACATGGCGCCGGAGCAACTGGAAGGCAAGAAGGTTGATCGTCGAGCGGACATCTGGGCGCTTGGTTGCGTGCTGTACGAGATGCTCACGCAGTGCGCTCCGTTCGCCGCGGACTACGAACAAGCCATTGCGTATGGGATCTTTAACGAAGAGCCCGAGCCTGCGACGGGTCTACGGAGCGGGCTGCCTGTAGAGATCGACCGCGTCATCGAGAAGGCACTAGCCAAGAAATCCAACGAGCGCTACCAGCACGCTGACGAGCTTCTCGTCGATTTGCGCTTCGGGGTCAAGACAAAGGAAACCGTCGGAGGTCCGCGTAGTCCGGGACCCGAAACCAAACAGAAGCTGAAGCGGCTCCAGATTGCATTGGCCGCAATGGCAGCTCTGTTGACCTTAGCGATCGCAATCGTCGCTCACCTGCTACGACGGCCAGAGACGACTCCGGAGGTGACTGTACGCCGATTCGGCATTGAACCAGCTGGCGATCTCTATGCCGACGAACGCGCTTGGCGGGAGATCATGATCTCGCCAAACGGACGTCATGTCGCCTATACGACGGGGCCAGGCCTCGAAACACGACTTTGGGTCCAAGACTTGGACCGAGAGGAGGCTCGGGAGATCGCAGGTCCGGAGCCGATTCGCTACCCGATCTGGTCACCTGAAAGCGATTTCATCGCTTTCCAGGCGGGCGACGAGCTCAAGAAGATTACAGTCGACGGCGGACCCACGGTCACGCTCTGCCGATGGACGAGGTCGTCTTCTGACCGTGGCACTGGCGCAAGTTGGAGCTCGGATGGCGCCGCAATCGTGTTCAGCTCGGGTCAGCCGCGGAGGCTATTCGAAGTGCGCAGCCGAGGAGGGAATCCAAGGCTCTTGTTCGAGCCTGACGAGTCCGAGGAGGAGGATGCTTTCAAAAACCCCGGCTCCGCCGTAAACCGGTCCGTTTCTATCGCCGCCGTTCCACCCCCGAACTGGTCTAGTTTTCCGGCGGCACCACGCTGGTCTAGCGCTGCACTGTCCTTGACACTTCGAGCGACGGTTCCAGGAGGGTTCATTTCGACAACGGGGGAGCGATTCGCTCCTGGCTTGAGAATCGGACTTGGTAGTACTGCCCGACCGCAGTTAGGCTGCCGTTCTGGCCGAAGAGCCCGAACCCTATGTTGTTCTCCCCGCCTGCGTCGTACAGCACCCATTGGAAGGCGTACGGAGTACCCCACTCTTCCGCCGCCGCAAGAGTAGCCTCTGTTCTGGGAATTGGACCATCTCCCCAGGCCGACCGAGAGAACCCGAGTTCGCCCAGGATGACGGTCGCTGCACCAGCAACGTCCCGGATGGTGTTCAAATCGGCTACCAGCTCCTTCGCCGGGTCTTGGCGGTTGAGGCTCTCCCAGGAGGAGTAGGAGACGAAGTCGAATCGAATAAAAGGGATGACGTCGTATAGCAAACTCGGAAGTCCGGCCTCGGCCAATCCCCGCACCATGTTGATCTCCGGCGCGGAGTAGACCGCGACGCCTTCGTAGCCTTCGGCCGAGGCTCGTCGCCGGCCTTCCTCAATCCCCTCCCAACGGGCGTTGAACCATTGCCTCATTCCTTCGATCGAATCCGACGGCCCCGAATTACCGCCGTAGTGGACAGAGTAGGATTCGTCACAACGTACCCGGAAGGCTTCATCGCGTATGTAGCGGTCTGCCGCCCCACAGTAGACGCTGTTGTCTCCTTCCCAGTTCGAGAGGATGAAGCGCTTCTTCGTGCCCCTATACGTGCGGCAAAGCTCGTAAACGAAATCCGCGTACTCTTCCACCAGGGCTGCACGGTTCTCAGCGGTGTAGAAGCCACGGCTCAGAAAGTGCTCATTCGAACAGTCGTCGAAGCTCACCCCGTCGTAGGCTGTGACCATGTAAGTCTCGATACCAGGGTTGGACAACGCCCGCTGAACATCGGCTTCCTGCGCCCCCTTGGCGAGCGTGAAATCCTCGTAGCAGTCAGCGCCGATGTTGTAGTCGCGGCGATAGCGCGCGGAAAGCGTCAACCTGACGGCTCGCCCGCCCAACCCGGCGACGGCCTCGACCCCCTGGGACATCGAGCGCGTAGCGGTACCGGACCAATGGTAGACGCCGACCGACGTTTGAGGCGCCGCATCGCACGCGTCCGTCTCGCCCTCGCTCGCTGCGCGGTAGACGTGTTCCTCGGCCCGCCAGACGTCGGCGGCGAGCGAGTAGAGCATCACGTAGATGGGACGTCCGTCCGACGGCAGGCTGACCTGAACGGAGAGGCTCCCTAAGACGTTCCTATTGGCGATATCGGCGCAGTAGCGGCAACTGCCCACGCGGATCCAATAGCGTGTTTCGAGCGGGTTGCCCCTCCAAAAGAACCGATGGCAAGGGGACAACGTATCCCCCGACCTGAGCAGCAGCATGCTGCCTTGTTCCCCACGGCTTCCGCTGGTGGTTGAAGCCGCCGGCAACAGAATGACTAGCAGGACGCCGAGAATCTGTGCACGCAGTACGAATCGCATTTCCGCCCCCCTGTGGGTTCCGAGGGGCGGCCCAAATAGCCGCCGCTCTATCCCGGGCAGCGGGACGGAGGAGAGTTCGGGGTCACGAAATCGTTAACTTGTCGATTTCCGGGTGGATCGCCGCCGCGGCGGCGGTCACTCACAGGCCGATCTGAGTGCAGGCGGAAGCGGGACCGTTGAAGGATGCTTAACTGACCAGCGGAAGGGGCTTCGCCGTCGAACATACGTGGAACGAAGGGCCCACGCAGACGGCCTAAGCACAAAAAGATAGGAAACTCCTTGACATTCCGACATTAACAGTTATCATGCTTGCAGCCCAGCCTGGACCTGACTAGCTGTTCAGGCGAGCACAAGAAAATGCGGGGCGATGTTACAGTCCTGTTGGGACGCGTTCAAGCGGGCGAGCAAGAGGCCGAGGAACTACTTTTCTCGGCGATCTATGACGAACTTGAGCGGCGGGCTCGCGCGATCCGGCGCAGAGAACGTCAGAACCACACGATCCAAACCACCGAGCTGATCAGCGAAGCCTACATCAGGCTGAAGCGCGGCGCCGAAGTGGATTGGCAGGGCCGAGAGCACTTCTTCCGCGTTGCCGCGCGGGTGATGCGGCATTTCCTCATAGACTACGCCAGAAAGAGAATGGCCGAAAAGCATGGCGGAGGAGCCCTGGTTGACTTCGACGTGGATCTGCTGCCGACGAAGCGAGCGCTCAGCGTCACTGAGGTCCTCGCACTCGACCAAGCCATGGAGCGTCTCCGAGAGCTAGACTCGCGAGCGCATCAGGTGGTGGAGTTCCGCTTCTACGGCGGGCGGTCCGTTGAAGAGACGGCCAAACTGCTGGATATCGGTCCCCGCACAGTGAAACGCGACTGGAAGTACGCCCGAGCATGTCTCCTCTCTGAGTTGGCGGGAGGGACGGATGACGGGCCGTGATCCGCCTTCGGAGAAGACGATCTTCCTCCGAGCATGTGAGCTTGCGGGCGACGAACGCGAGCGCTATCTGGATGAAGCTTGCCGCGGGGACGCCGCGCTGCGAGCACGGGTCGAGAAGTTGATCGCGCAGGACGCACAGGACGACGATTTCTTCCCGGACGAGCCAGGCAGCGAGGAATGGGCGCTTGAGCAGTGGGTGTTTCACGCTGGCGAAAAATTGGGCCGCTTCGAAATCGTCAGGAAGCTCGGCCGAGGCGCGATGGGCCAAGTCTACGAGGCCCGGGACGGCAAACTCGGCGAGCGCGTCGCTCTGAAGACCCTCCGGCCCGAGCTGGTCAGTTCGCAAGAGGCTCGGAAGCGATTTGAGGACGAGATCCTTGTCGCGAAAACGATCACGCACCCCAACATCTGTCGAATCCACGACCTGATCGAGGATGATTCGGCCGAGCGCAACGCATTGTGCTTCAGCATGGAGATGCTCGACGGCAAGAGCCTCTCCGAGTATCTCCACCAGAAGAAACGACTGACGCCCCAAGAAGCGCTGCCCCTGATTCGCCAGATGGCGGATGGGTTGACGGCTCTTCACAAGAAGGAGGTCGTTCACCGCGATTTCAAGCCTGGAAACGTGATGCTCATGAAAACGCTGGATTCCGGGCCAGTCGCAAAGATCACCGACTTCGGATTGGCCCAGCCGACGCTGCCTCAGGGCCCCCCCGATACGTGGGTCGGGGCCGCCAAGGGCATCGAGGGGACGCCGAGGTACATGGCGCCTGAGCAGTTCTCGACCATGCGCACCGAAATCGGACCCGCCGCCGACGTCTACGCCTTCGGAACCGTGGTCTACGAGATGGTGACGGGCGAGGTGCCGTTCGAGTCCGACGACCTCTTTGAGCTCGCGGCGAAGAAAAGGAACGAAACACCGAAGCCTCCCAGCGAACACGTGCCCGATCTCGACAGGCGCTGGGAGACAATCATCCTCAAGTGCCTGGAACGAAAGCCCGAAGACCGCCCGGCGAACGTTCAACAGGTGGTGGAGGAGCTGGAGGCAGCGGAGCCGGCGCCACGGGCTAAGCGACGCCGGAAGACGCTGAGACGCCGGAATGTCGAAGAGAATCTGAGAGTCGGAGCAGCCATCGGCGCTTTTGTGGCCATTCTATTGGCCCTATTGTGGGTCGTTTCTCGCTCTCAGTTTACAGAAGGGCAGCCGATCGATGGCGTACGGCGACACGTAGTTGTCCTGCCGCTTACGGCCGTCGGCGCCCAAACCGAGCTGCAAGTGCTCGCGGACGGCCTTATGGAAACTATCGCACGCCGCCTGTCCCAATTCGAGGGATTGAACGAGGAGTTTCTGGTTGTTCCGGCGAGCGAGGTACGACGGAGAGAGGTGACTACTCCAACTGACGCTTTGAAGAGGTTCGGCGTCAACTACGCAGTTGAGGGCAGTCTTCAGGGTCAAGGGGAGCGCCTAAGGCTAGTGCTTACCTTGGTTGACGCTGAACAATTGCGCCAGCTTGACACCGTGATGGTCAACGGCACTCGCGCTAACGCGTTCAGCTTGGAAGATGGAGCGGTGACGAGGTTGGCTAACCTGCTCAACCTACGCATCCAACCCAATCACGTTGGCCTCGACCGACCGGCAACCCCGAGCGCCTACGAATTCTACTACCGAGGCCGCGGCTATCTGCTCGAGAGCCACAAGACGGAAAACCTGGAAAACGCGATTACGATGTTCGAACGCGCCCTGGTGGACGATGACGAATACGCTCTCGCCTATGCTGGTCTCGGAGAGGCCTACTGGCGGATGTATGATCGCACCAGCGATCCCAAATGGATCGATCTGGCTGTTGACATCTGCCAAAAAGCCATCGAGTCGGACGACGAGCTTGTGGAAGTGCACGTCACTCTGGGCCTGGTCAATGGCGGAACAGGGAAGTACGAACAAGCCGTTCAGAACTTCAAGACCGCCCTGGAGTTGGACCCTCGAAACGCCGACGCCTACGTGGGCTTGGCGAGGATCTATGGCGAGATGGACCGCCCCGACGAGGCGATAGCAACCTATCACACGGCCATTTCGCTGCGCCCCGGCGATTGGAGAATGTACCACCAACTCGGTCTGTTCTATTTCGGTCGGCGGGACTACGAGAGCGCCATCGGGCCGTTCCAGAGAGTCGTCGACTACACGCCGGGCAGCGCACAAGGGTTCTTGAATCTCGGCGCCGCCCTTCACGGGGCCGGTCACGTCGACCAAGCACAGGCTATGTACGAACGATCCATCGAAATTGAATCCCGGCCATTCGCGCTGTCTAACCTCGCAAAAATTCATTTTGATGCGGAACGGTACGAAGAAGCCAAGAAGTACCTTGAACAGGCAGTGCGCCTAAAACCGTACGACTTCAGTTTGCGGGGAGAACTGGCCGGAGCCTACGAGCACTTGAGTGACTCTCGAGCACCGGAGCAGTACCTTGAGGCCGCCGAACTCGTCAAACAAGCGCTAGAAGTCAATCCCATGCGTCAGGAACTTCTTAGTGAAATTGCCCACTACTACCTGGGAGCGGGAGAATCGGACCAAGCACAGGCTTGGCTTGCGAAGGCAACTGCGCGTCGCGCCGAAGCTGGAGGGTACGAAATGGTAGTAAACGCGCTGACCTGCGCCAGGCTCGGACGTGATGACGAGTCCTTTGAATGGATCGCGGGTGCGCGGGATCGTGGCTTTTCCGAACAGGACCTCAAGAAGAAGCTGAAGTCGAGTCTTTGGTTTATGCCGCTGTGGAACGACCCTAAAACTCGTCTTCTGTTAGGAGAAGAATGGCATGAATGAATGGATGATTCTCGACATCTCTACAGTAGCCCTGGAGTGAGAGCTGATCGATTCGCCAGCTGCCAAGGGCGCGAAGTTACGCACCTAAGGGCGGCTGGCGTTGTGGCACGCGCCGAGACAATGCGATGCCCAAGTAGGTGGCGGAAGCGCCTTTTTGTTCTGTTTTAGAGGACCCTTGGAGGAGGATCAACGATGAGTAGCGAAAATCGCCGTAAGTTTCTAAGAGCAGCTGGAGGTGCGACTGTGGCCTTGGCCGCCGGTGCGAAGTGCGCCGACCACCATATTGTTGTGAACAATTGTTGCGATAGCCACGACGAACTAGAGACTGAAAATGTGCTGAGTCTGTCTCTCGGCGAGGTGTCCGGGATCAAATGTGTCAATCGCTATCCCGAACACGGCCTCAAGCTAGTAAAGGGTAAGCAGCGGGCATTCATCGTGAGGCTAGGGTCCCCTGCTGATACCCCCGTTACCTGCACCGTCGCGGGCGGAGTCGACCTCGGCGACCTCTTCGAAATATATCCCACAAACCCGTTCACGCTGAACGAGGGAGAACACGAGTTGTTCTTATTCAAAGTGGATCTCGGTGGCCTCGTCCCGAGAGACGACAAATTCAAAGACGCTCTTCCGCCATGGGCTAAGACGTTTAGTTTTACCTTTGAGCCCGTTGCATGTGCAGGCATAAACACGGACCACAATGACATCCATGTCGAATGCTGAAATAGCCGTCACCTTCAGTCAATAGGAGCAAGTTTGTGATGAGTGGGAGAAAGATGAACCGTCTTTGCCTTTCGCTTGGTGTTTTGCTCGTCGTTGTGCCCCGCCTCCATGCCGTCAGTGGAGAATTTGCATATTCGGCCTGCACGAATACCTTCGCCAAACTTCCGGAGTTGATCCTACCCAAGCCGGTCGTGATCGGTTGTGATCTTCCAGGTTGCTGGCCGGGGGATCCAGCGGTCGGAGAGTTGACTTGGGACATCCGCTTTACCGGCTCGGCATTCGACGAGCTAATTCTCGAGTCGACTCTTCCCAAAGACCTCGAACTGGGTTTCACCGGTAGCACCAGTTCGAGTGAGGCCGGGTTCGTCGTCAAACCTGGTAGGGGGACTATCGAAGGCCTACCCCTGTCTCTTGAAGGAAACGCGCTTGTTCTCACTCCGAAGTTCAAGCCAGATGGGGAGGCGGTTCTTGCAAGCGAAGAAGGCTTCGAAGGATTCATCACAATCGATCAGACACTAGCCGGTATTGTCGTGAGCTCCTGGAGGTGGAAGTACCTGATCGAACCGTGCCCATGGCTTCAGGCAGCACCTTCTCAGGACCGGATTAAGGTCTCGAACCCTTTGAATAATGACGACCCCGTAGTGCTTGTGGACCTCCCGTCGGTGACTTGTCGGGACGACGAGTTGTTCGACGGGTATGAAGCCTCGCCCGATGGCGATAGCGTGTTCATCGGCGACGCGCAGCCTCACCCTGGGAGCACTGAGTGTAACTCTGAAGTTGCGGTCTTCGCGAAGAATCGTCGGTTGTCATACGAGCAGAATGTGGATCCTCCGTGGACGGCCGCCGCAGACGTCCATCACGTCACCTTACATGATCGTTATCAAGTCACGGTCAGCATCTGGCTCGTCCGTGCGGGCGCCGATTCTTGCTCCACCAACAACCAGTATCCGAGCTGCTGGCAAGACGGACTAGTTTACGCCAACACGAAGTACAACGAGAATCGAGTCGGCGTACAGTTTATGGCTAGCGTGCAAGACTTGACCGGCGTCAACGGCAACTCCGTCGCCAGCGTAGCCAACACTATCGGAAATGACTGCAGCACCGTGGAAGCCATACAGTCTAGTCAGTGGTACAAGCCAGGGCGACTAAACGTCTATTATGTAGAGGCACAACTACCAAGCGACACTGCCGATCATCCCAGTGTTCAATGCGGAGACGCTCCAAGGGCGGGCTCAAATATAATTTTCGTCACTACTACGGCGGACCAGGCGACCTTGGCGCACGAGATTGGCCACGCATATGGCCTGCGACCGGCCGCCCCCGGGGGACATGTGAATTATTACGCCGACTCGGGCGGCTTTGGAAGTGGCAGCAATATTATGTGGGGATTCGGCGGATCGGGTCGCGATCACTTAACCATCGGCCAGGTGTTCCGCATGAACGTTCACCCCGCGTCGATGTTGAACGTCAACTGTGACTCTCAGTGGTCGACTGCCGCCGGGGACTGCGAGAGACGAGAACCGACCCGCTATTGCGAGACTACACAAGTTGACGTGACCTGTCCGGTTCAGTGGAGAGACCTTCCATGAAATTGTCAATCGAGGGCAAAGCATGAACCTACGCCTATGTGTTGGAAATCGGAGCAGACGCGGATTCCTACTCTCTACACTGTGCGTCGCTGCCGCTGTTTGTACGGCTTTCGGATGCGGCGCGGCCGAATTCGAAGCCGTTAGCTTATCCCCGCAAGAGGGCGCCGAGGCACGTCTCAGGATTGTTCAGTGGCTGGAGTGCGAGGAATGTGTTGCAGGTGAACTTGATGCGGTCAAGGCGCTTGATAGTGTGGCAGTTCCGCCGTTGAGGGCGGCGCTAGAAGTCGGTCCGTCACCCGCCAGCATCGAAGAAGAGAGATACGCGTTGAAGCAGAACTTTCACAGTATGGTGGACTCAGGATTCACACCTATCGGCGACGCAGATGATCTCGCTGATCGATATCTGTCCAACTACCGGGCTAAATACAGGATTCGTGCGGCGATAGCGCTGGGCGAAATCGGCGGCAAGGAAGCGCAGTCTGCCCTGCAGGAGGCGAGCCAAATAGACGACCACCGCGACGATGTTACGCGAGCCATCGCCGAGTCCCTCAATAAGCTCAATCAGGCAAGCCAGTAGCCTTGTCCATCAGGACGTTCTTAGGTCTGACCTAAGACTAAGCATTTGCGCAACTTGGCGGGTGCAAGCCCTGTCCGTGATGAACTCCTGTTGATCTTTCATATTCGTCGAACGTTGTAGCAAAACACAGAATGCGTCGAACAATTCATCGGACGCAGCGTGGTCAAGCGGGATAGCTGTTAAAGAGTCCGCCCTTAGAGCTCGCGCATCATCGATTGGATTCAGACCGGGACAAAGAGCGACCGAGGCAATTCCAAGGCTCTCTAACTCCAATGATGTCTTTCGAGTCGCCTTAGTGACTGCCACGTCCGTTGCAACCATGATTCGATCGATCTCCCAATCGTAGTCTCGAAGAATCACATCGTCGCGGCCTTGAGTCTTCTTTTCCAGCAACTCTAGGTCGTCGCCCGCCACCCAGATTAAACGCTTGGGACTCTCGGGCAAGCGGTCATAAGCCTCTAGAACAAGATCCGCGATAGGGGCCCGGGCTTCCGTCGCCCAACCGCCCGGCAGCACCGAGACCACCGTTGCATCGAGCGGAATCCTCAACTCCTGGCGCGCGCGGTCTCGGTCTTTCAGGCTGTATTGAAACTCCCGCACAAAGGGGCCCAGGTACTTCACCTTGTCCTTGACCCAGGGCGGTTCCTCGTAGATGCCGGGTTCGTCCAGGAACAGGATCTCATCGGCGAACTTCAGCCCCTGCATCGAGGATTTCTCGGGCTCCACGAACCAATCGGTCAGGAACATCGTCGGCTTGTCGAAGATCTTCGCCGCCGGCATGGCCCCGAACTCTTCGTGAGCGACGACCAGGTCCGGGTTTAACCAGCCGATCAGTTTTCCGGCTAGAACGGTCGTCTCCGTCATCGGGTTCATCTCGGGCAACCCCAAATCGATCAGAGGAAGGCCAAACTCCTCGATCGTCCGCGCCCCAGTCCCGTATGAGACGAAATGGACCTGCACGTCTTCCCGTTGCTCCAGCAACTCTTTGACGATCTCGATGTCTGGGATGGCATGACCTCGACCACGGCCTCGGGAGAAGAACAGAATCCCCTTCTTGCCGTCATCGAAGTGCGGGAAGGCCATGGCGTCGCCAGTTTAACACGTGGGCCGTAGCAATCCCGGCTGCCTTTCGTTTCGAATGCGGACTCCAATATCGCTTGCACGGGCGAGCCGTTTCCCCAGCGGAGTTTTTGTTCGTGGCGGCGTTGGCCCCACTTTCAAAGCCAGTGCGCTGCTAGGGGTGAGCGAGATCAAAAATGGCCGCACTATCGAAACACCTCAACCCCGGCGTTCGGGACCAAGGACAAGAACCGTGGGCCTCGTTGGGGCTGGATGTCCGACAGTCCGGGGCAGTGTTTGGCCGACGCGTGCGAGCGGAATCGCGGCTTGCGCGCGAAACGGCCTCGCCCGAGGTCGATCTCACTTCCACGACGATGTCCCGCTACCGCGTCATCGAGAAGCTGGGCGAAGGCGGTATGGGGGTCGTTTACAAGGCTGAAGACACGATTCTGCAGCGAACCGTCGCGCTCAAGTTCTTGTCCGTGTCTCTCCTAGGCGACGAGGCGGCGAGGTCGCGATTTCTACGAGAGGCTCAGGCTGCAGCCGCGGTCGATCACCCGAGCGTCTGCCCCGTCTACGAGATCGACGAGGCACACGGGCGGATGTACATTGCCATGGCGTATCTAGAGGGCCAAAGTCTCGCCGCCCGGATCGCCGAAGGTCCGTGCGATACCAGCGAGGCGCTGCTGATCTGCCATCAAGTCGCTGAAGGCCTCGCCGCCATTCATAAGCGCGGCGTTGTTCATTGCGACATCAAGCCGGAAAATGTCTTCTTGACCAACGAGGGGCGAGCAGTTGTGCTCGATTTCGGTCTGGCGTCCTTGCCGGGCGCACCGCTGCAAGCCGACGACAACTGTACTCGTGGAACGATCGCCTATATGTCCCCGGAGCAGGCCCTTGGCGACAAGCTCGATCAGCTCACCGACATCTGGTCGACGGGCGTGCTGCTCTACGAGATGCTCTCCGGGCATCTGCCGTTCAGAGGGGAGTATGAGCAGATGATAGTCTATTCGCTGATCAACGAGCCGCCGGAACCGCTGTTCCCCTGCGAAGTTCAGCCGGCGGCTGCTCGCCTGCTGACGTTAATCCTGGATAGGTGTCTCGCAAAGCGACCTGAAAACCGCTATGACTCCGCGCAAGATCTGGCTGCAGACCTAAAAGACGCCATGCGAGCCGCGGCCGAGGAAGAGATAGTCAATGGGTCAACAGCGCAGAACCAATCAGCCGCTAGCGCGCGCAAACCGCAGGTGAACGGAGCGTGCCGTCGGCCAGTCCGTTTTGGCTACGCGAGCATATAGGCCTATAGGCGGTGCCTGGGAGAAGCGTTCCAGAGGCTGGCTACTCCTACGGGGTTGGCAGCGGCTGAGAACGCAACCCTTTCATCGGCCCCAACCGGGCGTTCTTCAAGCTCACGGTCTTGGAACGCACGCCCCCGTGCCTATCGAGCCCCTGTTCGCGGTTGTTCACTCGCCAAGGATCATTAAAGGGCTTAGTTCGCCGGCCCCGAGTTCAGGCGATCCTGTTGAACTCTATTGACCACTCCTCCCAGCGCCTCTTCAGCCCGCTCCCTACCCCCTCAACGCCTCTTCCAACCTCTCTTCCGGCGTCTTCTCTTTACCCCCTAAACCCTCGCGGCTGATCTGAGCCCGATTCCCCGGCCCGATCCCGAACGCCTTGAACCCTTGATGCAGCGGCGCCCGCAGCCGGATCAGGGTCTCCAGGGCCGGGTTGGGGCGCTTGATCAGATGCCCCCGGGCGCTGAGGGCCTCGATCACCGCCCCCTCCGCCGCGACCTGCTTCTCCAACCTGACGCTCTGGTCATAGACGAACGCAAACGCCTCCAGCGCCGGGAAGTCGACCTCCTGCAGCAGACCGGCGGATTCCCAGGCGTCCAGCACGATCGTCCGGACTCTCTTGCCGTCGCGGCCCAGATGAGCGGGACATCCCGGGCGCTTCTCGGGCGGGGCGAACTCGACCTCGGCGGGAATCGGCCGTTTTCCCCGGTTGCCCTCGATCAGCCGAAGCTTGGCGGGTTTCTTTGGTCGCGGCATAACTCCTTTATTTTAACGTAGATGGGGCGTGGAGGCTGGTCGGGCGATTCGATATAGTCGCTGTCGGACAGCGGGCCTGAACTCGCCTTACTGAGTAAACCCCCTCGATACGGACCGCCCGCCCTGAGTCTACGGCCTGATCCTCGCTTTACTGAGTAAGGACTCCGTAGAGGCCGCCCGCCCGCGGATTTACTCGCGGTCTTATCGCGGGTCGCGTGCAGAAGGCGGCTCGACGGTCCTTGGAAGCGAGTCCGCTAAAGTTTGGCCCCGCCCCCCTGGCCGGTCCAGTGAGCGCGCTGAGGTCCGGAGGGAAGACGGGTAACGGGCGGGGTGACGGAGGGCGCGCCGTAGGCAGGTCGCGTTCGCAGGGGACGTCCGGACGGCCCGCGCCGAATGCGCCCGGTTGCGGGTTGGTCCAATCGCGAGAGCTTGAGCCTGCGTAGGGTGTCTCGCCGAATCTAGGCCGGGGGCTCGGCGTTCGGGCTCCCGTTAAAGCTCGGCGTTGTTTACGCCGTAAAGAAATCAGGCGGGTCGGGGCGAGGCGAATCGCGAACAGGATAGCGGGCTGGCGACGGACGCGACGTAGGATGGCTGAGAGGAGGCGGGTGGGCGAAGGATGAAAGGGCGCTTTTCCGGGGGGTAGGATTACCGCGCGCAGTCTCGCGATCAAGCCGGCGCGGCTTTTGGGAGCGTGCTGGCCGCCAGCGTCCCCCGGTCGACTCGGACTCGGCACATCGCACTTCCACTCATGTCGCCGGGGATGGTGGCCGCGACCGTGAACCCATATTCCAGCAGCGCGCCGAAGACACACTCGCCCCCAACGCAACCCGTCTGGATCTTGACGTTGGATCCGGCTCCCTGAAGCAGTGGGAAGCACGCCTGCCCAGGAAAGCAGGAGCATGGAAATGGGCATCGGAGGGCAAGAGGACAAGCCTTGCCAAGATCAGGGGTGTAGTTTCGGAACCACGATGGGGGGCAGGAGAACTGGACACAGAAATGGGGGTTTGACCCTCCGGTGGACAAGACCTACTGCTCTGTACCGAATTTGCTAACGTTCGTTCAGATTGACGCAAAAGCCATTGGGAAACTCAAGTGAGCAAATGAAGTCCGAGGGCCCGATGGTGTTTCTCAACTGGACTGTCATCGCTGCTGGGTCGGCGTCGCTGAAGTCGATCTCGACCCTCAGGGTGAAGCAACTGCCGTAGTCCCAGGAATCCGAACTCCGATACCATACAGCGAATGCCTGCGAGAACGAATCAGGCGCGGCGACTAAGTGCTCGCCCGTTTGCAGCCGAATGTCGAAGTCGGTCTCCGAGATCTCCCGGGTCGTCGAGTAACCATCGAGCTCCATGACGTAGCGCTGATCGCCCGCCGCCCCTTCGAGCCGCGCCTCTAGCAAGACCGGCTGCAAGAGCGGAACGCGGGCGGAAGTCTTCCCCTCGACGACCGCCACGGGCTCGTCAGCGGCCTTTTCTTGGCGTGCGATGATCTCGATGGAGCCGGCGACCGTGTGGGTCTGGAAATCGAGCGGCCCCGAGATCGCTTTTCCTTCTTCAATCGTGAATGTCGTGCTAGGGCCTTGCGCGAATAAGGCCAGCTGCGGCGTGTTTGGCGCCGGAGCAACGGCGCTGTCCGGTTCGAACCCAATATCGACCCGCCCTGTGACTTCGTATTCGCAAGGGCGTCCAACTGAAACGCGCGCGATCTGTTGGGACTTGGGAGCGACGATAGCACCATCACCGCCGCTTGCGCCATCGACTTTGACGTTCAGTTTCGCGATGGGCGTCAAAGCGAGATCTCGGCCGCTGAAGGCGGAGAACATTTCCGGCCATTGGCCTTTGCGTCGAATCGCGCGGACCTGATACTCGTAGCTGCCGCATTCCTCGATGCCGTCCGACTCATCCGGGAAACTGCTCTCGCCGCCCGCCGCTTCACCTACTTGGTCACAGTCGTCGCCCTGGCATCTCACGATCTGAAAGCCATTGGCGCAGGCGAGTGGACCATCCGTCCACGCCACGCTGACTGAATGCGCCGAGACCGGGTCTGCTTTGACTCCGGACGGAGCCGGCGGGCGCGTAAAGCCCAGTCCCGGGGCAGAATTTCCCGAGGGGATCTCGTCTTTGACGGCTCGAACTTTGAACTGGAGATTGGAGCAGAATGCGTAGCCGTCCACAACGACCGAGACGTCAGGCTGGGTCTCGACGAGTGTAGCCGTGAGCTCGTTCTTGAGCCCGTCGTTGTCGACAGGGATGCTGGCAGGATCGCCGCGAGAAAAAGAAAAAAGGGGCTTCTTGCACACTTCGTCGTCACACTGTTCGACCTCAAATCCGCTCTCGCGACCCGACTGATTCCAAGTGAGTACGATGGCGTTGCGGTCATCCTCTTCTGGCGCTGGAACGATGTTCAACTGCGGTGCGGCAGGGGGTGTGATCGCGTCGACGATGTTGGTGCTATAGCGGAGAGTGAATTTGGCTGGCGTGAAGCCTGAACGTCCGGACTTGAAGGGTTGACTTCGAGAGCTTTTCCGAATTGCGTCCGAGCGTTCTCGGAGCGTCCCAAATCGAGGTAGACCTCACCGAGCTCGGCGTGAACGGGTGAGACACCTCCGCCCAGCTCAACTCCTCGCTCTGCTGCCTGCTGGGCGCGCGCCAACAAGCTCGCATGGGTGTCGCCTGTTTGCTCGCGTGCGGTCAACCGCAACGCCTGAGAGAGTCCGCAGTAAGCCAGCGCGTATTTCGGATCTGTAGCGATGGCGTCTTCGAAGCGGCTGATCGCCTTTTCCAGGTTGCCGGCCACATCGTAGCGCTGCACATAGCCTCGCCCGTAAAGATAAGATTGATAGGCGTTGGCGACGTTGGTCTGGCCGCCGTCCAGAGCGGCCTGGGCTTGCGGCGTCACCTCGATATCGAGCAACCGCACCACCTCGTTGATCGCACCGTCACGTAAACTCACCAAGTCTGCCAGGGAGAAGTCGACAGAGTCCCCGCGAATCTGTCTCAGCTCCCTCGCATCCACCAGGTTGGCAGTGATCTGGAGCTTGTCACCCCAGCGCTGCATGCTGCCCGTGATCGCGAGGTTCACGCCGTAGGTCGCGCGGGCGTCGGCCACCGTCTGGATCTCTCTCGCCCGGATCTCACTGCTGGGGACCACGGCGAGTTTGCCTTCAAACTGCTCCAGTTGGCTCAGTTTCGAAGTAAGCGTTTCGATCAGCCCGTCGGAGAGCGCCAGGAGTTCGGGATCGTCTCCGAAGGTCTCAAAGGGAATCACGGCGACATGTTTAATGTCGGGCTCGCTGGGTCCGAACCATTGGTCGTGGCGGAACACCGCCCACCCGGCGGAGAACGCTGCCACTAGGGCCAATAGCGCCGCGCCGACGACGAGTGTCCGGCGCCTCGGCGGCGGATCAGAACGTTTGAACTCGCCAATTCCGTCGGGTATCGAAATACCGGACACTCTGGCGAAATCGTCGCGAAACTCTCCGGCATTCGCGTAGCGTTTCTCAGGATCTTTTTCGAGGGCGCGGTTGATAATCCCTTCCAAGCCGGCCGGCGTATCCGGATTCAGCTCGGCAAGTGGCTTCTGTGTCTCGTTGACGACGCTGTAGGCTGTGGCCAGATCGTAGTCAGCGGCAAAGGGCGTCCGGCCCGCCAGCATCTCGTAGAGCAGGACGCCCAGCGACCAGATGTCGGTGCGATGGTCGACGGGACGTCCCTGCGTTTGTTCCGGGGACATATACTCCACGGTCCCCATTCGAGTTCCTGTCTTCGTGAGCCGACTCCGTCCCGCCGCCTGCGCCAGCCCGAAATCGAGAATGACGACCCGGTCCCTGGCTCCGACCATGATGTTTCGTGAGCTAATGTCCCTGTGGGTGATGTCACGGTGGTGGGCGTCCTCCAGTCCGTCGGCGACCTGAACAGCAACATGGACCGCACGGGAAACTTCCAACGGGCCGTCCGCAATCAGGTCGGCCAACGTACGGCCCTCGACGATGGGCATCACGAAGAAGACACGGCCATCGTCTTCCCCTACTTCATAGATGGGACAGATTGCAGGATGGTTGAGCTGTGCGGTGATCTCCGCTTCGCGCAGGAAACGGGTCTTTTCTGGCTCGGATGCGAATTGCTGCGAGAGAAACTTGAGCGCGACGAAGCGATGAAGTTTCGAGTCCTCGGCTTTGTAAACCACCCCCATTCCGCCCTCGCCGAGTTTCCCGGTGATGCGGTACTGTGCAATCGTTCGTCCGATCATGCGGTAGCGGTGCTCGCGAATCGCTGCGGTGATTCTACCACCGGCGGAAATCCCCAATTCAGTTCGCGATTGACGGCCGTGCATCTATGGCCGATACAACATGCTAACCGGCCGCGAGTCCCCGCTCGCGACGAGCGCAGGTCCGGAGGGAAGTCAGTCGTGCACACCCGATGTCCCGGGCTTGCGGGGTGTGCGATTTAGCAGTAGGGCTGACAGGAAGCTTCGCAGGCCACCGTTCCAGGCGTTCGAGGCGCTGTTGAGAATTCGATGCTCGGCCCGAAGGCCCACCTGGATTTCGTTTGCGCTCCGCGGCTTTAACACCCAATATATTTCGTGGGTAGGCTGTGCCTGTTGCGGGTAATAAAGATTGCCGTATAGCAGGTTCCAGATTAGCGGCTGACCGGCAAACGTCCATCGCTCAAACAACGAGGCAGCGTTTGCCTTGGTCACGTGCTGAGGACTATGGGGAGTGGCGTAGTCGCATGTTGGGTGTCCTCTCGCGCGTAGCGCGGAAAAGGTATGGTGCTTGAGTTGGTTCCAGCGGTTGCCGCTGCGCATGTCCTCGACTTCCTGATCGCTGACCAGGCCACAGTGCCGTGGCCTTACGGCGTCACTGTAGTCAAACGGGCGCACCCAATAGCTGTCGTCCATCATCCAGATGAATTCATCCGGAACGGCGTAGTGCTCACACGCCAGTCGCAGCTTGTTGAGTGTGTCGTAATAACGCCGGAACAGGATGGGCTCGATCCGGCGGCAATCGATGTGAATGCCGTCATACCAACCCGGCCTGTCACCCAAGACGATCGGCACTGCTTCACCCTGATAAAAACTCACGACCGAGCCGATCGACCAACGTAGCTCGTCGCCCGAAGCACCCGCTGACCAATAGAACCACACGAACGCCAGACGCTGATTCATCATGGTACTTTCTATGGGATTGCAGTCGTCGAGCTGGGAACGATGGTTGACCGAGATTCAGAAATTGTAAACCAAACTAGACAGCTTCGTTCACCCTGCCGGATTGGCCCGTAGAAACGGCCGCCTGCCCCGCGAATACCGGGCGTCGGCGAGTTCCGCCCACCTGTACGGCTGATGACTGTCCGATTTGCGCTCCATGTCTCTCGGGCGACGGTCCGGGTAGCTCGGATGTCTGGGAATGCAGCTTTCTCGGGGACACCCAGCTGGAGCAGCTCAGGGCTGATCTGGCGAACAACGCCAGTACGGAGCACATCGTCATCTTGATGCACTATCCGATGAAGCCCCACAAATCGCAGGACCGTCTGGCTAATCCCAGTTTCGACGCGTTGAACGGGATCATTACCGACCATCAGAACGAGTACGGAAACATCGAGTTCGTTCTCGCCTCCCACGAGCATGAGTTCTACAACCCTCAAGACCCTGATAACTCTACAACGATCGACCTCGACAACGCGGACTTCCCTTATTACCTCGTCAGCGGTGGCGCAGGTGCGCCGATGAGCCACCTGAACGACCCGAAACACCCGGGGGAGTTCTACCTTTACCTCGTCTTCGACGTAGACGGGAGCGACATCTCGGTCACGATCGAGCGACTTGCTGACCCGGCGGCGCCGAAGTAGACGCGCCTGCCATCCGCTATGACGATGGCTGGGATCTCACCACGCGGGACCCGCGGCGCTCGCTGCTGAAGCGCTTTCCGGCTAACGATCTGGAAGAGCGACACAAGGACGAGATCAGGTGCTTCGCCGCCAACTCGGATTGGAGCGAGGTGCTCTCGGGGTCCGAGGACGGAGAATTGATCCTCTGGGACGTCGCCACGAGTACCGCTGTTCGGCCGCTCTTGAGCGCCGGGGTAGCCAGCGCTGAAAACGCTGGGCTCATGTCACGAAAGCTGCAAAGGTCGCTCTGCGATTCTCATCAAGCGTGCCGCGAACACCAGGAGCCACAAAGAGAGGATTCCGGTTGCGAGGTGCTCAAGCAAGCCGGGAGCATTCACAGGATTCCGACTCCACGACATGAGAAGAAGGAAAAGCAGGGCCAGAACGCCGGTGCCGACGGAGTACCAGATCAGGCCTTGCGGCCAACCGTGTCGCCGGAAGGTGATGCCCCACGCGATTGTTGCCAGGATTCCTGATGAGAATCCGATCGTGGCAAACAGCCGGTGCAGTTGCTGGCTCGACGAGAGCCCCCCACATCCCAAATCGCAAGCGAACACTCCTGCACCGATCCGCCCCAGCCCTTCAAGCCCGATGAGCCCTGTCGCCAGCGTGGAATACCATCCGTCTCGGAAGGTCGCCAGCAGAGCCGAGCCGAAGCAGAGGTACAGAAACCCCGTGAATCCGAATCCGGCATATCGCATCAAGACCTCCGTGGAACTCCCTCGTTCCCCAAGCTCGCTGATGTAATGCGTGATGTGACTGAACTCCGGTCGCATAGCCCCCGCCACGCCGATCAGGGAGAGCCAAAGGAGCGGGCCCAGGATGCCGCATAGAATGCCAAGTCTTCGGAGGCTCATACGCACGAAAAGGGATGCTCAGACTGGCTAACGTTTAAGTCTCTGCTCCTGCGGAGGAACCACAGTCCTGCGGGATCTGGAGCACTATCGACCCATCGGGTCTGACCATGCCCTCGATCTCGTTCCTCAGTTGGTCCCGAAGATCGCGAACACTTGATAGCAATCCATGGGATATTGGCCGTCAATATTGAAATCGACGGTCTCGACTTCATTCACTTTCCAATCTCCTCGATAGAGAATCCAGTCGATGCGCCGGCCCTCTTGCGGCCCACCCATCCCGAGAATGTCGTCGGCGGGCCTGGGTGTTTTTGGGACGCCTTCCTGGCGTCCTGCAGTCTCGGCGACCAAGAGTCTCCTGAGTCCCGAAGACGTCGGGCGCGTTTTCGCGGATAGCACCCGCGATTATATCCTTACGAATCTCCCAGACGTTGCCGCCGTCATAGGAGTTTGGGAAGCGGACGTTGAATGTCATCACCCGCAGCGGCTCGGCTTAGGCGAGACCGGCGGTGGCTAATGCCAACACAAGAATTCTTCGACCAACATCTCTTGAATCTGGCATGGTATGCGCTAGGAGTTGAACGATTTCGCGCCTCTTAGCGAAAAGCCGTCACGCCGGAGCCGCCACGACGAGTTGCAGGCGCACCTACCACGATCCGGCTAGATCAGGTAACCGATGGACGGTACGTTAGCCGACACGCTGCGCTGTGCCCCCATTGCTCGGAGGGTGAAGGCGGCCCGCTCAGAACGCCAACCGCAGCAAGAACCGGAAGGTCCGCCCGTCGTTAAGCGTGTTAGTGATCTGGCCGAAGGCGGGGTTGTTCAGATCCTCGGCCGGCTCGGCGAACTGTGGGGTGTTGGTTAGATTGACCGCCTCGGCTCGTAGTGTGAGAGCCAAGTCGGACCGTAGCGGGAAGTTCCGCGAGAGGGCGAGGTTGACATTTGCGATGCCGTCCTTTCGAAATACGTTCCGTCCCAGGTTTCCGGCCGTCTGACCGGGCTGGATGAAGGAAAGCGCCGAGGCAGGCAGCATCTCCTGCGACGTATCGGGATGATTGATCGTCCTGCCCCACACTGACGGATCGGTTAAGTTGGGACGGTCTCCGCTCAAGCCGTCCACATTGCCTGAGCCCGGCCCGTCAGAACCCGTGCGCACGCCGAACGGCGTACCCGACTTGAAAAGCACCACCGTCGAAAGGTTCCAATCGCCGAAAAAGCCGCTGACGCGGTTGTCTCCGAGCGGGCGCGACGGCAACAGATAGTTGACGCTCATCAGCGCGGCGTGAGTCTGATCGAATGAGCTCAGGCCCTTGAGGTCGCCGGCAACGTCGAACTCCGTCTGGCTTCGGGCGCGAAAGGAATCCCGGCTACCCGCGGTGTTGGTGTAGTCTCCTCCCAGATCGACCGCCTTGCTGAACCAGTAAGAAGCTTCCAGGCTGAGACCGCCCCAGCGAGGGGCAAGCAGCCGCGCGCGGGCGGCGTCAAAGTAGCCGCGTGATCCATTGAGAATGCGGGTGACCGTAAAGAAACGCGGGTCCGGCCGTCTCTCGTTGATCGTTGCCGTGGTGTGCTCGATGCCCTCTACGGGTCTGGCGCGGTTGTTGGTCCAGGGAATGAATAGGCGGTGCGTACGACTCCCGACGTAGCCGAGCTGCAGGCGCCATTCGGAGACGATCTCCGGCTCCCAACTGAAGTTGTACTGATGGGAGTAAGGCGCGACCAGGTCGGACGCAAGGTCGAAGACGCTGCTGCGGGCATTGGGGTCGAGATCCTCCGGCGAAAAGTCTTTAAGCGGATTGACCAGGTCGGGTTGCGGCACGACCAGCCGCAGGTTCGAGGGCGGATTAAAGCGAGCCTGATGAAAAGTCGCCGTGAAGATCTCGCCATAGTGGATGCCGTAGCCGGCGCGCATCACGCCCCAGCGGCCGGGCAGCCGGTAGGAGAGCCCCAACCGCGGCGCCCAGTTGTTGCAGTCGCAGCTATAGGGGATCTCGGTCAGCCCGTTCACTTCGTACGGCGCCTGGACGGGCTGGTAGCGCAGGCCGGCATTCAGCGTGAAATTCGAGGTGGGTCTCCAGTTGTCACCAACGTAGAACTGCGCGTTCCAGTTTCGAAAGCCGCGGTGAACGTCACCGATCGCAAACTCGTACTTGCTGGCCGTTCCCAATCGATAGTTGGTCATTGCATCACGGCCGAAGTCCGCCGCGAAGAAGTAAATACCGCGGTGGCGGCTTACCTCCGAACCGTTGATCTGCCTGCGAACCGCCTCAAAGCCAAAGGTCAACGTATGGTTGCCGCGAAGCAATTGCGTGTTCGATCCGAAACGGTATCGATTGGTGGCGCGGTCGATGGGAATGCTGGTGCTTGGGCCGAGCCACTGCACCACCCGGCCCGGCGAAACGGTGGGCCCGACAGCATTTTCCTCCGGCACAAGCAGCGACCCCACACGATCGAAGCCTACTGAGAAATCGGTGATTGTCGCCGGGCTCCAGGCGCGGTTCCAAGTCGCGCGGGCGCGGTGCGAGCGCGTGTCGGTGTCCGGGTTCTGACCGTCCACGAGTTGGAAGGCGTCGACGCTTTGCAAGGTGTAGTTGTAGCGCAGGATAAATCGGTCCGCATCGTTTTTGACCTGATCGAGGCGCGCTCCAAAGTTGTCGTTGTCGATGAGTTGCGGAGAGTTGGTATTGAGCGCTCGTTCATTGATATCGATGCGGTTGGGTCCCTGGTCGGGATAGGCGTCGAGCATGCGCTGGACGAAGTCGCGCGTTTCCGGATCGGTCGCTAGAGGAGTTCGTTCGTCGAGCCGTGGAACGAGCACGTTTCCGTTGACGTTGCCTCTCAGCTTCTTTTGACTGGCGTTGAGGTTCAGCGTCGCCCTGCGCCACAGCGGCGTCTCGACAGTGAAGCCGTAGTCGTTCTCGCGAGCCGGCAACACCTTGCCTGCCTGGAAGAACGAGCGCGCTCGAAGAGCGCTGTTGTCGTGAACCCAATAGACGTTCCCTCGCACCCGCTGATACGACGATCCGGCCAAATGAAGCGGTTTCGAAGGGGCTGCGCCGAACTCGGCTCCGAAGTAGCCTTGGCTCACTTTGAAGTCTTCCACTACCGTGGCAGTGGTTCCCATGCGAGCGTTGAGCTCTTTGAGCGCGTTGTTGTCGATCTGGTTGAATTGAACGTTGTCGTTGCGACGGCTCTCGCCGGACGCGGTTTCGGTTACGCCAAGAAGGTTCAGCTCAGTTCGTTGCGCATTTGCGCTCTCAATGGGTGAGTCCGTAACGTCGGCCGGAGCCGGCTCTTCCGGCGCGGGTTCCTCAGCGTTGGCCGGCTCCGATTGAGGGGCCGAATCCGCATCGGAGGCGAACGCCAGCCCAACCGCCACGAGGAAGCAGCTCGTTGCCGTCAAGAACTGAGCAGAGAAAAACAACCTCGGCTACAGTTTACGCTTTGAACCAAGGCGATTCAGCGTGCCAGATGTTTCCGTTCCGGTCGCGCGAGTCGGAAATCGGTGGATCGCTGACTTGGCGGCGAGCTTTCTCCTTGCTCATCTTGACGTGATGATGGCGCGGGCGGGCTGGGAATGCTGTACCAATATTCGTTCACCGGCGGTACAATCTTCACGGAGATCGCCGGGCCGTTCCATCCGCGGCATCAAACGCGCGTCTGGGTCGCCGTCGAGCGGATGTAATAGTTAGCGAAGCACCGCCCGGGAGCGATCAAGATTATCTTGGGCGTCTTCCGCGCCCGCGGATGGACCTACGAGATGCGGTTGGGGATGGACGGCACGCTCACCGGCGGTCCCATGTACGGCGACGTGTACGCGTATCTCTGGGAACTGCACCTGGCCGGGAGGCGCGAGGAGGTTCGCGAGGCGTACGGTAAGTTGCTCCTGATGACCAACCTCGAGCAGCTCATTCCCGGCGTGCGGTCCTACATGATGAAACGTCGAGGAGTCTTCAAGACGGCAGTGTCGAAACGAGGCGACTATTCGATCTCCGCCGAAGCCGTCGCGGAGATCGAGCACAACTTCGGGGCGCTCAAGCCGTATCTGCGGGTCTAAAGGAAGGTTGGCATGCTGTTCTGTCGTTGGGGCCTGCTTGTACTTGGTTCGCTCGGGGTCGCCCTTGGCCAGCAGGGCGACGCAATCGGCTTCGATTACGAGCAAGCGGAATGGCCTATCCCGGCCATCACTGCGGCGGGAACGCCAGCCGGCCCGTGGAACTTTGGTCAGGTGGCGGCCGTAGCCACGACCGCGCAGGGCCACATCCTCGTGCTTCATCGCGGCGCGCATCCAATCATGGAATTCGACGTGGCCGGCAAGTTCATCCGTTCCTGGGGCGAGGGAATGATCAGCGAGGGAAAGGTCGTGAGTATCGCTCCGGTTGATCGGGCTCCAGGAGGGTCAGGCTATACCGTCGTCTACGGGCCGGCGGGATGCCATTCCTGCGGCGCGCACTCGGTGCGTGTGGACCCGGAGGGAAACATCTGGGTGGTCGACGCCGCCCGTCATGTCGTTTACAAGATGAACACGCAAGGGCTCGTAATCATGCAGCTCGGCGCCAAGGGTGTCTCCGGTACGGGACCCAACAACTTTAACTTGCCTACGGACGTAGCCTTCGCGCCCAACGGGGATATCTATGTCAGCGACGGATACGGCGGCGCGCGCATTGTGAAGTATTCGCGGGATGGGAACCGCTTGCTTCACTGGGGTAGGAGAGGAACGGGCCCGGGGGAGTTCGGGTTACCGCACAACCTGGTCGTGGATGCGCAGGGGAAGGTCTACGTGACGGATCGGGACAATCAGCGCATCCAGGTGTTTGACTCTAATGGGAAGTTCTTGGAGCAGTGGAAGGGCGTCGGAGGGGTCTCAACGCTCTTCATGACCAACGACCAGCGCATCTGGACCGGCGGGGTCCTACGGAACCTCGATGGAGAGATCGTCGCAAGACTGCCCGGCAACGTCGGGGGACACGGAACCACCGTCACGGAATCCGGAGAAGTCTTCATCGCTCAACTCGTCGGGAAAGTGCAGAAGTTCGTCAAGCGGTAAGGCGCCCTCGAAGCTCTGCAGCCTGGTGGCCAGCGCAACGCGGTGTCGGACCACCACGACACGAGCGGATTCGGCAAGAGGGGCGAGCCCCGATGACTGCGATCTCCATCAGTCGGACCGAGACCGACCAGACTCAATCGATCGCCTACGGCCACGATCTTGGTCGCACTTGGACAGAGTACGAGGGAAACGCGGTCATCGGCATCGAAGATCCCGCCTTTCGCGACCTGAAGGTCTTGTGGTACGAGCCAGCGGCTTGTCCGTGAGATCGAGAGCAGGCTTCCCGTTGACGCGTTCCGATGGAGGGCCCGCACTCGCTACGGCCCCATCACACCAGGCAAGACTTTACCAGCTAGAACTCCGCACCCCCCGGGTCGTTCAGCGCGGGGACCCGGCTTGATCACAAGAATGCGCCCGTAGCGGCCTACCCCCCGGAAAAGCGCCCTCTCATCACAAGCCAGAGCAAAAGGATCGCCCTCTACCTGCATCAACTACGGGAAGTTCAGCCGTCAGGAAGGCCGCGGAGCCCGAAGCGAATCGCCGTTTGCCCGCCGACAAGTGGTACGAAGGCGGCACGCTCCACCGAAAGACTGTTGCTGATTGGCGAGCAGCTTCGTACCGAGATCGCCTAGCCACCTCGGCTGATTTCGCGAGCGCAATTGCTCAGACAAACGGTGTGACGTTCTCATCCCTGTCGGATGTGAAACCTAAGGCGGAGGCTATCGAGCGATGTGTTTCGGAGGCTGCGAGGCCGCCAACTTCTTCCGAAATGAAGCTCGCCCGACTTGCGGCAACTTGCGAAGTGCTAATGAACAAGTACGGTACGCTGCCCGTGCTGGTTCTGTGGATTTGCCGAGCGCGCTGAAACGGTTCGCCGAAGTTGAGATGGCCGGAGGAAATGCTTCCTCCTCGGCTGAGCGGGCCAACCGGGCCGGCCAGTGTGGGGAGTTCCGCCAACTCCTAGAAGACTTTAGGAGGTAAAGGCGTTGGTGCGCTGTCGTATCAACAATATTCAAAGTCAGCAACGAGGCATCCGGTCAGCGTATCGACTCTTTCCAGATACTCTGTCCTAGGAATACTTATTCGCGGTAAAATCTTGATAGGCCGCCTAGCCTAGGCCGGGCGAAAAGCGGGTTCCCTGACCCGTTGGCGGCCTTTCGCTTTCAGGGCGTCGCAGCAGGGAGCGAGCATGGCCAAAGGCAGTAGGCCCAAGAGGCCCGAATCCACGGAGAAAAGGCTAAGTTGCCCGATCTGTGGCGACGATGTAGTCTGGGCTAAAGAGGGCCCCGATGGATTCCGAATAATTGAATGTGGATACCCGTGCGGCTCATTCGAGATGGAGCGCGATCTGGCCGACACGCTGTCAGAGATGCACCGGACCGATCACCCAGACCGGGAACTCATCCGCTACCTTGGCTGTCACACGTGGCAGTGCAACAAGAAAGGAGAAACGGCGCGAATCCAGAGCGATGATTGGCGCAAGCTAGCAAAACAACGCAAGGATACACCGCGCGAGAAGAAACTAGATTTGCTGTTCAGCTTCCTTGCAGAGCATGCCGGAGGTCACAGCAAAGAACTGATGCTCCCAGACGAGGTCGCACTGCAGGTCGATGAGCCCGACCAAGTCGCTTACGGCAGCTTGCTCCGTGACTTGAAAAGGGATGGTCTGATTGACTTTTCTGATCTCTACAGTGAATTCGACGTTGCGCCCGGGCCTCCAATCAAATACTGGGTCACCATACGGGGCTGGATGAAGCATTCGCAAGCTTCCAAAAAAAGAATCAACGAGGCTGGCAAGTGGCGAAGAGGCACGCGACATCGACCGTTGCCCGTTGGGAGTCCGGCCAACGGATACCTTACCCACGGCATGGCAAAGTCATTAAGGCTTACATAAAGGAGTCCGGTCTGGACATTTGAGCATCTAGGCATCTGCAAGCTGCTCTTTACCGGCAAAGCCGAGGCTGTCACGCTCAATGACAGCATGAGTGCCTCCTCAGAAAATCAAGACCGCGCGAGACCGCCGTCAATAGATCCGGACAGGGATCTACCCAACCTCGATTCCTTCGACTACTTCCACACTCCTGGGGGCGAGGCGTACGCAGCGTCTGGCGTTGGCGAACGAACAGAAATCACTCCAATCCGATCGCGCACCTTCGTTCGGTTGCTCCAAGAGGCGTTCCGTCACAAAAAGGGGGGGGCCCCAAGTGGCAGATCGAGCACTACCAGAACCTTGCGGAAGGTCGCGCACTAACCGGTCCGTCGAAACCGGTCTCGATTCGAGTGGGCGTGAGCGGGGAGCAGCTCGTCATCGACCTGGGCGCTCCCTCGGGTGCGGCGATCGTTGTCGACGCCGAAGGTTGGGCTCTAGCGCACGACCACGGAGCGGCATTTCTGAGGCCTCAAGGGCAGAAGTCCTTACCCGAGCCAGCCTCCGGGGGCTCTGTTGAGGAGCTGGCCGACTTCATCCATTTCAAGTCGGAGGGCGACCAAGTCCGCGCAACAGCTTGGTTGCTGGGATGTTATCAGCCCGGCGGGCCATTCCCAATCTTGACAATTCACGATCCGATCCTCTCTGCCGGAGTCCACGCGGCGGCTATCCTGGCCTCCCTAATCGACCCCCAAAGGCGCATCCCACGGTCTCGGCCTGTGGATACGAGGGACTTTGCCATCCACGCCAAACCTAGCTTCGTGTTGGTGTACAGCGTCGACACCCTTCCGAGATGGCTCATCGACGCGCTGTGTAGCGCTGCTACGTGCGGCACTTTCGCCACCCGCGCCCTCTACTCCGATGACGAAGAAATCGCCTTTGATTGTCAACGTCCGATAATTCTGGTGGCCGGCACCCGCTGCCAGATCGGCAAGATCTTCGTGATCGCACTATCGCGATTGCGTTAGAGGATCGAAGAACAGCCAACTCCTCTCGTGCGGTCTGGAAGGAGTTCGAACGCGGGCGGCCTCGCTTACTTGGAGCACTGCTGGATGCGGTCTCCCTGGCTTGGCGCATGACGCGTTGCTCATCCCGCCAGCCTGTCGCCCCACATGCCGTCAGCGCGGAAACGATTGAGGGCAAAGCAGTTACTCCCCGCCGACGGCGCGGACGGCAAGTTGTGGCATTTTCTAATAGCTAGGAGACTCTAATAAATATGAAGAAGATGCCGTCCGCGCCGTCGGCGAAGCGCAAGCGACTGACAGCAGCGCCGACGCTAGGTCGAGGCTGCCGTTAATCGCGCCAGCTGGCCCCCTCGGCGATTGTTTCACTTGGGTCTTCGCTGCAGCGGATGCGCTCCCCTGGAAGGCGGAAGAGCTTGCCGCGCATCTGGATCCGGAGAGAGCTGCAAACGAGCCGCTTATAGCCGCTCTGATGAGCCTAGTAGGCGACGAGTGGGAGGGCACAGCGACCGAGCTGCTCGATGAACTCAGAGCTTGTGCCACTGAGAGCAATTTACCCAGAAACGCGAGCGCTCTTTCGCGCCGCCTTCGCGAACAGCCAGAACTGCTATACGCCCGCGACATCGAAGTCAACTCTGAGCGGGCGGGACGGCCGGGCAAGCGGCTTCTTCGCCTGACGAAGCGATCGCCGTGAGACGAAGTCTTGAAAGAAGGCAAACGTCGGTCGATAGGCCGCGAGAAGAGCGTAGTGATCGAGGAGGACACAGATGCGTAACGAACATTCAAATCTCAGCCCACGGGATCCCGGCAGTGCGGTTGACGGCCCTCGGGTAACCGCCCAGGACGAGTCCATCGCCAGAGCCGCGAGTGAATTGGTGTGGGTGCGAAGCGACTTTGGCAGGCCCGCCGTGGAAGCCGTCTTCAAGGAGGCGAAGAATCGCGTAGTGCAGTTCTGCCTCGATTGCGGACGCGCGACCCAGCATCGCGACGGGATGTGTCTGGAGTGCGGCTGCTTGGCGCTGAACGACAGGCGCAAAGGAGGTGGGACTCGTCAGTAACGATGCCGCACCGGAACTCCAGCCTCGCTGAGGAACAGCGATGGGCGCGAGAGCGTCGTGCCGCTGATGTGTCCTCTGGGCTCTCAAAGAGCTGCGATGAATGTCGCCGTTGTGAGCGCTGCCCCAACAGGAACTCGATTCAAACCTCGGAGTTTACCGGGTAAACCCTAATGGAGCACGCTACGGCCAGTTCGACTCTCGTCCACAACTTCGTCACGCAGATGCTTCGACAAGGAGACGCGAACGTCTTCAAGCGCTACAGTCACGCCAAGCTCAACATGAAGCGCGAAGCCCTCAATCAGCTCGATCGACAGGCCAATGAGCACGATCCGGGTTTTTGGAACAGCAAAGCCGAACTGAGGGAGTTCTGGAACAGTTCAGTCAGGCAGAAGACACTTCAACGCCCATGAAAACATGACGAACGCTGGAAACAAGGGAGTTAGGTGGTACTGGCGGGTGGATTTGAACCACCGACCTCCTGATCCACAATCAGGCGCTCTAACCAACTGAGCTACGCCAGTGCTTTTTTCATCTGAGCATTCCGCCCACGGCAAAGTCAATCTTGTCATGCCTTTGGCGCGTCGTGCTAAAGCGTCCGTCTGAGCGGCCGATAGGAAGGAAGGAGGGATCCGCTATGTGGTCGATCAGCTCCGTCTATCAACCGGCGATTGAGGGCGACCTGCCGCGGGCGCAACGCAGCTCAAAGAGCTCGCTCGACGAGCGCCGCGATGAGGAAAGGGGCTCGAAACGAAGGCGACGTCGACAAGACGAGCGCCCGCTCGAGGTCGATACCTTCGAGCATGTCGCACGACCTGACGAGAGCGGATAACGGCTCCGGCGCGCGTGTCTCTAGTCGGCCGCATGGCTGCGTTTGTAGTGTTGCCGCAGCAAGTCCTTACCGTAGTCGTTGCCGTTCGGGGTACGGACGACCGCGTGGACATGCTGTTTGACCGGCGCTCGCGAGCCAGGGAATAGATGCCGAATCCCAACCGGCCGTTGGTGGTCGAACTCGACTAGAATCACCGGGCTGTGGATGCGGTAGTAGAAAACGTCTTCGGGGCCGGTCCCGCCGATCCAAGCAAAGTACGTCTCGTTGAGATGCTCACGAACTTCGTCCATGCGAATACGAGCGTGGCCGTCATTCATGTTGCCTACGAACATGGACACGATCTCGATCACCCTGTTCTGGTTCTCCGGCGACAGCTCGGAGACGGGGACGCCGGCGTAGTCGAGCTTCACGTTGTCGCGGAACGCTTCGCCTACATTGTTGTTGGCGGTCTTCGCGACTTCGACGACCGCCTTGTCGCGCTGCGATTCGCCGAGTGCATTGATAAGCTCGTGACCCTTGTTCTGTTCGTCTTGGAGAATCGCGATGCCCTTGTACTTGCCCGACTCGGCCACAACGGGCTCAGAGCCGACGAAGAGCGGCGTCATCACGACCTGATCACCGAGCACGAAGTAATTGATGATCACATGGTGGCCGTCAAGCTGCCAGCCCCAGGGTTGGTCGGCGGAGGGCTCGCCCATGACTGTGATCCAGTAGAGCCACTCGCCGTACTCAACAAAGTTGCCGTCGTTGAGCTCGCCCAGCGTATGGTTGAGACGCATGATGTCGCGGGTGAGCTTGAGGCCGTCGGCGCTGAGCGACGCGCTCATTAGGGCGAAGGCGGACTCGCGTTGCGCCTCCGACATTTCGTTGAAGCCGACGCCTTGTCGAATATAGAAGTGCTGGTTCATCCACTTGCGCCATTCGTCGTCTTCGATGGGGAATACGGTCTTCTTACGTTGCTCGTAGGTGAGCGCCGCAAGGAAGTCTTCGGCGGCCTTGCGCACAGGTTCGGTGGACACGCCGCTCGAGTCGATCTTGAAGAGACCAGGCCGAACCTTGCCGTCGGTGGTGACCCCGACGAAGGGGTCGTTGGCGAGCCCGGCGTTGCGCTCGGCGGACATGCGCTCGAACCGCTCCAGCCGGTCCTCTGCGGGTCGCTGCGAGAGCAACGTAGCGGAGAGAAGAACGGAGAAGGCGGCGAGGAGCTGGATTCGGAATTTCACGAAGGGGTCCTTGGGCGTCGGCGTTGGTTCACGTATCTTAGCGGAAATCAGCGTTGAGAGAGGGGGCGCGGCTCACGCCTAGAACACGAATGGAATGAAGCCCTTGACCCGGCGGCGGTAGTCAGCATATCCTGGCAGGCTCTGAGCCAGTACCTGCTCCTCGCCCAGGGCTCTTTGCGCAACAACTGGGATCAATGCCAGCGCTCCGAGAACGAGCCAGGAGTTGACCGCCAGCTCAAAGCCGATCAGCAGGGCAAGATCGCCCGAGTAGATCGGGTGCCGCAAGAAACGATAGACGCCGCTGTTGACAAGGCGAGGGTCGCGGCGAAGCTCGGCGTCCTCGATATCGGACCATTGCTCGCCCAATCGGATCCGTGCAGCCAGCGCCACGGCAAGGCCGAGCGTAAACAAGACGGCGCCGGCGAAGCGCAGCGGCCCGGCATCGGCGGCGATCGGCAGAATGTCGGGAAGAAATGCCTGCGCGACAAGACCGAAGAGGATTAGCAGCTTGGCGCCTTTCGCGACCCAAGCGAGTAGGTCTTTCGTCTTGGGCGCCGCCTGCGCCGGAGCGCGTCGCTTGAGGATCTCCCATACGAACTTGTGGGCGATGAGCCCCGCGAGCAGGTAAGCCTTCAAGGGATCCATCAGCGTTGGTCCCCGCGGCGGCGACAAACGTAAATCTCCCCCTGGCCGAGAGTCCCCGGAAATACGCGTGCAGTTTCGTAGTCGCGCTCGATCGTGCGCCACACCTCGGGCTGGAAGGCGCGAATCTCGATCGGCAACGTGTAGAGCAGCCAGACGGGCCGTCCTTCGGGAGTCGCCGTGCGGAGTTCATCAAGCGTCTGCGCTGCGGGCCATTCCGGGGCAAAGTATGACCCGTAGACTCGCGCCGCGAGGCCGACGCTGACGATGACGTCGTCCGACGCGCGGTTGCTCTCTACGAAAGCCATCGCGCCAAAGAAATCCTGCTTCGGCAAAGCATAGCAGCGCGGCAAGCTGGCGGCCGACGAGAGAATCAGCACCGCGGCGACTGCTTGCCCGACGCGGCGCGCCCATACGCCAGAGACGAGGCGGGCCCTCTCGGCGACTCGCGGCAGTAGCAGCGCTCCGTGCACGGCGATCAACAAACCGAAGCCAAGGGTGAAGAAAAAGAACCGAGGCCAGATGTTGTGTCCCATGCCGATGATCAGTGCAGCGCCCAACAGACCAGGCAGAGTAAAGACGACAGCGGCCTCCAGACTCCGTCGCGCCAAACCGACCCACCCAACGAAGAGCGTCGCACCTCCAAGCAATACGATGGCTGCACCCGAGAAACCGACCTGTAGGCCTCGCGCAGTTTCGAGAATCAGCCACAGCGGATTGGTCCATTCGGAATTCATCGACGACTCATGCAGCGCTCCGTCAAGAAACTCGGGCAGAGCGAAAGCGTAGAGCTGCGCCGAGGCAGTCCCGGCGACAATCCACGCTACGAGCGCCGAATCGGTAAGCTGCCAGCGTCGAGCGCGAATAGCCGATAGCAACCAAGCAATCCCGTGCGAAGCGACGACGAACAGCATCGTCATATGGATCCACAGCCCGAGCACGAGCGCAACGACGTAGGCCGTCCAGCGTCGTCGTCCGCCGTGCTCTCGAGATTCGAGCCACAGCCAGGTCGCCGCCACTGAGAAGAAGAGCAGTCCCGAGTAGCCCCGAGCGCTCTGCGAAAACCAAACGTGATGGTAGGAAACGGTCAGCAAAGCGGCGGCGATCCACGCTTCATGCCCGCCGAACAGCCTCCGGCCCAGCAAATACAACGGAAGGACCGTCGCGGCTCCAAATAAGGCAGCCGGCAGGCGCAGCATGGCGGGACTCTCTCCGCCCAGTGAAACCGCGGCTTTGGCCGACAGTGAGTAGAGCATGTGTTGGTTCTGCGAGGGGAATCGTGTGAGGACCTGGCCCCACTCGGCGCGCACGTAGTCGACGAGAGTGAATACCTCGTCGATCCACAAACCGCCGTCAATCTTCCATAGGCGTAGTAAAAGGGCGAGAAGAGTGAGCGCGGAAAGGCCGAGCGCCTCTCCCGAGCTGAGCTCGATCAATCGCAGTCCTTTGCTCGGGATTTTTCGCGGCAGCAGCGCTACAGCAATCAGCGCCGCACCATGAACGACGAGCAGAATGCGGAACAACGTTGGGCCCCAGGCAAGACTCTCGTCGGCGGCTCCGAGCAGGACCCGTTCCCAGATCGCGGCGTCGACGAGGAAACCGACCACGGCCAAGACAGCGCCCACCGTTGCCGCCGTGATTCTTCGGGCGCTCATGCGGCCAAAGGGACCAGTAGGATAGTGCAGCGAGGTCGCTCCCTTTCGGTCGCGGCTCTGTTGCTCCACGCAAGCGTCATGAAGCTACGCCCGCACGAACTGCCAGAAGAGATTCGCCTGGCGAGCCAGGGCGCGGAACTCGCCGCGGGCCAGACGCGAGAGGAGATAGGTTGGACGGGTGTAGTAGCGCAGGTAAGCCATGCGCGTCATGCGCTTGAGGCGGCGCACGTCGAGTGCGCCTTCGACCGCTTCGGGGAACAGAGAACCGTCGCTGAATCGGACGTTGGGGTCGTTTTTAACCAATTCATACATCTCGGTGCCCGGGTAGGGCGCGGCAACATGGAACAGCGCGTACGTCGGATTGAGCTTGCGGGCGAATCGATAGATATCGTCCATGTCCTTGGTCTCCGCACCCGGAAAACCCATCACGAAGAAGCAGGCCGACTCGATGCCCGCTGCTTGGACCAGCGCCATACCCTGCTCGATTTGAGACATGGTGATCTTCTTGTTCGTCCAGTCGAGGATCTCCTCACTGCCGGCCTCGACGCCAAAGTGAATCAGTCGGCATCCGGCTCGCTTCATGAGCTCGAGCAGCTCGTCGTCCACTAGATCGAAACGCGTCTGGCAACACCATTCGAAATCGTAGGCGCGCTCGATCAGTCCCTCGCAGAACTCGACGACGCTCCTACGAATCACCGTGAATTCGAGATCCATGAAGTAGGCGTTGCGCACGCCGAAGTTGCGCACCCCATGATCAACCTCGGAGAGCAGCTTGGCCGGCGACTTGGTCCGGACGCCGACACCGTAGGGCTTGAGCAGACAAAACACGCAGTCGGAGGCACAGCCGCGCGTCATCTCAAAAAGGCAAAAGCGGTCGCCGAGCACCTCGTACTCGTAGCGCTGCATGGGGAGCTTCTCGAAGGCAGGCAGCGGAGCGTCCTCGAGTCGGACCGGAGCCTGGTCGGGGTTGTGAACCGTCTCACCGCCGCGCTTCCAGGTAAGGCCTCCGACCTCTTCCAGAGGCTTGCCGGAACATATCTCGCGCACCGTCGCTTCGGGCTCGCCGCGAATAATCGCCGTAGCTCGCGTCTCTGCTAGCATTTCGGCGGGTTTGACGGTGCCGTGGCTCCCCATCACGTAGAGCTCCGCCGCAACTTGGCGCAGCGCCTGGGCCGTGGCAAGGAACGGGCCTATGTCGAGGTGCGGACACTGCCAGCGATCGAGGCTAGTCGAAGTAAGAAACACCTTGTCGAAACCGGCGGCGCGGCGGGCCACTTCAGCGGGCGGGAGATGCTCGGCGTTAGCGTCGAGAATGTCCGCCGAGACGCCGTCCTGCTCGAGCCAAGCGGCGGTCGTGGCGAGATCGAGAGGAGTCCAACGGCGGGCGTAGATGCGGCCGCGTTTCTGCACCAAGTCGACCTGGGACGGGTTAACGAGCAGCACCCTCATCCGGCGCGCCTCCGCGGCGAGACCACGACGCCGTCCGCGGCGCGTCGTGAGCCGCGGAGGCGGCGCCGAACCCGAAGAGCGCCGCGAATATCGTCCCAGGCGGTGCGCAGAATCTTGACCCGGCTGTCGTCGTCCTCGGACCAAACGACGGGCATGTCTTTTATTCGCAGGCCTTGACTCTCGGCGAGCGCGAGCAGCTCGGTGTCGAAAAACCAGGATTCATCTTCGACTTGTGGAACAATGCGCTGCACGGCGTCGCGAGTGAGCGCCTTGAAGCCGGTTTGGGCATCAGAGAACCCAGTCGAAAGAACGAGCTTCAAGAACAGGTTGTAGAGCCGCGAAATCATTTCTCGCTTGAAGCTGCGCCGCACGCGCGCTCCGGGTGCGAGGCGAGAGCCTACGGCAACGTCGTAGCCCTCTTCAACGACGGCCCGCAAGAGCCGCGGAAGCTCGTCGAGGTCCGTCGAGAGATCGACGTCCATGTAGCAGACCGCGGAGGCGTCGGATTGCAGCCAGGCCACCCGCAATGCTCGGCCGCGGCCCGGTTCATTGAGGCGCAACAGACGAACGCGGCCGTTGTCTTCCGTGAGCGAGCGTGCGATCTCATGGGTACCGTCCGTGGAGCCGTTGTCGACGACGACGATTCGCCAACTATAGGGCAAGTTTGTTTCGAGATAACGGCTGACCCGTTCGACGCTGTGCGCGAGCACATGCGCTTCGTTCAAGACGGGGATGACCACGTCGATCGAAATGTCGGCTGTTCGGGCGGCAGGCATCGGACTCGAGCGGGCGCATGCCCCGTCCCCCACAAGACCCTAAGGTATCAAACGTACCTCGGGAGCGATGAGTTGGGTCGGGCTAGCCGCCGCGCGCCCGATCGAGGGCCGATGTAGCCTGTCGGCTCCAGTCGGCGAGGCGGTTCTGGTGCACCCAGCCAAACGTCGTTAGATAGACGGCAACTACCAGTGCGGTGCGCGCCCACACCGAAGACGCCGGCAGCAACTCCGCCAGGAGAACGGCGAGCACCGCAGCTGCTAACGGCGTGGCGAGGGCGCGGCCGAGAGGAATCGGAGCGACACGCAAGCGAACGATCCAGTAAGCGATCGTGAACAACACGAAAATACCGCCGAGCACTGCCGCCGCCGAGCCGACTCCGCCCCAGTGAGGAGACAAGAACCAGCTCAGCGCTACAGCGGCGGCGGCTCCGACCGCTGTAGCCCGGGCGAGCGCGCCCTGCAGGCCGAAAGCGATCAGCGTATACCGATAGTGACCGCTGATCAGCGACAGAGGGAGGAACCAAGCCAAGACTTGCAACGCTTGACCCGCCGGACGAAAGGCCTCGCCGTAAATCGTCGCGAACAACATTTCCGCCGGATATGCGAGGCCAAGAGCGACTAAGATTCCAGCCCAAGGCGTCAGGCGCATCGATCCTTCGAGCAAGCGATGCAATTGCGCAGGCGGGCCGCCGACGCAACGGGAGATTGACGGTAACAGGTTGAAGAAATAGAGCCAGACGAAAGTATGGAGACCAGCGGTCGCACGATGGGCTGCTCCGAACCAGCCGACCGTCTCGTCGTTGTGGGAGAGCCCAAGCACGACCAACGGTCCGTACCACAGCAACGACCAAAATAGGTCGCAAGCGCCGACGGTCGAAGCTTCCCACAAGTGTTTGCGAACCGAGCCGAAACGAAACACACGTAATTGTGGGGAAAAGCCCATCCTTCGGCGAACGACCCACTGGCAGAACAAAGCCGCCGAACTCCACGAAGCCACTTCGATAAAGGCGACCCGCAATGGAGAATCGCCGCTGCGTACGCAAGTCAGCGAGAGGACGATGAACAAGGTCGTGCGAGCAAGCGAAGCTCCGGCGACCCATTGCATCGCATCGCGCCCCTGAAAGAACCACTGCAACAATGCCGGGGCCGTGAACAGCGTAAGCCCGAAGACCAACAGAAGGCCGCGAACCTCGTCCGGCTTGGGGACCAGCAGAGCGAACGCCGCCATCAAAAACGCCGAGGCCACGGCGAGGAACAAGCGGAGCTGAGCGATCTCTGCCAGCAGCTCGGCCGCTCGCTCGGGCGCCTTTGCCAACTCGCGTGCGCCGTAGGAGCCGGTGCCCATCTCCACGAAGAGAAGCAGAACAACCGTAGCGCCCGCGGCGAACTCTAGGTTGCCGTAGTCGGCTGGTCCCAGCGCACGGCCGAGCCAGGCGTAGGCGCCCAGCATGAAGAGTTTCGAGAGAAACTCCGCCGAAGAGAGCAACAGGAAGTTGCGTGCGAGCCGCGGGCCGGAAGCCATCAGAACGCCGTCAGAGAGCCCCGTCGGGACGCTGGATCTGAATCAGCTCTTGCAGATCCGCGAGCCGCTCAGCCGAGCCCTCAGCCGGAACTCGAGCCCTCTCGCCGACGGGCAACGGAGACTCGCTGCGCCAAACCCGACCGCCGATCATGGCGCGAAGCATCTGCAGAGGCTGGAAGACAATGCTCGACCACAGAAACGTCTCGTTGGTGCAGTGGCATTCGCGCGCCGCAATCGAGCCGCGCAGCTGCTTTGCTTCGGCGGCGCGCCAAATCTCCGGAAACGAAGATTCGCGCAAATTGCCGACGGGCGGATGATTCTCGCATAACGCCACGTCGCCGTTCGAATAGACGACCCCGCTCAACACACCGGCGCGACAGGGTACTACCTGACGCCGCTCGTCGGCGGTGCGCACCTTAGCCCACTGCATCATCGGTTCAACGATCGATCCGTAGCGACCTTCTTCGCGCGCGAGCCAGAGCCGTTGCATGTAGCCGTAGAGCTGTTGGAACTCCTCGAGCTGGGGCCCCTGGAGCGAAGCGTTCTTGCGATCGCCGCGAATCAGCACCAGATTGTGATGATCCATTTGCGGGCAACGATCGAATAGGAAGGTCGTCAGCCGTCGAATCTCGTCCATGTTGACGTGTGAAGCCGTCGAGATGGCGTGGATGCGTAGGCGCGGATCCTCCTGCTGAAGCTCGGCCAGGGCGTCGTAGGTCTGCATGGCGCGCTCGAAGGCGCCGGGCGAATGTCGAAACTGATTGTGAAACTCACCCAAGCCGTCGAGCGAGATTTCGATCGCTATCAATTCCAGCTCTTTCTCACGCAACGTCTCGCGCGTCTGCTCGACGACGCGGTCGGTGAAGTAGGCATTAGTCGGGACATAGATCTGCCGCGTCTGATTGCGGCGGATGAACTGCCTACAGACCGCCCCGAATTCCTTGCGTAGGAAGGGCTCTCCTCCCGAGAGATTGAGATTCTCAACGCGACCCAGAGACTCAGAGAGAGCGACCAACTCGTCAAAGCTCAAATCGTCTTTGCGGTTGAGGTTGCGCCAGTAGAAGCAGTGGTCGCACTGCTGGTTGCAGATCGAGTTGATGAACAGGATCAGAAACGGCGGGCTGGGGGGCGCGGCGTAGTTCTGAGACGTGATCCGCGCGTGGCGGGCGATGCGCGAAAGAAGGTTCATTGAGACGAGAGCCGAGAGGTCAAGTTTACTATACGGAGCTATCCCCGGGGCATGTTAGGATCGATGGCTTGGCATCTACCCGCAAGCCAGCCGCGGGCGCGGCGACGCTAATCTGGAGTGTTTGGCTGGCGGCGTGCGCCCTGCTGATCTACCGCCCCTTCGTTCAACATCTGGAGTTTTTCAAGAGCCCGGGCGAGATTTTTTACCGCCTTGTGCTTGTCGGATTGCCTTTGCTAATGATCGGCTCCGCGGGCTGGGTTTGGTTGCGGCGTCGAGGACTGTGGAGGCGCGAGCCGCTCCTGTTTGCGGGTCTGGCCGGAGCGGCCGCTTTTGTCTACGAGCCGCTGGCCGCAACGACCATCGGGGGCATTTTCGCGTCTGCCTACGTCGTCGGGGCTGAGCTTCGAGAGCGTCTCGTCCCTGACGGCGGCGGCCCCCTGGATCGATTGCTGACGGCGTTCGGCTTGGGGATGGGCGCCTGGATCGTCTCTTTGCTGGCGTTGGGATCGCTCGGGGCTTTTCATGCGGCGACGACGCTGACGCTGATTCTCTTACCGTGCCTGATTTGGCGCCGGCGACTGATTGAACTGAGACGCGACCTCGCGGACTTGATCGGATCCTGGGCGGTACCGGACATCGGAGACAATGCGGGCCTCGGCGTCGCCGTCTGGTTCGCCGCGGGTTTGTCGGCAGCGACGGTGGCGGTTTCGCTTGCCCCGAGCGTGGCGCACGATTCGCTCATGATGCATTTGGCGGCGAGCCGCTGGTACGCTGAGCGCGGCGGGCTTGAGCCGCTATCCACGCTTTCGCATTCGCTCTACCCGCAGGGGGTCGAGTCGCTGATGGCCGCCGCCTGGACAGTCGCGGGCCAGCCGGCGGCACAGCTCATCTCGCCCGTCTTTTTTCTGCTGCTGTTGGCGTCGATTGCTCTTGTGGGGCGTGCCTGCGACTGTTCGCGCGGGGCGGCGGCGCTCGGCGCTCTGGCGGCCGGCGCCATGCCGTTTTTTCACTGGTCAGGCTCGGTCTCCAAGAACGACGCCGCGATGGCCTTTTTCCAAGCGCTGGCCTGTTACGCCCTGCTCCGCGCACGCGAGGAAGACGGCTCGCGCTGGTTGCGGCTGTGCGTGCTTTTCACCGCGCTTTCGTTCAGCATCAAATACACGGCGATGTTTGGCGCGGCGCCGATTGGCCTGCTCTGGTTCTGGCTACTGCGGGACAAGCCCAAGCGCTTCAAAGAGGTTCTGATCGCGGTCGGCCTGTTCGTCGTGGTGTTGGGAGGTTGGCAGCTTCGCGCTTTCGGCGCCACCGGCAATCCGATTCATCCGGCCAAGCCAAGCTGGGCGGTCGAGTCGCTGCGGCCCAATGCGGTGCGGCCGCCGGAGTGGCGCAGCGTCCCTTATTGGAAGATCCCTTGGACGATTCACTTCGACGGCCGCAACGCCTTCGAGTCGCCAAGCGAGAACCCCTCTGGATTCTTCCTATTCCTACTGCTGCCTGCCTGGGCGCTGGCGGGTTGGAGAGCGAGCCCTGCCGAGAGGACAGCGCTGGCTTTCTTGGGATTGTTTTTCCTCTACTGGGGCTCGGTGTGGCCGGTTGTGCGCTATGCGCTTTTTCCGATGGGACTGCTGTGCGCACTGACGGCGGCGAGGTGGGAAAGATGCCTGGCCTCCGCCGGCGTGGGCCTGCGTCGGGCGCTGACGGCAACCGTCGCAACCAGCTTCGCTTTCTGCTTGATGGGTGCGATGGTCCTCAGCATCAACGGGCCTCAAATCGACTACTTTCTAGGACGCATCGACAAGGCCGAATACTTGCGCCAAGCCCTGGCGCCTTATGCGGCAATCGAGGAGCTGTACGGAATTGCGGATCCTGAGGACTACGTCTTCGGCATCGGAGTCACCAGCCTGGTCTACGTGCCGGACCCGTCGCGGTTTGAAGTCGAGCGCGTCAGCCAGCCCGAAGACGCCTTACTCTGGCTCCCCGATCTACTGCGACGACACGAGTACCGCTACCTTGTCGCTCCGGACTCAGCCGAGGGCGACGAAACGCTCGCGCGCCTGGCGGCACTGCTCAGGCCAAAGCAGATATACGCCGACGGGCGTTTCCGCATCTACGAACTGTTGCCGATCGAGCGTGCACGCTAGGCGGCCAGCTTGGCCGTTACCGCCTCGGTGACTTGGTCGGTAGAGGCGCCCCCGCCGAGGTCTGCAGGAAGAGTGCCTCCCTCAGCGAGCACCTCGGCGACAGCGGTCTCGATCTCTGCAGCCGCGTTCTCGAGCCCCAAGAAGTCGAGCATCATCGCCGCCGAAAGGATCATCGCCAGGGGGTTGGCGATTCCCCTCCCCGCGATGTCGGGCGCGGAGCCGTGCACCGGCTCGAACATCGAGGGAAACTGGCGAGTCGGATCGAGGTTCGAGCTCGGAGCGAGCCCCATGGATCCCGTCAGAATCGCCGACAAATCGCTCAAGATGTCCCCAAAAAGATTCGAGCCGACGACGACGTCGAAACTCTCAGGACGGCGCACGAAGTTCATGGCCGCAGCGTCAACGAGCAGCGACTCGGTTTCGATGTCCGAGAACTCCGCCGCGACGGACGCGAATGCCTCGTCCCAAAGCACCATACTGAAGCCCTGCGCGTTCGACTTGGTGATCGAGCAGACGCGTCTTTTCTTGTCGCGCTTTCGGGCCAGCTCGAAGGCATGGCGGATGATTCGCTCGCAGCCCTTGCGTGTGAACACGGCCGTCTGCACGGCGACTTCCGAAGCCGTATGGGGATAGAGCCGGCCGCCGATTTGGCTGTACTCACCCTCTGTGTTCTCGCGCACGACAACCATATCGATCGATCCGGCCGCCTTATCTTTCAGCGGCGAGTCGACGCCGGCGTAAAGTTTGGCGGGACGCTCGCAGGCGTACTGGTCGAAGGCGCGGCGGATCGGCAACAGCAGGCCGTTGAGCGTTACGTTGTCGGGTACCTCCGGATGGCCGACCGCGCCAAGTAATATCGCGTCAAAGCGACGAAGTTGGTCGATCTGATCCTCCGGCGCCATACGGCCCGTGCGGAAATAGCAGTCCGTGCCCCAATCGAATTCGACGTACTGGAAGCGGGCGTCGTGACGGGCGGCAACCGTGTTGATGACTTGGCGAGCCGAGGGGGTCACCTCAACGCCAATGCCGTCTCCGGGGATGACGGCTATCTTGAGCTCACGCATCGCTCCATTGTGCCACTCCGACGAGCGGCCCAGCGGAGTTCCGCCGGCTGCCTGGCCGCCGAAACCCGGACGGTTCTGCTTGCCCCGGCTTGCCTGGCCCGATACCATATAAGAAGAAGCGAAAGAGCGACCCAGTGCAACCTAGAAGGTCTTGAGGGCGTATTTGTGTAACGAGCGGCGTTTTCGCCGCGTCACACAGACGAAGGCCTGACCCCGGCTGCGGAGAACGCTCGACCGATGGCAACAGCAACGATGGACCCTGCCAACAGCGGCGCCCAAGGCGGCGCGGACAAACGGATACTAGGCGACCTGCTCGTCCCGTCCGTCTTTCGTCCCTGGTGGAGCACCTTCTGGGAGGAGTTCGGGGAGGCGTTTGATCCCCCGAAGTTCCCTCCCCTGCCGAAGTACCGCGACCCGCTGCCCGGCGAGGACACTCTGGGCGGCATGACGCTAGAGCGTCTGCGAACGCCTTGGTATCTTGACCTTGTCGAGCAGGTCAAGTACTACTCGGATTTCCGAAAGCTAGCCCCGCTGCAGCTGACCTCGAAGCCGATCGCGATCAAGAGCATCTGGGGCGCCTACGACAATCGCAAAGAAGGCGGGCTGAGCTCGATCACCGCGCACGTAGTCATCGTTGGGCTCATGTTGGCCTTCTCGGGCGGCAGCGCTCCTACAGCTAGCAAGACCGGCTCAGTCACGCTGATCGTTCCCGTCGACATTTCACCCTACCTGGCGCAGTTGCAAGTGAAGCCTAAAGCCGCCCCTGGCAAATCAGGCGGCGGCGGCGGCGGCGGTCAAAACTCTCCTTTGCCAGCGAGCAAGGGCAAGCTGCCGCGCTTTGCGTTGCGACAGTTCGTCCCGCCCACTCCCATAATTCGAAACAAGAATCCCAAGCTCGCTATGGAGCCGACGGTTCTAGTTCCTCCAGACGTCAACGTCGCCCGGCTTGATATGAACGTCTTCGGCGATCCTCTGGCGAAAGTCGGACCGCCCTCGGCCGGTCCGGGCACTGGCGGCGGCATCGGTACCGGACGTGGTACGGGCGTGGGCTCCGGCAGAGGCGGCGGCGTAGGTCCTGGATCAGGCGGAGGCATCGGCGGAGGAGTCTTTCGAGTCGGCGGCGGCGTCTCGGCTCCCAGGCTCACCTACAAGGTCGAGCCCGAATACTCCGAAGAGGCGCGCAAGAACAAGTATCAAGGAACAGTGGTTCTCGCCGTCGAAGTCTGGCCAGACGGACGCGCTCACAACCTGCGCGTCGTTCGCAGCCTCGGATTGGGGCTTGATGAAAAGGCGATCGAGGCAGTCTCGAAGTGGAAATTCGTTCCCGGCAAGAAGGACGGCAAGTCCGTCCGCGTCGCGGCGACGATTGAAGTCAACTTCCGCTTGCTGTAAGAAGCGCTCAGGCTGGCCGGGAGTCGCGAGGTTCGATCAATCCGATCACGCCGGCTAGGACCTGAGCCAGCCTCTCCGATGAGACTTGGCCGATTCGATACTCTTGGCTGGAGTTTGACGTTCCCTCTCAGCTTGCATGGCGAAGATTGGTTCGCCAAGGTCGCACGAATAGATCTAGCCCTGGCGAATTACTGCTCACTGCCTTCAATGATCCGCCTTGTTCTCCGCTGGAATGCGCGGAGAGTCGCCCGCCCATCCTCTCCAGCGGTTCGGAACAGGCTTCGTTAATTTCCTTGAGCATTTGGAAGTTCTCGCGCTGAAGCAAGAACTCTCCGAGCGCCATCGCGAGGAGTCGGCTGCGGGAGACGCCGAGCTCCGCCGCCGGCTGATCTCCCTTCTCGAAAAGCTCGCTGGGAAGCGATATGGCGGTCTTCACTGCCGGGGATACCGGGCTGGCTCATACTTTTCGTCCCACCACCGGCTAGACTTTACGCCATCAGACGAGCCGCGTCTATAGCTCCGTAGCTGAAGATAATATCGGCTCCGGCGCGGCGGAAGCCGAGCAGCGCTTCCATCAAACAAGCCTCGTAGTCCAGCCAGCCGTTCGCCGCAGCCGCCTTGAGCATGGCGTACTCTCCGCTGACGTGATAGACGGCGACAGGCAGCGCCGTTGCTTGGCGGGCGAGGGAGACGACGTCGAGATAGGGCAGGCCGGGTTTGACCATGATCCAGTCCGCGCCCTCGGCCTCGTCAAGCTCAATCTCGCGCAGCGCTTCCCGCACATTGGCCGGGTTCATCTGATAGGTCTTCTTGTCGCCGCTCTTGGGCGCAGAATCCAGCGCGTCGCGGAACGGCCCGTAGAAGGCCGAGGCATACTTGATGCAGTAGCTGCAGATCCCGACGTCGTGGAAGCCGGCCTCGTCCAGCGCGTCGCGAATCGCAAGTACGCGGCCATCCATCATGTCCGACGGCGCGACGACATCTACGCCGGCTCGAGCTTGTGCGACCGCCATGCCTGCGAGCAGAGGCAGTGTCTCGTCGTTGAGGATCTCGCCGTCGCGGACGACGCCGTCGTGGCCGTCCGAGGAGTAGGGATCGAGCGCCACGTCGGTGATCACGAGCATGTCGGGCAGCTCGCTCTTGAGCGCCCGGACGGTGCGCTGCAGCAACCCCTCGGGATTGAGGCTTTCGGTTCCGGTGGGGTCTTTGAGGCTGTCGTCCAGGGCGGGAAACAGCGCGACGGCAGGTACGCCCAGATCCCACGCCGTGCGGGCGTCGATGACTATTTGATCGGGCGAGCCGCGTTCGACCCCCGGCATCGAAGCAATCGGAGTACGCACGCCTTCGCCCTCTTCAACGAACATCGGCAAAACGAGATGGCCAGGCGACAGAGAGGTCTCCCGCACTAACCCGCGCATAGCGCGGGAAGAACGATTGCGGCGAGGGCGTTGGATCATGCCCTCATGATAGCCGGGCGAACTTGCAGCAACCACTTGCAGCGACGCGTTAGCCGAGGATGGGAAACGCCGAGGGCTCGGCCCGCGGGGGACGCGGCGGCGAGCCTGGCTTGACTCCGGTGATCAACAAACCGCCGTTGCGCTGTAGTTCCTGGCGGCGGCGGAGCGCCTCGCCTTCGTAGCGCTCCGGGATCGAGGTTTCATCAACAATTCGATCGACGGCCACCTCGGCAAATCCAGCGGCCCGAAAGATCTCTACCCACTCGTCGGCCGACTTGAGGTGCATCGTCAGCCCGACTTCGGCGGGCCAGTCATGCGAAGCGGCGTTTTCAGCGTAGAAGTTAATGAGAATCCAGAAGCGGCCGCCATAAGTAGCGACGCGGAAGATCTCGCGCGCGGCACGGTCCGGGTCCGGAAAGTAGTAGGCGGCCTCAATGCTGTAGACATGAGTGAAGTAGTCCTCCGCCCAGGGGATCTCTTCAGCGGCGCCGGGTGCGAGGAGCACATTGTCGAGGTCGGCGCTACGCTCGCGCGCGCGGGCGATCATCTCGCCGGACACATCGATGCCTACAACCGCTCCATCCAACGCAAGCGGCGCAACAAGCCGAGCCGCCCAGCCGTCGCCGCAGCCGATCTCAAGTAAACGATCATCGGGCTGAGGGGCCATCCTCGCGAAGAGCTTCTCAGTGATGTCGCGGTGGCGCCGCTCCATCCCGTCGGCGAGGCCCTCAATCGACCAGCGGTCGAAGGTTTCGCGGACCGCCTCCTCAAGGTCGAGGCGTTGTTTATCGAGGGGATCGAACACAGCGAGGCCGTAGCTAGACGAACTTGTGGTCGGACGCTCTCAATCTCCCGCGATCGAAACCAACCCCTGCGGCTCGGCCGGCGGCTTCTGCGCTATGACAGCCTCGGCGTCGTCCATCGTGAACGCGGCCACGTTCTCCGAAATATTCATCGAGCAGAAGTTCGGTCCGCACATCGAGCAGAACTTGGCTTCCTTGTAACCTTCCTCGGGCAACGTCTCGTCGTGCATCGATCGCGCCGTCTCTGGGTCGATCGAGAGGTCGAATTGCCTCTCCCAATCGAACTCGAAACGGGCCTTCGACAGTGCGTCGTCGCGGTCGCGAGCGCCGGGACGATGCCTCGCTATGTCGGCTGCATGGGCGGCGATCTTGTACGCGATCATGCCTTGTTTGACGTCTTCCTTGTTTGGCAGCCCTAGGTGCTCCTTGGGCGTGACGTAACAAAGCATCGAGGCGCCGTGCCAGCCGATCATCGCGGCGCCAATCGCGGAAGTGATGTGGTCGTAGCCCGGCGCGATGTCGGTGACCAGCGGCCCGAGCGTGTAGAAGGGCGCATCGAAGCAGATCTCGCGCTCCTTCTCGACTTGCATCTGTATCTGGTCGAGAGGAATATGCCCGGGGCCCTCGATCATCGTCTGGACGTCATACTCCCAGGCTTTCTTGGTTAGCTCTCCCAGTGTTTCGAGCTCGGCGAACTGCGCCTCGTCGCTCGCGTCGGCGATGGATCCGGGGCGCATGCCGTCGCCGAGCGAAAAGCTGACGTCGTACTTCTGGAAGATCTTGCAGATCTCCTCGAAGTTCTCGTAGAGCAAGTTCTGCTTGTGATGGCGCACCATCCACTCGGCGAGCAGCGAGCCGCCGCGGCTGACGATGCCGGTGACTCGCTTGACCGCCAAAGGAACGTATTGGATCAACACGCCGGCGTGAATCGTCATGTAGTCGACGCCCTGCTCGGCCTGCTCCTCGATCACCTCGCGCATGATTGGCCAGGTGAGGTCTTCGATGCGTCCGTTGACTCGCGTCAGCGCTTCGTAGATCGGCACAGTGCCGATCGGAACCGGCGAATTGCGGATGAGAGTCTTACGAATGTGCGGGATGTCGCCGCCGGTCGAGAGGTCCATCACGGTGTCGGCGCCGTACTTAATCGACCAGGTGAGCTTCTCAACCTCCTCGTCAACGTTCGAGGTGACGGCGGAGTTCCCGATGTTGGCGTTGACCTTGCACTTCGAGGCGATGCCGATAGCCATCGGCTCGAGATTCGTATGGCGGATATTGGCCGGGATGATCAGCCTCCCGCGGGCAATCTCGTCGCGTACGATCTCGCCGGTGAGGCCTTCGAGCCGCGCGACGTACTCCATTTCTTCAGTAACAAGGCCCTTGCGGGCGTAGAACATCTGCGTTCTTACGGGGTCGTTGTGCCGCTTCGCCGTCCATTCGCTGCGCATTGGGACTCAGTCCTCCGCGGCGGGTTGCCGCAAACCAGCACTCATTATGTCAGGGCGCTGAAACCCCCGCAAACGACCCGCGGCAAGCTTGTCGAGGTTTTGACGCGGACCACGCTTCGGTCGTATGCTGGGCCCCAACGAGACCTCTCATGAACTTATTCCAAGGGCTTCTGCTGCTGTTGCTGGTCAGCGCCGCCACGGCTCAGGCGCAGTACGACCTACTGATCCTAAACGGCCGTGTTCTGGACGGCGCCGGCGCCCCTTGGTCTCGCGCCGACGTAGCGATACGCGGCGATGAGATCGTCGCAGTCGGTCGACTTGCCGGAGCTACGGCCGAGCGCACGCTTGATGCGGGCGGAGCGATCGTCGCTCCGGGCTTCATCGACATCCACAACCATAGTCGGAGGCGAATTCTCGACGTACCCTCCGCCGAAAACTACATACGGCAGGGAGTCACGACAATCGTCGAAGGCAACGACGGCGGCTCGCCCCTTCCTCTCCGCGAGTTTTTCGGCGAGCTGCGCGAACGCCGCATCTCGGTCAACTACGCCTCGTTCGTCGGGCACGGCAGCGTTCGCACCGAGATCGTGGGGATGGTCGATCGGCCCGCGACGGCTGGAGAGCTAGAGAGCATGCGCGGGCTCGTCAAGCAGGCGATGGAAGACGGTGCGTTCGGGCTCAGCACGGGCCTCTTCTATCTGCCGGGAGCGTTCGCCTCGACCGAGGAAGTCATCGAGCTTGCGAAAGTTGCGGCTCCCTACGGCGGAATGCACATCTCGCACATGCGCGACGAGGGCGCGGGATTATTGGAGAGCGTTCGCGAGACGATCGAGATCGGGGAGAAGGGCGGCCTCCCTACGCAAATCACTCACCACAAGGCGATTGGCAAGCCGAACTGGGGCAAGAGCACGGAGACGCTGAGACTGGTTGAGGAGGCGCGCGCCCGCGGAGTCGACGTCTCAATCGATCAATACCCCTACACCGCTTCGCAAACGGGATCGGCGGCGCTGTTTCCGCCGTGGGCGCAAGAGGGCGGACGCGAGAAGATGCTCGAACGGTTCGCCGACCCCGATACGAGGAGGCGGATCCGCAACGACGTCGCCAATCGTATTCGCATCGATCGCGGCGGCGGCGACGCAGCCAATGTGCAGCTCGCCGCGTGCGAGTTCGATCCATCGCTGAACGGCAAGACCCTTGCCGATGCGATGCGACGGGCGGGCCGTGAGCCCAGCTTCGAAGCCGCTGCCGAGACGGCGATCGAGATCCAGGGAAAGGGCGGCTGCCGGACGGTTTATCACGCCATGGACGAACAAGACGTGCGACGCATCATGGCGTATCCGGGAACGATGATCGCCTCCGACGGCGGCGTAACCTCCGCCGAGGACGGAGTGCCGCACCCGCGCCACTACGGCACGTTTCCGCGTGTGCTCGGCGTCTACGTTCGAGAGCAGGAACTGCTCACGCTTCCCGACGCCGTGCGCAAAATGACGTCGTTGCCAGCGCAGCGGCTCGGGCTAACGGACCGCGGATTGATTCGGCCGGGGATGAAGGCGGACCTGGTTGTCTTTGATCCGGAGAAGATCGTCGACCGCGCGGAATTCGGCGATCCGCACAAACACTCCGGGGGGATCATTCACGTGGTTGTGAACGGCACGCCGGCTCTAGCCGACGGCGAGATGCAGCCGGACCGTCCAGGCAAGATCTTACTGGGGCCGGGCGCGAACTTGAAGCAGGAGCGCGGAGGGCGAGAATGACGACTAGACATGCCGGGCAAAGGGGATGCTTGCCGAAGGAAAAACGTCCCGGCGCTGGATGCGCCGGGACGTACCGTTGACCCCCAAAACACTGACCCCCATTTACCGGCAGAGACGACCCCTTCCATCGAGAGCCATCCTGACCAGCACCCTATGTACGTCAACGGATCAAGTTGTACTCGCTTAGAAGCACCTACGGCGCCAAACCGCTGACACCCTCAAGCAATTGAAAAGCCTACGCCCCCGCCTCGGCTAGGCCGATTTGGATACGCAGAACGGAAGATTCGGCGGGGCATTCTCCCGGATTCGGGAGAACGTGGCCGACCCGGCTTTGTTGATAGAATGCAAACGATGAATCGCGCCGGGTGGGAATCGTTCGCTCCGGCGCGACATACGCCAGACCCTGCCAGAGTGCGTTTCGCGCTGAGCGGGCTCTTCCTTCTAGGCGGGCTGACAGGTCTGCTCGGAGCGCTGCTGCCGATTTGGGCCATCCATCTCACGCTCGAGACATCCGCCGCCGGGAACTGTTTTCTGGCAATCGCGTTTGGGACGGCGGGCGCGGTAGCGGCACAGAGCAGGGCCGGCTCCGCGGAGAAAGGCTTACGGCGGCGCCTAGTCGCCGGTTGCTTGCTGGCTTCGGCCAGCCTAGCCGGCGTCTCACTTCTCTACGACCAGACGTGGCTCGCCGCTCCGCTGGTCGCCCTGGGAGTCGCTGTGGGGTTGTTGGCCATGACTACGGCTTCGGCGCTCTACGACACTCTGACTCCGCAGCGAACGCCCGCACTGCTCGACCTCGCAGGGGTCAGCTTCGGGCTCGGCGCCGGAGCCGCGTGCGCGACGGCTTGGCTGAGCATCGGTTGGCTGAGTTGGGAGTGGCTATTGCGATTGGCGGCGCTCGGGCTGCTGGCGGCGGCGACGGTGACCTCACGCGGAACAAGCTTCGCTGCGGCGCCGGCTCTCGCATCGGCCGCGCCGCGCCCGATGCGCCTGAGCCCAATCGGCGTGTTGCTCGGGCTCGGTCTATTTCTCCAGGCCTGCAACTACGGCGTGCTTGGCGGCTGGCTGGCCTTCTATCTCGCGCGGCGCTTCGGAATGACTACCTCCGACAGTCTCGCCGTGCTGCTTGTCTTCTGGATCGCCATGACGGCCGGGCGCGTAGCGGCAATGCGGCTGCCGGCGATAGATCGTCATCTGCGTTCGCTGTTCGCCGCGACCGCCTTCTGTCTACTGGGCTGCGCCTTCCTGCTCAACACGACACAGAGCTCGGGCGCGTTCGTTGGGGCGCTGCTAGCGGGGCTGGGCGTGGGAGCTCTGCATCCTTTGACGCTCGGCGCCGCCGTGCGCGATCGGCATGGCCTCAACCCGGCCGACCTGCGCGCCTTCTTCGCAACAAGTTTTGTGGCGGTGGCCTTGGCAGGCTGGCTGATGGGACAGCTTTCGAGCCGATTCGGCATCGAGGCGGTGGTATGGTCAGCCTTGGCGACGAGCGCCGCAGCGTTACTCGTCCTAGGCACGATGATCATCGAGGCGAAGCTCAGCGCCGGAGCCTCGGCGGCCGGATGAGAGGACTATAGACCGACGTGAGCGATCATCTTCCAATCGCCGCCGATCCTGGCGTAGCTCTTGCAGGCCCGGCCCTTCCAGCCGGCGTCCTTGCCGGCGGCGTCTCGCCAAGCCGTGTCGACATCGACCACGGCCCAGGCGGCGTCACGCTCCGGAGAGACTACGATACGGCGAATCTCGCGGCTATTGCGAATCAGATCGCAGGCAAACAGCTCGCGCCATCCTTCGAGCCAACCGGAACTGAAAAGACTGACCTCGACATCCCAGGCCAACGGATCAAACGAGTCGTTGGTTTGCGGCCAGCTCCAAACCATCGCGGGATGGAAGAGCGTCATCAGCAGGTCGGCGTCGCGATCCGTCCAGGCCTGCGTTTCCCGGTCGATCATCGCGCGGATTTCTTGCTCAGCCGAGGCCATCGGAGACCTCCATTCTATCGCTGGGCGGATGCAAAAAGGAACTAGATGCCCGCCGCGCACCGCGATCCGAAATACGTGGCCATTCTCGCGTTGGCCTCCGCGCTGATCCTGATCATCGGCAATTGGCTGAAGCCCGAGCGCAACGAATCCGATGGGGCGGGCAACGCCTCGCCTAGTGAGATTCAACGCCTGCAACAGCTGACGAACCGCCGCTCGCTTGAGAACATCTCCACCTACTTTGCGGACCTGGCCTCCAATGTCGAACCTTTCGTTCTCCGCATTGACGATCCCGGCGGAAGCGGCGTGCTCTGGTCCCCGACGCGTCTGATCGCGGCGGCCGGCGAAGGCCGATTCCCGGATCGAGTCGAGGTTCGCGGCCCGTCTGGGGACGTCGTCCCCGCAGAGACTACGGCGGCCGGACCTCATCTGCCTCTGGTCGAATTGCGCGAGGAATCGACGCTCAGGCCGTTCGGCGCCCGACTGCGGCGGGCCGCGGCGCGGGGCCTGCCGCCCGGAGACTGGGCCTTGGCCGTTTGGCGCCAAGCCGACGGTTCACCCGTTCACGCTTCCGGCCGGGCGCTGGGCTCGAAAGATGTCACATGCGGAGATTCCGAGACGCGCGCCGTGATGGTTGACTTGGCGCTCGATGCCTCGATGCGCGGCGGCGGCCTGTTCGATCTGGACGGCGCGTTGGTCGCGGTGATCGCCCCATGCGAGGGACGCTGGCTGGCCCTTGAAGCCCGCTTGGTCGATCAGATCTTCCCCCCCGAGGACGCCTTCGAGCATCGCATGCTGCGCCGCTACGGCATGCGAATCAGCCAAATCGAAGAGAGCGAGTACGCCCTCTTTGAATCCGACTACGGAGTGGTGGTGCGAGAGACGTGGCGCTCTCACAACGCCGCCGAAGCGGGTCTACTGCCGGGCGACGTCATCATCCAAGTCGACGGCATGCCGGTGACCTCCTCCGACGATTTGGAACTGCTGACCCTGCCTGTTGCGCGAGAAGTCTTTGACCTGACGGTGCTGCGCGGGGGTACGGAGCAAAACGTAGCGTTGCTCGCTCGGGCCGCGATCGCCGGCGACGCTGCGGTCAAGATTGGGGCGACCAGCCCGGGCTTGCTCATGGCTCGGATTAGCCCCGACAGCGCCGCGGCTCGGGGCGGGGCCCGCTCTGGAGATCTCCTCATCATGCTCGCGGGCAAGGAGCCCCAAGCCGGAGAGGACCTGATCCGCGCTCTCGCAGGCGGCGAGGACCGGCGGCAGTGGGCCGTCTTCGGGCGCAACGGGCGCATGTGGGGAGCTTTCCTGTAATCCGATGAATGAGCTGTCGTCACTCGGCATAATTCTTCTGCTGGCGCTGCTCGCCGGGCACTTGGTGAAGTTCGTCCGGGTGCCGGAGGTAACCGGCTACATTCTGGCGGGCGTTGCACTGGGTCCCTCGGTGCTGGGCTGGGTCAGCCAAGAGAATCTCGTCGCACTCGAGGTGCTGAGCGAGGTGGCGCTCGGCCTCATCTTGTTCTCGATCGGGTCGGTGTTTGAGTACCGTCTACTGGTGCGATACGGATTACGCATCCTCAAGCTGACAATGATCGAATCCGCGCTAGCGACGTTGTTCGTCGTGGTCGGCATGTTGGCCTTTGGACAGAGCTGGCAGATCTCATTCCTGCTCGGTGCGGTCGCCATTGCCACCGCGCCCGCTTCGACGCTGATGGTACTTCGAGAGTGCAACGCCAAGGGGCCGCTTTCGGATACCTTGCTCGGTCTGATCGCCGTTAACAACATCCTCTGCATCGTCATCTATAGTCTGGTGGCCGCGGCGATTGACTTGACGTCGCAGTGGGCGGGTCTGTCGTCGGCCTTGACGACCGCCTACCAGGCGTTGTTCCCGCTCGTGTGGCAACTCGTCGGCTCGGTTGCGCTTGGGTACCTGGTGGGCTTGATGCTGGCGGCGTGGTCGACGCGGGTCCACGAGACCGGCGAGGTCTTGATCCTGCTGGCAGGCTCGATACTACTTTGCGTCGGCGTGGCGCGCATTTTCGAGCTTTCGCCGCTAGTCGCGAGTTTGGCCGTCGGCGCGACTATGGTCAATCTCTCGAGCAAGAGCCGCCCGTTGTTCGACACCTTGTCCGGAACCGACCCGCCGTTCTATGCGATCTTTTTCGTCATTGCCGGAGCCGACCTCGATGTCCGCCTAGTCAGCGAAATGGGCTGGCTCGGCGTCGTCTACCTGGTCGGCCGCGCCGGGGGCAAGTTCATCGGCGCCCGCTGGGGAGCACAGCGGCTGGGGATGGATGAGAAAGTCCAAAAATACCTCGGCTTCGCGCTGATGGCGCAAGCCGGGCTGGCCGTCGGGCTGACGATCGTAATCGATCGGCGGTATCCCGAGCTGGCTCCGGTGATCGAGACCATCGTGCTCAGCTCGGTAGTGCTCTATGAGATGGTCGGCCCGATCAGTGCGCGATACGCAATCGTACGAGCCGGCGAAGCGACCTTCAGCGAAGAGGACAAGGAGTCAATCTGGGCGACCTGAACGGCTGCGCTACAATAGAGATTCAGATCGCCTCACCGCGCCGATCCTGATTTCGAGAAAACATGGCCGCAGAAAACGAAAACCTTTACAAAGCCGAGTATCTCGGCAGCGGAACCTTCCGCATCACCAAGCCCAAGCGCAAGTCGAACAAGAAGCGCCAGACTCGCGTGAAGAGCCCGCAACGCCGCGCTCGCCGCAACGGCTGACCCGTTCGGCGAGCCAGTAGTCGCCGCCGCGGATCCTCAGCGCCCCGCTAACCAGGTAATCAGGTCCGTGAGATCGCGGTCGCTGAGCTGTGGCCACTCGCCGCCTTGGCGAATCACTTCAGCGCGCATTTTCGGACCGTGCCGCCACATCCCCGAGACGATCTCCGACCCGGAGGGGTCTCCGTCCGGCAGTGCAGCCGCTCCCTCACTGTGGCAGCCGCCGCAGCCCTTCGTTTGAAAGACCTGCTCGCCTCGGCCGGCATCGCCGCGCGCTTCGAGCACGCCTTCCTCAAAGAGGTAGGAGAGCAGGTTGGCCATCTGACCCGTCTCAAAGGCTCGGAGCGGAATCCCCGTCTCCTCCGACCACTCTCTCATCACCGGACGGTGGTTCCACATCGACGCCGCGAGAGCCGTCAATGTCCGGCGGTCGCGCACCCGCTGGAGTAGCGCAATCTTGTCGGGAGCCTCCCCGGTGAGGGTGTGGCAGGCCGAGCATGAGAGATCCGCGAAGACCTTCATGCCGGCCTCGGGGGGACCGAGCTTCAACCTAGCGGCCCGAGCTGCGGTCACGGGAACATTCTCCACGTAGGCGGAAAGATCGGCGAGATCCCAGACTGTGAGCTTCGGCCAGGGATAACCCATTGCGCTAGTTTCCTCATCCATGACGTCGCCGTGGTTCCACATCGCCTCTAGGAAGGCGACCGGATCTGTCATCGAGGGCCAAGCCGCGACGGGCGGGCCGATGCCGGCCACATCGGCGCCGACGATCGCGTGGCAGCGCTGGCAATGTAGGGACTCAAAGACTTCTTTGCCGCGCTCGTGCCGGCCAGGAGGATCGAAATAGCGAATCGAATAGAGGAAGGAGTACACGTCGCGGACATCTTGCGCAGAGAGATCGGAGATCTGTCCGTCGCGGTCCGCCATCGCGGCCCACATGTCCGGCGAGTGATTCCACAGCCCGGCCGCGAAGCCCGCCGGCGAGAAGGTGTCTGCTCTAGGCCGGCCCAGATCCGGCGCTGCCGCCTCGCTGCCGCCCGCCCCCGCCAGGGAGTGACAATTCAAGCAGCCACGCTCCCGAAGCACTCGGACCCCTCGCGACGAATCGGCGTATTGTGCCTCGGCGATCGGCGCGAGGACGATGAGCGCCACGATCATCTTGCTTGCTAGTTTCATCTCGGCCTCCTTCTGCGATCGCTGTATGGTGAGGGAGCACGGGCGGCGCCACCCCCGGGGACTGTGGATTCGCTGAGTTCGGGGCATTTCACCCAGTCGGAATGATATGCGCGACAATTCGCCCCAATCCCAGGCGCCTTCACGAAACTAGCGTTAGGATGAATTACGTGATCAGTACAGCCTTGCGAACTTGCGGCGTCTTAGGGGCGCTTGTTTTCTTTCCGCTTCTCGGGGTCGCTAAGCCAGCCGAGATCGTCGTGGTTTTCGACGAGGACTCGACGACGGCGGCCTTCTACGACGCAGCCGGGCTGACCGCGCTCGGTTCCTCGCCGGCCCCGGCCGGCGGACGGGAAGCAGCGGCGCTCGCCGGCGGCGCCAAGCTCTACCTCATCGGCGACCGCGAAATCCGAGTCCTGGGACGTGACTACGTCTTGCTCGACAGCATCGCCCTGGCGGCGCGCGTCGCCGTCGGGCCGGGAGTGGCCGCGCTCAGTCCGGATCAGAGCCAATTGCTGATCGCCGCCGAGGGTGGCGTGCTGGTCATCGACGTCGCGACCGACGAGGTCGTTGGCAAGCTCGAAACAGGATTTGACCCCGACGCGTTGATCGCCGCGCCCGGCCGCGCCCGCGCCTGGTTGCTCTCGCGCGACTCGATCACGGTGAGAGAGATTGATCTGACCACGTCGTCCTTACTGGAGGAGCATCGTCTGGCGGCTCCGCCGGAGGCCTGGGCGATTTCGACCAACGGAGCGGTCTGGGCCACGTCGGGCGGCGCAATTTATCGAGTGGACACGCTCCCTCCGATGCCTGCGCTCGCCAGCGCGGATTCACAGCCTACTGAAGCCATGGGGCGGAGCCCGCTCGACCGCTTGTCAACCGCGGCGGACGGCAGTTTCCAGGCGCGCTTTGAGGGCCGCTGGCTCTACGGAGGACTCGATGCGCCCGACTCGATCTCCGAATTGATCCACCCGATAGACGGCACGCCGTTCAGCGCGGAGGCGAGCGCCCTCTCAACGGCAGACGGCCAGAGCGTGATCGTCGCCGACGGCGCACGCCTGGTTCGGTTTTCACCGGGCCAGCCTGAAGGCGCCGTCTCGGCCAGTCTGGGATTTGAGCCCTCAGCGATCGCCTTGACCGCCCCTCAGCCGAGCCAGGATGCGCCCGGCTCGCTGCTGCAGGCCTTCGGCGACAACCAAGTGGTTACGATCGGCGAGACCTTCACGCTCGGGGTGCGCGCCGTCTCGCAGTCGGGCGTGCCGCAGACTGGACTCACGGTCGTCGTCAGTCAGGTACTGCCGATCGGCAACGCGGTGCTCTGTGGGCCTTCGATCACGAGTTCGGCAGGTACGGCGGTGATCAACTGCACGGCTTCCGGCATCGGTGAGGCGCTGACGGTTCAGATCAACGTCACCGACGCCCTGGGACGCTCCGCTCCGCCGTTCACGATCAACATCGCCCTCGCCGACATCAAGAACGGGTTGCGTAATCTGACCGGTTCGGTGCTGACCGTTCCACAGAACAGCAGCTTCCAGTTCGTCCTGCAGGCCGTTGAAAACGGGTTGCCCCAGAACGCTCTCAACCTCACCGTCACGGCGACTCCAGGGTCGCCCGCCGTGGCCTGCCCTACGCTTTGGGTGACCGACACGAACGGCCTTGCCAATGTCATATGCCACAGCGGGCCAGCCGGGGCCCCGTTTACTTCGACTGTCGAGGCAAAAGACCCGGCGGGCCGCGTGGAGACTCTTACCGTGACGGTCGTGCCGCAATTCACCGTCGGCGATGGACCTCACAAAGTCTCGGGTGATTTGCAGACCGCGCCGCGCATTCGGACCTTTCCTCTCCCATTTGTCGTGAACTACCTCGATGGAGGGCTGCCGCGGGGCAATGTGCAATTGGCTGTGCGAGTGTCGATCCCCGGCGTGGCGTTTTGCCCATCGTTCGTGCTCACCGACTCGAGGGGACAGGCGCTGTTCTTCTGCGCGGCCGGAAACGTCTTCGCGAACACCATCGTGCAGGTCGCCGTCACCGATCCCGAGGGCCGCGGTCTGTCCTCTCCATTCACCGTGACGATCGTCCCGGTCGATCCCGCGACCGCTGAAGACGTGCTGCTGTTAAGCTCGAACCGGTTGGAGGCGGAGGTTGGCCAGACGCTCGTCAACGCCATTCGCGTCAAGGCGGTCGACGATGAGTTGGCCTCGGTAGCCGGTGTCCCTGTGTACTTCTTCGCCGGCGGATCGGTCGTATTCAACCCGGTCGTCGCTGTCACCCGGGCAAACGGAGAGGCGGAGGTTTCGATCACCCCCGGATGCCCCGCTCGAACCGAGATCGCCGGGATTCAGCTCAACAGCAGCGGTACGCCGTTGTCGACGTTGACTCTGAAGATCTTGCCGGGACCGCCGACCATCGCCGCGAAAACGCGAGGCGACGGCCAATCCGGCTCCGCGGGCGAGTTACTCAACCAAGATGCATTGGTCGTGCAAGTGACCGACACTTGCGGGACGCCGATCTCGGGCATCGATGTGGACTGGAGCGTCGATCCGCCCGACGCGGCGATGCTTGAGAACATAGTGCCTCTCACCGACGGCGCGGGTCGATCGTCGGCGCTGGTTCGGCTCGGTCAGCGAGCAGGGCCCTTCCAGGTTCGGGCGCTCGCCGACGGCGATCTGCTCGCCGTCTTCAACCTCGCAGTGCGGCAAGTGCCGTCGCAGGTCGCAGGCGTCTCGGGGGACGGTCAGTCGGTCGCTATCGGCGAGACTTCCGCCGAGCCGCTGGTGGTCCGCGTTAGCGATCAAGACGGCGGGCCGATTGCGGAAACCGAGGTGCTCTTTACGACAGTAGAAGGCTCGGGTGAGCCGCTTGCTTCGATCGTTCGTACGAACGCGTCGGGCGAAGCGAGCGTCTTCATCCGCGGCGGCAATCTCGTGGGGCTGCTGCGGGTGGCGGCTACGGCCTTGACGGCTCCGCTCGCTTCTCTGTCGGCGGCCGGGAACGGTCCCAACCAGTCGGGTCCGTCGTTCGTCTTCAACCTTCAAGTCGTCGGACGGCCTGCGGCTGTCTCGCCCGCCGGGTTCGTCAACGGCGCCAGCTTCTATCGCGGTTGGGTCCCCGGCTCGATCGGCTCGATCTTCGGCCAAGGCCTCATGGAGGACATCGACGGCTTGGCACACGCCGGACAGGCGCCGTTTCCGACGGAATTCCGGGGCGCTAGCGTCACCGTCAACGGCCAACCGGCGCCGATCATCGCGCTCTTCAATGCGAACGGCGTCGAGCAGATCAATCTTCAGGTGCCGTTCGGACTGAACGCACCTGGAGCAGCAACCGTGATCATTAATAACAACGGCAACGAAACCGTCGCGACAGGGGTTGAGATCCTGCGCGCCCAGCCGGGCATCTTTGAGATTACCGACGACTCGGGACGTTTCGCCGCGGCGCTCCACGCGGACTTCAGGCGCATTACCCCCGCTGACCCCGCGCGGCCAGGCGAGACAATTCTGCTCTACTTGACGGGCCTGGGCCAGGTATCGCCGACTGTGGGAACGAACGTCCCCGGCCCGGTGCCCGTGTCGCAGCCAACCTTACCGGCGGTGGTGGGCATCGATCACGCGGGCATGGTTAGCCTTGGCGCATTCTACGCCCCAGGCCTGATCGGCGCCTACCAGATCAACTTCACGGTCGGCGACCGCGTGCCCGAAGGCAATCGCGTCTTGAACGTCGTTAGCGACGGCGTCAGCAGCCAAGAGGCACTGCTGCCGGTGGGACCGCCGCTGTAGTCGGCCGACGTGTTTCGCTAGCGCTTCAGCTCGAAGACGATGTAACGCGCTTCGCTTTCACCGACGTTTTCGACCGAGTGCTCGCTTGGTCCGGACCAATCCACGCTGCCCGGATCGTAGCGATGAACCTCGTCGCCCATCCGGAGGCGATAGGAGCTAAGCGAGTAAATCACCCGATTGCTGGCGAAATGAACCGGTTGGCTCTCACCGCGCTGCAAGCGGATCTCGATCACTCGCGCTTCGTTGTTTTCGAAGATGATGCGTGCGTTGAAGGGCGTCTTTTCGACGACCTCGCAGCACACTTGCACACCCGGTTTCGGCAACGGATAAGGTTTGCGGATCACCGCTACGCGCCGCACCGCGGTCTTGCCTCGGTTGACCAGCGCATGAGCCTCATTCGGATGCCAGTGCACCGCGCCCTCGTTCTCGGCGACCTGCTCGGGCTCGTAGTTGGGTACGTAGAGCAGCTCGGAGTACGTGAGCGGGTAGACAATACGCTTGCCGGTTTCGTGCATCGGCAGGCTTTCGCCGGGCTTGAGCGTGACGCTCGTGACCCAGACATAAGGGTTCTCGAACAGCAACTGGACTTGCCCCGGCCGTGCCGCGATCAGCCCGTTGAGGTCGAGAACGACGTCGTCGCGTCCGCCGAGAGCGATCGGGCTCAGCAAGAGCACGACCGCCGCGATCGGCAACGCTTTCCCCAGCCGTCTCATGATGCCCTCCTGAGAGAGGCGTCTCTGACCGTTCTTGATGCACGCCGGGCGCCGCGGCGGGGGCGGGGCGCGGCATACTATGGTGTGGCCCTCCGGACCTGGCTGTTGCTGTTGTTTGCCCAGACGATCTGGGCCGGCAGCTACACGGCGATGAAGCTGGCCGTCGCCGAGTTGCCGGTCGGCGCCGTCGTCTTCTTGCGCTACGGACTCGCGACGCTGGGCTATTTGGCGATTCTGCCCAAGGCGGGTCTGCCTCGGCTCAAAGGTTGGGACTGGGCATTGGCGGCGGTCATCGGCGCCGTAGTCTTCGCGTTGGCGCCGACGATGCAGGTTGAGAGCCTGCGCCATACGCAAGCCGCCGACGTCTCGATTCTCGTCGCTCTGGAGCCGGTCCTGACCGCGCTGCTCGCGGCGCTGATCCTCAGAGAGAAGCTTCAAAGGAGCACAGTGGTCGCACTAGCGCTGGGCGTCGCTGGACTACTCGTCCTCTCCGGCGGCGGCTGGTCTGAGCAGGACTCACCTGGGCGACTGCGCCTTTGGGGCAATCTGCTCTTCGCCGCATCACTCGTGGCCGAGTCCGCGGTCACCGTCGCGGGCGGACGACTGGCGCGGCGCTACCCAGCGCTCTCGACCATGGCGCTGATGAAATCCGCCGGGTTCGTGACAGCGGCACTTGTCTATTGGCCGACTGTAGCCGAGGTCGACTTTGCCGCCGTCTCGACCACCGCGTGGGCTTCCTTGCTCTACCTCGCGCTCGTCTCTTCGCTGACGGGTTATACGGTCTGGTACTACGTGATCCGGACCGTGCCGGTGCAGCAAGCGGCGCTGACGCTGTTCGTCCAGCCGGTGATCGGGGCGTTCTTCGGTTGGGCGATCCTCAGCGAGCAGATCGGCTGGCGGACGTTCGGCGGCGCGGCTCTGGTTTGCGGCGGCTTTGCGCTGCTCGAGCTCAGTGAGCGGCGCAAACGACGGCGGGACTGAGCGTGACGAAATCAGTGCACCGTGCGGCTCTTGTTGTTCATGTAGTCCATGAGCAAGTGCCGGCCGAGGTTTTGCGGTTCGGTGAAGTAGGCTTTGCCACGGCAGATTCTCGCTACTTTCTGCACGAACTGCACCAGGGCGTAGTCGCTCGCCAGCATGAACGTGTTGATCATCACGCCTTGGCGTTTGCACTTGTGCACTTCGTCGAGCGTTCGGGAAATCACCAGCGGATCCAGCCCAAATGGGTTCTTGTAGATGCGGCCGTCTTCGAGCGTCAACGCCGAGGGTTTACCGTCGGTGATCATGATGATCTGGCGCATCTCTTTTCGTTCGCGCTTGAGGATACGCTGCGCCAGCTTGAGTCCCTCACAGGTGTTGGTATGGAACGGCCCAACCTCGACGCGCGCCAGCTTCGACAGCGGCGTCTCTTCGGCCGAATCGTGGAAGAGCACCAGGTGGAGCGAGTCGCCGGGATATTGCGCCCGGATCAAATGCGACAACGCCAACGCCACTTTCTTAGCTGGGGTAAAGCGATCCTCGCCGTAGAGGATCATGCTATGGCTGCAATCGAGCATTAGGACCGTCGCACATGAGCTCTGGTATTCGCTCTGGCGAACCTCCAGGTCTCGGTACTCAAGCTCCAGCGGCGTCTTCAGGCCCTGGCGCGCGATAGCATTCGAGAGCGTACCGCTGACGTCGAGGTTGAGCGTGTCTCCGAATTCGTAGGGTTTCGAAGATCCGCTCGACTCCACGCCGGTGGCGGTTTCGCGCGTATCGTGGCTGCCGAGGCTCGCTTTGCCAAGTGAGCCGAGCAAATCCTTGAGTGTGTTGTAGCCCAAGAAGTCGAGCGACTTGTCGGTTAGCTCGAAGCGCGCCCGCGCCTCCGGCCCGTCGCTAACGGAACCGGCGCCCTCGCTCATCTCAACCCGGCGGCGGCCAGCCTCTCCGGGCTCCGAGATCGTCACGTAGCCGTCCTCGGCGAGCTTGCCCATCAAGCGCTCGACAAGTTGGTCGAACTGTTCAGGCGACATCTCGGCAAGCTGATCCATCATCTGCTCGATGTCGCTGTCGTCAAATAGCTCGCCGGACTCCAGCGCATCGCGAATGGCCTGACGCAGCTCGTCGGTCGAGCGGCGGTCGAGCCCCCGAAAACGCGGATACTGATTCTCAAAACCGGAGCGCAAGAAATGGTCCGACAGCGCCCGCATCAAGTCTTCGGAACTGATGCCGAAATCGTCGCCGAGGTACTTGGTGAATTTGACGAACTTCATTCCGCGGCTCTCGACGACATTTCCTGGCCTGCGGGCCGATCCTTAACTGGCCCGCCTCCCTAACGGTAGCGGCTCGGCTGACCGTGTGCGCTTCATGGCTGCTAGTTGAAGCTCTCGCCTAGGTCGCTGGGAGCGAAGTCGGGGCGCCGCCGCTTCTGTTTCGGCTTGCGGGGCTCGGCGGCGTAGCCGCTCTCCTCGCTGCGGGTCAGCCTACGATGCGCGTAGAGGCCGTCCAGGACGAACTCGGCTGCTGACGCCAGCGCCTCGTCGCCGCGGCGATCTTCGGGCAGCAGACGCTCGGCGGCCTCGGTCAACCCCTGAATGCCTCGGAACTCGGCGACCGCGTCGCGCGCAGCCAGGTCGGCTTCGAGCTTGAGCGTACCCCCCATTTCGAACCATTTCACAATCTGATTTGTCTCCGCGCGATGGCGCGAGAACTCGAACACCCGGGCGACCGCGGCGCGGATCAAATCATGCGCTACCTGTTCGGCGCCCTTTAGCTCGCCTTCGTACTCAAGCTCAAACTTGCCGGTGATCGACGGCATGGCGGCGTAGAGGTCGCCGATGCGGGGCGTCGCGATCGACTCGCCGGCGCTCAACGCACGACGCTCGGAGTTCGAGATGACGTTCTCCAGGCATGAAATCGGCAGCCGCTGGGAAACGCCCGAACGATGGTCGATCTTAGGGTCTTCGCGAGCGACGAAGGCAACCTGCTCGACGGTCGAGCGGATGAAGTCGGGAATCCAGATCGGGAGCGCGTCGTCGCCGCGCTCGGTCCAGGACTCCTGCGCTGTAATCTCCACCGCGTGCTCGACATCCTCGGGATAGTGCGTGCGAATCTCACTGCCGATGCGGTCTTTGAGCGGGGTCACGGTCTTGCCGCGCGCGGTGTAATCCTCCGGGTTCGCCGAGAAGACCATCAGCAAATCGAGCGGCAGGCGTACCGGATAGCCTTTGATCTGTACGTCGCCCTCTTGCAAGATGTTGAACAGGCCGACCTGGATCTTGCCCATGAGGTCCGGCAACTCGTTGATCGCGAAGACGCCGCGATTCGCGCGCGGAAGCAGGCCGAAGTGCATCGTGAGCTCGTCGCCGAGATCATGCGCGCCCTTGGCCGCTTTGATCGGATCGACGTCGCCGATCATGTCGGCGATCGTTACGTCGGGCGTCGCAAGCTTCTCGACGTAACGCTCCTCCGGAGTTAGATAGTCGATCGGCGCGTCGTCGCCGGCCTCTGCGACTAGATCGCGGCCACGTCTCGAGAGCGGAGCGAAGGGGTCGTCGCGGATCTCACTTCCGGCTAGATAGGGCAGCAGAGGATCAAGCAACGAACTTAGTTGCCGCAGGATGCGACTCTTCGCCTGACCGCGCAGCCCGAGCAGAATGAAGTCATGGCGCGACAGCAGCGCATTGACGATCTGAGGGACGACCGTATCGTCGTATCCGACGATGCCGGGGAACAGCGACTCGCCCGTTCGCAGCTTGCAGATCAAGTTGCCGCGAATCTCGTCCTTGACGCTGCGACGCGCCAGACGCGCCTGATTGAAATGCTTGCTGCGGCGCAACTCGCCGAGCGTACGGGGAAGAACGGGAGACGATACCGTAGCCACCCGGTTATTGTAGCCCTCGGGAATCCGGCAAGCCGGCCATACAGCCGAGGACGACCATAGCAACAGTCGTCCTCGGCCCTTGGTCTAAGGCACGACCGGCATGAAGGTCTCCGGCGCCGGCGATCCCAAGACGCTTAGCGAGAGCGCCATATTGCCGCCCGCCGAGCCCTGCGGCAACTTCACCCGGAAGTTGACCTGGTATACGGTCACAAGCCCCGGCGCATAGACGGCGGCCAGGACATCCTGCACCGTGCCCCCGAGCGTAACCGTCGGCGCGTTGACCATGTGCGAGAGCGGCGAGGCAGGTCCGGCCTCGTTAGTCCCGAGGATCGGGTCGACCGGTCCGCCGCCGGTGAAGAACAACTGCACGGCTTCCCCGTCACGAGCCGGATTGCCGGGCTCGATCAACGACCCGTCGAGATGCAAGGCCGCCGCTAGATTACCCCCGGGCAAGAAGCGAGCCACGAAGACCCCAGGCTGCGCAACGAACGTCCGGACTCCGGTGAACGACGCCGAGGCGCCGTTGTTCTCGATCGTTACCGTCACGTTATCTGAGGGCGCTTCGGTGAAGAACGGAACCTGGATATTTATCTGTTCCTGGCCATTGACGTTGGCCATTGACAGAATCGGAGCGGCCACTCCGTTGACGATCACTCGAACGCCGCGCACCTCGACGGGGAACGGCACGACGCCAGGTTGCACAACGCCGTCGATGCCTTCCATCAGCCCGACGCCGAAGATTGAAGCGGTCGAGCCTGGAGTCCAGCCGACCACGAAGCTCGCTCCGTTGACGAAGCCGATCGAGCTGACGACTGGGGTTCGTCCGACAACGACCAGGTTGAAGATGACGCGGAACTCGAGCGCTTGCGCTTCGATGCGGATTGCTCCCAGCGCACCGGTCGAGCGCACGGCGACCGAGGCTCGCCCGAGCTCGTCGGTGTTGACGGTCGAGGCGCTGTCAAACTCCGCCCCGCCTTCGAGCACGGTGAAGGTCACCGGCTCATTCTCGGCGCCCGCGCCGCTGTCGCTGACGAGCGCTACCACGAGCCGCTCCGCCGCGGGTCCGGCGGCGGGAAGCTGCTGCAAATCGCCCGAAACCATGTTGAGTTGCGTCGCCGTGACATTAACGAACACATCGAACGTCGTGACGCCTTCGCCCGCACGGGCTATCAACGTGACCGGCCCCGCACGAGATCCGAGGCGCACGCGCGTTGATATCAGTCCGTCGCCGTTGCTTACGTCGAAAGCTCCCTCGAGCGTCGCCGCGCCCGGCGGGTTGATCTCCCAGGTCGTGGGCACTCCGCCGACGGCGTTGCCGCAGCCGTCGGTGACGCGGGCCACGACGGCCTCCGGCAAGAGATCGCCGGCGTCGCCGCTTTGGTTGTTGCCCTGAACCTTGCTCATCGCCGTCGGCGGACCGGGTATGACCGCGTAGTCAAATTCGGTCTCCGGCAGGCCGGGAGTGTTGATCGAGGAGGTGATCGTACCCGAGCCCAGGCGACAGTTGAAATGGACATCCGTCGAGATCCGTCCATCGAGTCCGGACGGCGCGATGATTGGATCAAACGTAACGACGTTGCGTGGATCGTCGAACTCAGCGCCAACATGTCTTACGGGCAGCACAATCTGGTCCGAAGACGTCACTCGCAGTTCGATCGCATCCTCGACCATGCCGCCCGCTACGCCTTCAATCACGCCCCGAGTGATCTTCGTCGGATCCGTTGGCAACTCCTCTTCTTTGCCGAAGACTGTAAACGTCAGCGGATTCGGCAGTCGGCGATTGAACTCGTCGAACACGTCGACGGTCACCACGTCGGGAATGCCGCTGCCGATGTCCCCTGCCGTGCACTGGAAGCTAGCCTCGCCCTCATCGTCGGTCGTCGCTGTGGCGGGACAAATCACTACAGCCGAATCCGAAGAGGTGATCGTCAGGTCGTTGTCTGGGATCGGAACGCCGCCGGTAACCGTTCGAATGACGGTGCGCCGGGGAAAGTCCGTATTCTGCAATGCGACTTGAAAGTCGCCCGACGTCGCCAACAGGCCGGCGCGGTCGGGATCGCCAGAATTGACGTCGAAACGAGTGGTTAGGTTCTGCGGCGTTCTCGCTTCAATCTGAAATTCTCTAGACGTCGGAACCGTAGCCTCGGCGCTGGCTTCGCCGTCGATGTTGGTGGTCGTGGTCGCCGGTTCAATTACGACGTTTCCCTGGAACGAGACGAAATTGATCGTCTGCCCGAAGACGCCGCGGCCTTCCGCGTCGACGGCTCGCACCGACAGCAGCCGGGGCAGTTTCTGGCCGACGCCGGGCGATTGCCCGTTGCCTCCATAGGTCTCAAGCAAGGCCGTGACGGTTCCTGGAGTGGAAACCACCGCGATGCCCGTCAGAGGCAACGGAGGAGTCGTCTCAGCGCCGAACGTCGAAGCGTCAGCCGAGATTCGCATGAGTGAGCCGCCCTCGCCGAAGGCCAAGAAAAGGTTATTGTGAGCACGGCCGAGCTCGATATCGACGAACGGCAGCGAGAAGGGCACACCGGTCAAAGGATCACGCAGCACGTCGAGATCCGAGCCGTCTCTACGGCTCTTAAACACCTGCGCCGAAACGGAAGAAAAGATATAGAAGAGATCGCTGTTGGGCGAGAGCGCCTTTTCGATCACGACCGGCGGGTTGATAACGAAATCGAGCGAGGACCGATCGATGTTGACGATCGACACGGTATTTCCGGAAACGACAAACATCTCGTCGAGTGGAGCCTCGCGGTCGAAGCCCACCTGTCTCGAAGTCCCTGGGCCGAGCGGGATCTCATCCACCACGACATTGCGCAGCGGATCGACCAAGGCTGCGCCGCCGCTCGAGGCGGGATAGACGCCCGCGGAGTTCGGCGCGGCGCCGACAACGGCTGGAATCGCCGGAAGCTCGGGCGGTCCCTCAAGTCGTTGCGGCGGATCGGTTTGCAGGCTCAAGATCGGAAGCTCGAGCTTCCCCTCGACCGAGACGTAGGCGATCGAAGAATCGGGCACCGGCGCGACGGCGGTCGGCGTGCCTCCCATTTCGATCAGCGCCGGCGCGACTTCGGTGGGATTGTCGGCGTCGAAAGCGAAAACTCGACTGCTCGATACCACCAACAGCCTGTCGCCGTCCGGCGTCAGCACGGCGCTGCGCTCGCCGGCGTTGATCGCACCCGAGAGGGGGTCGACCCGGCGCATCGAAAAGGGCGGCGTCGGGTTGAGCGTCACAACCGTATCAAGGGTGATGACGTAGATCTTCAGCAACTCGCCGGGCTGGTCCGGATCAGGCACTCCGATCGCGTCGACGGCCCCTGGTCCGACCGTAGGCGTTCCGACCAGCGTTAACGTATCAGCGTCGTAAACGGACGCCGTCGAACCGGCGTGAAAGGCAAAAAGGTAGTCGACCGCCCGCGCCGGCGTGGCCGCAACGATCAACAACACCAGGGTCGCTAAGGACCATGGAACTCGAGACATCTTCTCCTCCAGGAGGGCGCGGCAGCCTTCTAGCTTACCTTATCCGCTTTAAAACAGTCACCGAGGCGCCGCTCCGCCGAAACCCGTTTCGGGGCTGCGTCCAAAGCCGAGCTAACCTTTCCCTGCCCGCTTCCGTACAATAAGGAGAATACCTCCCAGGCCGCCCCGGAGCGGTCGGCTCAACGCCCATGAATACCTGTAAGCTCCTTCTCTGCGCAGCTCTTGCGTCCGTTTCGTTGTTGGCTCAAACCCCGACAGAGGTTTCTCCCGACGAGGTCGTGGTCTCCGTCGGAGAGCGCGAATTCACTGCCGGCCACATCGCTCGGATACGGGCCAGCCTGCCGGAACAGTTCAAGAAGAACACTGCGCAGATGGATAACAAGACGTTTCTTGAGACCTTCGGCTACCTCCAGGCGCTCGCAAAGCTCGCCGAAGACGAGAACGTGCTTGAGGTCGAGCCCTACAAGAGCCAGTTTGAGTTCAACCGCACTAACTTCCTCGCTCAGATCTACCTGACGATGATCAACTCGACGCTTGAGATCAACGACGAGGACGTCGACGCCTACTACGAGCAGCACAAGAACAAATACACCCAGCTGCGCCTCTCAGCGATCTACCTCAACTACACTCCAATCCCCGAGCTCGCCGAGAAACAAGGCAACCCGGTCGTCGCCGAACGTGATGCTTGGGAGAAGGCGGAATCGCTCGCGCTGCAGCTCCGCCAAGGCGCCGATTTCGCCGAGCTGGCCCGGGAGCATTCCGATGACAAGACTTCGGCGGAAAAGGGCGGTGACTTGGGGCTATTCAAGCCCGACGCGCCGCTGTCGGACGCCATCAAGGAAGCCGTATTCAAACTCCAGCCGGGACAGGTTTCGGCTCCTGTAAAGGACGGCGGACGCTACTTACTGTTCAAGGCGACTGAAGCGCAGCCACGACCGTTGCATGAGGTGAAGATCGAGGTCTTGCAGGCCGTTCAAGGCGAAAAACTGAGTCAACGGCTCGACGAGATTCGATCTGAGGTAAAAGTCGTGTACCCCGACCAGGAGTATCTCCAGGCCAGGCCGACGCCTTAAGGGAAGAGTCTCTCAGGCTTTCTGTCTCTTTATGCCTCGACCCTGACGCCGTCGAGCATCTCGACAAGCTCCAACATCGAGTCAACCAGGATATCGGGCGGATGCTGCTCGAACGTCTCGGGACGTAGGCCGTAGGTGACCCCGACCGACGCCGTCCCGGCGTTGCGCGCGGTCTCGATGTCGACTGAGCTGTCCCCGATCATCAACGTGCGTTCTACCGCGCCGTTGAGCTCGTCGATCAGCAAGTTGAGCCCGAAGGGATCGGGCTTCTTTGTCTCGAAGCTGTTGCCGCCGTAGACCCGCTCGAAATGCCCGGAAAGCCCTAGGCCGTCGATGATGCCTTCGCTGAAACGCACCGGCTTGTTTGTCAAGACCGCCATCGTCTTTCCAGCCTCGCGAAACGCTTCGAGCGCCTCTCCGACGCCCGGGTAAAGGGCGGTATTGTCGAGCATGTGCTCTCGATAGTGCGCGTAAAAGAATCGCAAGGATTCGTCGGCGGTCTGCTGCGACGCCTCGGGACCCAGCGCGCGGCGAATTAGCATTGGCGCTCCGTTGCCGACGTAGGAGTATACGGTTTCGTGCGGCAGCGCCGCCATCCCGAGGCGCTCGCGGACGGCGTTTACAGACAGCGCCAAGTCCAGCGCCGAGTCGATCAGAGTGCCGTCGAGGTCGAAGACGAGAAGGTCGGCCTGCATCTGCTTAGGATAAACTGTGCGAGCCGTGGGCCGTGAACCTAAGCTTCGGAGACCGAACACAGGCTGCGGCGGTTGACGCCGAAGAAGGACGCCCTTCGGTTCACCGTTCACCGCTCACGGCTCACCGTTTGCATCGAACGACTACGATCGTCATGTCGTCGCTTTGCTGCGCTTCGCCTGTAAAGTCCGCGACGTCGGCGATGATTCGGTCGATGACCGTTTCGGCGGGCTCCTCGCGCAGCGAGCCCGCCAAAGCGTGCAGCCGCTCTTCGCCGTACTCCTCGAGGCGGAGGTTCATCGCCTCGCTGAAACCGTCGCTGTAAATCAGCAACAGATCGCCGGGCTTGAGATCAACCGAGGCCTCCTCGTAAGGCAGACCGGGCAGGATGCCGAGGACGGGCCCGCCGGCCTCCAGCAGCCGCGGCTCCTCGCCGTCGGAGAAAAGCACGGGCGGATTGTGGCCGGCGTTCGAATACTCCAATCGCCGGGCAGCCGCGTCCACTTGAGCGTAGAAGAAAGTTGCGAACTTGTCCGAATCCGAACTCGCGTGAAGCACCTGATTAGCTCGACTCAAACGAACCGCCAGCGGCGCCTCGGTCAGGTTTTGACTGCGAATGACAGCTTGCACGCCTGCTACTAGCAACGCCGACGAAATCCCTTTTCCGGACACATCGCCAAGGCATACCCCGAGCTTGTTCTCCCCGGCCTCGAGAAAGTCGTAGTAGTCGCCGCCGACCTGCCGTGCCGCCAGCGAACGGCCGGCAATGTCGAATCCGGCGAGCGTCGGCGCATTCGCCGGCAGCAGCTTGATTTGAATGTCGCGGGCGACGTCGAGCTCTTGCTCCAAACGCCCGAGTTCGGCCTCTTCCTCGGCGAGCCGAGCGTTTTCGACTACCTGAGCCGACTGCGCGCTGATGATCGTCAGCAGCCGCTGATCCGCTTCGCTGAAGGGTTCATTCCCTTGCTTGTTAAAGGCGGCGGCAACGCCGATCATGCGTCCCTTGAGCCGCAACGGAACGCACAGGATTGATCGAATCGCGACCGACGGATCTTGCAACGTAAAGCGCGAATCCGAGGCGAGGTCCTGGATAACCAACGGCTCCTGATGTTTCATCATCCAGCCGGTGATCTGAACGCCCAGGCGCAGAGGAATAGCTTCGTAGCTGGAGCGCACCTTGCGCACCACCGTCTTGAGCGGGGCGTCCGCGTCCCGCGTTTCGAAGAGCGAAACCGCTCCCTGAGCGACCTTCAAATGCTTGACGCACTTCTTAACAATGAGATTGATGACCTCGTCGAGCGACGAAAGAGAAGAGATCGCCGAGGCGACGTCGTTGAGGACGGAAAGCTCCTCGACCGCCCGACGAAGCCGCAGATTCTCGGTTTCGAGCCGCTCAACCTGTGCAGCCTGTGCGACGGGATCGAACGACATCAGGGTACTCCACGCTTCAGGAGCGCCTATTTCCCCTGCTGAGCTTGGCTTTGAAGCTTCAGCTCAAGCTCGGCGAGCTTCTTACGCAGCTTGGCGATTTCGACCGGATCTCGGTCGCTCTCAGCATTGCTCTCCCATTCGTCGAGGCTGCGCGTCCAGTGCTTGCGGGCTTGTTCAGGCTTGCCGAGCGTTTCGTAGACATCCCCCAAATGGGTGTGAACCACCGGGTCGTCGCCGTAGAGCTCAAGCGAGCGCAGAAGATAGCGCTCAGCGAGCTGAAGCTTGTCTTGACGGTAATAGACCCAGCCCAAGCTGTCGAGATACGCTCCGTTGTCGGGGTCCTTGTCGAGCGCTCGTTGGACCATGTCGTGCGCTTCGTCGAGTCTTTCGTTGCGGTCGGCGAGCATGTAGCCCAGGTAGTTGAGCGCCGCACCGTAATCGGGATCAATCGCCAGCAACTCGCGAAAGCGCTTCTCGGACGCTTCGAAGCGTTTGGCTCGTTCGAGCACGGAACCAAGGGTGAACAAGGACGAGAGCTTCTCAGCCTCAGAACTACTCTGATCGAGCGCCGCTTCCGCCGCTGCAACCGACTCATCGTAGAGCTTGCCCTTTTCGTAGAGTTGAGCCAGAGTGAGGCGGATTTGAAGCTGTGCGGGACCGGGTTCTTCGGCTAGACCTTTGAGCAGTTCGGCTCCCTCGACCGCAGAGCCGGTCTCAGCCAGCACGCTCGCGCGCTGGATCCGCAGCGGTTGGTCCTCGGGAAATTCCTTGACCGCCGCCTCGGTCTCGGCCAGCGCCTCGTCGAACTGTTTCGCGGAGCGTCGAACTTCTATCTTCATGTACAGCGAGCGCGAGCGCATTTCCGGATCCAGCACGCCGATTGTCGCGTAGGCTTCCGCGGCGGCCGCGTAATCACCCTGACGCCGCCGCAAACCGCCCAAGTATTCGAGAAACATCAGCCGGTTACGCAGATCGCTCGGCGAGTATTCGTCTTTCTTCGTCTCAGTGAGTATATCTTCGAGCTTGCCTGCAGCCTCGTCGAAGCGCCGCTCGTTCTCAAGCAGCATCACGGCGTTGTACTTGACGTCGAGCGAGGAAGGATCGAGCTCTTCCGCGGCGCGCAAATGCCTCCACGCCTCTTCGTAGCGCCGCTGCTCGCGGTAGACTTGCGCAAGACGAAGCTGGTTCTCAGGATTACGCGGCTCCGCTTCGGCGAGCAGCTCGTATTGCTCGCGCGCCTTGTCCCATTGGCCGGCGAGTAAGGCGTTGTGGGCCAAAGCACGCCGCACGGGCATCGTATTTCCACCGCGTTCGCCAAGCCGGCGCAACAGTTCCTCGAACGTTTCGACGGCCTTGTCGTAGCGGCCGCCGCGCTCGTAGGCGGCGCCGAGCGCCTGCTGCCGACGCAGATCGCTCGGATCAGCGTGGGTCGCGCGCTCAAACAACTCCACCGCGGCGTCGATATCGCCCGACTCCATCTTGACCGCGGCCAGGCCGGTTAAGGCCTCCGACGAACTCGGATCGACCTCAAGCAGCTTTTCCAGCGCCGCGAGGGCTTTGTCCTTCTGGTTCGACATGCGATAAAGCGTCGAAACCTGCTCAAGCGACTCTTGATCTGCCGGCTCAATCGCCAAGACTTTCTCAAACTGTTCGATCGACTTCGTAACAAGCTCTGGGTCGACGTTGCCTTGGCGGTCGGCGGCGTATCGGCGGTAGAGTGTCCCAATCAACCTATAGGCATCGAGGTTTTCCGGGCTGCGACGCGTCACCACCTCAACCGCGCGGACCGCCTCGTCGAGTCGATTCGTGCCGCCGTAGAGCTCGGCGAGCTGGAGCCGTAGGTAGTCTGACTCGGGGTCGGAAGCGATCGCGGCTTCAAACTCTTCGACGGCTCGGTCGATGTACTCCTGGCGAGCGTACTGCATCGCCAGCTGCTGGTAGAGATGCGCCAGCGAAAAGTGATAGTAGGCTTCGCCGCGTTCGGGAGTTTCGACCGAAGAAGAGGAATCTTGCGCCGCCGCAAGCGGCGAGAACGCCAGAGCTAGCGTCAAGGCGCAGACAACAAGCACCCGCCGCCGACCTCGTTCAGAATTATGGACCACAGAGCCTCCACGCGAAACCCAACATTCGGATTACAGAAACCTAGCGATTAGTATATAACGCGCCGGGTCGGCGCCCGAGGCGATTACAAGGCCGCGCGGCTATACAATGTCGCGGCAGCGATCGCTCCGGCTTAGCGACGGTGCAAGAATAGCCGTTGCGTCCAGCGTCTCGCGTTCTCGGACTTCTCAACCATGCAACTGCTGAGACCGGGCTGAACAAGCACCAGTCGGACTCTGTATGGGAGGATTCCCCTTCACCGGTATTACTCAACTATTACATTCCGCTCCTCCCTGGGCGTCGAAGGAGCTGTTAGGGTGAAGCAGCAGAGGAGCTTACCGTGGAAAGCGCTGAAGTAAAAGCCTATTTCGGAGATCGCAACAAGGTGAACTGGAGCACGGCTGTGCCCGTCACGATCATCCATGCCTTGGCGGTCTGGGCGCTGTTTGAGTTCAGTTGGGGCGCACTCGCCCTGGCGGCGGCCTTGCACTGGATCGCGATCTGCTGGGGCATCGGCATGGGCTACCACCGCTTGCTGACGCACCGGGGGTACGTGGTACCCAAACCGCTCGAGTACTTCTTCGCCATTTGCGGCACGTTGACGCTCGAGGGCGGCCCGATCTTTTGGACGGCCACGCACCGCATCCACCACCAGTTTTCTGATGAGGACGGCGATCCGCACACTCCTAATGACGGCGCTTGGTGGTCGCACATGCTGTGGGTGATGTTCGGCACATCGATGCACAGCAACACCGTGGCGCTCAACAAATACGCCCCCGACCTGGCGCGAGAACGCTTCTACCTCGTGCTCAACAAGTACCACTGGGTTCCGTTGACCGTGCTAGGCCTGGTAATTTGGGCGACGCTCGGTTGGAGCTACGTATTGTGGGCCATTTTTCTGCGCGTGACTGTCGGGCTGCACTGCACCTGGGCGGTTAATTCGGCGACTCATTTGTGGGGCTCGCGTCGTTTCCAAACAACCGACCATTCGAGGAATCTCTGGTGGGTGGCCCTGCTGACCTTCGGTGAAGGTTGGCACAACAACCATCACGCCCACCCCCGCTCGGCCCGCCACGGCCTGGCTTGGTATGAGCTCGATATCAGCTACATGCACATTCGACTGCTCGAACTACTCGGAATCGCCAAGAATGTACAACTGCCGGTCGCCGAGCAGGTCGATCTGATGCAAATGGCCATCGACGAGCGCAAGGCGGCTTAGACGCCGAACACGGCCACGTCCCCCAGACCGGAGCTCTTCTGGCATCCTAAGTATGTGGTGACAGGCGGCGGTCGCAAGCGGTCGGTGCTCTTCGCGAGCATCTTCGGCATTGTTCTGATCGTCGTCGCGGTCGCACTCAACGTCAGTTGGATCGTCGTCAACTGGCGCACCGGGCTGATGCTCGCCTTCGGCGTGCTGATGTTCGCCGTGCTGATCGCCGGCTTGGTACTCAACACCATCTTTCTGCTGCGAGAGATCCGCCGCAACGAACAGCACGACGCCTTCATCAACGCCGTCACCCACGAGCTGAAAACTCCCGTAGCCTCCATTCGTCTCTACCTGCAGACCTTGCAGGAACGCCCGGTAGGGCCGGTGAAACGCGAGGAGTTCTACCAGATCATGCTCGAGGACAGCGAACGGCTGCAGTCGACGATCGATCAGATCCTGCTTGCAGGCAAGACGGCAGCGAGCGGCCGCGTGCTCAATCGCACTCCGGTCGACGTCGCCGAAATGGCGGACGAATGCGTACAGTTGGCCGTCAAGCGCCATCACCTTCCGCCGGGCTCGATCGAGTTGGTCGAGAAGACGGCGGCCGACGATTCGTTTGTCGTATCCGGAGATCTCGACGAGCTTAAGGCGGCGGTGATGAACCTCGTCGACAACGCCGTCAAATACTCCGGCGACCGCGTTCAGGTCAAGGTCGAGGTTTCGCCGGCGAGCTCCAAGCGCGTGGCGATCCGCGTCGCCGACGAAGGCGTCGGCATCAGCAAGAACGAGCGTAAGCGCATTTTCCGACGCTTTTATCGGATTCCCGTCCCGGCCTCTCGGGTGAAGGGCACGGGACTGGGGCTGACCATCGTGCGTTCGGTGGCGCGACGTCACGGCGGCCGGGCCTATGTCGAGAGCGCCGGAGCCGACTGCGGCAGCACCTTCACGCTCGAGTTGCCGACGGCTTCGTTATGACGCGCGTACTGGTCGTCGAGGACGAAGATCATCTCGCTCGCGGGCTGCGGTTCAACCTCGAGGCCGAGGGCTACAGAGTGGAAACCGCCGACTCCGGGGAAGCGGCGTTGTCGCTCCTTGGGCCGGACGGTAATTTCGACTTGGTATTACTCGACGTCATGCTGCCGGGCAAGGACGGTTTCGAGGTCGTCGAGGAGATGCGCCGCAAGGGGCTTTTTTCACCCGTGCTGATGTTGACCGCGCGCGGCCGAGCAGAAGACGTGCTGCGCGGCTTCGAAGCCGGCGCCGACGACTACCTGCCGAAGCCCTTCGACCTAAAGATTCTGTTCGCGCGCATCAGCGGTCTGCTGCGCCGCCGTGAGTGGTTGCGCCGCGCCGACAACGGCTCCGCCGAGCCTTCGATCCTTTACTACGCTTTCGCCGACAAGGAGCTCGACTTTGACAAGCAGCAACTGCGCCGCGGCGAGGAGGTCGTCTCTCTGACGCTGATGGAATCGAACCTGCTGCGCTACCTCATTAGCCGCGAGGGTCAAGCCGTCTCCCGCAACGCTATGCTCGAAAACGTCTGGGGCGTGCGCGAGGACACCGACACGCGCGCCATCGACAACTTTGTCGTCCGTCTGCGGCGCTACATCGAGGACGACCCCGCCAAACCTCGCCATCTGTTGACCGTACGCGGCGTCGGCTATCGCTTCGTCGCCGAACCCGACGCCGGAAAACAAGACTCCACCTGAGAGCGCAGCCGGGTCGACACGTCGGCACAACACGGCGTGAACCGCTCCGCGTTCTATCCTGGTAACGACAAGTGCCCTCCGCTCGCTATGCCTGCAGTATCTGTCGTCGGGAAATTCCGGAGCCCGGAGCCCGATGTCCGCATTGCCGAGCGCGAGCGGTACTGCGGGTGGGAGCAACGCCGCAGATCCTGGCGCTGGTTTTCGCGGCGATGGCGGCGCTGTTCATCCTCACCCAGCTCTACGCCGGATACTTTCACCAGGAGCGCGCCCGGCTCGCCGGCAAACATTTCTCACAAGCCAGCCTGCTGGCCGACGCGGGCGACTACGCCTTGGCGATCGAACAGTACCGAGACGCCCTCAGCTACGATCGAGCCAACCTCGAATACCAACTCGGTTTCGCCGAGGCGCTCTACGATTCAGGCGGCTATCAGGAAGCCGGATTCCGACTCGGCCAATTGCGAGCCTCGGACCCGACCAACGCCGTAGTCAACCGGCTGCTGGCCTTGTTGGCGCAACGTTTCGGTCGAGCGAACGAAGCGATCGGCCATTACCGCACTGCGGTCTACGGACGTTGGCCCGCGGACCCCGAACAAAACCGAATCCGGACACGCTTTGAGCTGATCGAGTTGCTCGAGGCCGACGGCCGCAACGGCGCAGTCATAGGGGAGCTCGCCACGCTTCTGGAAGAAGAACGACCCGACGATAGCCTGCGTAAGCTGATCGGGTTTCGCTTGCTCGAGGCCAAAGCCGACGAGGCCGCCGAACGGCTTTTCGAGGAGCTCACACAAACAATCCCAAAGGATGCCGGCGTCTGGGAGGGCCTCGGGCGCGCCCGTCTAGACCGCGGCGATTACCGCAGTGCGCTGCCTGCTTTTGAAAGAAGCCTGGCGATTGAAGACGATGAAGAGGTCGGTCGGCTACGAGCGCTGTGCCGAGGAGCACGCGACCTCGACCCGAATGCCCCCCGGCTTGGCCTGCGGCGTCGGCTCGAACGCAGCCAGGCCCTACTCAAGCGCACCTTCGCCTATCTAGACTATTGCGTCAACCCCTTCGGAGAGGCCTTCGTCGGCCCTCCCGCCCCCGGCTCATATTTCGAGCTCTTTGAAGCCGCTCGGGACCAGCTGGGGCAAAGGCTGCCGCGCCGCGATCAAGAGCAGGCTCTCGAGGCGAACCTTGAGATGGTTCACGGTCTCTGGGACTACCGCAATTCGCTGTGCACCAATGTCTGGAACGAAGATCCCGCGTTGCTGCTTCTCCTCGGCGAGACCGCCCGCTAAGCGAAAGCCGTGAAACCACTCAACGAGCTTTGGAGCAGGCTGGCCCAGCTGAGCCGCAAGGGTCCCGTCATGGGCGAGGCCCAGCGCTTCCTGCTGCTGTCGATCATCATCGGAATTTTTTCCGGGCTGATCGTCGTGTGTTTCCACATGACGATCGAGTTCTTCAACTGGAACACGGTGCACGGCGCCGGCCAGCGCAACTGGTTGGTCGTGCTGCTGTGGCCGGCGGCCGGAGGCGGCGTCGCCTACTTGCTCACGGTGCACGTCTTCCCCTCGGCCCGAGGGAGCGGAGTGAACTTCACCAAGGCCGCCCTGTATGCCTCCGACGGCTACGTTCCCTTCAACGGAGTAACGGGAAAGTTCATCGCCTCGACAATCTCGATCGGCTCCGGCAACCCTATGGGCCCGGAGGACCCCGCCCTCCAGATGGGCGCGGGCATCGCCTCGTTACTCGGCCGCATGTTCCGGCTTACCCGCGACAACATGCGTCTAATCGCGCCCGTCGGTGCAGCCGCCGGAATCGGCGCCGCCTTCAATACGCCGATCACCGCCGTTCTGTTCGTCATGGAAGAAGTCGTCGCCGAGTGGAGTACCGGCGTGCTCGGATCCATCGTCCTGTCGGCCGTTTCGGCGGTGGTAGTCACCCGTTGGTTTCTCGGCGACGATCCGCTCTACTCGGTGCCGGACTTTGCGCTCAGCAGCTATTGGGAGCTGTTCGTCTACGCCGCGATCGGCCTGCTCGGCGGGCTGCTCTCCGCGTGGTTCACTCGTTTTGTGGTCGGCATGAGAGCGCGCGCCATCAGCGCTCCGACGGCCTGGAAGTATGCCTTGCCCGTGCTGGCCGGTCTCGCGGTCGGCGCGGTCGGCATCCGCATTCCCGAGATTCTCGGTGCCGGCTACGAAGGAATCGACAGCGCCCTGAACGATCGCTACGTTTGGTACTTCTTGCTCCTGCTCGGCGCTCTGAAGATGGTCTCCACCGCGGTCTGCTTCAGCGCCGGGACGCCGGGCGGCATGTTTGCCCCGACGCTCTTCATCGGCGCCATGCTCGGGGGCGGGATCGGCGGCCTCGCGCATGAGTATCTACCTCTGGCGACAAGCCCGGCAAGCGCCTACGTACTGGTAGGTATCGGCACCTTCTTCGCCGGGGTCTTCCGCGCTCCGATGACTTCGATCTTCATGGTCTTCGAGACCAGCGCCAGCTACGTCATCATCCTGCCGGTGATGGTCTCGAACACGATCTCGTTCCTGGTCTCAAGGCAGCTGCAGCACGAATCCCTGCTCCAGATCGTCGGCCGTCAAGACGGTCTCGACCTGCCCTCGGTCGAGGAAGCCCGCGAGGCTCCCCGCTTGAGTATCGAAGATGCCATGAGAAAGGGCGATCAACGGGTGCTCCGCTCTGATTGGAGCGTCTCGGAAGCACTTGAGCGTATGCGAGCTCGGGGAGCGGAGCGCACGCTTGTCGGCGCCGGGTGGAGTGATTGGACGTGGATCGAGCGCGGTGATCTAGAGAGCACCGTGGAAGCCGGCCAGGGCGCCGAGAGCGTGGCCGAAGCATTGCGTCCCCGCTCGGTGATCCGCGTCTATCCGGACCAGTCTCTCGAATCGGCTCTCTGGCTGCTCGGTCCGTATCCCATTCTGCCCGTGATGAGCCGCGTCAACCCCGGCCTGCTGCTCGGCACGCTCACCTTGGAGGACGTCGAGCGAGCCTACGGCATTGGCCAAGACCGAAGCGTACAATGAGAGGCGTCTATTCCATGGCGGGTATCAGAATAGCCATACGTCGGACCCTCGCCTCGATTGCGTTCTTAGTCACCCTCTCAGCCTCGGCCTCGACGCTCCTCGCCCAAAACGTTAAGCTTCTGGTAACTGTCTTCGACGAGAAGACCGGCGACTCCATCGCGGACCTGCGGGCGGAAAACTTCTCGGTGGTCGACGGAGAGACGAGCCTCCGAGTCCTCTCAGCCGAGCGCAAAGAACGCACGCTCGACGTCTTACTACTCGCCGACGCAAGCATGCTCGGCGGGGCGATTCGTCCGCTGGTAGGGCCCGTTATCGGCGAGCTCGGCGAGCAAGACCAGATGGCGCTTGTGCTCTATCACGAGTCGGCTGATCTGGCGCAAGACTTCACCTCCGACAAACAACGCCTACTCGACGCCTTCACACGCTTCGAGTACGGAGGCAATCCGCGAGCTATCGACGCGCTCTACGCCGGGCTCGACGGCGGGCTGACCGCTACCAGCGCCTCACGCGCGGTTCTGCTGCTGAGCAGCGGCGTCGAAGGACGCAGCCTCACCGGACTCGCCGAAGTGCACCAACTCGCACGCAGGCGAACCGCTCCAATTCACATCGTCTACTACGAAGGCGTCGACAGCGGGATGTTTCGGCGAGTGGCGCTCAACGCCGGCGGCGCCTACTTTCACGCCAAGAAGCTCAAGATCGAGCCAGACGAGCTCGCCAAGAAGGTTTTCGAGGCGATGCGCGGCGTCTACGAGCTCGAGTTAAGCGGCGTTTACACGCTCGGCGACCGAATCGGAGTGGAGATCGTCGGCCTCCCCAAGTCCAAACGCAAAATTCGCGCCGGCGCTCTTCCGATTGATTAGCGGCGACCCCAAAAAAGAACAACAGTTTCTGCAGCCGCTCCGTACTAACGGGTGTGAGAAGCTATGACGGTGCTCTCTGAAGCGAGCGTGCAGCCCGCCGCAGCCGCCGCTCCCGACGGCGAATTCAACCAGTTCGTCAAGGAGTTCAGGCTACGCGGCTTTCACTTCGCGTTGCAGATCGTCGGCAACCGCGAGGATGCGATGGACGTGACCCAAGAGGCCTTCCTCAAGGTCCACAAGAATTGGCGGCGGCGCGATCCTTCACGTCCGTTCGGCCCCTGGTTCTACCAGATCTTGCGCAACGCCGCGATTGACTTCCTTCGTAAACGGGCATCCCGGCGCGAGGACGACCCAGAGGTCTTACCCGACGTCTCGCATCGCCCCGGCCCTGGCGTTCTGGCCGAAAAGAACGAGCTCAAGGAGAAGGTCTGGCTGGCGATCAGCCAACTCTCGGCCGACCAACGCGAAGTTGTCGTGCTGCGAGACCTGCACGGATTCTCCTACAAGGAGATCGCCGAGATCACCGGTCTCGCCTCGACCACCGTCAACTCGCGACTGCACGACGCACGAGAGACCCTGCGGCGCAAGCTCAGGAGGTTCCTCTAATGCAGAAAGAACCGATCGCGGACATGCTTTCCGCCTACCTAGACGGGGAGCTCACCCAGGCCGAAATGCAACGCGTCCGCTTGACGCTTGAAGACTCCGAAGAGCTGCGCGAGCACTATCGCCAGCTCCAGGAGCTTAAGAGTGCGACGTCAGAGATGGCGTTCGTCGCGCCGCCCGAGGAGCGCATGGAAGAGCTCGAGCGCCGGCTCTCCGTGCAAGCGCCGCGGCGGCTGGGCTGGCTGTTGTTCTTGATCGGAACCCTGGCGGTACTCGGCTTCGCTCTCTGGGAACTGGCGCGAGCGCCCGATATGCCTCTCTTGGCGAAGGGCGCGGCCGGCTCGTTGATCGGCGGGCTGGCGCTGCTGCTCGGATCGGTCGCCCGCCAACGCCTGCTCGAGCTGCCTCACGACCGCTATCGAGGAGTCAAACGATGATTGTGATCACCGACGAGGGCGTGGCCGGTAAGAAAGTCGTCCGTACGCTGGGCTTGGTGCGCGGCAACACAGTCCGCGCGCGCCACCTCGGCCACGATATCCTCGCCGGCCTGAGGGGTTTTGTCGGCGGCGAGGTGCATGAGTACACGAAGCTCCTTGCCGAGAGCCGCGAGCATTCCCTCGATCGCATGGTCGCGGAAGCTCAAGAGATCGGCGCCAACGCGATCTTCAGCCTGCGATTCTCAACGTCCTACGTCGCCTCGAACATGGCGGAGATCCTGGCCTACGGCACTGCGGTAGTCATAGAAGACGAGTAGGCGGAGCGCTCCGGGCTACCGATCAGCTCAACCCGCGCCCCGGTTCCCAGTCCTTTCCAGGCCTTGTCGGTCGTCCATGCCGGAGCGCCGATTTCGATGGCGAGCGCGAGGCAAGCCCTATCTCCGAGCGACAGCCCGGCCTTCCGCGTCGAGGCCGTGAGGCTCGCAACTGCGCGGGCGCTTCTCTCATCAAACAAGACCACCTCGAGGGCAAGGGTATCAATCGTCGCCTCAATTACTTCCGCGCTCAGTCCGCTGTCCCTCAGGCGAGTCATGATCTCGGCGAGGTTGACGGCGCTAATGACGGCGTCCGGCAAAATCTCGGCGACTCGTTCGTGACCCTCTTCCCGATCCTCGCTGGTCTAGGCCGGCTGAGCGATCCTAACTCACCGCGAGGCGTTCACTCAGCAGGTACTACGATGGAAGACGTCGATGGTTCCCTACAGATGGAGGACCCATCCGGCCGGCTCAACGAAAGACTACGGCAGGTCGGAGAAAGGCCTACCTCAGCCTTCCGCGAGGGCCCGCAGCGACTCCGTGTAGGGGGCCTTGGCGACGCCCTTCTCGGTGATGATTCCCGTCACATACTTATTCGGAGTCACGTCGAAGGCCGGGTTCATCACTTTCGTGCCTTCCGGAGCGATGCGTTTTCCGCCGATGTGAGTGACCTCTTCGGGCGCCCGCTCCTCGATAGGAATCTGGTCGCCCGAATCGAGCGTCAGATCGAGAGTAGAGATCGGCGCAGCGACATAGAACGGGATGTCGTTCTCCTTCGCCAGCACGGCCACTGAATAGGTGCCGATCTTGTTCGCGACGTCGCCGTTGCCGGCGATGCGATCCGCGCCGACCACTACCGCCTGCACCTTGCCTGAGCGCATGGTGTGGCCGGCCATATTGTCGGTGAGGAGCGTTACAGGGATATCGTCCTGCTGCAACTCCCAGACCGTTAGTCGCGCGCCTTGCATGAACGGGCGCGTCTCGTTGGCAATCACCGCTACCGGGTTTCCGCTCTCGATCGCACCGCGGATCACGCCGAGCGCCGTGCCGTAACCGCCGGTGGCGAGCGCACCGGCATTGCAATGCGTCATCACGGTCGCCTCAGCCGGCAGCAACGCCGCTCCGTGGCGGCCGATCGCCTTATTGATCTCGATGTCCTCCTCGAGGACTTTCTCGGCTTCGTCAACGAGCTCTTGGCGCAACGTCGCGACGTCGACGCCCTTGGCGCGCAACTCGCCGTAGAGCTGCTTCATCCGGTCGATGCCCCAGAAGAGATTGACGGCGGTTGGACGCGTGGCTGCCAGCGTCCTGGCGATCTTCTCCATCTCGGCATCGAGGTCTTCCTCCGACGCCTTGAGCGCGCCGATCGCCATGCCCATGGCGGCGGCACAGCCGATCGCCGGCGCACCGCGGATTACCATCGCGCGAATCGCGTCGGCGACCTCTTCATAGTTGCGGCAGACGACATAAGCTTCCTCGCCGGGAAGGATGCGTTGATCGATCATCACGACGCCTTCCGGCGTCCATTCAATTGTCTTGACCATGTTGATCTTTGGGAACCAGCCGCTACGGCAGACCGTTGAGCGTTGCCTGGATGCGTTCGATTTGCTTTTCGTAGTCAGCCAGTTTTTCTCGGATCGAGGCGACAACGCTTTCCGGAGCCTTGGCCAGAAACTTCTCGTTCGCCAACTGGCGTTGTGAGGAGTCCCGTGCTTTTTCGAGCGGCTTGATCTGCTTCTCCAGGCGCTCTCGCATGAGCTTGGTTTGCGCGGCCGGAAGCTCAAGCGTCAGGTCGAGCTCGGCGGTATGATGCATAGCCTTGCCTTCGGGAGCCTTGCCCGACTCGGCGCTCAGCTTGACTCCAGCCAGCGCATCGAGCGAGTCGGCGTGCTCGCTCGCCAACGCGCGCACGTCTTCCGAATCGGAGTAGACGACGCCGTTGAGCGGTTCCTTGGGCGAGATGGCCATCTCAGCGCGCAGATTGCGAACCGAGACGACGATTTCCTGGAGAGCGGCTATTTGCGCCTCGGCGTGCTTGTCCCGCAAGCCTTCCATCGCCGTCGGGTAGGCGGCGAGCGCCAGCGACTTCGGACGGCCTGCGGTGTTGGCGACAAGCCTCTGCCACAGCTCTTCGGTAATAAACGGCGCTACGGGGTGGAGCAACCGCAGCGCCTTTTCCATCGCGGCGAGCATATTCTTCCACTCCGGCGTCAGCCCCCCGCCGTCTCCAAAGGAGGGTTTCTTGAACTCGATGTACCAGTCGCAGAACTCGTCCCAAAAGAAGTGATAGATGTCGCTGACGGCCTCGTGATAGCGAAACTTCTCGATGTTGGCGTTGACGCGTTCGGTCGCTTCCTCCAACCGAGAAAAGATCCAACGGTCGGCGAGCGGGACCTTGCCGTCGGCGCTGGGGAGCGGCCTGAACGAGGCCGCCTCGACGGGGGTCCAGGGCTCGGCCTCGGCGCGTTCCAGGCTCATGAAAATATAGCGGGCAGCGTTCCAAATCTTGTTTGCAAAGCCGCGATAGCTCGCGATGCGATCCTCCGAGAGCACTACATCGGAGCCTTGGCTCGCGCTTGCCACGAGCGCCAGACGCACGGCGTCGGTGCCGTACTTGTCGGTCATCTCGATCGGATCGATGACGTTGCCCTTCGTCTTCGACATCTTCTGCTTGTCGGCGTCGCGCACCAGGCCGTGGATGAGCACCTGGCGAAAGGGGACCTCGCCCATCATGGCGATACCCATCATCGTCATCCGGGCGACCCAGAAAAAGAGAATATCGAAGCCGGTGATCAGCAGCGCGGTCGGATAGAAGACCTTGAGGTCTTTTGTCTCGTCCGGCCAGCCCATCGTCGAGAAAGGCCACAGCCCAGAGCTGAACCAGGTATCGAGCACGTCGGGATCTTGCTCGATTTTCGAGCTTGCGCACTTGGTGCAGGCGGCCGGGTCCTCGCGAGCAACAATCGTCTCGCCGCAGTCTTGGCAATACCACGCCGGGATGCGGTGCCCCCACCAAAGCTGACGCGAGACGCACCAATCTCGGATGTTGCGCATCCACTCGAAGTAGTTGCGGCGCCACTGCTCGGGGATGACCTCCATCCGGCCGTCTTCGGCGACCGCGATCGCTTCCTCGGCGAGCGGCTTAGTCTTGACGAACCACTGCTTCGAGACACGCGGTTCGACGACGGTCTTGCATCGCTGACAGCTTCCGACGTTGTTCGTATAGTCGTCGATCTTTTCGATCAGACCTTGCCCATCAAGGGCGGCGACGATACGTCTTCGAGCCTCGTAGCGGTCGAGGCCGGCGTACTCTCCGGCATTGGCCGCCATCTTGGCGTCTTCGTCGATGACGGTGATGAACTCGAGATCGTGGCGCTTGCCGGCGGCGAAGTCGTTGGCGTCGTGAGCCGGAGTGACCTTGACGACACCCGTGCCGAACTCCGGATTCGCCAACTCGTCGAGAATGATCGGCAGCTTCCGTCCCACCAGCGGCAGCACGGCGGACTTGCCCCAAAGATGCTTGTAGCGCTCGTCGGCTTCATTGATCGCGACGGCTGTGTCCCCGAGCATGGTCTCGGGACGCGTCGTCGCGACCACCAGATGTTCGTCGGAGCCCTCGATCGGATAGCGGATGTGCCAGAGCTTGCCCTGCTGCTCCGAGTAGACGACCTCCAGATCCGAAATCGCGGTACGGCAACCCGGGCACCAGTTGACCAAGTACTCGCCGCGGTACATCAGGTCGCGTTCCCATAGCCGCACGAAGGCTTCGCGCACGGCGCGCGAGAGCCCGGGGTCCATCGTGAAGCGCTCGCGCGACCAGTCGCAGCTTGAGCCGATGCGTTTGAACTGGCCGACGATTGTTCCGCCGTATTTTTCCTTCCACGCCCAAACGTGCTCGAGGAACTTTTCGCGGCCGATCGCGCGCCGCTCAATACCCTGCTCGCGCAGGTGGCGTTCGACGAGCATCTGCGTTGCGATGCCGGCGTGGTCGGTGCCGGGTAGCCAGAGGACGTTGTCACCCAGCATGCGCCGGCGGCGCATGGTGATGTCCGTCATGGCGATCTCGAACATGTGCCCCATGTGAAGCGCGCCAGTGACGTTGGGGGGTGGGGCGACGAGCGAATAGGCGGGCTGCCCAGAGTCGTTCGAGGCGGCGAAGAGCTCCTCCTCGACCCATTGCTTCGCCCACTTCGGCTCGAAGCGGCCGGGCTCGTAGACTTTATCTAGCTGCATTCGGGAAGGGTAGAAACGGCAGGGGTAAACGATCAATATAACACCCGCCGGAACCTGGCCCGCCGTTTACCGGGAGCGCGTCTTCGTCAGTCTTCAAGCGGCCCAGGCTGGTAGGGCGACAAGCCGATCTTCCGGGCGATCGCAGTGTAGACCTCCGATATCGACCTGGAGCCGTCTACTGTTAGGAGCATCTCCTTCTCCTGATACAGTTCGAGCAGCGGCTTGGTCTTCTCGTAGTACTCGCGCAGGCGCACACGCAGCGCCTCGGGGTTGTCGTCGGCGCGTTTGGTGAACCCGGATCCAAGGCCGGCCTTGGCGCGTTGCATCACACGTTCGAAGACGACGTCGTCGGGGATGTCGAGATAGATGACCTTGTCGAGATTCCAGTTCTCGAACAGATACTCGGCTTGTGGACGTGTGCGAGGGAAGCCGTCGAGAACGAAGCCGTAGTTCCAGTCGTGTAATTCGAGCCGGTCGCGGACGAGCGATCCGACAATATCGTCGGGAACCAACTCGCCGCTGTTCATGATGCGCGTCACACGAGCGGCGAGCTTAGTGTGATTCTCCATGTTCCAGCGGAAGATGTCGCCGATCGAGATGTGCACAAAGTCCATGGCCTGGCACAACAAACGGCTCTGAGTTCCCTTGCCGGAGCCCTGCGGCCCAAACATTACGTACTTATGCATAGATGTCGATTTCGAGGTTCGAACCCTCTACTATAAGCCCGCCAGAGTGAATCCGGGAGGTTTTTTCGGGAGAGATCGACTGGCCCTTCGCGAAGATCTACGAAGGAAGCGGCGAATCGACGTCGACTCCCTTATCGAAGGATTCGAGCAGCCGTTGCTCGGGCAGCAGCAGTCTCGGCCCACACTGCCTCGGACACTCCAGACTGTAGGACTTCTCTGCCGGGACGCGCTCAAAGAGCAAAGGTGATCCGCAGCTTCCACAGACCTTGCCGGGGAAAGGCTGGCCCAATCTCTTGGATAGCGTCCCGTGCATGCGCCGCAGTTGGATCATGTAGGCGGCATGGCTCTTCAGACGGTTTTCGTGGTCGCCGAGCTGCTCGTGGTGAGCCATGAGCACGTTCGCCATGCCCTGCTGATCCGCCTCGATGCGTTCAGTCTTGGCTTCGATCGACTGGACGTCTCGCTCGATCACGTCAAGTCGAGCGGCGACGCCTCCGGTAACCCACCCGATCAGACCCTTGAGAAACTTTGACTCTCGCAGCATGATGAGCCTCATGCTGCTTATCGGCCGTTTCGCCGGATGAGATAGCTTGTTCTTGTTCGGGGCAGGCCCTACTTGTCACGCAGGCGGAAGTTCATCTCGACTCTCGCCGCCACGTCGACCGCCGCGCCGTTCTTCGTGCCAGGCTCGAACTCCCACTGCTCAATAGCCTCGCGAGCCTTCTCGTCGAGGCCCATGCCCAGGCCCTCGACGATTTCGATGTTGTGGGCGCGGCCGTCGGTGCGTACGACGATGGCCAGCTTTATGGTTCCTGATAAGTTGGCCTCCCGGGCCTCCTCGGAGTAGTCCGGCTCCACCTTCGTCAACAGCCTCGGCGCCTTGACGTCTCCGCCGACCTTATGAATCTCGCCTCCCTGAGCAGGAGCTTGCGGAGCCGCCCGAGCCGACCAGACGCCGCCGAGGACCAAAACGCCTAGCATCACGGCGAGGGAAAAGAACATACGAGCTTTCGACATCGGTCTCTCCTTGACAAGTAGTTGAATTCGATCTTTGAGGTCGCTGCGGCCGCCAAACAAAGCGGCCGCCTGGGTAGGAGCAGGCGAGGCGGCGCGGGCCATTTCGAGCATAGCGTCGAGGTAGGACTCTTGGTCTCCGGTTTCGGCGACCACCCGTGCGTCGACGCAACTCTCCCGCGCCGATTGGATGCGATTGATCAATGCGTGCGCCCCGGGGTGGAACCACAGCATGCAACGCGCGCCCTCTTCCACGAGCTGACGCAGCCAGTCACGTCGGCGGACATGAATCAGCTCATGAGCCAACACCGTACGGCGTTGGGCGGCAGAGAGGTCGAAAAAACGGCGCGGCAGCAGTACTGCGTGGCGTACCACGCCGTACGTCAGCGGTCCTTCAACCTCCGCGGAGACGCGATACTCTGCGGATGCGCCGAGCTCGACCTGGAGTCTATCCGCACCAGCGTAGATCTCTTCCGGAGGGAGCGGACGGGCCGCGCGGCGCGCGCGCCGCAGCCACGCCAGGCCGGCCACCCTTCGTGCAACAGCCCACAGGCCTCCGCCAAAGAGGCCCCAAATCAGAGCTGAGCGGCCCGCCGGCGGGACAGCGTCCGCCGCGGCCTCAACGCGAAACAGAGCCTCGCCAACCATCGACGACAACGGAGACGACGGACCAACCGAAACAAACGGGCTCAGGCCGGCGATCAGGGCCGCCACAGTCCAAAAGAGATAGCGAGCGCGCGCGTTTTGCAGCGGCGCCAAGGCGTGCAGAAAAGCCGCCAGCACAGCGATGACGCCAAGTTGCAGCGAGTAGGCAAGCAAGCCAGGGAAGGGCCCGAAGGAGATCATGACCCGCCTCCTTTCTTCGACTCGCGAATCACAGCGCGCAGCTCGTCAACTTCCTTCTCGCTCAGGCTCCCGTCTTCGACAAGCTGCACCAATAGCGGCTTGGCGCTGCCGTCAAAGACGCGGCCGACGAAGTCCTTGACCATCGCCCCGACTGTCTCCGAGCGCGGCCGGCTCGGTCGGTAGACATAGGCGCGGTCTTTGCGGGTACGCTTGAGATGTCCCTTGTCGACGAGCACGTTCATCATCGTCATCACCGTCGTGTAGGCGATCCTGCGCTGCTTGAGCAGCGTCTCGTAGACATCGCGAACGGTTGGCCGGTCGAGATCCCAAACCAGCTTCATGAGCTCGAGCTCCTGTTCGGTCAAGATCCCTCCGGGGGTTTTCATACTAAAAGACTAGTACGTTATGAACCGTTTGTCAACGACTTTCTTGACCGGCCTTTTCGACCGGCGGAACTGCCTACAATGAGTGCTCTCAACTATGGCGACACAATCCTCCGCAGCACCTGCAAATTTGGCCGAGCTCTCCGGTCGGGCCCTGCTGCTGGGCCTTGTCATCGGCACGATCATGACGGCGGCCAACACCTACCTCGGACTGTACGCCGGGATGACGGTTTCCGCTTCCATCCCGGCGGCGATCGTTTCGATGGGAATCTTACGCGGCGTGTTGCGCCGCGGGACGATCCTCGAGAACAACATCGTGCAGACGATGGCCTCAGCAGGCGAATCGGTGGCTGCGGGAATAATTTTTACCGTACCGGCGCTGGTAATCGCGCAAGTCTGGGCGGAATTCCCCTACTGGAAAGTGACCGCGATCGGCTTGCTGGGCGGCGTCCTGGGCGTGCTGTTCATGATTCCCCTGCGGCGCACGCTGATCGTCGAGGATAAGGAGTTGGTTTATCCCGAGGGCGTCGCCTGCGCTCAAGTCCTCGAGGCCGGACAAGAAGGGGGAGGCGCGCTGAAGATGATCTTCACCTCGGTCGTCGTCGGCTTGCTGTTCAAATCCTGCAACGGATTGATCGGGTTACTGCAAAACACGACGGAGGGCGCGCTACGCGTCGGACGATCTCTACTCTACATGGGGACCGACATCTCGGTGGCGTTGCTCGGAGTCGGCCTGATCGTCGGCCTGGAGGTAGCCGTGCAGGTGTTCGCCGGCGGCGCGATCGGCTGGCTAGTCGCCATTCCCGTCTACTACCTCACGAATCCGATGCCGGAAGGCTCGGCTGTCGACGCAGCGTGGATGATCTGGAGCGGTCAGGTGCGCTACATCGGCGTGGGCGCGATGATCGTCGGCGGATTGACGTCGATGTGGAGCATTCGGGGCGGCATGATGCGTGGGCTGCGGGGAGCGCTGGGCGGATTGCGGCAGAGCGTCTCGCGAGAGCGAACCGACGCCGACTTGCCCCCTTCGCGGACGCTGCCCGTGCTCGCGGCGGCCGCGGTCGCGACGGCGGCGCTCTACTACACGCTAACAGAGTCTTGGCCCGTCGCCATGACCGCGAGCGTCATCATGGTCGCCGCATCCTTCTTCTTCGTCGCCGTTTCGAGCTACATCGTCGGTCTGGTGGGCAGCTCCAACAATCCCGTATCGGGGATGACGATTTGCGCGCTGCTGTTCTCATCAGTCGTACTGCTGTTATTGGGAATGAGCGGGACGACCGGCGTGCTGGCCTCGCTGGGCGTCGCCGGTGTGGTCTGTTGCGCCGCGGCGACGGCGGGCGACACTTCCCAAGACCTGAAGACAGGCAGGCTAGTGGGCGCGACTCCCTGGCGGCAACAGGTGGCGCAGTTCATCGGCGTGCTCTTTCCGTCGTTCTTGATCGCTCCGGTGCTGACCCTGCTGCACAATGCCTACGGCATCGGCACCGACGCGCCGCAAGCGCTGCGAGCCCCCCAGGCGACCTTGTTCGCGTCGATTGCCAGGGCGTTGTTCGGCAACGGCGAGATGCCTTGGGGCATGGTGGCGATCGGCGGCGGAGTCGCTGTCGGGCTTCTGGTTCTTGACGCAATCCTCAGGGCGAAGGGAAGCCGCTTCCGGGCACATGTAATGCCGGTGGCGGTCGGCATCTATCTGCCGGTGAGCTTGAGCTTTCCGATCTTTATCGGTGGCTTAATGATCCATTGGCTCGCCGACCCCAAAGCGCACCATCGAGCCATTCTCGTCGCCTCGGGGCTGATCGCGGGAGAGGCGATGGCGGGGATACTGATCGCGGTTCCACGTACGACGACGGACTGGGTCCTACCGCTGCCAGTCGTCGATTCGTCTGCGTTGTCGCTGGCGGCGCTGGCAGCCGTGGCGGCGTGGGTTTGGAGGTCGGCGCGTTCGGACGGATCTCCTAGTTCCCCGTAGGCATCCACGCTTCCGGCACGTCTCGAAAAGCCGGCGAGCGCCGCAATGCGCCGATCAAACGCTCATTGGCGTGAGCGGCGCTCTCGCGCAGCGGACGGTTGTGAAAAACCCTGCTCGGCCGGCAAATCATGCGAGCATAGGCCTCGACCGCGCGCCGAGTCATTGCGCCCCCAGCCCCGCACCGGTTCGTCGCCATGCCCTCAAAGTCGGCTTCCCTCACGCGGCGAGGCAGCAGCCCGCTGGGCCCGAACGCCGAATCGATACAGTGCCCGACCTCGTGCATTACGGTGAACTCGAGCCGACCCATCGGCCTCTCCCAGCGGTCGCGCGACAAGCCGATGACGCCTTGGTTGTAGGGTAGGACCAACCGTTCGAACTCCGAGAACGGTATACCCGTATTCCTCTCATGGCCGGGCCGCGAGAAATTGCTGCGGACCTCATCCGGCCGCCACGTTCCGCCGCCGGCCCTACCGCCCGGTTTGTTCTCCATTGCAAAAATCGGGTAGAGCGCGGCGAGATGGCGATCCGGCAAACGCTCGAAGAAGCGCTCGAGCTGCCGCACCTTCGACATGAAACCGGGACTGTCGACGTAGCTGTAGAATGCGACCGCGTGGCCCCGAACCTTGGCGACGTACTGCTCCATCTCACTCGAAACGAACGGACTTGACGACCTGCTCGTAGAGCGGGCTCAACTGCTTGTACTCGGATCCGGGAGAAACCATCGCGAGATAAAACAGACCTTCGGGTCTCTTGACGGCAACCAACCAAGTGTACTCTTTCTGCCCGCGGATCGGCGAGACGCCTTGCAGGAAGGTACTACGTCCGATCTGTCCGCCGATGCGCATCGATCGTCGTTGTCCGTCGAGCTCCGTCATGCCCGGATTCGAACCCTGCAGGTCACGAATCAAGGCCGTCAATCCACTGTCGGCGTCCCCGTCGGCAGCGAAGACGCCGGCGAGCGCGGCGCGAGCAAGCCCAGTGCCGCCGTCGGGCATTTTGACCGCGCCGTTCGCCGGCAACGTCGTGATAGAAACCTTGTCCTCGCCGCCGTACGCCTTCCAACTCTGGGGCACGGTAACGGCGTAAACCTGATTCGAATAGCGGCCGTTCGAGAGAGTTAGCTCTCCGGAGCCTTGCGACGACTCCGACCCGCCCTGCCCCGCCGGCTGCTTCTTCGGATCCGGCTTGATCGATGCCGCCCGGGATTTCATCCTCCCGAAATTGCCGGTATTCTTGACGTAGTTGCGCTTGGGCATCAGCTGGACTTCTTCGGTCACGTACTCAACGCGGTTCCCGGGGTCAGGGTGGTCCGAAAAGAACTGCGCAATCCCGCCGCCGCCGCCTTCTCTTCTGAGCTTCTCGAAAAAGCGCGCCATCTCGATCGGTTCGTAGCCGGCGTCCGCCATCATGCGCACTCCCACGATGTCGGCGTCCTTCTCGGCGCTGCGCGAGTACTTCATCAGCACGGAATTGACGCCGAGCCCGATGCCGAGTTGACCAAGCGATGCCAGCATGCCGCCTTTTTGATCGAGCAACCCGCCGGCGATCAAGGCAGGCAGTTGCCAGAGCTGCGCTTTGGACGCTTGGTTGGTACCGTGCCGCAGCACAACATGCCCGATCTCGTGCGCCATCACTCCAGCGAGCTGCGCCTCATTGTCGGCCGCGGCGATCAGCCCGCTGTGGACGTAGGTGGGTCCGCCCGGCAGCGCGAAGGCGTTGATGCTCTCGTCGGCGACGAGCTTGAAGGTAAAGGGATAGTCGTTGTCCTGAGAATGCACGGCCAGCTTCTTCCCGATTCGCTCGACGAAGGGACCGAGCTGTTTGTCGTCAACGACCTGAACCTGTTTCTCGATCTCAGCCGACGCTTCCTTGCCGAGTTGAACGTCCTGCTCCTTGCTGAAGAGATTCCAACCCGGCCGGATATTGCGCTGAGCTTGCGTCAGGGCGCAGCAGGCCACAAGCAGGACTGTTACGCGCGCGGTGGTACTGGTAGTCATCATCAGCTCCGGTCAGTCGACAAACAGGATGTTTCTTAGACGGGCTCCCCTTTGTGATACGTTACAACAACGTCCCTCAGCGACGACGACCATGACGCACCAGATCCCGACGCTTTCTCGACGCGACTTTCTCGGCGGAGCCTTGCTGGCGAGCCTTTCAACCTCTGCTCCAGCCGCCGAAGAGGGCTTCAAGCCGCTTTTCAACGGTAGGGATCTGACGGGTTGGGAGGGCGACGCCTTGCTGTGGGTTGTCGAGAACGGCGAGCTCGTCGGCCGATCGCCGGGCATCAGCTACAACGACTTCCTGGCGACCGAAGAGCGCTTCGGGGATTTCGAGCTGCGCTTCCAGATTCGGCTCCTCGACGACATCGGCAACAGCGGCGTGCAATTTCGCAGCGAGCGCGTAGTCGGCTCGATGGAAATGATCGGCTATCAGGCGGACGTGGGGCTCGGATGGTGGGCCAGCCTCTACGACGAGTCCCGCCGACGCGAAACACTGGCAGCGCCGGATCCAAGACTTCTTGAGCGCACGATCAAGGCCAACGACTGGAATGACTATTCGATTCGCGCCGAGGGGCCGAAGATCACGCTCCAGCTCAACGGCCGAACGACGGTTGACTACGTCGAAGAAGACGACTCGATCGCCCGCGACGGCCATATCGCGGTCCAGGTGCATTCCGGTCCCCCACTCGAGGTTCACTTCCGCAACATGCGGATTAAACGACTCTAGCCGCTATCCTGCTTGTCAAGGCACGGGTCAGTGCCCGACGACCGGGGAGGGTTTCGGCTCCTCCAGCCGCGTTTCCTCCGTCGTTGGAGCCGCCTGAGGATCGTTGTACATCACGATCAGCGAGATGCGCCGGTTGGAAGGGTCTTCAGGATTCTCCGGCGTGCGCAGTTCCACGTCGGCGAAGCCGCGCACCTGCACCATTTGATCCGATTTTACGCCCGACGCCAACAGAAGCCGCCGAGCCGAGTTGGCGCGATCCACGGAGAGTTCCCAGTTCGAATAATCTTGGCGTCCCGAGTACGGCCGTGAGTCGGTGTGGCCTTCGATTACGATACGGTTCGGAAGCTTCTTGATCTCATCGCTCATCAGCCGCAGCGTCTCAGCCCCGGACTCAGTAGGCGAAGGGCTGCCGCTTTGGAAGAACATGCCCTTCTCGGTCTCGAGCAGCTCAATCCGCAAGCCGTCTCCTATCACCGTCATCGACACCTGCTCGTTCAGAGTGTCGAAGTTGGGCATGGCTTTCATCGCGGATTGGATCTTGCCGGCCAGTTCGCCGAGATCGTCCTTGCTTACGGAGATGCCCGGCCCCCCGCCGTAGCCGCCGCCGGTGCCCTGTCCCATGCCGCTCGGGTCGTTGAAGTAAGAGGCTACCGCTTCACGCGTTTCGTTATTAGCGTTGAGCAGCCAAAGAACCATGAAGAGCGCCATCATCGCCGTGACGAAGTCGGCGAAGGCCACCTTCCAGGCGCCGCCGTGATGACCGCCGCCGGCTATGACTTTCTTGATGATGATCGGCGGTTGCTCCCCGCCGCCGCCTAGGCCGCCTTCTGGGTCGCCTTGCATGACTTCTCCATTTCTTGGAAGGTTGGCCGCTCGCCGTGGGGAATCGCACGACGAGCAAACTCCATCGCCATGATCGGCGGGTGACCCTTGACGAAGGCGATCATGCCGGCCTTGAGCACGCGGTAGTAGGCCGCTTCGGCCGCGTCGGCGAACGACATCGCGCCCGCCAACGGGGCAAGGAACCCATAACAGGTGAGGATGCCCAGGAAGGTGCCGACCAGCGCCGCGGCAACCTTGTGTCCTAGCTCCTCGGGCGGGCCGCCGAGCGAGCCCATCGTAATGACGATGCCAAGCACGGCCGCGACGATGCCGAGCCCTGGCAAGGCATCTGCGACTGTCGTGAGTGAGTGGATCTGCTCGTGGTTGTACTCATGGTGGACTTCGAGATCGGCATCGATCATCTGATCGAGATCGAAGGGCGGAATGCCGCCGCTGATCGCCATCCGCAAGGTGTCGCAGACGAATTGCTGAGCGTGATGATCCTTGAGGAAGACTGGGTAGCGCTTAAATATGTCGCTCTTCTTGGGGTCTTCGACATCGGCCTCGAGCCTCATCATGCCTTGCTTGCGGGCGGTCTGGAAAAGCTCATTGAGAAGCTTGAGCGTGTCGAGATAGCGCTTCTTGTTGTAGGCGCCGATGGAGAGGACCTTCCCGAATCCCTTGAGCGTGCGGATCATCACCGGCAAGGGCGTCGCGATCACGAAAGTCCCCAGGGCGGCGCCCCAGATAATGAGGAACTCCGCGGTTTGTATGAGCACCGCCATCTCGCCGTGCTCAAGCAGATAGCCGCCGAAAACGGCGCCCATCACGATCACGATCCCGATGATGGAGAACATACCTCTACCGCACCCCGCATCACTCGTATCGGCTTTGCGGGAGAAGAGTCTTACCGCGCAACGGTCGAAGGCAGGAAGAGAACGCGGTCTCGCGCGCCGAGACGGCTACGCCTTCGGGGCGCGGCGATAGGCCTCATCGAGTAGTTCGACGACGTGAAGCACGCGCTGGCCTGTCTTGTGCCGCTCAACCCCGGCCTGCAATTGGAGCATGCAGCCGGGGTTGGCGGTGACGATCGTGTCTGCCCCGGTCGACTGCGCCATACGCATCTTGTCGTCGAGCAAATCCATCGAGATGTCGGTGTGCTCGACGTTGTAGATCCCCGCGCTGCCGCAGCAGATCTCAGAGAAAGGCAACTCCTTAAACGTCAGCCCGGGCACGGCGGCGAGCAAGACCCGCGGCGCATCACGGACCTTTTGGCCGTGCAGCAGGTGGCAAGAGTCCTGATAGGTGACGGTCACCGGAATCTCAGCGAGCTCCCGATTCAGGTCGATCGACGCCAGAAATTCATTGACGTCTTTGACTTTGTCCGAGAAGGTCGCGGCCCGCGCCAGCCATTCCTCGTCCCCTTCAAACAACTCGGGGTACTCCTTGAGGACCGAACCGCACCCCGCCGCGTTCGTAACAAAAGCGTCGAAGCCGCCGTTCTCGAGCGCCTCGATGTTTTGACGCGCCTGCTCGCGTCCCATGTCGCGCAAACCGGCGTGAACGTGTAGAGCGCCGCAGCAACCTTGTCCGGCGGGCACTGTGACCTCGCAGCCGTTGCGCTGCAGAACACGCACGGTAGCCTCGTTGAGTCGCGCGAAGCTGACATTCGCAATGCAGCCGGCGAGCAGCGCCACGTGATGTTTGGTCCGGCCGTGAGCGGGAAAGACCTTGCCGATCTTGCCGAAGAAAAACGGCGGCTGAGACGCCGGCGTGAGGCGCTCAAGAGCATCGAGGCGCGGAAACGCTTTCAGCAACCCGAGCGCGCGTACCAGCCATTGCAGTCCCAGTCTGCGATAGAGAAAGAGCTTCCAACCGGCGACGCTCAGCAAGAAAGGGCTGCGCAAGACGTGGCCAAACAACCACCACTCCGTCAGCCTACGCACCTTGCTGGGCTTGCCGTGTTGACGAACCTGCGCACGGGCGGCCTCGATCAGCTTGCCGTAATGCACTCCCGAGGGACAGGCCGTCTCGCAAGCACGGCAGGCGAGGCACAGATCCATGTGCTCAACGTAGTCGGGGTTGACCTCAATCGAGCCGTCAGCGACGCGCGCCATCTGATAGATACGCCCGCGCGGGGAGTCCATTTCGACCCCGAGCTGACGATACGTAGGACAAGCGTTAAGGCACAGTCCGCAATGAACGCAAGCGTCGATGTCGGCTTGCCGCGGCTCGTCGGCAAAGACTTGCGGCTGGGTTGTCGGCGAGGCCACGGTTTCGCTTTCTACTATAGCGGAGGCCATCCGCCGCGCAGAGTGGCCTTACCGCGCGGATGCGCCCCCGATAATCCTACAATCGCCGTCATGCGCAAGGTCATACTCGGAGCGGCCATGAGCCTCGACGGCTACATAGCCCGTGCGGACGGCTCTGTTGATTTTCTGATCATGCCTGAAGGAGGCTCCAGCGGCATGGCCGACCTCTTTTCAGGAATCGATACGATCGTCTTCGGCAGGAAGACACTCGACGCAGGGCGGGCTCATTCGCGCGGCGGCATTCCGTCGGGCCCATGGACGACCTACGTTTTCTCCCGCAGCGAGCCTCGGGGCGAGCGGGACGGCGTAGTCTTCGTCGACCAAACGCCGGCGGCCTTCGTCGCCGAGCTGCGTAAGCGGTCTGGGAAGGACATCTTCCACATGGGCGGGGGAGAGCTCGCAAGCGCCTTTCTTGAAGCGGACTTGATCGACGAAATGCGCCTTGGCATCGTGCCGGTCTTGCTTGGCGAAGGAATCCCGCTCTATCCGGCTGGATTTCCGCAGCGGGACTTCTCGCTTGTCGAGAGTAAGAACTCTGCAAACGGACTACTCAGCGTGATCTATTCCCGGGAGCGCAGCGACTAACCGTCAACCTATGCCTTTTCGACTCGGGCCAAAATCGACAAAGGGCTCTCGGGAAAGACTATAGCCTTTGTCAGAAGGGCCGTGAGTCGCCGGCGATGGCGAGACGCATCATCGTCGGAGGCGTACGCATCAAGGCACGACAATTTTCGGGCGCTTGGTAGGTCCAGCCTTGCCAGCCTTCGCGGTTGACGATGTGAATCTGGCGCAGAGCGCCGGCCTGGCGCACGCCGGCGAGGATGCCGCAGACACCGGCGAGAGTCGGAATGTAGATTTCGTCCGAGACCTGATCGCGGTCAACGCGCAACGTCGCCGTGTCTCCGTAGGCCTCGGTGCGGGTCACGCTCCACTCCCCGAAATCTAGACCCGAGAGCGCGCGCTGCACTTCGTCGAGCGAATCGCTGCGCGCCGGCGGCGACTCGGCGAGAGGAGGAGGCGCCGGGGTTGCGGCTAGAACCGACGTCTCTCTGCTCTGAGATTGCTTGAGCTGAACGAGGGCGAATCCGATGGTCGCAATGACTGCGATCAACGGAACAAGGGCGATCGCCGCTTGCCGCGCCCTAGAGGGCCCCGCTGCCGATCGCAGTATCTCGGGCGAGACTCCCTTGGCCTCTCGGAACACGGCTCCGCGCAGATTGGCGCCCTTGAGCTCGACGAAGCGTAAGTCGGAGAAGCTCAAGTTCGCCTTGGTCAAGTCGGCGTACTCAAGCTTGGCCCCGAGCAACACCGCTCCCCGCAAATCGCAGTCGCGGAGGTCGGCGTTGGCGAGGTCCGATTCGCGGAGGTTGGCGGCGCGCAGGTCAGGCCTGATCTCGGGATGCTGCTCCCGCCACCGGTTCCAGATGTGAGGACCTTTTCTGAGTACGTTTAACTGTTCTGCGCTGGCCACGAACGCTTCCCTTCTCGTTTATCGACCCGAACCGAAGCCGATCTTAGACAGAAGAGACCCGGACGCCCCCAAAAGGCGCCCGGGCCGTGATTCAAAGAGAGCGAAGCTCTGGCGAGAGAAGCTTACCCTCGCAGCAATGCCAGTACGGCTTGCGGTGCTGAGTTGGCCTGAGCCAAGGCAGCGATGCCGGCCTGCTGGGCGATTCCGGCCCGCGTCAGGTTAGCGGCTTCCTGCGCGAGATCCGCGTCCCGGATGCGACTTTCCGCTGCCGAGAGGTTGGTGATTTGGGTCGAAGCCAGCGAGATAGCGAACTGAAGCTGGTTCTGTCCGCGACCGACGTCGGCTTGGAACTGAGAGAGCTTCGCGACGGCCTCGGCAAGCAACGTCACCGCGTTCTCGGCGTTCTCCTGGGTGGAGATGTCGGAGATGGCTCCGCCGTCAAGCTGCGAGGACGCCAGAACGTCGGACGTACCATCGTTGACGCCGTTGCCGGACGCAGTCCCGCCGACGCCGACTTCGAAGCCGCCAGTCAGCGAACTGAGGAAGCGGATGCCGTCCTCAGTCCCAGAGAGCCTCTCCTTGGTAGCGAAGACTTGGCTCAGCGTGGAATCGCCGGACTGCTGTAGCGCCGTGTTGATCGCGTCGACCGCTTCATCCAGAGTCCGCGCGCTGGAGTTGGTCAGGTCGATGTTGATGGACTTCACTGCTCCGACGTCGTCCTTGGCGCTGATCACTAGGTTCTGAACATCGTCGCCGAAGAAGAGTCCGGTGAAGGTCGTCGGATCGCTGGCGCTCGAGCCTTGTGTGGCTTGCGAGCCGCCCGCGTTGATGGTCGACTCGGCGAAAGTCCCGACCTCGCTCAGCGTCCCGGTGGAAATGCCGAGGGTGCCGGTCACCGTCGTCGCGGCTAGCGCAACGCCGGAGACGAAGCCCGCGACGTTGGTGTTGGAATCGGTGGCCGTGAAATTGATCGTCGCCAGCGAGGTGACGTCGACCGTGTTGTTCGCGCCGTCGGCCGTGATTTGAACCCCGGCGGTGGTCAACGAGCTGTTGGCATCGACCGCGGTTTGAAGTCTGGCCGCGATGCGCTGCTCGTTGTTGCCCTCTAGTTCGAAGTCGGTGCCGTCCGCAATACCAAGGTCAAAGGCGGCGACGCCGCCCGTGCTGGTATAGCTGATGTCGGTGATCTGGAACAGATCGTTGTCGTCAGCCGAGGCGCCAGTGGCGAACTCAAGGGCCGCCGTCGCGCCGCCGCCGCCGTTACTCACCTCGATGATGTTGGCGCCCAAGGCCGTGTCGATGGCCGCTCCGAGAGCCGTCTCGGCGGCGTCGGAATCGTCGCTGTTGGTAATCGCTGCGACAACGTTGAAGACCGCCCCGGTTCGCTCGTTAGTAACAGTGAGCGAAATCGTCCCGGTCTCGGTGCCCGAAGCCGCCGTAACGGCGCCCCCGACGTAGCCGACGTTGAGCGTTCCGGTCACGGTCGCATCGATGGTCGCGTCGTTGTCGACGTCGCCCTCGAACTGAACCGAAACCGTGTTCTGCCCCGCGCCGCCGAACAACGTGCCGGTGGTGATGGCTCCGCCGTCGACGGTCGTGTTGGACGAGCCCAATCCGAGGAAGGAGCCGCCGCGAGATTCATCGACCAGCAGTTGAAACTCACTGCCGTTCGAGGAAGAGATCACCAGATCGCCGGCGTTCAGCGACGCGGTCAGGCCTGCCGCCGACAGAGTCGAGTTGGCCGTGAGCGCCGTCTCGAGCGCCGAGAAGATCTCAGCCTGGGTGGAACTGTTGCCGATCGTCAAGCTCAGGGTTTGCGCCGAAGTCAGACCGCCCCCTTGGAGCTTGACTCGGACCGCGTCGGAGTTCGTCGCCGAGGCGTCGCCGGCCGCCGTTCCGGAACGCACGCGAACCGTGAGCGAAGCGCCCTGAGCGTCGATGCTCGCGTCGTTAAAGTTGCCGAGCAGTGCGTTGGAGACCAAGTCGCCGGCCTGCACCTGGAAGGCCGTATCGGAGCTGTTGAACGCGAGCTGCTGCTTGCCGGTCGAATCGGTATTGACCGTCGCTCTGATCTCGGCGTCCTTAAAGGCCTGTCCCGCGGCCGATGCGGCCGAGGAGCCATCGATGGCGACGTTGATGGCGGTGACTAGAGTGGCCGTGTCAACCACGCCGGCTAGGTTGACTGAGATTGAGGCCTTCGAGTCGTCGGCGAATCCAGGACCCGCGAAGACAAACTCGGTGAAGCCGCTCGACGAAAGCGAGTTTAGGTTCGTGGCGTCGGCGACAATCGCCTCGACGCTGGTGTTAGCCGAAGCGTTGGAAATGTCGGTCGTGCCTTCTACGCCGCCGAGCGCCTGCACGCCTTTGAGCCCCAACCGGTTGGAGTTGACCGCCGATTGCGAGAGGTCGATCTGCACCGCGCCGTTCTGCGTTTCGGTGACGCCGCCGTTGGCACGTCCGCCGCCGATGAATACGCTCAGCGCCTTGTTGAACGATCCGCCCGGATCGAGGCCGATCGCCTGCGCCTGGCGGTCAATTTCGCCCAACACCGATTGAAACTCGGAGTTCAGCGTGTTGCGATCGCCCTGGAATGTGCCTGATGCGGACTGCGTGGCCAGCGTCCGAGCACGGTCGATGAGCAAAGAGATATTGTTGAGGCCGCCGTCGATCGTCTGGAGGGTCGAAAGACCGTCCGCGCCGTTTCGAATGCCCTGTTGCAGGACGGAAATGTCGGACCGGAACTTATTCGCGACGGCCAAGCCAGCCGCGTCGTCCGCCGAGGAGTTGATCCGCAGACCCGAGGTGAGTCGCGTGATCGTGGTCTGTTGGAACGCGTTCGTCTTGCCCAAGTTCTCTTGAGCCACCAACGCGGCAACGTTCGTAACAATGGAAAATTGTGCCATGAGTACCCTTCCCTGGATTTAAGAATGCGCCGGGAATCCATTCCCGGCCGGCGAAGCTTCCGCCTCGCCGTGTAATCGAGTCAACGCTGCTTATCGGCTGAGGGCGGGGAAGATTGAAAGAAAGACCGCGAACATCGAAAAAGCTGTGTCCAAGCAGGTTCGCGGCCATCGCGGCGGGCCGCGACGGCGCCTGGGCGAGCGGCAAGGGGTCTGTCGCGCGCTCGGCGTCGCCGTGCGTGTTGTGGACTCTACCGGCTCGCTCCTGCTAAGATTCTCCGCCATGGAGCTGCATCCGATTCTCGTCCTGTTGATCGCCATCGCGGTGGTCTTCATCCTCATCATCCGCCTCAAAATCAATGCCTTCCTAGCACTCATCACAGCGGCGACGACGGTCGGTCTACTCTCTTCAAAGATCCCGATGGCAGAGGTGATGCCGGAGGTCGCCGGCGCTTTCGGACGAGTCTGCGGCGGCATCGGAATCGTGATCGCGCTCGCGGCCCTGATCGGCCAGTGCCTGATGGAGAGCGGCGCGGCCGACAAGATCGTGCGCGTCTTCGTACGTGCGTTCGGCGAGAAAAGAGCCTCGCTCTCCCTGCTCTCAAGCGGCTACGTTCTTTCGGTCCCGGTATTCTTCGATACGGTTTTCTACCTGCTCGTGCCGTTAGCTCGCGCCATGCGCGTACGAATGGGCAAACACTATCTGCTCTTCCTAATGGCGATCTCAGCCGGCGGTGCGGTCACGCATTCGATGGTCCCGCCCACCCCAGGACCGCTGGCGATGGCCGCCCAGCTCGACATCGACCTCGGCGCGATGATCCTGATCGGCGCAATTGTCGGCGTACCGATGGCTCTTGCCGGCTGGTTCTTTGCCGTACTGCGCGACAGGCAACTCGAGATCCCGCTACGAGAGACGCCGGGGCTGACCCTCAACGAACTCGAAGAGCTCGCCGGGACTCCGGAAGATGAGCTGCCCAGCTTCTTCATGGCAATGCTGCCGATCATCCTGCCGATACTTTTCATTACGAGCAACACGCTCTCGGGCGCGCTGGGCTTGGCGGGTCCTGTGGCGGACATGGCGGCATTCTTCGGCAACCCGAACTTCGCCCTGTTGGTCTCGACCGCGATTGCCGTCTACGTGTTGATGGAGCAGAAAGGCTATTCGCTTTCCGAGCTCTCCAAACCGGTCGAGACGGCGTTCGCATCCGGCGGTCTCATCATTCTGATTACGGCCGGCGGCGGCTCCTTCGGCGGCATGCTGGTCAAAGCCGAGGTCGGCAGCACGCTGGGCGACATGTCACAGGAATGGGGTGTGCCGCTGTTGCTGCTGTCCTTCTTGCTGGCGTCGCTGCTCAAGGTCGCCCAAGGCTCTGGAACGGTGGCAATGATCACGGTTTCGTCAATCATGGCGCCGCTGGTCCTAGCCACGCCTCCTTCCTATCACACGGCCTACATTGCATGCTCGATCGGCTCGGGCTCGCTGGTCGGTTCGTGGATGAACGACTCGGGCTTCTGGATCTACAAGCAGATGTCGGGCCTGACAGAGATGGAGGCGCTCAAGACCTGGACGCCGCTGTTGATGGTACTCGGCATCGCCGGTTTTTTGGCATCCTGGGTTGGAACGATTCTGCTGCCTTTGCAGTAGGCCCAACGAATCTGGAGGGATCTTCGAATGGAATCGCAAAGCTATGCTAACCACGCGCGCTTTGTCCCGCTGTATCACTACGTCCTTGCCGGCGCGCTCTTCCTAACGCTGATCGGCTCCGGCGTCAATCTGTATCAATCGCTGGGCGATCACCAGAGGCTCTACAGCGCCTCGCTCATCTTGGTGCTCTCGCTCTGCCTGTTTGGAACAGCACTGTTTGCACGCATCTTCGCGCTCAAGGCGCAGGATCGCGCCATCCGAGCCGAAGAGAATCTGCGGCATTACGTCCTGACCGGCAAGCTGCTTGATCCCCGGCTGAATACGCGTCAGGTCATCGGCCTGCGCTTTGCTTCCGACGAAGAGCTTGTCTCGTTGGCTGAGCGTGCCGCAAAGGAGAGCCTCTCCGAAGACGAAATCAAGCGAGCGGTCAAGAGCTGGCGGGCGGACACATATCGGGCCTAGCCGATGCGCCGCATCGGCTTGCTCTCCGACACCCACGGCTACTTGGACCCACAAATCTTCACCTATTTCGAGAACTGCGACGAGATCTGGCACGCCGGCGACATCGGTTCGCTCGATGTTGCCGACGCCCTTGCCGACTTCAAGCCGCTAAAGGCGGTCTGCGGCAACATAGACGGAGCCGAGCTAAGACGCTGTTTTCCGCTCGACCAACGCTTCGAGTGCGAAGGCTTGAGCGTCTGGATCACGCACATCGGCGGCTATCCGGGCGCCTACGATCGCAAGGTCAAAGAGACGATCTCGAAGGACCCGCCAGGCCTTTTCATCTGCGGCCACTCACACATCCTCAAGGTGATGCGCGATGAGAAGCTCGGGCTAGTTCACTTCAACCCCGGCGCGGCCGGACACTCCGGTTGGCACCTAATACGAACGCTGCTTCGCTTTGCCGTCGACGAAGGAAAGATTCGCGATCTGGAAGCGGTCGAGCTCGGCAAGCGTGGTCGCGGCAGTAACTAAACCGCCCCTCGGACGCGCGAGGCGCCGCTCATCCGCCGGACCACCTCGGCGGGGTCCCCCGTTTCTTCGAGCATCTTAAGCTGGCGCTCAGCCCAGGTCGGTCCGGCGGCCATATGGGCGACGCGCTCCAGCGCCTGCTCGCAACCGAGTTTCACCGCCGCACGCTGCAACCGGGCGATCAGCGAGTGCGCCATCTCTCGCGCCGGACGCGACTCGTGCGTCCGCACGTCCACGAGCTGCGCGTCGAGGCCGAAGCGCTCGGCGCGCCAGATATTCTGCCGTACCAGCATCGGATGGCAATCGTGCTGGTAGGTCCCTTGATCGATTTCGTCTGAGAGCGCGCTCACCAGGCAGTGAATCAGCGCTGTCAGCGCGAGCGCATCGTCAAGAGAGCCGGGCATGTCGCAGACACGTACTTCGACCGTCCCGAAATTGTGATGCGGCCGAACGATCCACCAGATATCGCGAATGGAATGAATGAAGCCGGTCTCCTCGAGATGCTTGACCAGCCAGACGTATTCGCTCCAGTTCCGCATCATCGGCGGAAGACCAGCCGTCGGCAGCCCCTCCATGATCTTCGAGCGATGCGAGAGCAGACCGGTGACGCGATTGTTCCACCAGGGGCTATTGCAACTCAGCGCCAACAAGACCGGCAAGTGACGCATCATCCGCTCGCAGATCATCACCGCCTTATCGCCCGAGTCAACCCCGACGTGAACGTGCAACCCAAAGGTGACGAGTTGACGCCCAACGTCCTGAAGCGTCTTGAGCAAGCTTGAGTAGCGCTCGCTGTCGGTAGGAGTCTGCTGCTCCCAAAGCGAGAAAGGATGAGTCCCCGTCCAATACAGCCGTAGGCCCTGGCGGTCAGAAATCTCTTGGACCGCCTGGAGCTTTGCCAATAGGTCTGCTTCAGCTTCCTGGATCGTCCGGCATACGCGTGTATTGAGCTCGAGATAGCACTGCATCAGCTCGGGCTTAACCGAACCGCTGAGCTCAGCCGGGACCTCGGAGATCATCCTAGGTGCCGCGCTCGTCAACGCCATCGTGTCCGCGTCGACGATCGCCAGCTCGAGCTCGACACCCAAGGTCGGCTCGGTGCTTGCCTTGAAGGTTTTCTTCTCCATCGTCAACCTCCTCGACGAATGCCGGCGAGCGATTTCCCCTTGACTCCCGACGAATCTCCCTCGTCGGGCCTAGCAGCGAGAACGAGCGCTTGAGCCAGAACCCTTGCCCCGACTCCAAGGGCGCTCTCGTCGATGTCGAACATGGGAGAGTGCAGCGGTTCGCCGCCGATCGTCTCCGAGCGCACACCCAGCCGAAACATCGCTCCTGGAACGTGCTGAAGATAGCCGGAAAAATCCTCGCCTCCCATGCTCGGCCGGTCGATCTCTTCGACGTTCTCCGCACCGAGGGCGGCCGCGCCGACCGCTCGCAACACATCGGTCACGCGCGGGTCGTTTCGGACAGCCGAGAGCCCGCCGCGAAATGCGACCTCGATCTGAACGTCCGAGGCCTCGGCCATGCCGCGGGCCAGCTTCCGCAGGTGATCCTTAGTACTCTCGCGGGCGTCCTCGTCCAGGGTTCGCAGCGTTCCCCGCAGCACCGTCTCTTCCGGGATCACATTGGGGTTGTCTCCGCCTAAGATTTCTCCGATTGTGACCACAACCGGCTCATGCGTGTCAGCGCCGCGCGGGATGAAGGAGTATATCGCGCTGATTAGCTGCGCAGCCGCCGCGATTGGGTCCAATGACTCGTGGGGACGTGCGGCGTGGCCTCCGCGGCCGCGCAGACGTATCTCAAGCCAGTCGCAAGACGCAGTGAGCGCTCCATTACGCACGCCGATCGAGCCGACTCGCCTCGATGGGTCAACGTGTAGCGCGAAGATCGCCCTGACTCCCTCAAGCGCCCCCGCCTCGATCATCTCGAGGGCGCCCTCGGCCGTCTCTTCCGAAGGCTGGAACACTCCCCGCCAGGCCAACGGCCACGGCAGCGAGCCCTCCTCTTGCATCGCGCGCAACGCCAGCATTGCCCCCAATCCGATCGCCGCGTGGGCGTCGTGGCCGCAGGCATGCATCACGCCGTCGTTGCGGCTGCAGTAGGCCGCGTCTTTCCCGTCGTGGATGTGAAGGGCGTCGATGTCGGCGCGCAAGGCCACACGGCGGATACCATCGGCCGCCGGAGGCGAGTCCGCCAGAACCCCGAGCGAGCCAGGACCGCAGCGAGACTCGAAGCCGGCTTGCCGAAGCTCGTCCAACAGCAGCCTAGTCGTCTCGAACTCGGCGCCGCTAAGTTCGGGCCGCTCATGGAGGCGGCGGCGCACAGCGCGCATTTTCGGCTCCAAGTCGCCGATTGCTCGGTCGAGCCGAGCCTGCCAAGCGGTGTTCATGCGCCTTCCGTGGTAGCAATTCGCTTGCCGCGGAGCCGGAGCCGGCCGGTTGAGCTACTACGCCCTCGCCGCTTTCATGCAACCAATTAACGCCTCGATCTCGCGGCGCATGGCCGACGACGACGGCGCCTGCCAACGCCTTCCGTGCCCGGGTAGCACCCACTCGAACGAGAAATCGAGCAAAGCCTCCATCGATTCAATCTGTTTCGGCCAATTCCACCAGCAATGCCGCCGCGAAGCATGCAGCCCGCCGACGTTTGGCGACCACCAGAGGTGATCTCCGCTGAAGAGGAATCGATCGCGATAGAGGTAGACCAAGTGACCCTCGGTGTGGCCCGGCGTCGGAATCGCGATGATCTCGCCGCCGACGGGAGTCGGCTCGGTGATTTCCAATTGGACTTCGACGTCTCGAGTCGAGCGGCCAATCTCCGTGGCGTGAAGCACGCGTTCGCAGCCGAAGCGCTCGTGATAGCGGGCGTGGTCGGCGACGTCATCGCGGTGTGAGAGCAACATGCGACGAACGCCTCCACGCTCAGCCAAGCTCTTCAGAAGCGGCCCGGCGGCGCGCGGCGAGTCGATCAGCAGGTTGCCGTCGCTTCTCTCCACGAAGTAGCTCGAAGCCCCGAAGGACTTCTCCGAGGCGTAGCCGCAGTACGAGACCTCCGCCTCCAGGTTCTCGGGGAATAACCCAGCGGCCTCACGGGCGTCGCCCGAGCCCACGGAGCCGATCGACGCCGTCGGACAGGCGACCAGCGCCATCATCGCCCGCTTGTGTCCCTCATCCGGCGGCTGCACTCGCACGTACGACATGCCCGCTCCCTCGGACCGTGCGAAAACGTCGGCGGCGACGAAGCGGCAAGTGTCGCAGTCGATACAGGTCGAGTCGACATAGAAATCGCCGGGGACATTCTGCGGGAGCCGTAGCTCAGGCTGAGCCATGGGCCGCCTTAGTCGCCTTCAAGCATCGTGCCGTGCATCTTGCGGTAGATCGGGTTCTCGTAGCGCTGGGTCGACTTGAACTGCTCGTGGCGGCCGTCGCCCGCGTCTTCGCGGGCCTTGGCTAGGATCACGCGCTGCGCCTCCATCGTCAACGGCGCAAACTCACGTGCGACGGCCACATCCGCCTCCATCTGCTCGACCGTCAGCCAACCGCGAACCAGCGTCGAGATCGGCAGGCTCAGGGCAAATCGCAGACATTCTTCGGCAGTTAGCGAAGTATCGGAGACGATCTTGCCCACTGGCGCGCCGCCTCCCATCGATTTCATGCCGATCACTCCGATGTCCTTCGCCAAACACTTCGGCAAGGTCTCGTGCTGGAAGCTGCGATAGAAGTAATCCATCGGATTGATCGGCATTTGCGCCGTCGCCCAATCGTAGGGCTTGCTGATCATCTTGTTGTGGATGCGCGGGTCCTTGTGCCCGGTGAAGCCGATGTAGCGCACCTTGCCCTCTTTTTGCGCTTGTAAAGCCACCTCGATCCCGCCTTTCTCGAAAATCCAATCGGGGTCGTTGTCGTGATTGTTCTCGTGGAACTGCCAGAGGTCGATGCGATCGGTCTTGAGCCGGCGCAAACTGTCTTCGAGGCACTGCTTGCTGAACTTGGTATCGCGCCCGCTGTTCTTGGTCATCAAGAACACCTTGTCGCGCTTGCCGCCTTGCAACGCGTCGCCCATGGCCTCTTCGGCGACGCCGTCGGAATAGGCCCAAGCGTTGTCGAAGAAGTTTGCGCCATTGTCGATCGCGGCATGCATCAGGCGGATCGCGGCCGGTTTGTCGTCGCCGGCGATGCGCCCGATGTGGCCTCCGCCGACGCCGACAATGGCGACTTGCTCGTCGGTCCGGCCGAGGCGTCGCGTCGGTACGCCGTTCGGGCTGGAGCGTTGCGCCAGCGCGCGCTGCGCCAGGGCGGCGGCTCCCAAGGCGGTTTGGATGAAGTTGCGGCGGGTGGCGGCGGGACGCTGGTCGGGCATGGGGATCTCCTTCAAGAAAGCCGGTCTCATTATAGGCGGACAGCGGCAGTGTACACCCATGCGATCCGTCCGCCTACATCAACCAGGGACTTTGGCAAAAAACTGTCGAAGACTGAAGGACTAGCAGAGGGCGACGAACTATGGATCGAGGACGATCTGTGACGCAAACCTAACGGAGTCTGTTGCAGATTCGCGCCTTCGGAGGACGTTCTCGGAGTCGGAAGCAGTCCGCAATCTCGTCTGATCCGTGTGCTCGGGTTCTTCCTCTAGCGGCAGATGCGTTTCGACTAGATGAAAAAATCCGGCCGCAACTCGTCCTCAGGCAAATCGGGATCGAGCTGATAATGCCGAAAGTCCGTCACGCCTTCCGCGCGCAAGACCTCCTCATCAATGAAGAAGTTGCCGCTGCACTCTCGGCTGGGGCTGGTGACCACGGCGTGCGCGGCGTCGGCCATGATCTCCGGCTTGCGGCTCTTGTTCGCGGTCTCCTTGCCGCCAACGATGTTGAAGATCGCCGCCGTGGCGATGGTCGTGCGCGGCCATAGCGCGTTGAAGGCGATCCCGTCAGCGCGGAACTCCTCGGCCATCCCCAACACGCACATGCTCATGCCGTACTTCGCCATCGTATAGGCGACGTGCGGCGAGAACCAGCGCGCCTCCATGTTGAGCGGCGAGGCCAGGTTCAGGACGTGCGGGTTTGCGGCCTTCTTCAAGTGCGGGATGCAGAGCTTCGAGCACAAGAACGTGCCGCGCGTGTTGATCTGGTGCATCAGGTCGTAGCGCTTCATCTCGGTGTCGAGCGTGCCGGTCAGGCTGATCGCGCTGGCGTTGTTGACCAGCACGTCGATCCCGCCGAAGCGCTCGACCGCTTTGTCGACCGCGGCTCGCACCTGGTCCTCGAAGCGCACATCCATCTGGACGGCGAGAGCGCGGCCGCCCTCCATCTCGATCTCCGAAGCGGCGGTGTAGATCGTACCGGGCAACCTAGGGTGAGCCTCGACCGTCTTGGCCGCGACGACGACGTTGGCGCCGTCGCGGGCGGCCCGCAGGCCAATCGCCTTGCCGATGCCGCGGCTCGCGCCGGTGATGAAGATCGTTTTGCCTTGAAGAGTCATAGTCGGCAGACTCATTGTAGTTGGCGAGGCGGCTGCGCCCCAACCGAGCCGAGAAGGTTAGGGGGATGTCGGCCGCTTCCTTCCCAGCTGGCGTTCTTCCTGCGAGACCGATCATCCTAGAGCAATGAGGTTCCGCGACTAGTGCCGTCCCCGGAAGAGCTTCCGCTGCTGACTCATCCGTTGGAAGACGAGAGCGCGTTCACACCCGAGCCCTTGCTCGAGGCCGTTCGTGCGGAGCGGGGCGTCGAGCCCGGGGAGATCCCTAAGGTCTGCATGCTCGATTTCGACGGCGACCTCACCGACTGGCTGGCGCGAACCGGGCGATCAAGCCGTTCGCGAAACTGGGCCTGCTTCCACACCTCGATGGAAATCGTCGAGATCGACGGAGCGCCGCTCGGAGTCGTGGGGAGAACTATCGGCGGGCCTTACGCCGTTCTCATCGCGGAGCAGATGCTCGTCTCCGGCGCCGAGGTAGTCGTCGGGCTAACCTCGGCCGGCCGCGTCTCGGACAATCTCCCATTGCCGAGCCTAGTCATCCCTACCCGCGCTCTGAGGGATGAGGGAACTTCGTTCCACTACCTACCGCCCTCGACCTGGATCGACGCCCCAGAAGGCATCGCGCGGCTACTCTCCGAGGAACTCGCCGACGTCGGCCTGCCGATCGCGCGCGGCCCGGTCTGGACGACCGACGCCCCCTATCGAGAAACCGCCGCGCAGATCGAGCGCCACGCCGCGAGCGGGGTGCTAGGAGTCGAGATGCAGGCCGCCTCGCTCTTCGCGCTGGCGAAGGCGAAGCAAGCGTCGATCGGAGTCGTCGCCCACCTCACCAATGCAACAGATCATGAAGGAGAGGACTTCGACAAAGGCCACGATGAGCTTTCGTTCGAGATCCTGAAGCGAATCAGCCGGGCGGGCCGGCGAGCTTGCTCTGGCTGACTGCGCTCCCCTCTCCGGAACTGCGTCTACAATGAGACCGATGACATCAAGAGCGGAACAAGTCCTTAGTGAGGCGCTCGCGCTGTCTAAGGACGAACGCGGAGCCGTCGCTGCACGGCTTTTTGACACCCTCGACTGTGAAGCGACGGGCGAAGTCGAGACCGCTTGGCGAAACGAGATCCGTCGCCGCGTTCAAGAACTGGAGAGCGGCGAAGTCGAGACTATGTCCTGGCAAGAGGCCAAGAAGCGCCTAGCCGGCTCAAGGAGTGGCTAGGAGAAGCCTCCGCTTCCACCCCGCCGCGGTCGAAGAAGCTGAACGAGCGCGCGAATGGTACTTCGCGCGAAGTCCGCCCGCTGCAGCGGCGTTCCTGAGGGAGCTAGAGGGGGCTCTTGAAGCCGTGAGGCGCAATCCGCGGCGATGGCATACCAGCCCGCTCGGCACGAGGGTGCTCGTGTTCAGCAGGCTTCCTTTTCGCTTGATTTACCGGCTACGCGACGACGTCGTCGAGGTGATCGCGATCGCCCACGCAAAGCGCAAGCCGGACTACTGGGAATCTCGATAGAGCCCATGGCTATGCTTACCAGTTCGTAACCGACCCATCCGGGCGGCGGTGCAGCGGAATCGGCCGTTCGCGCTCGGTGATCTCCGAGACCAACTGCGCCTGGCTCGGATCGAACTCGACGCCTAAGCCCGGCTTGTTCACTGGATAGAGCTTGCCCTTCCGGAAATCGTAGTACTCGCTGAGATGCGGTGGTGCGAGATCGCCCTTGCCGCGCATCTCCATAATCGCCGGGCCAGACGAGGCGCAGAGGCAGTGCACCAGCGCGGCTTCGGCCAGCGGGCCCGTGAAGTGCGGCACCAGCCCCACGTAGTGCGTCTCGCAAATGGCGGCTTGCTTCATATAGTCGGTAATGCCGCCGGAGTTCGGCAGAGTGACGCGTGCGTAGTCGAAGAGTTGATTCTCGATTAGCATGTTCGAGTCCCAGCGGTCGCCGTAGTGCTCGCCTACCGCCAGCGGCACCCTGACCTGCGGCCGTAGGGTGCGGTAAACCTCAGGATTCTCGGAGCGAATCGGGTCTTCGACGAAGAGCGGACGCAGCGGCTCAATCAGACCGCAGAGCCGGATCGCGTCCGGCATGTCGAGCCGCGTGTGGAAGTCGATCGCCCACTCGCCGTTCTCGCCCACTCCTTCGCGGATCTCCTTGCATTGCTCGAACGTCTTGTCAACGATTTTGCGGTGCTCGTAGGGCGCTCCTCGCTCGGGATCCGCTCCATGAAAGCGAAACGCCTTGTAGCCGAACTCGATGCAGGCGCGAGCAGTCTCCGTCAGAGACCCGGCGCTCGGAAAACCCGTTGCGTAGCACTCGACATGGTCACGGGTCAGGCCGCCTAGCAGCTCATAGACCGGCACGCCGAGCGCCTTGCCCTTGATGTCCCACAGCGCCAGGTCGATCGCGCCGAGAGCGTGAACTTTCTCGCGTCCCGGCGGGTAGAAGTAGTGCCGATACATCAACTGCCACAGGTGCTCGATGCGGGAAGGATCTTCACCGATGATCAAGCTGCCGAGTTGATCGATGGAGTCCTTGTGGCCGCCTTCGCCGATGCCGGTAATGCCTTCATCCGTCTCGATGACGACGATGTGGCTGCTCTGGTTGATGATCGGGCGGGTGTCGCCGACATGGTAATAGCTCACCTTGGTGATCTTCATCTTCGGCAAGGCGGCTTGGGCGCGCTCCGAGTGAGCGGCGCCCAAAGCGCCGAAGCCAAGCAAGGAAGATCGCAGCAGCGAGCGACGTTTCATGACAGGGATTGTAGCGTGCCGGTTAGACAGACGCGCTAGCGGCCGGCCGTCTCCAAGATCTGCCGTTCGGCTCGGCTCCAATCCTCGGCGGACGAATCGTGCGGACGGCCGCGCTGCTCCCAAAGATGGTAAGCGAGCAGAGAAATCTCTTCATGCAGCGCCGCGGGGTCGATCGACGGACGCTGCTTGGCCGGCTTCTTCGGTGTAGTCGTCTTCTTCAAGGCAGCACGCCGGGGAGCGGCCCCGCTGGCGGCGGTCCTCGTCGAGGTCGCTTTGGCTCGGGCTTTGGGCTTGCTCACGGACGCCTTGGCCGCAGCTTTCGTCGTTCCGCCGACGGAAGCCGCTTTCGCCGGCTTCTTGCTGACGGCTTTCCGCTTTGCGGGGGCCTTTTCTGCCGCCTTCGCCGTCAATCCGGCGGTCGCTATCGCCTTGGTTTTCGTCTTCTTCTCAGCCATATCTCTCTTTCCTATTCCTGTTGGCGGGGGTGAGTTCGAGCGGCATATTACGACGTCATCGTCACCTCGGCCGCCTCGACCTAGAAACGTAACGACGCTCGGGGCGTCGTCTCAGCGTCAGGTCCGTGCGGACCGACTCTCCATCCTTATTTTATGCTAATGCCTGAACTGCGGCGGGTCCAATCAATAATCTCGATATTGCCGATACTCGCCGGCGAATGCCCCCAGGACTCGATCGTTGTCGCCCGTCATATACGACGGCTAACTCGTGCTAAAACGGAAGCTTCTGGGACATCCCCTGAACGGAAGGCGTCCATCGGGCGGCTGGACGGCTGTTACCAATCGTGAGAGCCGGCGTCTAACTTTTGTCATGGCGGGACCAACACGACGAACCTTCTTTACCTTTCTCGGCGTCGCCGGCGCCCTACGCGGCGAATGGACGCAGTGGCGAGGGCCGGAGCGAGACGGCCATTCGACTGAATCCGGGCTCGCAGCGAGCTGGCCGACCAGCGGCCCGAAGCTGCTGTGGAAGAGCGAATCCCTCGGCGCCGGCTACGCTTCCTACTCCTTTTCAGACGGTCGGATCATTACGCAGGGCCAGGCCGACGGCAGACAGTTCGTCATCGCACTCAACGAGGCCGACGGCAAGCAGCTTTGGCGCACCGACTCCGGTACGGCCTTCAGCGAACGTCGCGGCAACGGCCCGCGCGGGACGCCGACCATAGACGGGGAGCGAGTCTATGCTGAAAACGGACAAGGCGTGCTGGTGTGCCTCAACGCCGCCGACGGTAAGAAGCTGTGGTCGATCGATCTACTGAAGACCTTCGGCGCAAGCAACATTCGCTGGGGTATGAGCGAGTCTCCTCTGGTCGACGGCGAGAAGCTGATCGTTCAGCCCGGTGGAACCAAAGCTTCGATCGTCGCACTCAACAAGGCCGACGGATCGGTGATCTGGAAATCAGGTTCGGACCGCGCCGGGTACTCCTCGGTGATCGTCGTCGAGGCCGCCGGGGTACGGCAATACATCACGTTGACCGCCTCGGCGGCAGTCGGCGTTCGCGCCTCCGACGGCAAAGAGCTTTGGCGCTACGGCAAGGTATCGAACCGCACCGCCAACGTCGCGACGCCGGTTTTTCACAACGACCACGTATTCGTCTCGAGCGATTACGGAACGGGCTGCGCCTTGCTCAAGCTTCGAGCCGAGGGCGACGGTGTCGTCGCCGAAGAGGTCTACTTCAACCGAGACATGAAGAACCATTACTCAAGCTCGGTCTTGATCGGTGACTACTTGTACGGTTATTCCAGCCGCATCCTGACCTGCATGCAGCTCGGCACCGGCGAAGTGCTCTGGCGCGACCGAAGCGTCGGCAAAGGGCAAGTGATCGTCGCCGACGGCAAGCTCTATCTGCTCGGCGAAGACGGCGTGGTCGGTCTGGCCGTGCCCGAACCAGGCGGATATCGAGAGATCTCTCGTTTTGACATCGGTCGCGGGAACTTTCCCACCTGGACGCTGCCGGCAATTTCCGGAAGCAAGCTCTATCTGAGAGATCAGGAGATGCTGTCCTGCTACGACGTTCGCGCCTGAGTTTTTCGCCAGGCTGAGATTCCGTCCGAGAAATCGCCGCTCACTCTCCACCTATGAAAGCTGACAATCGCGATCCAACCTTTGACGCCGTCGTAGTCGGCTCCGGCGCCACCGGCGGTTGGGCCGCCAAAGCTCTCAGCGAGGCCGGATTGAAGGTGTGCCTGCTGGAGGCGGGGCCCAAGACAACCGAGACGGAATTCAGCGAGCACGCGCACCCCTACCAGTATCCGCACCGCTTCCAGCACCCGACGCTATCGCCTCTACAGCCAGTGCAGCGCCAGGTCTACGCCTGTCGGGAATCGAACAAGGATTGGTTCGTCAACGACGTCGAAAACCCCTACACAACGGACAAGGGCAAGCCGTTTCTTTGGATTCGGCAACGGCGCCTTGGGGGCCGCTCGCTCTCTTGGGGCAGGCAGTCCTATCGCCTCAGCGATCTCGACTTCAAAGCCGCATCGCACGACGGGTACGGCACCGACTGGCCGATCTCGCATGGCGAGCTCGCTCCCTACTACGACAAGGTGGAGCGTTACGTCGGCATCAGCGGCCTCGAAGAGAACCTGCCCCAGTTGCCCAATTCGCGCTTCTTGCCCCCGATGGGCTTTACCTGCGGCGAGAGGCTCATGCGCCAGCGGATCGGCGCCAAGATGGGACGCACGGTCACGATCGGCCGCGTCGCGGTCGCAACCCAGACCCACAACGGCCGCGCGGCCTGCCACTATTGCGGGCCTTGCGAGCAAGGCTGCGTCACCTACTCCTATTTCTCGAGCCCGTTCACCACGATCAAAGACGCGGCGGCCACAGGCAACCTAACGCTGCGCACGGACGCCGTCGCCTCGCACCTGTTGACCGACCAGAGTAGTGGCCGAGCGACCGGAGTCGCCTACATCGACCGCCTCACGCGCCAAGCGCACGAGGTGCGCGGCAAGGTCGTGATGCTCTGCGCCTCGACGCTGGAGTCGACGCGCTTGCTCCTCAACTCCGCGCCCGGCGGCCTCGCCAACTCCAGCGGCGTATTGGGCCGCTACTTGATGGACCACATCTACAAGTCTTACTCTCGCGGCGTCTTCCCCGAGCTGCCGAAAGGTCAGGCTTGGTCCGGCTCGCCGCGACGCCCCAACGGGCTCTACATCCCTCGTTTTAGCAATCTTGAACGCCGCGAGAAGAACGGCTTTCTACGCGGCTACGGATTCCAAGGCGACAGCTTCCCAGCGTTTGACTATGCAAGGCCTGGCTTCGGCCGCGAATTCAAGGAGTCCGTCCGCTCGCAAGCGCCGTGGCGGGTGAGCATCAACGGATTCGCCGAATGCCTGGCGCGTCGCGACAATTTCGTCGAGCTCGACCCGCACGTCGTCGACACCTGGGGCATCCCCGTGCTGCGTGTGCGGATGAGCTGGTCCGACAACGAGCTCAGACTCTGGCAGGACTCGCAAGAGCAGGGCGCGGAAATGCTCGACGCCGCCGGCGCCAAGAACGTCCGCAACGAAGGCGTGCCGTCGGTGCCCGGCTTCGGAATCCACGAGATGGGCACGGCGCGGATGGGCACGGACCCGAAGAGCTCGGTGCTCAACTCGATGTGCCGCTCGCACGACGTCGACAATCTCTATGTGACGGACGGATCGGCATTCGTATCAAGCGGCTGCCAGAACCCGACGTTGACGATGATGGCGTTGACGGTGCGCGCCTGCGAGGATGTCGTCTCGAGGGGAAAGAAAGGCGAGCTGGGCTGAGACTCGGAAACAGTCCACCGGCCCAAGCGTAGGCTTTTTCTACCCTCCTTCTGATAAGCTACGCTGACAGTAGGCGCGCGCCCGCGCCCGATCGCGATGCGCGCGATTTCCCGACGACAATTCCTCGCCGCTTCCGGAACCCTCGCGGCTCCTGGTCCGCTTTTCGCCGCCCAGAAAAGCCCGGCCCCGGCGACGAACGTCCTCTTCATCGTCGTCGACGATCTTCGTCCCGACCTCGGCTGCTACGAGCACCCGCGCGTTCAGACGCCCAACATCGATCGCCTAGCCGAGCGCGGCATCCGGTTTCGACGCAACTACTGCCAGCAGGCCTCCGGCACGCCGTCGCGCGCCTCGGTCCTGACCGGTCTGCGGCCAGACACCACCCGCGTGTATGACGCGACGACGAGTTTCCGCCGCCATCTACCGGATGCCGTCACCGTACCCGAACACTTCAAGCGGCACGGCTATCAGACGACAGCGTTCGGCAAAGTCTTCGGCCCGCCCGAGATCGACGACCGACCCTCTTGGTCGATTGCGCCAAGCTTCTCCGAAGAGACGCCGGGCGGCCAGAGTTGGCTAGCGCTTGACGCCGGCGACAACGAGTTGACTGACGGCAAGACGGCCGATGCCGCCGTCGAGGCGCTCGGCGATCTTCGCGGCAGCCGCTTCTTCCTTGCGACGGGTTTTTCAAAGCCGCACCTTCCCTTCGCCGTACCGAAGAAGTACTTCGATCTCTATCCGGTGAGTTCGATCAAGAACACGGAACAGCCCGGACCTCCGCGAGGCGCACCCGACTACGCGCTGCACTCCTCACCCGAGTTGCGCGACTACCGCGACATTCCCTCCGAGGGGCCGATCCCGGCCCCCCAAGCAAAAAGGCTGATCCGCGCCTACTACGCTTCGATCAGCTACGTCGACGCCCAAATCGGACGCCTGCTCGACGGACTCGATGAGAGCGGGCTCGCCGAATCGACGATTGTGTGCCTATGGAGCGACAGCGGCTTTCACCTGGGCGACCTCGGGCTCTGGACCAAGAACACCAGCTTCGAGTCTGCCGTCCATACCCCGATGATCATCGCCGCGCCCGGCCGCCGCAACCGCGGCCGCAACTGCCGCGCACTCACCGAGTTGGTCGACCTCTATCCAACACTGTGCGATCTATGCGGCGTACCGATTCCCGCCGACCTCGAGGGCTCAAGCCTCACGCCGCTGATCGAAGATCCCGAGCGTCTCTGGAAGCGCGCCGTCTTCAGCCAGATCCCGCGCGACATTCCCGGACGAGGGGCCGGGATGGGCCGCTCGCTACGCACGCCCCGCTATCGCTACACCGAGTGGACCGACGACGACACGCCCTATAAGGCTTCCGAGCTGTACGACTACGAGGTTCTCCCGCTTGAGACCGTCAACGTCTCTTCCCGTCCGCGCAACGTTAGTCTGGTTAACGGGCTCGCGGGCATCTTGGAGGAAGGCTGGGCGGGCTCCCTGCCGCCATCCGATCCGCGCAGCAGCGTCAAGAGCTGACACGACCCCACAAAGACCCTGATGGCCGAAAAGAAACGCTCCTGGTACTCGGTGATCGCACCGGGAATTTTGTTGGCGGCGACCGGCGTCGGCGCCGGTGACCTGATGACCTCCGGCTTGGCTGGCTCCGCCCTCGGCCTGAGCGTGATCTGGACCGTTGTAATAGGCGCAATCCTCAAGTGGGTGCTCTCGGAAGGCATCGCACGTTGGCAGCTCGCCACCGGCACGACGATGCTCGAAGGTTGGTCGTGGAAGCTCGGCGGCTGGATCCGCTGGGTGTTTTTCATCTATCTGACCCTGTTTGCAGTAGTGGTGGGCGGCGCGTTGACGAGCGCTTGCGGCGTGGCGGGCGCCGGTCTCGCGCCGCTCAGCGACGACCCGGCAACCTCGCGCATCATCTGGGGCGTGCTGCATTCGGCCGCCGGGGTGCTGCTGGTCTTGCGCGGCAGTTTCAGGTCCTTCGAGATCATGATGTCGGCGCTGGTGGGGTTGATGTTCGTCACGGTAATCTCCGCTGCCGTCGCGATCGGACCCGACTGGAGCGCCGTCGCGGCGGGTCTTGTGCCGAGCATCCCGGCAGGCGGCGTGGACTGGGTAATCGCGCTGTTGGGAGGCGTCGGCGGCACGGTAACACTGCTCTCCTACGGCTACTGGATCGCGGAGAGCGGCCGCCGCGGCCTCACCGACGTTCCGGTGTGCCGCATCGATCTGGCTGTCGGAAACGGCATGACCGCACTATTCGGCATAGCGGTGGTAATCCTCGGTTCCAACGTTGAACTAGAGGGCAGAGGGGCGATGCTGGCGCTGAAATTCGCCGAGCAACTCCGCGAGCCTCTCGGCGCGGCCGGGAGCTGGGTCTTTCTAATCGGATTCTGGGGCGCGGTCTTCTCAAGCCTATTAGGGGTTTGGCAGAGCATCCCATATCTGTTCGCCGACTTCTTGGACTTGCAAAGCGGCCGCGAACCGGGCGTTCGCACGGAGCTCGATCTGAGGACCGGCAAGCCCTATCGCACCGCCGTCCTCTTCATCGCAACCGTTCCTCTGGTCTTTCTATGGGCGCCGGTCGAGGCTGTTCAGATTCTCTACGGAGTTTTCGGGGCGCTTTTTTTGCCCTTGCTGTCGTTGACGCTGTTGATTCTCAACAACCGCCGACGCTGGGTCGGCTCGGACTTTCTCACGCCCTGGGCGATCAATCTCATGTTGGGCGCCAGCCTCGTATTCTTTGTCTACTTGAGCGCGGATTCATTGTGGACTCGATACGGCTGGTGAGATTCCTACCATGGAATGGGCGCGGCGGCCGATAAGACTCGAAAGGGTCTACGTCCATCGTGCCTTTGGCGATCTCAGCATCCGGCGCCCCGGCGGCGCACGACATCTACCAGCCCCTGCGCGCTCACGAAGCAGCGCACGTCGGTCACCGTCACGCCTTGGGCTCCGGCGAAGTTGAGTCCGCTGCAGTACACTCCGAGATCGCTCCAGTTCCCGAGTCGTCAGAAGCTGAGGGCGCGAGCGGCCTCAGCGCCGAGGAAGAGCGAGTCGTCGCCGAGCTAACTCGCACCGACCGCGAGGTTCGTGCCCACGAACAGGCGCACCTAGCAGCAGCCGGAGGCTTGGCGCGCGGCGTCTCCTTCAACTATGCAACTGGCCCCGACGGCAAGCAATACGCGGTGGGAGGCGAGGTCAGCATTGACACCTCGCCAGGCTCCACTCCCGAGGAAACGATCCAAAAAGCCCAGCAAATTCGGGCTGCGGCCAACGCCCCTGCGAATCCCTCGGGGCAAGATCGTCAGGTCGCCTCGGCAGCCGCGGCGCTCGAAGCCGCCGCGCGCGGCGAGCTCGCTCAAAGCGAGAGGCAAGAGCGGGAGCAACAGCAGACCGAAGGGCAGGCGAAGGCCTTCGCTTCAGTCGGCGAGTCCTCCGACATCGGGAACCTGCTCAACGTCATTGCGTAGGCCTAGGGTACTTGAATAGCACGCTGCCTTCGACGACCTCGTAGTCCGCCGGAGGCTCGAACAGCGTCGGCAGAGGATCGGTTCGTTGGATGTTCTTGAGCGAGTATGTCATCTCTCCAGAGCGAGGGTCGCTACGCTTGGTTAGCACATCGACCCCCAGCTCCGCGGAGTGCCAACGCTCAAAAACCACCTCGATCTCGCGTTCATTGCCGATCTGCCCGGCTGGAATTACGCTCGTATAGCGAGTCCCATCTGCCTCGACGCCTTCGATCATTCTCTTCCCGAGCGACTCGCCCGGAGAGGCCGTTCCCGAGACCGGCGCGGCGACTGCGATGCGGCGCTCGAAACGACCGGCGGCGGCCACGCGGGCCTGGCGCTCTTCCTCGCGAATCGCGTTGACGGTTGCGTGCTCGCCCGCCGGAGTCTCGCTGAGCTGCTTACGCTGAACCATTTCCACCGCGACGGCTGTTCCACCCGATTCCCGATGCAGCTTCGGGGCCCCCATCTTGCGGGCTGTCTTGTTCTTGGGATTGAGCACCCAATGCGTATTCGAGACCGGATTGTTGATGAATATCCTCTGACCTTCGCCTCCGGTCGACCAGGGACCGAGCTTGCCAAGGCTCTCCTCGCGGCGAGTCCGCCCTTTGGAGTCACGGTAGATCTTGGCGCGGTTTTCACTTCGGATGCGATTGCCGTCAGCCAAGGTTTGAACGATTTCGGTGACCGATTCGGCCGAGTAGGGCTTGCCTTCGACCGGAGCGCCCTCGAAACGCACGTCACGGAGGAGGTGGATGAGATGCTCCCCTCCGTCGCCGGCCCAAGTATAGTCGGCTTCTCCCTCGGCGTGAATCTCGCCTCGCTCGCTTGCTACAGGAGCGCTGTGATCTTGTCCGAAAGAAGGAGTCGCCTGCAAGAGGGCGAAGACTGCCAAGAGAGCGGTGCGGTTCATTTTGATCTCCTCATGAGCGTTGGGATGTTAGTAGACGAAACGAATGGCGCGGGCGACGCCGTCGTCGCCCAGGAAAACGTCGGCCTCAAGAACGGCGGCTCCCACCTCGGCGCGAGTCGGGATGCCGAGATCGAAGGCGGCGGAAGCCGGCAGCCGGACGCGCACGAGACGGCCTCGATCGAGCACGTCGTACGGCCCGGACGCCGCAAGCGGATAGAACTCCGTGACGCGCGCCACAGCCTGTTGTGACTCGGCCGAGGGGCCAAGCTGACGTTCCGAGACGCCCGACCCGATCAGAAAGACGGCGAGCGCCGCCACACCGGCCAGCGACGCCGCCCAACTCCAACTGGTCCTGGCGTGGAGGCGCGCCTGCTCTCTGAAAGCCGCCGAGAGCTGCTGCTCGATCTCGGCAGGAGGCGACACCCAGGCGTCGGCGCAGCTCGCATCGGCGAGCGTCGCACCGAGGGCCCGATGGCTCGCAACCAGACGTCGGCATTGTTCGCAGCCGGAAAGATGAGCCTGCGCGCGCTCCAAGCGCCCGACTTCTAGGGGCTCGTCGTGGCTCAGTTCGACCACGATGGATCTGATTTCGCTGCAGCTCATCGAGCGCCTCCAGTTTGCGATTGCAGAGTCATTTCCTTCCACGCGCCGCTTTGCGAGAGCTTGCGCAGTAACAACGCGCGGGCGCGATGCAGTCGCGAACGCACAGTGCCGACAGCCAGCCCAAGCATTTCCGCGGTTTCCGCGTAGCTGCGCTCCTGGAGGTCGCAGAGCACGACGACCTCGCGATAGGGACCGGGCAACGTCAGCACAACCTCTCGCACGCCCTCGACCCGGCGGTCTCTATCCAGCGCCTCGAAGGCGTCCAGAGTCTCTGGCGACTCGGGCGGATCCCCTTCGGGATACTCGGCCTCGATTTCCTCGGTTCGCGCTGCGCCGCGCATGCGGCCTCGAAGCAGGTTCCGGGTGGAACCGAAGAGGTACGACGAAAGCGCGCCGCGCGCGGGATCAAAGCCCTCAGGGCGGCGAATCAAAGCAAGGAACGCCTCTTGAACGATCTCTGAGGCAATATCGGGATCGCCGCTCATGCGTAGGGCGAAACGATAGACCGCCGGGCTCTCGCGGCGGTAGATCTCGCTGAGGGCGGCGGAGTCGCCGCTCCGCATGCGCTCGATCAGGGATGGTTGGGGCCGCGCCATCGGCGTTCAACCAGAGTTGACGTGGGCGACGGGAAAAGTTCCGCAAAAAGAACGCGGTTTGGTTCAAGGGCGCCGAAACGCAAAAAGCGGGCTCCCTGCACTCAACGTTTCGGCGAAGCGCCGCTAAACGCTCGCCGCCAACTCACTGGCAGCCGAAGCCGGCGCTGCCTGCGTCAGGAACGGGAACTCGGCGACCTTACGGTAGATAGCGCCGTTCGGGGTAAGTGTGCTCTCAAAGAGTAGAAAACGGTCTGGACTGATAGCGCCGAAATCGCGACTAGGAAGGTCGTCTACGGCGTGATGCAGCTCGCTGAGATCCTCGTCGCCGCTGATGCGGCCCAGAGTCAAATGGGGATGGTATGGTCGAACCTCGGGCGTTACGCCCAACGGTTGCAGCACCGCGTCTACTTGGCTGGCCAGTCTCCGCAGAGCGGTCGTGTTTTCCGCGCCGGCCCAGAATACTCGAGGAGACTCCGCATTCGGAAAAAAGCCCAGCCCGGCCAGCGGAACAGTTAGGGGAGTCGAGAGGCGGACCTGGTTCAACGACGAGATCACACTGTCGAGTCGCCTCGCCGGCCATTCTCCGATGTACTTGAGCGACACGTGCATATTGCGCGGATGAACCCACTGGACGCTCGCCGTCGGACGCAAGCGGCGAACCAGCTCGGTCATGTTGGAGATCACTTTGGCGTTGAGTTCTAGCGCGGCGAAAAGGCGCATCGGTGTCTGTGCGGGTCTGTGCTGCAAGAGATTTTCCTTAATCTTCGGGTGACGAAAAAACGACGGAGCTATTTGCTCGTGTGCACCGAGAACTGTTTCTTGGGCGGCTTCAAGGCAATGGTATGGGTCTGCTCAACTTCGTTGAGCTCGATCGTCTCGCCGTGGGTTTGAAACCCATCGCTGATGACTTGAACAAGATAGAATCCCTGCTCGAGCGGCGGCAACGGAGCGGTGCCGCGGTGACTCGTCTTGAGCTGTAGACTGGCGCCCTTCTTTTTCTTTTTGTCCTTGCTGAGACGGCTTAGGATGATGCTGGCGCGGCCGATCGGCTCACCGTCGTCATCTTCCACAATAATACGCAAGTTCGTCAGCGGCCCCTTAGCCAAAGCGAAGGACGGGGCGAGCAGAGTCACAGCAAGCGCTGCCGTTAGACACACGTTGAACGCTTTCATTTAACACCGATCCGCTGCAAGATCCTCGTCTTGCGATCAGAAAACAAAGCTAAGAGCGCCGCGATAGCTGCGTACCGCCTGAAGCAAGTACATCGTCTGACCGTCGTGAGTCTGGATGGGGAGATACCCTGACCGGAGAAGGTTGCGAATATCCGCAGTCGCTTCAAGCTTGCCCGGCAGCGACCCGCTGAAGGGCAATGGTTGACGAATGACGAGATTGAGGCCGGGCTGGGACTGGGCGGAAAAGTCGTTGTACAGATCGACCGCCATGGCCGACGGCCGACTGACCCACTGATAGGTCGTCACTATTTGCGTACCTGCTCCCGGCGCTTCAGCCGAGACGGAGGCCATTATCATGTGGGCGCGCCTGACGTGCAAGGAATCGCGCAGTTCGGCGGCGTCGGCGCTTTCGAGTTGATCCGAGCCAGGGGTCAGCGCTCCCCCCAAACCGTAGCCGATCGCGGCCTCAAGACGATCGCGCAGCTTGCGTGCGTAGGATACGCGCATGCCGCGTATACGGTGGTCGCCGCCGTTGATCGTCGTCCCCCGCGAAAACAGATCCGGCAGGACGTTGCCATCTGCGAAATGACCGCCTGGAACGTAGGCGGAAAGCGCTGCATCCGAAATGCGGTCCTGATAGACTGCCGCCTCTACGACGCTCTTGCCGATTTCCTCGCGGTAGGAGGCTTCAATGTGTTCAGTCCGCTGGACCGTAGCGGCTCCGTCGCGGAGGGCGACGCGCGGGAACATGCCCAAATTCGAAACGTCGCGCCGCAGCCTCTCGCCGCCGCGAACGATACGGTCAGGCCTGGGAGCTCCGGAGGCGAACCGCAACGCCACCTCGCGACCCGGGCTCAGCCGGTGGGCGACCTTGGCGTAAGGGCTCACAAAATCGAGCCGATCGATGAAGCGCACCGATTCGTATAAGAAGCCGTACTCGAGACGAGTCGCCTCGCTGATCTCTACCTGATCCCCAAAGCCCAGCGTGTAAGACTCCAGATTCGGCCCCGCACGGCCGCCGGCCTGGCCCAGCACGGCCCCGGCGGCAACACGGCCGCTGTGCATCTGCCGAACAGTCAGCGACAGTTCCGGCGAGACCGGGCCCATCCCACGCCGGTAAGTCGTACGAAAGCCAGTCGAGGGAGCGGCGGAAACCGAGTCGTGACCCACGTTGCCCGCCACAGTGACATCGTTGTTCCCGAAAAGCGAAGTCGCGACTGCGAAACTCGTACCGAGATCGGACTCGTTCGCCAGCGCCGAAGCTCGCACTCCGCCCCCGGCGCTCACCTGAGCGTATGCGCGGGTTTCGGAAAACGTACCCTGGAGCTTGCGCATCACGTGGCGCGTCTCTCGCTCGCTTTCATCAGCCGGCCCGAAGCGCAGTACCGGACGTGAGGAGTGCGAAGCGCGAAGCACCCACTTCCAGTCCTCGGTCATGTCGCGAATCTCACCGCCGCCCGGATAGACGAGCTGTAGGCTCGAGAACAATCCGCGCAAGTTGACGTCGAGGACGGTGCGAATGCCGGAGCGGATCAGAATGCTGTCTCTAAGCGCCGGAGCAAACGACGACAGGCTAACCCGAATTGCGTAGGATCCCGGAAATAGCTCATCGATCTCAAAAGCGCCCATCTCGTCGGTGAAGACGCGACGCAAGACTCGGCCTTCCGCATTGAGCAGCGCAACCGCCGCGCCCATGCGTGGAACGCCGCCATCGTCGCGCACCCAGCCGGCAAGTCGGCCTGAGACGTCGGCGCGCAGCGCAGGAGCCGTCAACACAAACAGAAGCAGCGCAAAGGCTGCTTTGACTGCCGTCGAGCGATGTGGAACTAAGCTCATCTTGGCCGGATCGTACCGAAATCGGCTATTAGCCGTTCTACTCCCTACTCCTTGATCTGAAACGCCATGGTTGGGGTCAGCGTCTCGCCTCTAACAGAATCCGTCACCTTCAAGGTGAGCTTGTATTTGCCCGGATCCAGCGTCTGCAGCGGCAACAGCTTCTCGATGACCACTTGATCGGGAGACGCGCCCCGAATATCGGAAACCTGTTCCGTAAAGTCCAGCAGAAGATCGTCCGGCGTATCCGCGGTGGCGATCTGGTAGGTTACCTCGCCCTTCGGCATGCGCGTCTCCTCATCTTCACCGAAATTGTAAACTTCAAGGTAGATGCCCATGCGCTCTTCACGCTTGTACTCGCGAGTAATGCGAGGGCGAACCTTCGAGGACCCCAGCACAAACTGCCCGGCGCCGAGCGAGCGGGTCGGCACACGTTCAATCTTGTCGGCGAGAATCAGTGTCGAGACCTCGAAGGTCTCGTTGTCGAACCCCGGCACTCGAAGCGCAACACGGCTTGTGCCGAGCGTCTCGCCCACAATGTCCTTAACGACGAGATTCAGACGATACATGCCCGGCTTGAGCGGCAACGGCTTGTTGTAGATCGACGAGCGGGCCGCCTCCGCCTCCAACCTGTCGGGCGTGGTCTGAATTGTGACTGTGTCCTCGAAGTGGGTCTCGACGCGACGCGTCATCGTGGTAATTCGACCGAAGATATTGACGACGCCTTCGTGGAGACCGTCCTTCTCCTTAAACACGAGGTCCTTGTTGTCGACTTGGACGGTGATGCCGGTCAGAACCGAGCTGTCGGTGATCTTGACGTAGCTGATGTCGAGCAGGAAGGGCAGCGTGTTGTACTCGATCGTCGAATCAACAACGGACTCAAGATCGCGAAACTTGACCGGCGGCGGCTTGTGGATGTCGGCGTAAAGCTGCAACCTCTCGAACTGGTTGTAGCGAATCGACTGCTGTCCGCCCATCGGCGTCCCCATTCGAGTGCCGTCGGTTCGACTGAAGCGATCCGCCTTGGTCGACAGGCCCATCTGCTCCGACATGGTAAGGCCCGCGCCGGGAACATACAGCAGCGCATCCTTCTCGGATGGATCCATCGTCAGCCGGTACTCGCCGGTCATCGTCGGATCGACAAACTCCAAGAGAATGTCCGTGCCGGGCCCGACCCCTTCTAGGTAGCGATAGCGCCAGATCTCAAAGGGAAACGTCGAAGTGGTGCCGCCTCCCTCCTGGTAAGGCCGCTGGTAGGCGCCGCCCGAGGGGTGCGACTCGATCTCATCAGGCGGCCCGTGAGCGATGTAAACCCGACCCCGGTCCGTGCGCCAACCCTGGATTCCCGATGCATAGTGCTGGTTCGCATACGCGATCCGGCGATAGTGTTCTTCCTTGAATTCGTTCTCGATGGAATCGGGAGTCGGATCGCGGCGCAGCCAAAACTGTTCGATAAAACTCTCGCGCTCCTCGTCCGTATTGAGTTGGGCAAAAGCCTTACGCTCTTCGCCGGTGATGACGTATTTGACATCCTCCTGCAACCAGCGTCGAAACGGGCCCTGAAGCTCCTTGAGGAGCCTCTTCGTGCGTCGCGCCTCCTCTTTTTTAGAGAGCTTTCTAGGTTCTTGCTGAGCACTCGCAACGCTGGGGAGGACCAAGCCCCCCATCACTGCCAGCAGCACCACCAACGCACTTAGGAAACGCTTTCGCATCGTGGGTAATGTCCCTCTCCGTGAGCTGTGCCGACCCGAAATTGGGTCAGTCTTCACCAGCGCACGGCTCCGTTTACGATTCTATGCCTTCCCTGCACCTAGGTCAAGCTGATCGAGGTAAACGTACATCTCCCCCGAAGCCCGCAAAACGCTAACAAAGATTGCTGTTTGGGATCCCTCGACGAGAGTCACACGGCTCAACCTACCCGCTGATACGCCCGAGCCCAAGATAACGTTTCGTCAAAGCGAGCCGAAACCGAGCCGGCCGCGGGCGGCGCATCGAGGCTCGCTTCTACGCAATATCAAATGAGGTCCTCCGAGAATCGGGAGACTCTGCTCGTGCGGCCTCCGAAGACGGGGAGCGTAAGCTCGCCTTTCCAATGACTTAGACTGATGAGGCGAGCCTCGAACCGATGGCGCCCCACGTGCATCGCGCTTATGTTGAATCTGTGGGAAGAGGTGTCTCCCGCAGCGGATCAAAGAACTCTTGATGAATTCTGGTCGCTCCAAGCGAATGAGCCAATGGCTGCTGACGGTCTTGACCGTGGCGCTGTGCCTCATCGCGCTGGGCAATCTCCAGCAACGCGGCAGCTTCCGGCTGCCCGCTGACGGGGCGACCTGGGTCGACAGCGAGGCCGGAGCCACGGCCGCACGCGTCGAACCCGAGGGCCCGGCCGACCTGGTGGGGGTGCGGCCGGGCGACTCTTTGCGCGCCATCAACGGACGCGGGCTCGATCGCGCGCTCGACGTGGCGCGTGCCTTAGCGGCAACCGGCGCTTGGAGCCGGGCGCTTTACACGCTGGAGCGCGGCGGGACGACGTTTGACGTCGATCTGGTTGTCGGCGAAGCGGCTCGCCGGCCGGCGGTCGAGTGGTTTCTCTGGATCGCGGGAGCGTGTCATCTGCTAATCGGAGCCCTGGTCTTCTTTCGCAACGGCGAGCAGTCCTCGGTGCGAATCTTCTACGCCTATTGCCTGGCTTCATTCGCACTCTACGCGCTGAGCTATACGGGCCGACTCGACGCCTTTGATCGGCTCGTCTATTGGATAGACGTTTGGGCCAACGTCGTTGCGCCCGCCCTGTTCCTGCACTTCTGTCTGGCGTTCCCCTACGGCCGCCTAAGCCGCCGTGCAACCCTCGGAGCCGCAGCAGCTTGGAGCGGGGCGGCCGGGCTGGTCATTCTGCAACACATCGCGGCCTCGGGCATGATGATCTGGGAGCGGCCGCTGGGCGAGGTTCGTTGGCTGCTCGACCAAGGCCCGCAGGCTTTTCTCGGCGCCTGCTTCTTGCTCGGCGCCGGGATCGTTGCTCGTGCGCCGCGCCAAGAAAGCGACGCCGTAGTGCGAGGGCAGCGGCGATGGATCGCGGCGGGAGCCGGACTTGGGGCCGCGCCGTTCACGCTGTTCTACATTGCGCCTTACGTAATGGGACAGATTCCCAGCGCTGAGCAAACACTCTCGGTCTTCTCGCTAGGCCTCATTCCTCTGGGCTTCGCAGGCGCGATTTTGAAGCACCGCCTGATGGACGTCGATCTCGTGATGCGCCGAGGCGCCGCGGTGGCTTTGGCGACCGGCGTTCTGCTGACGCTCTTCTACGTGAGCGTGGCGGCTGCCGCGGCGGCGTTCGGATCCGCCTGGGAACTGGGTCCGGCGACTTGGGCGCTAACGGTGGCGCTTGCCGCTCTGGCGTTCCATCCGCTTCGGCGACGGATCGAGAAAGCGCTGGACAAGCGCTTTTACGGCGAGCGCTACGACTACCGCCGCACTGTGCTCGAATTCTCGGCCGAGCTCAGCGCCGACACAGACCAGGACCGCCTACTGGCCGCCATGACCGAACGCTTGCGGCGCACGCTGGGAGTCGCCAAGGCGGCTATCTTTACGCGGGAGGACGAAGGCCGTTTTCGGCTCGTTCACGGCTCCGGGCTTGAGTCGCGCTCCGGCGAGCCTTTTGAGCCCTGTGGGGCGCTCGAGCCTGGTTTCTTGGAATCACCGAGCGGCGGCGGACGCGGTTGGCTCTACTTTGAAGACCCCTCTTCGGCCTTGGCAGCCGAGCCATCCGCGCGCGATCAGGTTGCCGATCTCGACCTCAACTATTACGTTCCCTGCCTAGTGCGAGGCCGCACCGCGGCATGGATCGGGCTGGGTCGGACGCGCGAAGGCGATCTTCTTTCGAGCGACGATCTCGGGTTGGTTCAAGCGATTTCCGGACCGTTCGCAACAGCCCTAGAGAACGCCCGACTCTACCGCTCTCTCGACGAGAAGGCGGCGCAGTACCAGCGGCTCAAGGAATACAACGAAAATATCGTCGAGTCGCTGCACGCCGGGATTCTGGCAACCGACTTGGACGGCCGGGTCGAGAGCTGGAATACGCCGCTCGAACTGTTGCTCGGTATTTCTCGGCGGCAGGCCGTCGGGCGCGGTGTCCGCGATCTGCTGCCGACGGCTCTGGCGGCGGAAATCGAGAAATCTCGCGACGAGCACGGCGTCCACAATATATATAAGTTTCGTCTGCGCGCCGGAGACCTGCCCGAGGAATTCGCGCCGGCGGCGGACCAAGCCGACCGCGAGCGCATGCTCGACATCGCGGTGGCGCCGTTGGTCGACAAGGATCTCGCGCCAATCGGGCGACTGATTATCCTTGACGACATCAGCGAGAGGGCCGAGCTTGAGGCGCAAGTAGCACAGGCCGACAAGCTGAGCTCGATCGGACTGCTGGCGGCCGGCGTCGCCCACGAGGTCAATACCCCTCTAGCGGTGATCTCGAGCTACGCCCAAATGCTGGCTCGCCAAGCCGAGGGCGACGCAGCTCTATCGCGCATCGTCGAGAAGATCACCTCACAGACCTTCCGCGCTAGTGAGATCGTCAATTCGCTGCTGAGCTTCTCCCGTACCTCAAGCTCGCAGTTCGAGCGCGTCGACCTCAACTCGATCATCAAGGACACTCTCGCTCTGGTTGAGCCACAAATGCGCGAAGCAGCGGTAGCCGTCGAGACCGACCTCGACGCCCGAATCGCCCCCCTGCGCGCGGTGACGAACAAGCTGCAGCAGGTCTTCCTGAATCTCATCCTCAACGCCCGCGACGCCATGCCTAAGGGCGGGCGCCTGCGCATTACGACCGAGCGGGTAGAGTTGGCGGAAGGCGAGCCGGCGGCTCGCATCATCGTCTCCGACACAGGCGTAGGGATGCGCGCCGATCAGGCGGCGCGCGTGTTCGAACCTTTCTTCACCACCAAGGGCGCCGCAGCCGGAACCGGCCTCGGTTTGGCGGTGAGCTACGGTATTATTCAAGAGCACGGCGGGAAGATCCGCGTCGACAGCGCCCCGGGAAGCGGCGCAACCTTCACCTTGGAGCTTCCGCTCGCCGGCAAGCCCATCCATGCCTGAGACCTCCTCGAAGGCGGCCGACGAGACTCGGGGACGGGTCCTCATCATCGACGACGAGGAAGCGATCCGGGAAAGCCTCGAGACGTTGCTCGAGCTGGAACGCTTTGACGTCGAAACGGCGACGAATGCCGCATCTGGGATCGAGGTGCTTGAACGCGCCGACTACGACCTGGTTTTGCTCGATCTAATGCTGCCGGACCGTTCCGGGCTCGAGGTCCTCGCCGACATACGGGCGAAAGACCCGTCGCTGCCGGTGATCATGCTGACCGCTTACGGCACGGTAGAGACTGCGGTGAAAGCGATCCGGCTTGGCGCGAACGATTTCGTCACCAAGCCCTGGAACAATGACAAGCTGGTGCTGAACCTGCGCCAGACGATCGCGCAACGCAGACTCGAAGAAGAGAACCGGCGGCTCCGAGACGAGCTGCGAGAACGCTACAGCTTCGCCAACATCGTCGGTCACAGCGAGGCAATGCAGGCCGTTTTCCGGCTACTCGAGCAGATCGCGCCGAGCCGTTCGACGATTCTGATAAGCGGAGAGAGCGGTACCGGTAAAGAGCTGGTCGCCAAGGCGATCCACGCCAACTCGCCTCGCGCTGGAAAGCCCTTCGTGCCGGTCAACTCAGGCTCGATTCCGGTCGACTTGCTCGAGTCGACTCTGTTCGGCCACGTGCGCGGCGCCTTTACTTCGGCCGTGCAGTCGCGCAAGGGGTACTTTGAGATCGCTCACGGAGGCACGATCTTTCTCGACGAGGTCGGCACGCTTGGCCCAGAGACCCAGGCCAAGCTGCTGCGCGTGATCCAAGAGCGCGAGTTTATGCCTGTCGGCTCGAACGAGTTGATGCAGGTCAATGTTCGCATCTTGGCGGCGACGAACGAAGACCTCGTCAAGCGCGTGCAGGAGGGAACGTTTCGAGAGGATCTTTTCTATCGCCTCAACGTGATCGACGTCGGTTTGCCTCCGTTGCGCGAACGGCGCGGCGACATTCCCTTGCTGGTTCGCCACTTCTTCGACCGCTTCTCGATTGAGAACCAGAAATACTGCGACGCCGAAGGACGTTCGGAGCTGGAGTTCGCTCCCGACGCGCTGGCTCTGTTGATGGACCATTCTTGGCCCGGCAACGTGCGCGAACTCGAGAACGTCGTCGAGCGCGCGGTGGTGTTGGCGACAACCTCTGCGGTCGGCGTCGAGGTGCTTCCCGAGTCGCTGCTCGAAGCGAACGGATTGCACCGTCCGCGGCTGCCGATCGATTTCAAGCCCGACGCCGGCTCGAGCCTTTCCGAAATCGTTGAGGAGTTCGAGCGCCGCCTAATCACCGACGAGCTAGAGAAGGCCGGTTGGAACCAAACAGAGACCGCCAAGAGGCTGCGCGTTGCCCTCTCGACGCTCAATCAAAAAATTCAGCGGCTGTCGATCGACGTCAAGAAGAAGCGTGAGGCCGGCTGACCATGGCGCTCGTCATTCGCGACGCATGCAGCGAGGACGCCGCGACGCTGGCCGAGCTCAATCGCGCCATGGCCGCCGAAACCGAAGAGCTGGAGCTCGACCCAGCGCGCTTGCTCGACGGCGTGCGGGCAGTGCTCGCCGACTCCTCGAAAGGCTTCTATCTCGTAGCCAACCGCGAGCGGCGCGTCGTCGGCTCGTTGCTGGTTACCAACGAGTGGAGCGATTGGCGCAACGGCGTGTTTTGGTGGATTCAGAGTGTCTACGTACCTCCTAACCAACGCCGTCGCGGCGTCTTTTCGGCGCTCTATCATGAGACAGTCGAGCGCGCCCGACGAGACGCGAACGTTTGCGGCGTCAGGCTCTACGTCGAGCGAACCAACGCGCTCGCTCGGAGCGTCTACCAGGGTCTCGGAATGAAACCGACCTCCTATCGCCTAATGGAAGTCGACTTCGTACTTGAGCGCGACTGAGCCCTGGGGGCAGCCTCGCTGGAGCCTTTCTAAAAAGGACCCCGGGAAACCGCGCTCTGCTCCGAGCGGCTTCGGGAACTTGCTCCGATTCCGGCCCCGCCGGGCTCAGGCCGACCGCCGATCAGCCGCGTCTCGGGATAAAACACGAACCAGGCGAACGCGAACGCCTGGGCATGGACGATCGGCCTGAGCCTACGTCCGGCGAGCGGGCCTTCGACGGCGCGTCCGAGCACGTCCCAGCGACTGCCCGTCTTCCTGTCGTAGATCTCGCGCTTCCGCCGGCGAAAGCGAAGGCGCTCACCGTCCAGCAACGGCGAGAAGACGCCCGCCGAGCCGACCGCGCGGGAGTCGGCGATCCTCTCGGCGTCCATTGCCGAGAGCATGTCGTCGTCGAAGAGGATCACATAGCGCGTGCTCTCAATCTTCGACTCCACAACAACGCGTCGGCGGAGATAGTCGAAGGAGTAGGCTTTCGGCCTGGCGCCGAGCGAGAGCGCGACGACGCGTTCGAGGGGTGCGACTCCGAGCGGTTTGCCGAGCCGCACCGGAAGAAAGTCGCGGCGGCCCCATTCGTAGCCCACATAGTGGCTCTGCCCGTAGGGTGCGCCGATCCCCGGCACGGGCTCCAGCACTTGGCCCCCGGGATAGCTGGCCGCGAACGTCTCGAAGGAGACCGTTTGGCTGCCGAGAACCGTCAACCGAGCGCCGCTGAGCTCGCCGACGAGCGCCTCTCCGGTCAGTTGTTGCCACAGCGTCTCTGTTCGGCGGTCGTAGATCACCATGTCAGAGTTGCGCAGGAATCCGGAGACGCCGAAGGCAAGCTCGCGGCCAGCCAAGCGGCGGTCGAAAACCACCGCTGAGTTGCACAAAGGACAGAAGCTCACCAACAACGGAACCCCGGCCAAGCGGTCGTTGACAAGTTCGTGAAAGAGCAGGATCTGGATCGGGTAGGCCCGCGCCAAGCCCTCAATCTCTACGACCAGTACAGGCTCGCCCGGCGTCAGCCACCCTGCCGCCTCTTCGACGGAAGCAAAGCTCGGGCGATCGACGGCCAGAAACGCGTCGCGTCCCACGCTGCGCTCGAGCTCGGCGAGCTCGATGCTGCGCTTAGAAACGTCTGTCTTCCAGTCGGCGAGATCGACCTGCGCCCGCAGGAGAGGAGCGATCAGGAGAGCGAGAGCGGCGAGAGAACGGCTACAGCGCATTCAGGTTCTCACTTCGCGCCGCACGCCCGCGAAGTTATTCGCAATATCGCCCTAGCGATCACAGCGAACTCAATGAACGTCCTTGAGCCGGTCGTTCGCGACTCGGTTGACGGAGTCAGAGTCGCCCGTAGAGACGGCCCGGGTTCAGCAACCCTCCCGGGTCAATCCGCTCCTTGATGCGCCGCATGATCTCCAAACCGCGGTCGGGATCATGCCATTGCTGCAACTCCGCTTTCCGTCCCGACGGCGCGTGCTCGACGAGCGTGGCCCAGCCCTGGGCGCGGAGACGATCAACGCGTTGCGAGGCTGCTTCGAGACCGCTGCATCCAGCGTATACGACGCCATTCGCGGCGCGCGCCACTAGAGGGGCTTCGCCGGCGTCGACAATCGCGGCCGCCGCTTTGAGAGTCCGCGCTGGATTCGCGACTACCCGGAGCACGTAAGCTTCCGGATCGTCGTAGACGAGCGTCGAGGCCAGCTCCCGTATCGGCTTCCAGACGTTTTCCGACGCCTCGTCGTCGAAGGCGAGAAACTCGCATTCCTCGGCCACAGCCAACCGCGAATACTCGCCTCGATACCGCTTCACGACCGCCTCGCTGCCGACGGCCTCGGCAACCAAAGCGTACTCGTTCGCAAGATCCGCGCCCATTCGGCGCATGGCCGCGGCGTTAACTAGATCGAGGGCGACTGGCTGCGCTACGCCCCGTAGAATCGACGTTCGCAATGCGTCCAGAGTCTCGAGACGATCGCTGAGAAAAGCAAACGAGGCGCTGTGCTCAGGCCTCGGATAGACCCGGAAGTTGACCGAAACGACCACGCCGAGAGTGCCGAGGGATCCAATCATGAGCTTTGCCATGTCGAGGCCCGTGACGTTTTTGACAACCATGCCTCCCGACTGAATCAGCTTGGCGTCGGCCGCGGCGAATCGCATGCCGATTACCATGTCGCGACAAGTCCCAAAACGTCGCCTTCGCGGACCGCTCACGTCGGCGGCGACGACTCCTCCGATGGTGCAGCCGGCGGCGAAAGGCGGATCGAGCGGCAACATCTGATTGTTCTCGGCGAGCAGCCGTCGTAGCTCGGCAAGCGGCATACCGGCTTCAACGCTGACAGTCAGGTCGTTCGGCTCATAGGCAAGCAGACGATTGATCCGTGCCAGCGACACGACGGAGGCGTCCGTGGGCGGCTCGCCGCCCATGGTGCGCTTGGTAAACGCGCCGCCTAGCTCGATGCAGCGTTGCGCCTCCGAGGCTTCCCGCAAAACCTCGAACAGCTCGTCCTCGTTCTCCGGCGTCAGCGCTTCGGGCGGCATCGCTACATGGTAGCTTGCCCGTGCTGCTCCTGGCTCGGCGGCCGGAGGGTCAGACCTTGGGGGCGAGAACTCCGGCCCTCTCCCGCTTCGAGGAAACCGAGCCGGCAACCTCGAGCAGCGCGTCGGCGAGCTTTTCGAGGCTGATGGGCTTCGTTAGAAAGCCGTCCATGCCGGCATCGAGACACTTCTGGCGATCCTGCGAAAGCGTGCTGGCGGTAAGCGCCAGGATTGGAACGTGAGCTCCTCCCTCCTCGAGGGCGCGAATCCGGCCGGTAGTTTCGTAGCCGTCAAGATCCGGCATCTGGCAATCCATCAGGACCGCATCGAAGGGCTCGCGTTGGTAGAGCTCGATAGCTTCGAGCCCTCCCGAGGCAGTGGCGAATTCGCAGCCTAGGCGCTGGAGCATGCGGGACGCAATCCTGCAATTGACCAGGTTGTCATCGACGACCAGAACCCGCTGGCCCAATTGCGGCGCTCCGTCACCAGGAAGAACGCGACTGCTCGTTGCCGCCGGCTTGACGGCTGCGTTCGGGTCAATCGCCGCCTCTGCTAGGGCGTTGTAGAGCGCCGAGCGTTTGGGCGGTTTCGCGATGAGACGAACACCCGGCGGGGGCTCATAGACGCTGGCCGTGATCGTCCACGATCTCAGGACGAACAGCGGAGTACCGTCGCGGCCGAGCGCTTTCCGCAGACTCTCGATCTGATCAGAACGGGCGGCAGGATCGCTGCCGGGGTCAAAGATGACGGCGCCGAAGTCGTGCCTGTCGTCCTGAGAACGGAGTAGGCCAAGCGCTTGATCGGCGTCCGTCGTGGCGAGCATCTCGCCCCCCCAACGCGAGACCAAGCTGCCGATCGCATTACGCAGCGACTCATTGGGTGTCGCCGTCAAGACTAGCAACGGCGCCAGCGGCGGGTAGCGGTCAACTGCTTCAGCGGCCCGCAGTTCGACTCGGGCGGTGAACCAAAAAACGGACCCCTCGTTGGGCTCGCTCGCGACGCCAATGGTTCCGCCCATCATCTCGCTGAGTTGCTTGCAGATCGTTAAACCCAGTCCCGTGCCTCCAAAGCGCCGCGCGGTGCCGCGGTCGGCTTGCATGAAAGGGCTAAAGAGCCGCTCTTGTTGTTCCCCGGTAAGGCCGATGCCGGTGTCGCGCACCTCAAAACGAAGCAAGATCGATTCTCCGTCCCGCTGCTCGATGCGAATCGAGACGCTCACCTCGCCGCTGTCGGTGAACTTGACGGAGTTGCCGACCAAGTTGATCAGAATTTGTCGCAGGCGGTTGGGGTCGCCGTGCAGCAGATTGGGTACGTCTGGCCCAATGTCGACAGTAAGTTCGAGTCCTTTGGAGTGGGCCCGCTCAGCTAGCGTTTCAACGGCGCGCTCCACCGTGTCCGTCAGCTCGAAGTCGATGTGGTCGAGAGACATCTTTCCAGCTTCAATCTTCGAGAAATCCAGAATATCGTTGATCACAGACAGCAGCGACTCGGCGCAGTCCTTGATCGTCTCGGCATACTCCAGCTGCTCCTCGGCGAGTTCGGTATCGAGCAGTAGGTCCGCCATGCCGATAACGCCGCTCATCGGCGTACGAATCTCGTGGCTCATCGTGGCCAAGAAGTCGCTCTTCAGGCGCGTCGCCTCGACCGCCTCCTCATGCGCCTGTGTAAGGTCCTCGGAGTAGCGGGCCAGCAAAGCGCCTTGTTTTTCCGCAACCGCTTTGGCTTCCTCAAGCTCGGTCACCCGCTGATGAAGCTGATTCTCGGCGGCTGGCGGATTGAAACCTTCAATCGTGAATCGCGCCTGCTCGTCCGCGAGCGACTCCCGAACAACCCTCTGATCGTGAACGTCGCCGATCGATCCGCCCACTCGGAGATGACCGCCGCCGGCTTGTCGAGCGGCCCCGCGGATGCGAAACCAGCGGTACTCGCCGGCCTTGGTCTGCAGTCGTCGTTCCAAGTCAAAGGAACCGCCCTCGGTACGGACCTGTCGAAACGCAGCTTCCATCTCACGACGATCTTCTTCGTGAATCAGGCGTTTCCAGTCGGCAACAGCATTGCCTAGATCTTCCAGCCTATAGCCCAGCAACTCGGCGAATCCGTCTGAGTACCAGGTTCTGTCGGAGTTCGGTTCCCAGAACCAATAGCCGTCGCAAGAGCCGCTGATCGCAAGCTCAAGCCATTCGAGGTAGTCGTGGTGGCTCTGAGCGTCCTTGGAAACGAGAGACAGAGGGGGGAAGTGCATGGAATACTCATTCCTGGCTCGACGCTGAGCCTAGGTAGATCGCCTGTCGAACATATCGGCTCGGGCCGCGGATGATTGAACGGGGGCCATGCCAGGCCCCGCAGGTCATGCCCGACACAGCTGTCTTCGGCCGAATTTTGGGGCGCGGCGCGGCAGCAGATTCACGAAAGGATTCGACAGTCCGCATCCGTTTTGAAGCAGACCAGAAGGCGTCGAACTGAGGCGGGAGGCGCCCTCTCAAGGAGCGGCGGCCCGGAAGGCTACTACGCGGGACTCGACCGGGACCCCGTCGTTGATGCGGACCTCAAGCGCCGCTTCAAAAGGTCGCAGCCGCCGATCTCCGTCTAATTCAACTCGTTTGAGCAACCGACCGACCGATTCCGGCCGCGAGACGAATTCCACGGCCGCCTGAGTGCCAAGCGTCCGAATGCCGGCCAAGACCAGAACCCGGCGATTAGGATCGAAGCCTTCTACCAGCCGAATGACAGCATAGTCGGATTCATACGGCCTCTTGATGCGATAAACAGGCTGCTCGCCCGGCTGTGGATCAACATTGACCAGCACCGCTGGGATGCCGTGCTTTGCGGACTCGTCCTTCTCGAACCGGAAGCTCGACGGACGCTCCAGTTTGTTCAGCGCCAAGTTCTCAAGTGGCCCGCCTACGAAGACGGCGTCGCTACCGCGGATATCCTCCCAGTCGACCAGCAGGCTTCGCTTGACCTCAAAAGGACGCCCGAGGGAGAAGAACACGCGGTCAAGCGCGTGCACGGCCATGACTTCCCCGATGCCGGTGTAGAGATCGACGGACCCCTCAGCGGAGTTGGACTGGCCATAGCGCAGCCCAGTTACCTCGTTGCCGACAAAGCGCGCATTGCTGTAGAGCACGACGATGCGTTGGGAATCTCCAACGAAGGCGCTCCAGAATGTCCTCAAGGCGAGATCCAGCGGCGGCCCGGAAGCGTCCGAGCCTGTTCGTCCGACGCCGAAACCAACACCGGCCGCGAGGATCAACGCTAAGCCGGCGACGAGCGCTTGAGAGCGTCGACCGAGGAGGGTCGCGGTCGACGCGACAACAGGGGACTCTCCGAGTATCTTCCCGGTCCGGCGCTTGAAGACAACGCGATAGGAGCCCTTGGGGATCTCGACGATCCAGGGATCGGTGCGACCGCCGGCGGCATAGTGCTCGTCGAGCTTGGCGCGAAGGCGTCCGACCGTGACGCGAACGACGGAGTCGGTTCGTGGGTCGAACTCAGTGCTACGGCCAAGCGCTTCGAGCGCGATTTGGTACTCCTTAACGGAGTTCCCGTTCGCCTCGATCGACTGTTTCGCCAGGTACCGAAGAAGGTTCTTTAGTGCTTCCGCACCTCGGAATGCCGGTCCGGCTATGATCCGATCGACCTGAGCCAGCGGATCCACTTCCGAGCAAGATTAGCACAGTGCGGCGCCCTATTGCGAAACCGCTCTGAAGACATCCCGTAACGGACGTTACAAGTTACTTGGATTCTTCAAGACAAGCCATCTTTTATCAATGACTTCTATCGGCACGACCGAAGGTAACGGTTGCGTCACTTTCTTGTTGGGGGTTGGCCTGATAGTGTCAAAGATGGAGTGCTGTCCGATCATGGGGTGCAATATTAGGGCAGTGATTCGTCTGGGTTGGCACGCCGAGCAAGCTTGACGGCGGGTCTGGTATCGCCGAATCGGCATCGGGGTGGGACTGCGCGGGCAGTCTTCAACAGGGCGGACGCTGCCCACATTTCAGGGGGAATTCGAATGAAACTAACTGAGATTCGTGACAAGCTACTCCTCTTCAGCACCGCGACTCTGCTCGCGGCGTTGCTCGCGGCGACTCCCGCCGCCCAAGCTCAAGTCCTCTACGGTTCGCTCGTCGGAACCGTAACGGACGAAAGCGGAGGCGTCATTCCCGGCGCAACCGTAGGAATCCTCAACACCGCCACGGGCGCATCGTTGGAGGGGCAGACCAGCGCCGACGGCCTGTTCCGCTTCAACAACGTATTGCCCGGCAACTTCAACCTCACGGTGACGTCCGAAGGTTTTCGGGCCTTCACGGCCGAGGGCCTGGTCATCAGCGTGAACGTCGCCAGCCGCTTTGACGTCTCAATGCAGCTTGGCCAAGTGACCGAGACGATTACCGTCGAAGCATCGGCGGCTCAGCTGCAGACGCAGGAGGCGAGCACCAGCTCGGAGATCACCGCTGAGGCGGTCACCAAGCTTCCGCTTTCCGGATTCAGAAACTACCAAAGCCTCGTGAATTTGGTTCCCGGCGCGACGCCAGCACGCTTCCAGAACTCGATTCTGGATACGCCGGCACGCTCGCTGAGCACCAACATCAACGGCACCAACCGCAACGCAAACGTGACCCGGATCGACGGTGCGGCCAGCATCAACGTCTGGTTGCCGCACCACGCCGGTTACGTGGCCCCGGCTGATACAGTCGAGACGGTTAACATCACGACCGGCGCGGGAGACGCCGAGCAGGGTCTCACGGGCGGCGCATCGACCACGGTTGTCACCAAGTCCGGAACGAACGAGCTGCACGGCTCGGCGTTCTGGTTCCACGACAATCAGCGTCTACGCGCCAAAAACACCTTCGCTGCCGTGAAGCCCGTCAGCAACTACAACAACTTCGGCGGGACCATAGGCGGTCCGATCGTGAAGAACCGCGTGTTTTACTTCTTCGGCTACGACAAGACCACCCAACGCGTGGCCGGTGTCCGAACCAGTGACGAGGTTCCAACCGTTGACCAGCGCGCGGGCGACTTCAGCGCGTATTCGAATGTCATTTATGACCCGCAGACGGGCAATCCCGACGGAACAGCACGCACGCCGTTCGCCAACAACATGATTCCCTTGTCCCGCCAGAGCTCAATCGCGCGGAACGTCCAGGAATTCTATCCGTTGCCGAACGCGCCCGGCACAGCGAACAACTTCTTGTCGGCCGGAGCGCCGCCGTTCGCCCGCCAGCAGATCGACCCTAAGATCAACTTCAACGCCACCGATAAGTATCAAGTTTGGGGCAAATACAGCAACATGCTGGCGCCGGTTTCGGGCACTCCGATTTTCGGCGAGGCGGGCGGTCCGGCTCCCGGCGGAAGCCCCGGGATAGCCGACACCCAAGTCAATCTCTTCACCATTGGCCACACCTACACCTTCTCACCGACTCTGTTGTATGACGGCGTCGTAGGATTCTGGCGCCAGGACCAGACCGTCCTTCCGTTGGACTTCGGCAAGGACTTCGATCTCGGCATCCCCGGCGTCGGCGGTCCGGACCCTCGACAGAAGGGATTCCCGAACATCAACCCCGGCTACACCGGGTTCGGTTCGCCGGGGTGGCAGCCGCTCGAGCGCATCGAGCAGAACTGGACGACAAGCCAGAACTTCACCTGGATCAAGGGCGCGCACCAGGTCCGCTTCGGCTTTGACTACATCTTCATGACGCTCAATCACTGGCAGCCAGAGTTGGGCGGCGGTCCTCGCGGCGTCATCGATTTCGCGGGCGACGTCACGGCGCTGAACGGCGGCGCGGCTCCGAACCAATTCAACACCTATGCAACGTTCTTGTTGGGCGAGTCCAGCCGCATGCGCAAGGCGCTGCAACACATCATAGCTACCGGACGGGAAAAGCAGCTTGCTTTCTACATGACCGACCGCTGGCAGGCAACAAACAAGCTAACCGTGAATTTCGGATTGCGCTATGAGAACTACCCGCTGATGCAGCGCGACGACGGCGTCGGCATCGAGGTCTTCACCGCTGAGACCAATCAAATGACCGTCGGCGGCTTCGGCAACATTCCGACGGCAAATGGCTTGTCGGTAAGCAACACGCTCTTCTCGCCGCGTCTCGGACTGGCCTATAGGCTCGACGACAAAACAGTCATTCGGACAGGCTACGGCCTGAATTTCGACCCGCTGCCGTGGTCTCGACCGCTGCGCGGGCAGTACCCGGTGACGGTCACCTTCGACTTTCAGCGGCCGAGCAGCTTCGAGACTTTCCGGACTTTGGCTGATGGCATTCCGCCGGTGGTCGGTCCAGATCTCAATCAGCAGCCCCTCGACGTGCCGACGTTCGCTTCGCTGCGCACGCCGTACCCGAACTCCAAGATCGACCGCGGCTACATCCAGTCGTGGAACTTCACGATCGAACGGCGGATGCCTGGCGACGTCATCACGTCTATAGGCTACGTCGGCACGGCTTCGATCGGCATGATGGCCGATCGCGACATCAACAACTCGGGACCGGGCGAGGGCAACGACGGACGTCCCCTTGTCCCCCTCACCGGGCGGCGAATCACCACCAACATGTGGGACAGCTACCTGAACTCGAGCTACCACTCGCTGCAAATAGCCATCAACCGAAGCTTTTCGAAGGGTCTATCGCTCAAAGGCGCCTACACCTATTCGAAGGCGCTCGGCATGGCTGACGACAACGGTTGGGCGGGCGTGTTCTGGGATCAGGAAGATCAGTTCCACCGGAACCGCGCTCGTGCCGGCTTCGACCGTAGGCAGATGTTCCAGATGGGCTTTGTCTACGAGCTCCCAGTCGGCGACGGCAGGGCTATCTCGACCAGCGGCGCCGCCTCGCATATCCTAGGCGGATGGCAGGTTAGCGGCATCTTGGCCTTGCTTTCAGGTCAGCCGTTCGACGTCCGCGCCAGCAACTCGTCGTTGAACGCAGACGGTACGGCCCAGACCGCCGACCAAGTGGGCGAAGTCAGCAGAATCGGCGACACGGGGCCGGGAACGACCTTCTATAACACGAATGCGTTCGCCCCCGTAACCGACGTACGCTTCGGCACTAGCGGGCGAAACATTCTCGACCGGCCCGGCCTTGCGAACATGGACCTCAGCGTTGCTAAGAACATCGGGATCGGCGAAAGGGTGAACGCCCAGATTCGGGCGGAGTTCTTCAACTTGACCAACTCGCCGCAGTTCGGCCGACCGAACAATAGCGTAACGTCAACGAACTTTATGGCGGTTACAGGCGCGTCCGGCGAGCGGGTGATCCGATTCGGTTTGCGGTTTAGCTTCTAAGCCCAGACCAAGTAACCTTTAACCAAGGCGGGGCTCTCTCCAACGAGAGGGCCCCGTTTTTCGTTTACAGTCAGCGCCTGTCCTACACTAGAAATTGCTCCGCGCCTCGCCATGCGCCTTCACCGCATCACAGCTCTCACAATAGGAGCGTTCTGGGCGGTACTTGCCGCCGCTCAACCCAGCGATCCGGAGGCAATGGCCGCCGAGGCCAAACAGGCGATGGCCGGCAGCCGATTCGGCCGCGCCGCGGAGCTCTACTCACAGCTCCTGCCGCTCGCCCCTGAGAACATCGGTATGCTCGCCAACCTCGGGATGGCCCTTCATCTCTCGGGCCAAGATGCCGAAGCTCTGGAACCGCTCTCTAAGGTTGTTGCGAGGGATGCGACGGTTTTTCCGGCGCAGCTCTTCCTGGGCTTGAGTTTCTTGCGTCTCGGTGAGATAGAGAAAGGCGTCGGTCCGCTGGAACAGGCTGCAAAGCTTGATCCCAAGCATACCGGCGTACGTCAGACCCTCGGCGATGCCTATACGCAGATGGGGCGACCGAGCCAAGCGCTTCCCCATCGTTTGAAACTCACTCAGCTTGCCGCCGACGTCCCCAGCAGTTGGGCCTTGCTCGCGATGACCTACGACCAACTGGCGCAGCAATCATTTGAGCGACTACAGGACGCAGCGCCCGAATCGCCCTACGTGCTTCGGCTGCTCGCGGACATGCGCTTTAGTCAACAGCAGTATCCAAGCGCCTACTTTCTCTACCGCGAAGCCCTTGACCGCAAACCCGGGTGGCGTGGTCTCCACGCCGTGATCGCAGCGATCTATAGCAGGACCGAGCATTCCGACTGGGCCGAAGCCGAGCAACAGAACGAAGCAGCGCTAGGCGACATCGACTGTGAGGCGGAGCGCTTCGAGTGCTTGTACGCCCAGAGCAAGCTCCAGGAGTTGCAGGTACTAACGGCGGATCTCGCGACCCCTGAGGGCCTCTACTGGCAAACGCAGGTGTTCAATCGCTTGGCGAGCCAAGCGTTCGAACACTTGGAGCAAATGCCGCCCTCGGCGGAGCTTCACGCGACGCTCGCGCAAGCCTACCGAGACCGGCTGCGCCACAAGGAAGCCGCTGAGCAGTGGACCGCCGCGCTGCGGCTCGACCCGAAGAACCCCGACCTCGCCGCCGAGCTCACGATCTCGCTCTACCAATCCCGACAGTTCGAGGCGGCAGAGCCGCGTTTGAGAGAGCTCGTCGGAAAGGAGCCGGAGTTCGCCAATTGGCGATTCATGCTCGGCGATATTCTACTGTCGCGCCAGAACGTCGAGCAGGCCCTTCCGTTCTTGGAGCGGGCCGTAGATCTCGACGCCAACTTGCTGCCCGCTCATCACGCTCTGGGGCGCGTCTACATGCAGCTCGGCGAAGACGCTAAGGCCGTACCACATCTCAAGCTGGCGCTGCCCCTCGATCAAGACGGCAGCCTGCACTATCAGCTGGCCCGCGCCTACCAAACTCTAGGCGATCGCGAGGCTGCACGGCCTCTGTTGCAGAAGTATCAGGCGATGCAGCGGGCACAGCGCGAGCAACAAGCCGAGACGCTTGAAGAGGTTCGCATCACGGCGCCGGACGAGGCTCCTTGACCGCGACCACCTGATCAACAGCTAGGTCGCGGAGGACCTGCCGCTCACCGCTCGGCCAGACGATCTCCGCTTCTTCCACCTTGCTCATCGAGCCAACTCCGAAATGTACCGGCCCGTGGCTTGAAGATGCGTAGCCCACGCTGCTCGTCGCTTCGTTCCACTGGTCGCCGACGCGAATGCGGGCGCCGAAGCCGTCGCGATTGCTCTCCGCGCCGATCAGCCTAAACGCAATCCAGTGCGCCGAGGCGCCCGAAACACCTGTGACGTTGCGCCACAGTTCGGCCGGTCCGCCCAAGACACTGACGACAACATCGATCAGCCCGTCGTCGTCGAAGTCCGCGAAGCCGCTGCCGCGATGCGCCGCCCTCTTGTGGAAGGCCTCGCCCGCTTCAGCCGAGGCATCCCGAAACTTCCCGTCGCCCACGTTGAGAAATACCGAGTTGGGTTGCTCGTAGACGTAGTTTTCAAACTGCTCGACCAGATCGTTGACATGCGCGTTGGCCGCGAACAGATCCTTGGCGCCGTCGTTGTTGAGATCGACGAGCCCGAGGCTCCAACCGGCCAGCCTGGCGCTCGCTTTGGCGACGCCGCTCGCAAAAGTCCGATCCTCAAAAAAGCCGTCGCCCGCGTTGCGAAAGATCGGAAACGTCTCGCCCGACAGAGCGGTAACAGCGATGTCGGGCACGCCGTCGTTGTCGTAGTCGCGAAAGTCAGCGCCCATCGAGGCGACCGGCTTGCCGTGGTCGAGCAGGGCGACTCCGGCGAGCAACGCTTCTTCGTCGAAGCCGCCGTCGCCCCGATTGCGAAACAGGAAATTCGGCAGATTGTCGTTCGTCACGAAAGCGTCGATGCGTGAGTCGCCGTCGTAGTCGGCGAAGGCGACGCTCATTCCCCGCCCCGCATGCGCGGCTATTTCGGAGTTCTTCGAGACGTTCTCAAAGCGCCCGTCTCCGAGGTTGCGGTAGAGCTGATTCGGCGTGGGCGAGAAATACTTCGGATGGCAGTAGACGCGCACACCCCTGGCGCGGTCGCCGCAGAAGCGATCGTCATTCATCGACCATTCCGCGTAGTTGACCACAAAAAGATCAAGCAGCCCGTCGCCGTCATAGTCAAACCAGCCGGCAGCGACTGACCAATGCTCGCTGTCGATGCCTGCTCGTTCTGTGACATCGTCGAACGAGCCGTCTCCGTCGTTGCGGTATAGCAGGTTGCGGAACGCCCCGGCGACGAAGAGATCGACGTGGCCGTCGTTGTCAAAGTCGGCGGCTGAGGCGCCCATCGAGTAACCCGCGCCGCTGAGCTTCGCTTCCGTGGTGACGTCACGGAAGCTCCAGTCCCCGACGTTGCGGTAAAGGCGATTCGAGTATTTCTCCGAGGTCTTCTCAAGCGAGGGGATCTCCGCGCCATTGGTAAAGAAGATGTCCGGACGCGAATCCCCGTCGTAGTCAAAGACGGCGACGCCTCCCGCCATCGTCTCGATCATTCGTTTCTTAGGGGTCGGACTGTTGTCTAGAACGAAGTCGAGACCAGCGCTCGCGGCAACCTCTTCAAATCGAATGGGGAGAGGATCGTCGCCGTCTTGGGCAACCGCTGCCGTCTGGCAAACGACGAAAACTGAGAGGGCCGCGACGATGCTTTCGGACCCTCCTCGCATGGAGTCATTATAGGGTTCCGGCTCCCGGCACCGAGGGCTCGGCTCCGGCCGGTTTGCGATAATGAGCCGGACCCCGTATGCTCAATAGTTCTAAGATCCAGGCACTCGCCGGAGTGCTCGTTTGCCTTGCGGTCTTCTGCTCCTGTTCGGAGCCCGAGAGCTCGTCCCCGCCCCTTCCGGAAGTCCCGATCGTCTCGCTCGAGAGCTATCCCGAAGATCTACGACCCCGTTTGCGCGACGCCTACGAGGCATTGCAGGAACGCCCCGGAGATGCCTCCCGGAACGGAGCGCTCGCCATGCTCTTCCATGCTCACGATGAACATGCCTTGGCCGAGACGCTCTATCGGCGAGCGGCCGCGATCGCGCCGCGAGATCTGCGTTGGAGCCACTATCTCGGCGTCGTGCAGTCCCGGATGGGCAAACACACGGAAGCAGCCGAGTCCTACCGCAATACGCTGCAGCTCGACCCGTCCTTCCGACCGGCGCGGCTGAGGTTGGCGCAGACCTCGTTCGAGCTCGGGCAGATCGAAGACAGCGCCGAACTCTACGGGCAGCTGCTCTCGGCGAATGCCGACGACCCCGAGTCGCTCTACGGCATGGGACGTGTGTTCTCAGCGCAAGGCCGTCCGCAAGAGGCGGCAGCTCGTCTCAAGCGCGCGGTCGAGCTATCCCCGCGTTTCGGCGCCGCGCACTACGCGCTCGCTCTCGCCTACCGCGACCTCTCCGACGAAGAAGGCTCTCAGCGTCACATGCGGCTCCACGAGCAGGACAAGCTCGGCGGCCCGTACCCCAACGACCCACTGATCGCCGCCGTCAACGCCCTCAATACAAGTCAAGCTGAACTGCTGCAACGGGCGGTAGACCTTGAGCAGAGCGGTAACCTAGACGCCTCGATCGCCGAGCACCTACGAACTCTCGAGCAACATCCCGACCTGACTCAAGCGCACACGAACTTGGTGGTTCTCTACGGTCGCCAAGGGAAATACGGGGAAGCCAGAAAGCACTACGATGCGGCGCTCGACATCGAAGATCGGGACGCACGCCTTCACTACAACTTCGGAGTGCTCGCCTTCGAGCTCGAACGATACGACGAGGCGGCCGACGCTTTCGCGCGGGCGATCCAGATTGATCCTCTCTATCCCGAGGCGCACACCAACCGCGGTCACCTCTACGAGATGCAGGGAAAGGTCGACGACGCGGTTCGCCACTATCGAAAGGCGATCGCAGCCAAACCGGCGCATCGCACCGCGCGTTACCACCTCGCTCAGATTATGCTCTCAAAGCGGCAGGCGCAGGAGGCGATCGAGCATCTCCAATGGACCCTAGAACCGGTCGACGAAAAGACGCCGCAGTTCTACTACGCCTTGGCTGCCGCGCATGGACAACTCGGCCGGCACGACGAGGCGCGACGCCTAGCCGAGCGCGCCAAGGAACTAGCGAAGAGTTTCGGACAAACCGAGCTCGCGGCGCGAATCGATCAGGTCCTCGCCCAACTGCCTTGACGCCTCGACCTCTCGCCTGCGTCCTGTGGTAATCTTCTGCCGTGCCTGCACCCACTCTCGAACGCCGACTCGGCGTACTCAATGCCACGACCATCAACATGGCGAACATGGTGGGGATCGGGCCGTTTATCGCCATCGCGCTGATCCTCAAGACGCTGGCCGGGCCGCAAGCCTATCTTGCCTGGGTCGTCGGAACTATCATCGCCATCGCCGACGGCATGGTCGTCTCCGAGCTCGGCGCGGCTCTGCCCGCCTCGGGCGGCACCTACGTCTTCTTACGCGAGGGTTTCGGAGCACGCACCTGGGGCAGGCTTCTCGCCTTCCTATTCGTTTGGCAAGTCCTCTTTGCCGGGCCTCTCGAGATCGCCAGCGGCAATATCGGCCTGGCGCAGTACGCCAGGGTCTTTTGGCCTTCGATGTCCGATCTCGAGATGAAGTTCCTCGCCGCCGGCATCTGCGTCGTGCTGATCTTCGCACTCTATCGCAAGATCGCCGACATCGCACGAATCATGTTCTGGCTTTGGGTCACCATGCTGATTACCACCGGCTGGGTGATCCTGACGGGCATCGCCAACTTCGACCCTTCGCTCGCGTTTGACCTGCCGCCGAACGCATTTGTTCTCGACTTCGCTTTTCTGCAAGGCCTCGGAGAGGGTTCGGCCAATGTTCTTTACCTTTTCTTGGGCTACTACCAGGTCTGTTACTTGGGCGGCGAGATCAAGAACCCCGGGCGTACCGTGCCGCTCGCGGTGATCTACTCAATCCTTGCGGTGACGGCGATCGACGTCTTGATTTCCTTCAGCTTTATCGGCGTCGTGCCATGGCGCGAAGCGATGGAATCGCAGTTCTTGGGCTCCGCCTTCGTCGAGCGAGTCTACGGACCATGGGCCGGCAAGGTGCTGGCGGGCTTGATCGTCGTTACGGCGTTCGGTTCGATATACGCGTTGTTGTTAGGCTACTCGCGCGTCCCTTACGCCGCGGCCAAAGACGGAGTGTTTTTCCGATGGCTGGGCGAGTTGCACCCGACCAAGGCGTTTCCGCATCGTTCGCTCTTACTGATCGGGGTCGCCGCGATCGGCGCGAGCTTTCTGAGTTTAGAGAACGTCATCAAAGCCTTGATGGCGGCGCGTATTCTCATTCAGTTCATCGGGCATACCGTCGCGCTGTTCATGATCCGGGCCCATCGGAAAGACATAGAGCGGCCTTTCAAGATGCCGCTCTATCCTCTGCCGGCCGTAATATCTCTTGTGGGCTACGCCTACGTTTTCTTGTCGCTCGGGACCTACTTCATCCTGTTCGGCACGGGGACGTTGGCGCTTGGAGCCCTCGTCTATCTCTTCGCCGCCAAGCAACAAGGAGAGTGGCCGTTTGCGCACCGGCTGAATCCGTAACGGAGCCGATCGGCAATGCTCGCATACAGATCGCGGCGCCGGGTAGGATAGTCTCTAGGAGGGCTTATTGATGAAGCCAACTTGGAGCCTGCTGCTCGCCTTGTCCGTAGGAATAGCCGTGCAGACCTCTGCACAGATCCGGGTCATCGCCTTCGGAGCTCACCCCGACGATTGCGATATCAACGCCTCCGGGCTAGCGGCCAAATACGCCGAAGCGGGACATTTGGTCAAATTCGTCTCCGTCACAAACGGCGACGCAGGCCATCAATCCGAAGGCGGCGGCATGCTCGCCGCGCGCCGCCGCGCTGAAGCCCAAGAGTCCGGCAGGCGACTCGGAATTGAGTATGAAGTACTCGACAATCACGACGGCGAGCTAACGCCGAGGCTCGAAGTCCGATCACAGATCATCCGCCGTATCCGCGAGTGGAAGGCCGACGTTGTGCTCTCGCCGCGACCGAACGACTACCATCCCGATCACCGCTACACGGGCGTGCTCGTCCAGGACGCCTCCTATATGGTGACGGTACCGAACTTGCTCACCGACACGCCCTCGGTGCGAAAGAACCCTTTGTTTCTCTACTACGCGGATCGCTTCCAACGACCGCAGCCGTTCCGGCCCGACATCGTAGTCTCGATCGACGACGTAATCGAGAAGAAGTATCTCGCCCTCGACGCGCACGTCTCGCAGTTCTATGAATGGCTCGCCTGGCACGCGGGCGTCCTCGATCAGGTGCCGCGCGATCCGGCGAAGCGCCTGGAGTGGTTGAAATCCGTGCGCAAATTTCCCCTGCGCGATGCTTGGAAGGAAGCGGCGCGCAATCGCTACGGCGCAGCAGCGAACTCGATCCAACACGCCGAAGCGTTTGAAATCACCGAGTATGGGTTACAGCCTAGCGAAGAGCGAATCCGCGAGCTGCTTCCCTTTTTCCCCAAGTGAGGCGCGTGAAGCATGAGCGAACCTCAAAAGTGGCCCCGCTCCGACGGCAGTATCGCCCTCAAGGTTGACCGCTGGCGGGGCGATTTCGCGTGCCTTAGGAAGCAGCCGGACGGAACTTGGTCGGTCCAGCCCTACGGATGGACGCATGCCCTGGTCGTCGGCCGGAAGTTCGCAAGCGAAGACGAAGCATTCGAAGCGGTCCGCGGCGTAGCCCGCTCGCTGCGTGGCCGTTTGGGTCGCCCCGGAGGCACGGTCTGAGGACAGCCGCAATGGCCGCAGCCGCATCGGCGCCCGCTTGCCAATCGAGCCGAAGAGCCCTACCGTGTTATTGGGTTACCCGCACATGATGTGAGCGGCCAGGCCCGAAGGGAGTGCTTATGTCCTCACCAAGCCGTCGCAACTTTCTAAAGAAGACAGCCGTCGGGGCTAGTTTGGCCGCGGCGCCGAGCCTGGCCCAAACCGGCGCGGGAGACACGGTCAACGTCGCCGTCGTGGGCATCCACGGTCGCGGCCGGACGCACTACCGCGAGTACGCCAAGATGCCGGGTGTTCGGATCAGCTATCTCTGCGACATCGACGAGAGGCTCTTCCCCGATGCGCTCGACTGGATCGAAGAGAACGCCGGTTACCGTCCCAAGACGCACTTCGACTTTCGCAAGCTGATCGAGGAGAGCGACGTCGACGCCGTTTCCGTCGCCACACCGGACCACTGGCACGCCCTACACGCGATCTGGGCCTGCCAAGCCGGCAAAGATGTCTACGTAGAGAAGCCGGTCTCCTACACAATTCAAGAAGGCCGCAGGATGGTGGAGGCCGCTCGCAAGTACGACCGCATTGTCCAAGTTGGGCTCAACAGACGCAGCAATCCTCGAACTCAAGCTGCGATGGAGCTTCTCCGCTCGGGCGGGTTTGGCGACGTGTATCGGGGCAAGGCCATCATCTACAAGGGTCGTGCCTCGATCGGTCGCGAGAAAGAAGCCTCGATACCCGAGGGCGTGCACTGGGATCTCTACCTCGGACCCGCACCCTACCGCGCCTACAACATCAACCGTTTCCACTACGGTTGGCATTTCTTCTGGGACACCTCGACCACCGACATGGGCAACTCGGGCGTACATAACCTCGACGTCGTCCGCTGGGGAATGAACAAGAACCAACACCCCGCAAAAGTCCACTGTTTCGGCGGCGTCTACGTCTGGGACTCCGACCAGCAGACGCCCAACGTCCAGAACGCAAGCTTCGAGTACGACGACGGAACAATCATGGAGGCAGAGCTTACGAATCTGTTCACGCCACCGATGGACGGTATTCGCAGCATCGGCGATTTCTTCTACACCTCGCGGGGTTACGTCTCGTCGGCCAAGGGTTGGCACGCCGTGCGCGGCGAATTCACGCCCAGCAAACGGAGCGGCTCAGCCGGGGTCGACGAGACCATGGCAAGCGCCGGCTTTCCCGATCGCAAATACTTCGACGGCCCGGAGATCGCCGCGCCCGAGGGTGAAGCAGTCAGCCATTTTGCGAACTTCATCGCCATCGTTCGTTCACGACGCCGCGAAGATCTTCACTGCGACATTCTTGAGGGGCACATGTCGACGACGTTGTGCCATCTCGCCAACATTTCTTATCGCACCGGACGCAAGTTGACGTTCGATCCGGCGACGGAAACCTTCCCCGGCGACGACGAGGCGAATAGCTATTTGACGCGCGAATACCGTAAGCCCTACGTGTTGCCCGACGAAGTCTGACGCCAGGCCAGGATCAGGGCAAGTCGCGCTACTCGGCTCCACCCTCGTTGATCGCCGCCAGCACCCTCTTCACTAGGCCGTCAATCGCCCGACCTTCAATCCAGCGCGCCACAACGACGAGATCGTTCTCCGGATCGACGTAGATGAGATTAGTCCCCGCGCCGCGATGGGCGTAGGATGACTCCGGCGCACTCGGCATTGCTTCTCGCCCTGTATTCAGGAAGTAGTTCATGAAACCGTAGCCGGGGTTCGGGTTTGTAGGTGTGAGCGCCATGGAGAACCACTCGTCCGAGAGCAGCCGCTTCCCATTCCACATACCGCGCCGCAAAGTGAAGTAGCCGAAGCGAGCTTGGTCGCGCGCCGAGAGAAACACGCCGCCGCCCCAGTGCCCGCCTCCGCTCACCGACTGGACTCGCAAGCCATCGAGAGTTACCCAGGAATTCTCATAGCCGTACCAACGCCAAACGCCCGATGCTCCAATCGGATCCATAACGTATTCCTTGAGAACCTGCGGCAACGGGCGCCGCCAGACATGAAGCGCCGAGAGCGCCAGCAGGTTCACCCGCGCGTCGTTGTACTTGTAGGCCGTGCCCGGCTCGTTTCGCTCGCGCGTGAGCCATTCCGCCCGCGGCACATTCGAAGCCGGACGGTCAGCCCAGTCCGGCTTGCCCCACAGCGTCCCCTGCCAGTCGCTGGTCTGGCGCAGCAAGTGGTCCCAGGTGATCTTGGCGTTGTGCTCGGAGTCGAAATGATCGGTCGGCAGATAAGGCTGCACCCGATCGTGCACGCTCCGAATCAGCCCCCGGTCGACCGCCAGCCCCACGGTTGTCGACAGAAAGCTCTTCGTTACGCTGAAGGTCATATCGACACGCTGCGGCTCGCCCCACTCGGCGACGATGTAGCCGTGACGCAGGATGATTCCTGTCATGTCGCCGCGCTTCTTGAACGGCCCGATCGCATCGCCGTGAGGCTCGAGGCCGAACGAGAGGTAGTGCTGTTGTTCCAGATCACGGGGTGCCTGCGACTCGTTGGCTTTGGCAAAGGAGATGGCCTCTTCGACCGCTTCCGAGCTCATGCCGACCTGTTCGGGCGCGCGATGCTCCCAGGCCTCGCCGGGTCCAGGGAAGTAGTGCGTCTGCTGAGCGGCCAGTTTCGCCGGGAGAGCGAGCAGAGCGACAGCAACGACGAGCGCGAGCTTGAACATGTGGCAGATCGTAACATGCAGAGAGCGGAAACCGACGCGCTCCCTGCACGGGGCAGCGCTCCGGACCGTCTATCCCTGTGATGGAAGCTCCCCAATCGAGCCCCTTGAAATCGGCCGCCGGCCGCGTCTCGTTGCTGCTGGCAGCCGGAGCAACCGTCTCCGCCGCCGTTGGAGCCTCGGCGCAGTCGCTGTGGTGGGGCGATCTTCTCAGCCATTTTCGGCTCCAATACATCGCCATTCTCTTTGCCGCCGGAATAGCGCTAGCCCTGCTAGGACGCAAAACAGCCGCAGGGTTCTCACTTGGAGTCGCCGTCTTACTAACCGCGACTCTGGCGCCTTACTGGTCGCCGCTCGAACCGCCGGCCCAAGCGAGCGTCGCAGAGCGCTGGTCTCTGCTGAGCTGGAACGTCAACTCTAAGTCGGTGCAGTGGGCTGTCGCCAGCGCTGTGATCCGGCAGGCCGATGCGGACCTCGTCCTGATCCAAGAGCTTAACCACGAGGGAGTCCCAGCCGTGGCTGCCATGGCCGATCTCTATCCGCATCGCTTGCTTGAGCCGCACAGCGGCAACTTCGGCATGGGCATCCTCTCCAAGACTCCTCTCCGATCGCCGTGGACCCACCACGTTGGAGACTACGCCTTCCCTCTCATGGAGGTCAAAGTCGAGGCGCTAGGTCGGGTAATCCAAGTTTGGAACCTCCATCCGGTTCCCCCCGCGGGCGAGCACAATTCCCAACAGCGAGACGCCTATTTGGAGGAAGTCGTACGACGGGCGAGCAAGGAAGGCGCGTTGGTCGTCGCGGGCGATTTCAACGCCGCGCCGTGGTCACGGGGTTATCGGAGCATCGCCGACGGTTTGCACCTCTCCGATAGTGCCTACGGCCGCGGACTATCGCCGACTTGGTTCGGGATGGGTGCCTTGTGGCAGTTACCGATCGATCATGCGTTATTTCGAGGCGGGCTACGCGTGGTTGAACGCAAGGTCGGCGATAGGCTCGACTCGGATCACAGTCCGATTCTGGTAGTCTTCACAGGAGCCACGGAGACGAAGAGCCCGTCGAGCACGGCCGGAAGCTAGTCGGCGCTGGTGTGGTCGAGGATAATCTTCCAACCGGTCGGCGTCCGCTTGAACACAAGCGTGAAGCGGCCCGAGACATCGCCTCCGGCAGCCGCGTCGCGCGTGACGGCAAAGCGCCCCAACACCGAGGCGTGATCTCTTCCGAGCATCTGAACCTGGATCTCAGAGAAACGCACGGTTCCCATCTTTTCGCGGGACCCATACTTAGTTCGATAGCGCTGGATCACGCGGTCCCATCCCTTCAGCACTCGATCACTGACGAATGTCGTGTCGTCGGAACGCTCGTAGCCTTCCATGAACGCGTCGATATCGCCCCGGTTCCAGGCTTCAACCTGTGCGTCGATCACAGCGCGAATCTCCGTCGCGGGGTCGGCGGCGAAGCTCAACTGAGCCGCCGATAGAACAATCAAGATCCGAATAACGTTCATCATTCCGCCGTAAGCGAGTACTTCACCACTAGCCCCTCAACGAAGTGCACCGAGAGCAGCGCTTCCTCAAAGCGGAACTCCCAGCGCACAATCCGCAGCCCGGCCGCCTCCTCGTCGCTGCGCTCGTCGGGCTCGCCGAACAGATCGCTGACCTGCTCCGGCGTCATGCCCTTGCGCAGCTCAAGAGGGTTACCGCCGCGTCGGACCAACCGCGACGGCGAGGCTCCGCCCTGAAACTCCAAATAGTCGGCCAGCGCCGCCATGACCGCTTCCGGCGTGAGCTCGCTGCGCGGGACTTGCTGTTCGTAGCGCAAGTTAAAGCGCGAGCCGGAACGCAGGCGGCCGTCGCGTTCTAGGCTCGTTCGCAGCACCTCGGCCTGTGCCGCGTCGGCCTGCAAGCGGGCCTGCTCACGCTCCCGATCACGGCGCAGATCGTCAAGCTCCTCTTTAAGCTCTCGCTTCTTCTTACCATCGGTCTCGTCCTCGCGCTCCTTCTCAAGGCGTTTCTCACGCGAGCTTTTCGACACATGAGTCGATGGGATCGAGGGTAGGTCCGATCCGGCGCGGTAGCCGCCGCCGTCGAGCTGGAATTCAATCAGCTTTTTCTTAACCTTTACCTGAGTCACGGTGACCGTGTCGCCGCTGTGAATCGCCGCGCCGTAACGCCGAACATCAGAGCCGACACGCCGATAGTCGATCGGCTGTTCCGCGAGAGGGCGCAGGTCGATCCCTTTGGTGTGCCCCGGCATGTCAATCCTGGAGACAACCTGCTCGCCCTCGAAATGGCGCCGTAATGCGTCTTCGCTCTGAGCCAGAAGACGCGGCGCGGCGATCAAACAAGCAATCGCGGCAAGGGCCAACCCGAGCTGGCTGAAGAACTTGAACACGGCGTACCAGCCTGCAGACAGCATAGCCCACCGGCGGCCCTGCGTCCGACCTCGGCAAGGCGTAATATACGTCTAGGCCCGTGCCCCTCTCCTCGTTCGATCCCTTAGCGGCGGAATGGTTCGCCTCACGCTTCGGCCAGCCGACCGAACCGCAACGTCTTGGCTGGCCCGAGATTCGATCAGGCCGCGATGTGCTCATCTCCGCGCCCACCGGCTCGGGCAAGACGCTGACGGCGTTCTTGGTCTGTCTCGATGGACTGATACGCAAGACCCAAAACGGCGGCCTGCCCGACGAGATCCAGGCCGTCTATGTCTCGCCCCTAAAGGCGCTCTCGAACGACATTCAGCGCAATCTCGAAGCGCCGCTGGCTGAGATCCGCGAGCTCGCCGCGCTGCGAGGCGTCGAGCCGCCGGCGATCCGCACCGCCGTGCGCACCGGAGACACTCCGACCAGGGAACGGCAGCGCATGCTCACTGCGCCGCCGCATATTCTCGTCACAACCCCGGAGTCGTTGTTCATCTTGCTCACCGCCGAGAAAAGCCGCAAGATGCTGCGCACCGCGCGAACATTGATCCTCGACGAGATCCACGCCGTCGCCGACGACAAACGCGGCTCGCATCTCGCACTCTCGATCGAGCGGCTCGAACGCGTCGTCGCCGAGGACGGCGGGAGCCTCCAACGCATAGGCCTTTCGGCTACGGTCAAGCCGATCGAACAAGTCGCCGACTTCTTGAGCCCGCGGTTTGCTCAAGGCGACGGAAAGATCATCCAAGTCGGGCACAGCCGGCCGATGAAGTTGGCGGTTGAAGTCCCCGGGGACGAGCTCGGTGCGGTCGCCTCCGACGGCATGTGGCAGGAGATCTGCGACCGTCTCGGCGAGTTGGTCGAGACGCACCGCACCACGTTGATCTTCGTCAACACGCGACGCCTCTCCGAGCGCATCACCCATCGCCTCGAAGACCGCCTCGGCGAAGACGTCGTCCTCGCCCACCACGGCAGCCTCTCGCGTAAGCTGCGTCTCGACGCCGAACAGCGTCTCAAAGAAGGCAAGCTCCGCGCGGTCGTAGCGACCGCCTCGCTCGAGCTCGGCATCGACGTCGGGTCGGTCGATCTCGTCTGCCAGATTGGATCGCCGCGTTCCATCGCCGTGGCGCTGCAACGCGTCGGCCGCTCGGGTCACTTCGTCGGCGCGACTCCCCACGGACGTTTCTTCCCCTGCACTCGCGACGAGTTGATCGAGTGCGCGGCGCTGGTGCGAGCCATCCGCGCCGGCCGTCTTGACGCGCTCGAGATCCCCGAAAATGCGCTCGACGTGCTGGCGCAACAGATCGTCGCTGAGTCGGCCTCGGGCGAGCAGACCGAGGATGAGGTATTCGATTGGGTGCGGCGCGCCTACCCCTACAGCCGGCTCTCGCGCGAGCACTTCGACGAAGTCATCGAGATGCTCTCCGAGGGCATCACATCCGCCCGCGGACGCTACGGCGCCTACCTCCATCGCGACCGCGTCAACAGTCGACTCAAGCCGCGGCGGGGCGCGCGGTTGGCGGCGATCACCTCCGGCGGCGCCATTCCCGACAACGCGCAGTACCAAGTTGTCGCCGAACCCGAAGGCGCGACGGTCGGTATGCTCGACGAGGACTTCGCCATCGAAAGCTCGATCGGCGATATTTTCCTACTGGGCTCGACGTCCTGGCGGATTCGCCGCGTCGAGCCGGGGAGGGTGCGCGTTGAGGACGCACACGGGGCCTCGCCCACGATTCCGTTCTGGCGCGGCGAAGCGCCGGGGCGCACCTGGGAGCTCTCGGAAGAAGTCGCGCGTCTGCGCCAGGAGATCGACGGGCGCGGCGATGACGCCATTCGGCTGCTGACCGAGGAGTGCCTGCTCGATCAGCGCGGCGCCGAGCAAGCCGTCGAATACGTACGCGCCGCGAGAGCGATTCTCGGGGCGATGCCGGGGCCGAAGACGGTTGTCGCCGAGCGCTTTTTCGACGAGGCCGGCGGGATGCAGCTCATACTCCACGCTCCGTTCGGCGCACGCGTCAACCGCGCGTGGGGGCTAGCGTTGCGCAAACGCTTCTGCCGCTCGTTCAACTTCGAGCTGCAAGCGGCGGCCACCGACAACGGCGTCAACATCTCGCTTACCGAACAGCACGCCTTTCCGCTCGATCTCGTTTTCAGCTTCTTGACGGCGGCGACTCTGAAGCACACGCTCACACAAGCTCTGCTGGCGGCGCCCATGTTCACCACCCGCTGGCGCTGGAATGTTTCTCGCGCGCTGGCGGTGCTGCGCTTCAGCGGCGGGCGCAAGACGCCGCCGCCGATTCAACGTATGCGCGCCGAGGATCTGTTGGCGGGCGTTTTCCCCGATCAAGTAGCCTGTGCGGAGAACCTCAGCGGCGAGCCGGAGATCCCCGATCATCCGCTGGTCAACGAGACGGTCACGAACTGCCTACACGAGGCGATGGACTTGAACCGGCTCACCGAGATCATCACGGCGCTGGAAGCGGGCGAGATTCGAACCGTCGCCGTAGAGACACCCGAGCCCTCGGCGTTCAGCCACGAGATCTTGAACGCGAACCCCTGGGCCTATCTCGACGACGCGCCGCTCGAAGAACGCCGCGCCCGAGCAGTGGAGATGCGCCGCACGCTCAGCTCACAGGCTGTCGACCGCGACGGATTGCTATCGGCCGACGCTATCGATCAAATCGCAGCCGAGGTCTGGCCCGAAGTCCGCGACGCCGACGAGCTCCACGACGCACTGCTGAGCCTGATCGCGCTGCCGCCGGCGCCGGAGTGGGAGGAATTCTTCGGCGAACTCGTGGCCGCCCGGCGAGCGACCGTGCTCAATGCGGACGGTGAGCCGTTGTGGGTCCCGGCGGAACGTCTGTCTCTCTCGCGTCTCGCTTACCCAGAGGCGACGTTCGCTCCGCCGATCGACGCGGTCGAAACCGGCAAGTCGCTGCCGGAGTCGCGCCAAGCTGCGGCTGCCGAGATCCTGCGCGGCTGGCTCGACTCCTCCGGGCCGGTGACGGCGGCGGACTGGGCCGAGCGATTGCGGCTTCCCCTCTCAGTCGTCGAGCAGGCGCTGCTCCAACTCGAGAGCGAGGGCCAAGTCATGCGCGGCCGCTTCTCCCCAGGCCTCGACGCCGACGAGACCGAATGGTGCAATCGCCGCGTACTCGCGCGTATTCACCGCCTGACCCTGCGCCGACTGCGCCGTGAGATCGAGCCCGTCTCGACGGCCGACTACATGCGCTTTGCCGCACGCTGGCAACACACGGCGGTCGGCAGCCGACTCCACGGAGTCGACGGTGCACTGCAAATCCTCAAACAGCTCCAAGGTTTCGAAGCGCCCGCAGCGGCTTGGGAATCGCACATCCTGCCTTCACGAGTACACAACTACGAGCCCGAGCTGCTCGACCGGCTCTGCCTCGCCGGCGAAGTCATGTGGGGAAGGCTGTCGCCGCACCCCGCCTTCGACGACGACGCCGAACGAAAACGGCGTGTGCGGCCTACACGGGCGGCGCCGCTTTCGGCCTTCTTGCGCGAATCGGCGGACGAGCTGTTGTTCGCGCCCCCTGGGGCGGAAGCGCGCAGCAAGCTCTCTCACGCGGCGGCGGACGTGCTCGGAGCGCTCGAACAGCACGGCGCATCGTTCTTCGCCGATCTGATCAAGCGCGCCGGCCGATTGCCCAGCGAAGTCGAAGACGGACTGTGGGAGCTGGTCGCGGCGGGCCTCGTCACCGCCGACGGTTTCGAGAATCTGCGTTCGCTGATCGATCCCAAGCGTCGTCGCGGCGAGGGTCGCGGCCGTTCCGCGCGCCCGCGCCATGCCGCCGGACGCTGGGCGCTGCTGCATACGTCCGAGGAGGCGGCCGAGCTCAACCTCGACGCCTTTGCACGGCAACTGCTTGTGCGCTGGGGCGTCGTCTTTCGCGACCTACTTCGAAGAGAGTCCCTGGCGCCTCCGTGGCGCGACCTATTGCAGATCTACCGCCGCATGGAAGCACGCGGCGAGATTCGCGGCGGCCGTTTTGTGCAGGCGTTCTTGGGCGAGCAGTTCGCTTTGCCCGAGGCGCTCGACTTGTTGCGCTCAGTGCGGCGCAGCGAAAAGGACGGTGAGGAGATTCGCGTCGGCGCGGCCGATCCCCTGAACCTGACGGGGATTGTCTTGCCCGGACCCCGGCTGAGCCCGACCAGCGGAGAGACGCTACGGTTGCGCGACGGTGCGGCGATTGAAGAAGGTCGGTCAGCAATCCTCGCGTAGGCAACCTACATCGCAGGCGACTCTCGCCTCAAACGCTATGCTAGCTTCTTGAGCTTGCTCCGCGCCCTCCTACTGATTTCCGTCGTTGCCGGGTCGCTGCTCGCGCAGTCCGATACACTCGCCGAAACCCTACTATCCGAAGCCGGGAACTCGCCGTCGCTCGAACGTAACCTGCGAACACTCTGCGACGAAATCGGCGGCCGCCTTGCCGGAACGTCAGCCTACGATCGCGCTGCTGAGTGGGCGCTCGAGGCGTTTCGCGCGGCAGGAGTTGATAAGGCGCACGCCGAGCAGTTCGAGATGCCCGTCTCGTGGCGCGAAGGCGATACGCAAATCGAGGTCCTCGCGCCGACGAAGTTCAGGGTCTCAGCACTCTCGACCGCCTGGTCGCCTGCGACCAGGCGCAGGGGCGTCGAAGCCGAAGTGCTCGACGCGGGCCGCGGCTCGCCCGGCCGCATCGTCCGGCTTGGCTCCAAAGCACGCGGCAAGATCCTTCTCGTCCGCTTAGCCGAAGCCTCTGCCTTCTACGACCTCGGCGTCGAACAACGCAACGCGATCGTGGCCATGCGCGAAGCCGAGCAGGTCGGCGCCGCGGCCGTTCTCTACGCCTCGACAAGACCGCTACGGCTGCTCTATCGCCACATTCACTCGATCACCGGCGAGCTCGATCCCGTTCCCAGCGCCTTGATCACGAGAGAGGACGCTCTGCGCATCGCCCGCTTCCTCGACGACGGCGCCGAGGTGAAGATCAACGTACGCCTGCCGAATCGCATTGGCGGCCCATTCAAGCAGAGCAACGTCGTCGCCGAGATTCGAGGCAGCGAGCAGCCCGACGAGATCGTCATCTTCGGCGCGCACCTCGACTCTTGGGATCTCGGCTCGGGCTGTCTCGACAACGGCTGCAACGTCTCGATCGTGATCGAAACCGCACGCGCCATCGTCGCAACCGGCCTTCGTCCGCGCCGCACGCTGCGCTTCGTGCTCTTCGGCGGCGAGGAGCAGGGCGTACACGGGTCCCGCAGCTACGTTCGCGCCCACCGCGACGAGCTCGACAAAATCGTGGCGGTGATGGTTCACGACATGGGCCTTGGCGAGATCCGGGGCTATTCGCTCGGCGGCCGGTACGACATGGAGGAAGGCGTCTTGCGGGCGGTCGCACCGCTAGGAGGCCGCGCCGACGAACCGAGCTTCGAGGCGTTCTACGGCACCGACCACTACGACTTCTTCCTAGAAGGCATCCCGACCCTCGTCGCGATGCAAGACACCACCGAGTACGTCGCTCCCTACCATTCCCCGGCCGACACCTACGACAAGATCAGCCTCTACGCCCTGCGCCGCCGGGCTCAAGTCGCGGCAGTCGTGGCCTTCAACTTAGCGAACGACCCTAAGCGCCTTGGACCGCGCTACAACCGCGAACAAATCGAAGGCCTGTTGGAATCGACCCGGATGAAAGATCAGCTCGAGTTCCTCAACCTGTGGGACGAGTGGGCGAGCGGCGAGCGAGGGCGAGCCGCCGAGTGAAGCCGCCCGTCGCGGGTTGCTATGCTTGAGAAAGCGCTCCCCGCGCAGTCACTCACACCCGCTTTCCAGGAGGAATAGGACCCCATGTCTCTCCGTTCGTTGCTATTGTCGCTCGCCGTCTTGGCGATCGCCCTGCCTGCCGCCGCGGCAGAAAAGAAACTGATGCACTGCTTCGCTTACACCGAGATCGCTGACGCCAGCAAGGAAGACTGGGCCGCCTTCTACAAAGCGACCAGCGAGCTTCCGAGCAAGATTAGAGGCCTCAGCGACGTTTGGTACGGCAAGCTGCGCCGCCCACTGCGAACCTACGGTAAGAACGCCGAAGAGCCGACCATGCGCCAGAGCGGCGTCTGCATGGAGCTCGACAACGAAGCGGCCCTCGCGGCCTACGCCTCAGATCCGGCTCACGCCGAGTGGGTCAAGGCGTACGAGAAGGTTCGTAAGCCCGGCACCACAACCTTCGACATCATCGGCCAATAGACCCTGACGGCGTCTTCACCCGCCCCGCGCTATGCTGAACGGCAGGTGAAGGCGCCGCTCCGTATCGCGAACGCCCAGGGTTTCTGGGGCGACTGGCTGGAAGCGCCGCGGCTGCAGATCGAGAACGGTCCAATCGACTACCTGATCCTCGACTACCTTGCCGAGGTCACCATGTCGATCCTGCAAAAGCAGAAGGCTCGCGACCCTTCGCTCGGTTACGCTCGCGACTTCCCGGCCCTGGCCGACAACCTGCTCCCTCAGCTCATTGACAAGGACATACGCGTCGTCTCGAACGCCGGCGGCGTCAACCCACGCGCCTGCGCCGAGCGCGTATTGGAGTCGGCCCGCAAGCAAGGATTGCGGGGCGTCAAAGTAGCAGTCATCGACGGCGACGACATCTTCAGCCGACTCGACGAGATGCTCGAACGCGGTGTCCGTTTCGACGACATCGACAGCAACCGGCCGCTCGCAGAAGTACGCGAACGCGTGCTTAGCGCCAACGTCTACCTCGGAGCTTTCCCCCTAGCGGAAGCCCTGGCAACCGGCGCCCGCATCGTCGTTGCCGGACGCGTCACCGACACCGCGCTCGCCCTCGGCCCGATGATTTACGAGTTCGGTTGGGGCGGCGAAGAGTGGGACAAACTCGCCGCTGGAGTCGTCGCCGGACACATTCTCGAATGCGGCGCGCAGGCGACGGGCGGAAACTTCTCTAAGGACTGGCGCGGAATGCCCGATCTCGAGCGTGTAGGCTTCCCGCTCGTCGAGGCGTCGCCCGACGGGAGCTTCGTCGTCACAAAACACCCAAGCCTAGGCGGCCGCGTGAGCCGAGCGACCGTAACCGAGCAGCTCGTCTACGAGCTTGGCGATCCGCGACAGTATCTGACGCCCGACTGCCGCGTCGACTTCAGCTCAATCGAGCTCGAGGACGAAGGCGAGGACCGCGTCCGCGTGTCGGGCGTGAAGGGCGGACCACGCCCTCCCACGCTAAAAACGTCGATCACCTATGCGGCCGGATGGAAAGCCGTCGGAACCCTGACTTACTCCTGGCCCGAGGCCGCCGACAAGGCGCGTGAGGCGAATCGAATCGTCCGGGCGCGGCTCTCCGATCTAGGCCTCCGGTTCGAACAGATCCACACTGAGCTGCTCGGAGTCGACGCCTGCCACGGCTCGGCGGCCGCCCCTAATCCCGATCCGCCCGAGGTGCAGTTGCGCATCGGCGTACGCGGAGACGATCGCACGGCGGTCGATCGATTCACGCGTGAGCTGATTCCGCTGGTGCTCAACGGCCCGCCGACGGCGACCGGCTTCGGAGAAGGCCGTCCTCCGGTGCGCGAAGTCGTTGCCTATTGGTCGTCGCTGTTGCCGCGCGAGGAAATCCAATCGAGCGTAGAGGTTCTGGAGTCGTGAGCGAGCTTGTCAAGATTGGAGACTTCAACTTCCGCTTCGAGTGCCAGTCGGGCTGCACCGAATGCTGCACCCAAGAAGGCGACGTCTGGATGACCGCCGACGACGTACAGCGGGCTGCGAAGCTGCTCGACGTGACGCACGAGGAGTTTCGCGAAGCGTACTGCGAGACGGCCGGCGGCGAACTGCGCCTGACGACGCCCGGCGACGGGCATTGTCACTTCTTACTGGAAGGAGCCTGCGCGATCCACGAAGCCAAGCCCGCGCAGTGCCGCACGTTCCCTTTCTGGACGGAGCACGTAAAGAATAAGCGCTCCTGGAAGAAGCTCAGCCGCTTTTGCCCGGGCATCGGCATTGGAGAGATTCTTCCAGTCGAACATGTTCGCCGACAGGCACAAGATTGCGCCGACGCGTTCCGAGAGATCGAAGAAGCGGCGGACTAACAGAGCCGCGCCAACGAGGGTGCGGTTCGAGGTCGGAATCGGCGAGCGGCCCCGTTGATTCGTGGCGATCCGCGGTCTGAACTGCACCCTCGCGGGCGCATCCGTCCGCTCCCTAGCGCCGGTACAAATAGATCGTATGCAACAGCCCTTCGAGATCAGGCTCGTCGTCGAGCGTAATCGTCTCGTCGGGATCCCAACCGGGAATCGCAAAGTCGTGAGAAACCACGCGACTTCCCTTCTTCATGCTTTCTTCGAGTAGCGGCCGCAGCCTGTCGAGCGCGCGCGGAAGCAGATAGACCGTAATCAAATCCGGCTTCGAGAAATCCGCTCCGAACAGATCCGTATCTTGGATGCGGGCGAGCGATTCCAGCTTGAGCTCGACGATCCGGCCGCGGCTCGAGGCGACAAGCTTCGGTTCAATCTCGTATCCGACCGAGCGCGCCGCAAACGTGTGCGCCGCCAACAGCACGAGCCGGCCGTCGCCGCTGCCCAAGTCGTAGTGCAACTCGCCGGGCTCCAACTCGCCGACCTCGAGCATCTGCCGCGCAACCGGCATCGGGGTCGGGTAGTAGGGAGCGACATTCTCGACGCCCACACGCTCGGATTGAGCATGTGCGCGAGCGGCGGCGAAGCCCAGCAACAGACGTCGGCGAGTCATCACTCGTCCGTGAGTATAACGGCCCAGCCAGCCTACAGAGTAGCGACCAAGGGAGCGATCACGAGCGCGACGATCGACATCAGCTTGATCAGGATGTTCATCGACGGCCCCGACGTGTCCTTGAAGGGATCGCCGACCGTGTCGCCCACGACGGCGGCCTTGTGAGCGGCTCCGCCTTTCTCCTCGCCTTCGAGGTTGCCTTGCTCAATCGACTTCTTAGCGTTGTCCCACGCGCCTCCGGCATTGGCCATGAAAAGCGCTAGCAGAACGCCCGTCACCGTGGCGCCCGCCAGCGTCCCGCCTAGCGCCGCGGGTCCTAGCAAGAAACCCACCGCCACCGGGGCCGAAACCGCCAGCAAGCCCGGTACGACCATCTCGCCGAGCGCGGCGCGCGTGGCGATGTCCACGCAACGCGCGGCGTCGGGCTTGACGCCCTCAACGCCTTCCAGCAAACCTTTGATCTCGCGGAACTGCCGTCGAATCTCTTCGATCATCTTCTCGGCGGCGCGGCCTACCGCCGTCATCGTCTGCGCCGCGATCATAAACGGCAGCATGCCGCCGAGCAGCAGGCCAATCACGACCGTCGCGGAGTTGAGCTGCATCTGCATCTCATCAAGTCCCGCCGCGCTGCGAGCTACGCCCACTGCTCCAACATAAGCGGAGAAAAGAGCCAAGGCCGCCAACGCCGCCGACCCAATGGCAAATCCCTTGCCCATCGCCGCGGTCGTATTGCCCAACGAATCGAGCTGATCGGTGATCGACCGAACCTCGGGGCCAAGCCCGGCCATCTCCGAGATGCCACCGGCGTTGTCGGCGATCGGCCCGTAGGCGTCGACGCTCATCGTGATGCCGACCGTCGCCAGCATGCCGACTGCGGCCACGCCGATGCCGTAGAGGCCGGCCGCTTCGTGCGAGAGCCAAATCGCGAAGCAGATCACCATCACCGGCGGCGCGCAGCTGCGGAAGCCAACCGCCAAACCCTCGATGATGTTGGTGGCGGAGCCGGTTCGCGAAGCGTTGGCGATCCCGTCGACAGGACCCATCGAGGTGTAGTACTCGGTGATGTAGCCGATCGCAACTCCGGCCAACGTGCCGGCCAATACCGCCCAAAATACGCTGACGTCGACGCCTAACGCGCCTACTAGAGAATAGGCTCCGCCCAGAAACAGCACTGCCGCCAGCCAAGCCGAGTAGCGCAACGCCGGCGCCGGCCCCATCCCCTTGAGAGCTTGAATCGACAAGATGCCGAGCAGGGAGGCGATCAGTCCGATCGCCGACAGCCCTACCGGCAGGGTCATCAGAACCGAGCGCAATGCCTCGCCCGAAACTCCTCCGGCCAAGGCGGCAAGCCCCTCGGGCTGAAGCGTAGCGGCAATCGCCAGAGTCGCGATCATCGACCCAACGTAGGATTCAAAGATATCGGCCCCCATGCCGGCGACATCGCCGACGTTGTCGCCCACGTTGTCGGCAATCACGCCTGGGTTGCGCGGATCATCCTCGGGGATGCCGGCTTCAACCTTACCCACCAAGTCCGCGCCCACGTCAGCCGCCTTGGTGTAGATACCGCCGCCGACGCGCGCGAACAGCGCAATCGAGCTGGCGCCCATCGCAAAGCCGTTGATGTAGACCGCCTCTTCAGGAGACGCAAACTGCATCGCCAAGATCGCCACGCCGAAGAGTCCTAGCCCGGCGACCGCCAGGCCCATCACCGACCCTCCGCCGAAAGCCACCATCAGCGCACTGCCGACGCCCTCGGCCCGCGCCGCCTCGCAAGTCCGCGAATTGGCCTTGGTCGCGGCCTGCATTCCGATAAAGCCTGCCACGATTGAGCTCGCCGCGCCGGCGACAAAGCAGAGCGCCGTCATCGGGCTCAGCTTCCAGTAGATCAGGACGGCCACCACCGCCACGAATGCCGCCAAGATCGTATATTCTCGCCGCAAGAAGGCCATCGCGCCGGAATAGATCAGCCCGGAGATCTCCTGCATGCGCTCGTTGCCTGGCGAGCGCCGGTTGATCATGAGAAAAGTGAAAAATGAAACTGCCAGCCCAACCAGGCCGATGTAGGGAGCGAGTCCAATCAGAGTACCCATAGAGAATCGTATGTCCCGTTCGTTTCGCGATGGAAAGACCCCTCCGACACGCTAGAAAAAAGACCGCTCAGTAGGGCGGTCGTGTCGGGTCGGAGCTCCAGGCTTTTTGCTGTGGATGACAAGCCCAGTATTGTGGCTTGTCGGGTTACCCAGTGTATCAGAAATTTCGATGGCAGCCGAACCGGACCTGCTAATCTTGAAGGTCTTTTTGCAGCAATGATCATCGGCATCACAGGAACCAACGGGGCTGGAAAGACGGTCACCGCCGACTACCTCAAGGCCAAGGGATTCGACTTTCATTCGCTTTCCGACGAGATCCGCGACGAACTCGCGCGGCGCGGCCTAGAGGCCAACCGCGAAAACCTGATACAGACCGGCAACGAGCTGCGCGCCGAGCTCGGGCCAGCCATTCTCGCCGAGCGAATCAAGGCCAAACTGCGCCCCGACCGAAACTACGTCGTAGACTCGATTCGAAACCCCTACGAGGTCGACGCCCTGCGAGCCACCGAAGACTTCCGCCTGCTTCATCTCGACGCGGACCGGCGTACCCGCTTCGATCGCGTGGTCGCCCGCGGGGGAGCCCGGACTCCGGCCTCCTTCGAGCAATTCGTTGAGCAAGAGGACCGCGAGCTGACCAGCGACGACCCTGCCCGCCAACACCTGCGGGCCTGCTACGAGAAGGCCGACCGCACGCTCAATAACGACGCCTCGGTCGAAGAGCTGTGCGGTCGCCTCAACGAAGTCGTCACCGCCTGGCTCATGGAAGCGCGCCGTCCCGGATGGGACGAGTACTTCATGGAGATCGCCAAGATCGTCTCGTTGCGCAGCAACTGCATGAAGCGTAAGGTTGCGGCGGTGATCGTTAAGGACAAGCGCATCATCTCAACCGGATACAACGGAACGCCGCGCGGCGTGAAAAACTGCAACGAAGGCGGCTGTCCCCGCTGCAACTCCTTCGCCGACAGCGGCGCGTCGCTCGGAGACTGTCTCTGCTCACATGCCGAGGAAAACTCGATCGTCCAGGCCGCCTACCACGGCATCTCGGTCAAGGGCGCGTCGCTGTACACAACGTTCTCGCCATGCCTGATCTGCACCAAGATGATCATCAACGCGGGCATCCAAGAGGTAGTTTTCAACCTCGACTACCCGCTCAACGAGACCGCGCAAGATCTACTGCGCGAGGCGGAAGTGCCCGCGAGGCAGATCAGCATCGCCTGAAACGCGCAACGGAGCCGCGGGCGAAAGCCAGCGGTTGAGGTCGGAATCGGCGAGCCGACGGGCGAAGACCCAATCCGCTGATGCCTCAACCGCGGGCTTTCGCCCGCGGCTCCGTTGTCCCCTCGCGATAGCGACTGACTACAGCGGCGTATTGTTGCGTGTTAGCCTCGTCCTATCGCGATCTCAGCGGAAGAACGTCCCGGCGGTTGGCCCTGGGCTTTCTTAATCACCTTCGCCTGCTACGGCTCCCGCCTACACGGCGACCCTGAAGGGTCGGTCGATCGCCGGCGCAATACGTTCGGCTCCAGGCTTCTCGAAGAGAACGATCGGCGCGTTCGATATGAGAGCTGGAGGATGAGCCGGCCTCCCGTAGAACTTGATCCGCGAAGTCGTTCGCTTTCGTTGCTGACGATCCAGAAAGCCTGCCGACGGGAGCCTTGGCGCCTCTTCGCAGCCCACGTCCGAAGCAGCCACGTTCATGCCGTCGTCTCGCGCCCGAGCGGATCATGGGAAAGCTGAAAAGCTGCGTTAGTCGGGCGCTGAACGAAGCCGTCGGCTATCGTGAAAAGCGCTGGAGCCGGCACGGCAGCACTCGCTGGCTTTGGGAATACGAGCACGTCGAACGAGCGGTTCACTATGTCGTGCATCGCCAAGGCCGAGCGATGGCGGTCTATGAGAACCCGGAATGGCCCGCCCTGTGAACCAGTCTTGCAATCCAACGGAGCCGCGGGCGAAAGCCTGCGGTTGAGATGACGGCAGATTCGGATTCCGCCCGTCGGCTCGCCGATTCCCGCCTCAACCGCGGGCTTTCGCCCGCGGCTCAGATAGCGCGTTGCCGAGCACACTCAATCTAGCGCCAGAAACTGCACACAGACCGGCGCGTCGATTGCTAACTCCTTGCCTGCCCGGGTGAGCTTGCCGCTCGCTGGATCGATCCGAAACAGCACCACGTTATCGCTGTTCTGATTCGCCGAGAAGAACCACCTCCCGCTCGGATGCACGCCGAAGCTGCGCGGCGTCGATCCGCCTGAAGAGACCCGCTCGACGACGCTCAAGCGCCCTGTCGCTGCGTCCGAGGCGAACACGGCGATCGAGTTGTGCCCGCGATTCGAAGCATAGATAAACTTCCCCGATGGGTGCGCCTCAATCTCGGCCGTCGAGTTCCTGCCGTCAAAACCATCCGGCAACGTCGAGATGGTTTGCGTCTCGCTCAGCGTCCCGTTCGAAGCGTTCCAGCCGAACGCCGTCACGGTCGAAGCGATCTCGTTGAGCACATAGCCGAAACTTCCGCCCGGATGAAACGCAAAGTGCCGCGGCCCCGAGCCGGGTTTCACCTTGGCGGCTGGCGGATCATTCGGCGTCAGCGAGCCGTCCGAGGCGTTCAAGCGATATATCTTCACCTCGTCGGTCCCGAGGTCAGCCGCTAGAACGAAGCGATTGTTGGCCGAGTAGTTGACGCAATGAGCGTGCGGCGACGACTGGCGCGGCGTCACGCTCGAGCCCGTATGCTCGATGAACGACTTCGCCTCCTCCAACCCGCCGTCGTCGCGGATGCGGTATGTAGCTACGCTGCCGCTGCCGTAGTTGGCGATCGCTAGAGTCTTACCGGTTGCGTCGATTGCAAGGTGGCAGGCCAGCGAGCCGTGCGCTGAAACGGCGTTGATGAAAGTCAGCTTCGCCGTCGTCCGGTCGATCTTGAACGCGCTGACGCGGCTGTCGCCAAGCTCGCTGACAGCATAGAGATGCTCGCCTGCGACGTCGATCGTCAAGAACGACGGATTCAGAATCGGCGCGGCCAGGCCGAGCGATTCCAGCGCGCCGCTCTCGTCGTCAAATCGCGCCGCGTAGATCCCCTCGCTCTGCTGAGCGGTGTAGGTCCCGAAGTAGACCAGATACTGCCTTGCCGAAGCAAAGCAAGGCGCAAGCAGCAGCGCCGGCAGAACAAACCAAAGAACTCTAACGTTTCGCATGCCATCAATCAAACAACACCCGGGGCCCTCGGCGCAAACCGCCGGATCTGCGTACGCCGACGATAAACTAGAAAGAATCTATGTCCGTCAACCCGCTCACCGAAATCCGCTTCCGCATCCCCTTCGACGAAATCCGCGCCGAGCACGTCGAGCCCGCCGTAGACGAGCTTCTCGCCGAGGCCCAAAATAGGCTCGACGCCCTAGCCGCCGATACGGCGCCGCGCACCTTCGAGAACACCCTGCTCGAGCTTGAGGCCGTCACCGAAAAGACCGAGTACGCCCTAGGCGTCGTAGGCCACCTCGAATCGGTCGCGACCTACCCGGAGTTGCGCAAGGCCTACAATGCCGTGCAACCCAAAGCCAGCGCCTTCTTCTCGTCGATCGCGCTCAACGAAGGCGTCTGGAAGCAACTGCGCGACTACGCGGAGACCGATGAAGCTAAGTCCCTCAGCGGGGTGCGGGCGCGCTTTCTCGAAAAGACGCTCGACGAGTTCCGTCGGTCCGGCGCTGAGCTCGACGAAGCGGGCAAGAAACGCCTCACCGAGATCAACATCGACCTCGCCAAGTCGACGACGAAGTTTTCCGAGAACGTCCTCGACGCCACCAACGCCTTCGAGCTGATCATCGAGGACGAAGCGCAGCTCGCCGGTCTGCCCGAGAGCGCCCGCGAAGCCGCTCGAGAAAGCGCCCAGAGCAAAGACAAGCCAGGCTGGCGCTTCACGCTCCAGGCTCCCAGCTACATCGCGGTAATGACCTACCTCGACGACCGTTCGGTTCGCGAGCAGCTCTACCGCGCCTTCAGTCGGCGCGCCGCCGACGGCGAGCTCGACAACCGTCCGCTGATCGCGAAGATCCTCACGCTGCGAAGAGAGAAGGCCCAACTGCTCGGCTATAACGACTTCGCCGACCTTGTGCTCGAAGACCGCATGGCCAAAAGCGGCGGCCGCGCATTCGAATTCATCACCGACCTCGAACAACGTACTCGCGTCGCCTTCGCGCGCGAGAACGAGGAGCTGCGCGCCTTTCGCCGCGGCTTAGAGGGCGACGGCGCGCCGCCGATCGAGCCCTGGGACATCGGCTACTACTCCGAAAAGCTGCGCCGCGATCAGTACGACTTCGACGAAGAGGACCTGCGTCCCTACTTCCCCTACGAAAAGGCGATCGAGGGAATGTTTGAAACCGTCAAGCGCCTCTACGGCGTTCGCGTCGAGAAGGAAAAGGGCGTTCCCGTCTGGAATGAAGCGGTCGAATACTACACCCTCTTCGACGCCGACGGCGAGAGGCTCGGATCCTTTTACGCCGACTTCTTCCCGCGCGAGGACAAGCGCGGCGGCGCCTGGATGGACGCCTTTCTCACCGGCCGCCCCGAGGGCGCATCCTGGACGCCGCACCTGGGCCTCATGTGCGGCAACCTCAACCCGCCGACGGGCGGTAAGCCGGCGTTGCTCACGCACCGCGACGTCGAGACGCTCTTCCACGAGTTTGGCCACCTACTCCATCACCTGTTGAGCCGCGTCGAGATTCGCTCGTTGGCCGGCACGAGCGTCGCATGGGACTTCGTCGAGCTGCCGTCGCAAATCATGGAGAACTGGTGCTGGGAGCGCGAAGCGCTCGACCTCTTCGCCGCCCATTGGGAGACGGGCGAGCGAATCCCCGAAGAGCTCTTCCAGAAGATGAAGAAGGCGCGCAACTTCCGCTCGGCCAACGGGCAGATGCGTCAATTGAGCTTCGCGACGGTCGACCTCAAGCTGCACCGCAATTTCGACCCGGCGAGCGGCCAAGACCCCATGCAGTACGCCTTCGACATCCTCAGCCGGTTCGCCGCCGCGCCGCTGCCGAAGGATCACGCCATGCTCGCCGGCTTTACGCATCTGTTCGCAAGCCCCGCTGGCTACGGCGCCGGTTACTACTCCTACAAGTGGTCCGAGGCGCTCGACGCGGACGCCTTCAGCCGTTTCGCCCACGAAGGTATTTTTGAGCGCGAGACGGGAGAAGCTTTCCGCCGCCAGATCCTAGCCAAGGGCGACAGCGAAGATCCGGCGAAGCTCTTCCGCGACTTCATGGGCCGCGACGTCGACCCCGAGGCGCTGCTAGTACGACTAGGCCTGTCGCAGACGCCGGCGGCGGACTCGGCGCAATCCCTGTGACACCCGTCCGGGGCTGGGTGTACCCTTGGTGACGGCCAGGAGATTCGAGGCCCGGAGGCGCGAGGGTATGCGCTTGCGCTAAGCGAGTGGCAAACGCCTTGGAGCGTACCCGAAGGAGCATCTAGGCAGGACTCCCGACTCTAGCTGGCGGTCAGCGAGACAGGTCTAGTAGGCCCTTGAGATCGGAGAGACTCAAGGAGCCGATGAGTGTTTCGAGGGTCTGTATGGCACCCAAGGCACCCTCTTTTTGACGCAACCAAAGGGCTGGCTTGCCAACTTTTTCGAGAACCAGATCGGCCAGCGCTACACAGTGATCCGAAGAAGCCTTGCGGGCCCGTTCAAGCAGCTTTTCCTCGGCTTGCCGTCTCTTCCAACGGTCCTGCATCTGCCGGTTTGTCGAAGAAATAAGAAAGACGCGTCGGCCGTCGATAGTTCCCGAGTCGGCGTCATAGTATAAATTTGTGCCAAGGCCGATGTAGAAGCCGTTCCGGTCACGACTTTTTCGACGAACTTTCTCTCGATAGAGAATCTCGGAATATCGCTCTGAAGAACCTGCTAAGACAAAAATCTCGTCGCCGTTTTTTTCTCCTCTCCTAAATTTTCTAACCCCGCCGTTTAAAAACACGCGTCGGCAAATGTTCTGGTGCCGTGCCTTGCCTTCGTTCATATTAATTATTACTCCTGTTTTTTATAAGTAACAATGATGATAACATAAGTAGATCTTATGTTATCATCGGAGCCTCGTGCTGTCAAGAGGTCTTCTGATTAATCAGTAGTGGAAGGCCAATCCGATGTGGAAGCCGTAACAGCCTGGTGTATCCAGAGACTCGCCGGAACGGGCAAGATCAAGGTGATTCAAGCTTGGTCCAAAGCACGGGAACTGGAGGCGGGCCTGGCCTGGAGATCTTCGGAGTTGCGCTCTCAACTCAGACGGCACCAACAGTCAGCGTGCCCGATTCCGGTGCGCCTTACTTCGTCTTCCAACCCGGGCCGCGCACAAAGCGCCCGGGCGTCGCGCCGGTATGCTCGCCGTCCTTGAGCACCTGCGCCCCGTTGACGAAGACGTGCTTCATTCCCGTCGCGTACTGGTGCGGCTCGGCATAGGTAGAGTGATCTTGGATCGTCGTGGGGTCAAACACGACCACGTCGGCGTAAAAGCCTTCCTTCAGCATGCCGCGATCGACGATCCGCAACGTCTGAGCCGGAAGCGCAGCGAGCTTGCGCACCCCCTCCTCGATCGTCAACGCCTTCTCTTCACGAACGAACTGGCCCAACACGCGTGCAAAGCTGCCGTAAGCGCGAGGGTGCGTGCTGCTCTTGAGAAAGACCCCTTCTGACGCGAGCGACGCCGCATCGGAGCAAAAGCTCACCCACGGCAGCGCGACTTTCTTGCGTAGGTTGTCTTCCGACTGCGTGAAGTAGACCGTCCCCACCCGGCTGTCGTCTTCGAGGATCAAGTCCATCGCCGTGTTCTCAGGCGACGTGCCGCGCATCTCGGCGACTTCCGCGAGCGTCTTACCCGTCAACGGCTTCAGCTTCTCGTTCTTGAATCCGACCAGCAGGATCTTGTCCGGCGAGCCCGCCTGCAGGTACATGTTCTCCCACTCGTCCGAAGGCTCATTCATCTCACGGATGATCCTGGCGCGAGTGGCCGGATCGCGCATGCGCTCGAGCGATCTCATGAACCCGCCGTCTTGAACCCAAGGCGGCATCGTCGAGTTCAACCCAGTAGCGCCGGCGGGATAAGTGTAAACGTCGGCGGTGATCTCCATCCCTTCGGCCCGCGCCTGCTCGACCTTTGCGATGACTGTGTCGAGCTTGTCCCAGTTCTCGCGCCCGGCCGCCTTCAGGTGATAGATCTCAGCGCGAACGCCGGCCTCCCGCGCAATACGCAGCAACTCGTCGACGGACTCGATGAGTTGTGATCCCTCGCTACGGAGATGCGAAATGTACATCCCGCCATGCTCACCCGCTGTCTTGGCGAGCGCGATCAGCTCTTCTGTGCTCGCAAAAAACCCGGGCGCGTAGATCAGCGATGAAGCGACGCCGAGCGCCCCCTCTTCCATCGCCTGCTTCACGAGCTCCTGCATCCGCTCGAGTTCCTCAGGCGTGGGCGCGCGGTCGTCCTCGCCAACCACATAGACGCGGGGCGTCGCCGCTCCAATGAACGAGGCGACGTTCGGCGAGACTCCCTTGTTCTCAAGAAAATCGAGATATCCGCCCAGCGTCGTCCACTCGACGTCGTACTGGATGTCTCCCTGGCGCTCCTTCATCCGCCGCTTCATCGCGTCGTTGAGCGGACCCATCGAATTGCCTTCACCCAAGATTTCAAGCGTGACGCCTTGTCGGATATCGCTCTGCGAGCGGCCGTCTTCGATAAGCGACTCGTTGGCCCAGCACATCATGTTGATAAAGCCCGGCGCGACCGCCAGACCCGAGGCGTCGATCTCGTTCGGCGAGGTCGCCGAAGACAGATCGCCGATCGCGGCTATGCGATCGCCGCGTATGCCAAGATCGGCTTCCTGCCCGGGTTGCCCCGAACCGTCGTAGATCGTTCCGCCGCGAACAACGACGTCGTACTCGACAGGCGCAGAGCACGCCCCGACGAAAACAGCAACGAAAACAAGGAGTAAACGCATCACGACCCCGCTGCAATCTAACCTGTGTAGTCTAGGTGCGAACACCCGCCGGCGTCCCCGCCGACTTGGCAAGGTCCAGCCGCCGGAGGCGGTCAGCCGCCGAAGCCAAATAGCTTCTTCGCCGTCAGCCCTCGGATCTTCGCCTTGTCCTCTTCCGAAGCAAAGTCGAGCAGCGCGTCAAATGTCCGCACCTTCTGCTCGAACGCCGCGACATCGTAGCCCAACCCGCCCCAGATCATTCGGTCAGGGCCGAATCGGTCGAAAGCCTGCTTCACGATCGGTTGCGCATCGAGGTACGGCGCCTCTTGCTTCGAGGAATACGGGAGACCGGAAAGCTTCATATAAGTCTTCGGCCGGCGAGAGAGCTCGAGCACCGCACGATAGTCCGCCTTCGTACCCAACCCGGCGCGGCCAAGATGATCGAGGATCACCGGCACGTCTCGGAACTCCGAGGCCAAAGCCTCGATCTGCGGCGCGAAGTAAGGCAAGAAGTGCATTTGAACCGCAAGCCCCAGGTCGGCGGCCTTGCGCCAAGCGACCTTCATCTGCGGGTCGCGCAGATCTCGATTCTTAATTGCTCCAGAGGTCGTCGGCGGCGCCCCGCGCTCGCCCATCGCGTGGATGCGCAGAGCAACGATGCGCCCGGGATTGCGCTTCACCAACGCTTCCATGCGCTCCGGCGTCTTCGGGTCGATCGCATCGAACAGGCAAGTTCCTTTGAAGAAACCCGCCCAAGGCTCGCGCGAGAAGCAGTGCTCCAGATAGCTATGGTCGTCCTGGTAAGGCTCGGGATGAACAACGATGGCGTGGTCGATCTTCGCCTCTCGAACGAATCGTTTGTAAGGCTCCAAGTCCTCGCTCGGCGGCTGATAGGTACCATTGGCGTGATACGGAAAGCGCCGTTGATCAGCCGCGAACAGATGAATGTGAGTATCGATCAGCAGCCCTTCCGGACGAGGCCGCGCCCCAGCAACAATCGCGCCGGAGCCGGCAAGAAAGCTTCGACGGGTAAGGTTCATCCGCATGGAGGACAGTCTAGGTCCCCGCGCCGCCCTGAAGCAAGCGGTCCTCGCCCTCCTCTCGCGCTACTCTAAGGGCTTCGAATGGGTAAGCCAGCACCACCTCCCCCCGGCGAAGTCTACCTAATTGGCGCTGGGCCGGGCGATCCCGACCTCATCACCTTGCGCGGCGTCGAGCTCATTCGCCAAGCCGACGTCGTTCTCTACGACAACCTCGCAACGCCCGCCTTACTCGTCTACGCCGGCGCCAACGCCAAGAAGATGTACGTCGGCAAGAAGCGTTCCGATCACGCACTCTCGCAGCAGGATATCAACTCGACAATGATCGAGCTCGCCCTCTCCGGCAAACGCGTGGCGAGGCTCAAGGGCGGCGACCCCTATATCTTTGGCCGCGGCGGCGAAGAGGGCGAGGCTCTCGCTGAAGCGGGCGTGCGTTTTGAGGTATGTCCAGGAGTCAGCTCCGCGCTCGGCGTCGCCGCCTACTCCGGCATTCCGCTGACCCATCGCGACAAGACGCAAGCAGCCGTCTTCATCACCGGACACGATGTCGCGAGCGTCGATTGGAGCAAATTCGCCGGTTCAGAAACGCTCGTCATCTTCATGGGTCTCACCTCGTTCCGCGACATCGCGCACCGGCTCATTGCTGCCGGCCGCCCCCCTCAAACGCCGGCGGCTGCGATTCGTTGGGGAACGCGGCCCGACCAGCGGACCGTCACCGCAACGATCGCCGATCTCGCTGAGCGCGTCGAGCAGAGCAGCCTACGTCCGCCCGCGCTCGTCATCGTCGGCGAGGTCGTCGCCTTGCGCAGGAAGCTCAACTGGTTCGAACGGCTGCCGCTATTCGGCCGCAGAATCGCAGTCACGCGCGCCGCCGAGCAAGCCGACGAAACACTACACCGGCTGCGGCGACTGGGAGCCGATGCAATCGCCATGCCGACCATCGAGATCGGTGCGCCAGCGGATTGGGGCCCAGTCGATCGCGCCATCGGCCGGCTCGAGGCCTACGACTGGCTGATCTTCACAAGCGTCAACGGCGTGCGGCGCTTTGTTTCGAGGCTCGACGAATCCAGCCGCGACCTGCGAGCCCTGCGCGGCCGCATTTGCGCCATCGGCCCGGCAACGGCCGCCGCGCTCGAAGCCTTGCACCTCGTACCGGACGTGACGCCGAAAGAATTCATCGCTGAGAGTCTAGTCGAGGCGCTGGCCGGAGAAGACGTTGAGGGAAAGTGCTTTCTTCTGCCCAGAGCCGCGGAGGCACGCGAGCTGATTCCAGTCGAGCTCGAACGCCGCGGAGCTGTCGTCGACGTAGCGCCCGTCTATCGCACCGTGCCGCCGAACGTTTCCGCCGCAGAAGCTGACGAAGCATTCGAGCCTGACCGCCGCCCGCACTGGATCACCTTCACCAGCTCATCGACGGCACGCAACTTCGTCAAGCTGTACGGCGCGGCCAGGCTCGGAGCCGCTCGCGCGGCCTCAATCGGCCCAGTCACCAGCCAAACACTGCGCGAGCTCGGCGTCGAACCCGCCGTCGAAGCAAGCCCGCACACCACGGAAGGATTGATCGAAGCAATCCTACATGCCGAAGAGAAGTGACGCCTTTCCGTCCAGCTACTGCGCCGGTTCGGCGAGGATCTGGTTGTAGGTTCGTTGGCGCCCGCCGCGCGCCTCGAGCAACGGCAAGGCGCCGTTATTGGCCGCCTCCCTCCACCACAGCGCCTGGAGTTCGGCGAGCTTTTCCGGGTGTTGCGCAGCCAGGTCGGTCGTCTCGGTGAAATCGACGTTCAGGTTGTACAGCTCCCACCGGTCGTCGTCGAAGCTCGTTCCCGAAGTGTGAAACGCCAATGCCTTCCAGCCGTCGTGATAGATCGAGCGGCTGCCCCACAGCTCAAAGAACTGCGTGTCTCGCGGCGCCGGGCTCGCTGGATCGCCGAAAGTAGCTCGAATTCCGGCGCCTTGGATCGGCATCTGACACACGCCGTCGAAAACCGCTGGAGCCGCGATTCCAGTTATGTCGAGCACGGTCGGCGTGATGTCGATCACGTCCACGAATTGCTCTCGCAGCCCCGGCCGCTCGATCCCCTTCGGCCACGAGACGATCAGAGGCGTTCTCACGCCGCCGTTAAACGGCCACAGCTTGTAGTACTTGAAAGGCGCGCTTGACGCCATCGCCCAGGCGCGCTGGTAAAGCGGTTGCGAGCTGCGCGAACCGAGCTCGTCGAGGCGCCCGTGCATTTCGTGCACGGTCATCGCGTCGCGGTAGGGGTGCTCGAAGTTGCCTTCCGTCCCGGCCTCGGGGGCGCCGCCGTTGTCCGAAATCAAGAAGATCGCGGAATTGTCGAACTGGCCTCGCTCTTTCAAGAGCGCGATCAAGCGGCCAATCTGCTCGTCGGTGTGCTCGAGAAACCCGGCGTAGGCTTCCATAAAGCGAGCGAACACAGTCTTCGCTTCGTCGCTCAGGTCGTCCCAGGCCGGGTCGCCGGGGTTGCGCGGAGCCAGTTCCGTGCCGGCGGGTATGACGCCTAACTCGAGTTGCCGTCGAAAGCGCCGCTCCCGCACAGCGTCCCAGCCGTCGTCAAAATTGCCGGCGTATTTCTCGATGTAGCGCTTGGGCACTTGGATCGGCGCATGCACGGCGCCGAAACAAAGGTACAAGAAGAACGGCTTCTCGACCTCCGCATCGAGGTTCGAGCTGAGCATCTGGATCGACTGCTCAACGATGTCTTCCGAGAAGTGATAGTCCGGACGCTCCGGCGGCTCGACGGCGTGATTGTCCACGACGAGGTCGGGACGATACTGATCGCTCCAGCCCGACAAAAAGCCGTGAAAGCGGTCGAAGCCTTTCTGCAGCGGCCAGTGCGTGCGGTCGCCTGCCGAGCTCATGTCCTCCCGCGGAACCAGATGCCACTTGCCCGCGGCGATCGTGCTATAGCCGTTCTTGCCGAGAATCTGCGCGATGTTCGCGGCCGAAGCGGGCACGCGGCCGCGGGTATGCGGGTAGCCCTGGTCGCTGCCCGGCAGCTCTTTCATGCCCACCGCGTGAGCGTTGCGCCCTGTCAGCAGCGAAGCCCGCGTGGGAGAGCAGACCGCCTTCGAATGGAAGTTGTTGTAGAGCAGCCCGCCCTTGGCCAACGCATCGATATTCGGCGTGTCGACCTCGGATCCGTAGCAGCCGAGGTCGCCGAAGCCCGCGTCGTCGAGAACGATGTAGATGATGTTCGGACTGCCGTCCTTGGCCCGGACCGGCCGCAGCGGGTCCGGCGTCGAATCACCCGCCGTCCGGCCAACGACGCCCCGAAATCCCTCGACGGAGCCGTTCTCGCAGCTCTCTTGGGCAAACGCTCTGGACGCAACGCCCAGCGCCGGCAGAGCGGCGCCGAGAAAAGTGCGGCGCGAGGTAGTCTTCTTCAGCTTCGGTAGCCTCACAACGTCTGCGCCGTCGGCAACTCCATCGACTTCCCCGATCGATCATCGCGAATCATGAGCTTGCCGCCGTCCAAGCGCACGTCGCTGACGCCCTCAAAGCCGTCCGGCACACGCGTCCAAAACATCAGATACGAGGCCTTGATCTCCGACATCGCCGGCAACCAGCGATAGAGCAGCTGCCCAAAAATCTTGTTCTCTTCGATGACCGTGCGGCGCGGCAGATCGAACGCCTGCGTACCAAACTCCAAACCGCGTGCCATCAGCCCCTCTTCCGGGTAGTGCTGCCAAGTCTGCAACCAAGGGAAATCCGCGGTGGGGAAGACGTAGCCGATCAGCAGGCCCTTCTCCGGGTGCAAGGCGGTGACCCAGGCATGCTTGCCGCCCGGGGTCATCAGGTGGCCGGTGTGGTCCAGTTGATCGCCGCTCTTGACCGGCGCCCGCATGTCCATCTTGCCGCCCGCCTTGGTCGGGGCCATCGGCCACTCGAACTCCACGTCGGAGGCGAGCCGCAAACGACTGCTGCCGTTCTCCCTCGGACGCGTTTTGGCTCGATTCGCCGACATATCGACTACGGTCACACCGCGTTCCAAAAACGGCGAGCCGATCGTGGCGTGCTCGGCCCAAACGGCGGGACGGTCAAACGACAACAAGCTCTTCAGCGAGCTGCGCACGAGCAAGACGTTCTCGCCGTCGCGCAAAGAAATCTCACGGGTAAACGTCTCATGGAGCCGCGGAAGCTGCACCGTTTGAACCAGCTTCGCCTCGCCGCCGGATGCCTTCGCCGATACGGTTGACCAGTAGAGCCGGTGCGCCTCTCCGTGCCCCTGCGAGCCTGCCGCCGACTCCTCGTCCGACACCGGCCCAAAACCGTCCACACACGTGAAGTGACCCACTCCGCCGGTCATCCGAACGGGCCGGCCCGTTTCGCGATCGTTGCGGAACGAGTCCCATAGAGGATTGAGCTTCTCGGCGTCGTCGCGAAGCACGATACTTGCCAGCGGGCCGCCCAGCGGCAAGACCGTCAACTCAATCTTGTCGTTCGAGACAATAATTGCCGCGCGATCTTCATAGGAAGCGCGCTCATCGACGTCGGCGGCCCAGCCAACGGTAATAGATGCAAACAGCAGCAACAGAGAGATTCGATTCATAGTGCACCGATTATAGAGAACAAACGCCGACGTTGGCTCCATCCGTTCTTCCTACTGAAGCCGCACATATTCCGCCTTGCCGCCACAACACCATATGTTATCTTCAGATGTCCCAAACACCCCCGCAAGAAACCTATGGCCTGAGGCGGGCGGAGAAATACATGAAGAGCATTCGATCGCGCGCCCGCGCACTCGTTTCTTTGTTCTGCATCGGAACGATCTTGATATCGGGGGGCGCTGCTGGCGCTGCGGACGCACCGGCCTTCAAGAACCTTCCTCTTCATTTCATAGAGAATCAAGGGCAGAGCGACGAGGCGGTCGGCTATTTCGTTGAGGGGCGCGACAAGACGCTGTTTTTCACGTCTTCTGGGGTGACCTTTGCGCTTGGCCGAACGGCCGACCGCGACGCTTCCCTGCCCTTGCCGGCGACGTTGCGGGGCGGCCCGCGAGGCGACTTGCGCGACGATTTCGCGGCGCGCTGGGCGGTCAAGCTCGACTTCGTCGACGCCGACCCCAAGGCCCGTCTCGAAGGCCTCGATCCGACTTCGGCGCGTTTTAGTTGGTTTAAGGGTCCGGCGGAACAACACCGCGGCGGTTTGCGCAGTTATCGCGGCGTGATTTATCGCGATCTTTGGCCAGGAATCGATCTCGTCTATTCCGGCGCTTCCGACCGTTTGAAGTACGCCCTTCGACTCGCTCCCGGCGCCGATCACGCCCGCATTCGTCTTTCCTATCGCGGCGCCGACGTTTCACTCGCCTCCGACGGCCGCCTGCGCGTGGCCACTCCGCTCGCCTCTTTCGTCGATGAAGCGCCGACCGCTTTCCAAGCCGACGGCGACGAACAACTCTCCGTCGACGCCGCCTTCGCCCTGCTCGAGCGCTCCGAGAGCGGACAGACCACTTGGGGATTCGCGCTCGGCGCCTACGACCCCTCCAAGCCGCTGATTATCGACCCCTCGGTGCTCATCTACGCCGGCTTCATCGGCGGCGCCAGCTTCGATTCCGGTTCCGCAATCGCCGTCAACGTCGCCGGCGAAGCCTTCATCGCCGGTTCGACGATGTCCGACGCTTCCAGCTTCCCCGTCGAGGCCGGACCCGATCTCGATTTCAATCTCGGCTCCGACGCCTTCATCGCCAAGATCTCCGCCGACGGCTCCGATCTGCTCTACGTCGGCTACGTCGGCGGCTCAGGCGACGACTTCGGGCGAGGCGTTGCGCTCGACGCAACCGACGCCGCTTATCTCGTCGGCGACACCAACTCCGACCAATCGAGCTTTCCCGTCGTCG
>Ga0315336_1000278_pt1 | contig 177641 bp, 159 predicted proteins | sample ASW5metaG_FD_204512 | JGI IMG/M metagenome (GOLD analysis project Ga0315336, IMG submission 204512) | Ammonia-oxidizing marine archaeal communities from Monterey Bay, California, United States - ASW #5 | ecosystem: Environmental > Aquatic > Marine > Intertidal zone | place: USA: California... | reverse complement strand
TTACGATGGCTGAAATGCTATCAGACGAGGGGTACGCGACGGGAATGTTTGGAAAGTGGCACCTGGGCCATACCTCAGGGCGCTTTCCCACTGATCAGGGTTTCGACGAGTGGTACGGGATTCCCAACTCGACTGACGAGAGCCTTTGGCCTGATCAGCCTCAGTTCAATGCCGTCGTGGAAGAAAATTTGAGTCCATACGCAGTACCCGAATACATCTATGACGGGCGCAAAGGAAAGCAGCCAGAGAAGGTAAAGATCTACAACTCCAAGATGCGACCAGAGATCGACCGGGAGTTAACAGACAGGGCTATTGAGTTTATGCAACGGCAGGCGCGTGCGGATAAGCCATTTTTTGTCTACCTGCCGTACACACAGACGCATATGCCAGTTGTACCAAGTGCAGAGTTCGCCGGTAAGAGCGGCAACGGCGATTGGGGTGACGTGCTGATGCAAATTGACGCATACGTAGGAGAACTACTTAACACAATCGATGAACTCGGGATCAGTGACGATACAATCTTCGTTTTCACCTCTGACAATGGACCAGAGATGTTGCCTGGTCATAACGGATGGAGTGGTCCGTGGCGCGGTTCGTATTTCACGGGCTTGGAAGGGAGCCTTCGCGTTCCGTTCATCATGCGCTGGCCCGGCAAGATTCCGGCTGGACGAGTATCGAACGAAATTGTGCATGCTCTTGACATGTTTACCACATTCGCGAATGTCGCTGGTGCAGACGTTCCTAGTGACCGTGTTATCGATAGCGTTGATCAAATGAACTTCCTGACCGGAAAGCAGGATAAGTCCAATCGCGACGGATTTATGGTGTATGTCGGCAGCGACCTGTTCGGCATCAAGTGGCGGAATTGGAAGATGATGTTCAAGGAGGTCGAGCGCGGTACTGATGACAAACGCACATTCGATTTCCCACGATTTTTCGATCTTTATTCTGATCCGAAAGAAGAATATCCGTTAACAAAGGCGACTGCGGGGCACTTCTGGGTGCGGTGGCCGATGGCCGAGATTCTCAAAGAGCATACTGCATCGCTTCAGAAGGAGCCTCCGATCATGCCAGGAACTCCTGATCCCTGATCGTCACCATTTCAATGGTCGCGTATGCCCGCTTGTGGCCGATGGTACCCACGCGCCCCTAAACTCAACCGGCAGGAATGGATGCCAAGTCAGTCATCGCAGCTGTGCGCAGCGAAATGGGTAACTCCGACCTATTGCCGCCGTTCAGCTGGCTCCGGTCCTTGAACGCTGTTTTTCCTGACTACGTTGTCAACAAATTCAACGAACGGTTCATCCAAGAAAGGTTTTGCGAGAGGGCTATTCTCCCAGGTGCGGCGAAATCCTGGAATGCTGAGTAGTTCCGAGATAACGTGATCTAGTTCAGCAACGTCTCGAGCTTCATGACTGGATACCCATTCACCCCAATAGGTCCACATATAGTAGATATTTATCCAATCGTTTCTTGAAACCTCGGCACTGTCCACCCCCTGTTTTACCGCCTCTTGTTCAAAATATCCCTCTAAGCCCCAATTTCTCATGTTGTCTATTCGCAATTCTTCATTGGTACTCATGGTAAGGATTAGCTCGCGAATGGCCGTCGCCCGGGTTAGTCGGTTCTGATCCACCGTCGCGGTTCTGGCATGTTTAACCTGATTGGACAAATAAACTAGGGTGCCAATTACAGCAATGGCACCCAAAATTTCACCAGCAGCGCCAATGGCATCCCAATTGATCATTCTAATTCCCCTCCGATAATTGAGAGGATCTTACCAGCTGGACCTAAATGTCTTTTTCTGGCCGAAGTGAGTCATTCCACAGGGGAGATCGCGCCGCGTTTCTATGTCTGAAAAGCGGCCTGTGTTTGACATAGCGGCGATGGGCCTGGGGGACTACCACTTGTTGCGCAGCTCACGCAGCTTCACAAAAACCTCTTTCGGCGACGGATCATCCGGCAGGTCTGAGTACGCTTCACGCAAACGCGCGATTACAGTGGGATTCGTAAGCCTGAAAAAGGTATTGATCTCCTTCTCCTGGGCTAAAGATGTGACCAGCGCCTGTTCCGGCTTGTGACTCGCCGCCAAGTCCTCGAGCAAATCTGCCGCAACCGTATTGTCCGGTTCCCGGTCCAACGTGAACTCGAGGTTATTGGTGATGTAGTCGTGGCCCGGGTAAACCAGGGTCGTCTGCGGCAGCTTGTCTAACTGATTGGCAAACGTGTCGTACAGCTCTTCGGGATGACCACCGCCGTGACAGTTGCCCGCGCCGGCGTTGAACAGCGTATCGCCACAGAACAGCCCCGGTGTGTCGGTCTGCGAGAGCAGGCAAACGTGGCTCATGGTGTGCCCGGGCGTATCCAGCGCGAGCAGTTCAACCGTTTTGCCGATCTTGACCACGTCGCCTGCACGCAGGCCAACGTCAATGCCCTTAATGCTGTCTTTCGCGTTCGCATGCGCTAATAGCTTGGCGCCGGTGGCATCAATCATCGGACCATTGCCGCCGGTATGGTCACCATGCTCATGCGTGTTCAGGATCTGCGTGACGGTCCATCCCCTGGCGCTGGCCGCGGCCAGACATTTCTCGTAATCCAACGGATCCACTGCCATAGCTTCACCGGTTTCGGGGCAGGCAATCAGGTAGTTGAAATTCCGGTATGCGTTATCGGTCCAGATCTGTTCAACGAGCATGCTTTGTCTCCACAATGATATGACCTCGAGTGGCGGACCAAAGTCACTGCCACTGCTTCTTGCATTACGGTAACACAGGGATCTATGCTCGCCGAAATACAACGCTCGTACGGGGGCGATGACATGCGGCTTACCGAGAGCGACGCGGGTTTTTTATATGGTGAAACTGCATCGGGTTCCCTGCAGACCGCGGGGATTGCCGTTATCGATGGCGAGGTCCCTTACGAACGCATTTACGAGCACATAGCATCGCGTCTGCATCTGGTACCTAGCTTCCGGCGCCGCGCAGTCTGGGTACCGTTGAATCTGGCGCATCCAAAATGGGTAGACGATCCGGATTTTGAGCTGGCGAACCACATCGTGCACCACGAAATGCCTCCAGGCACACCGCTACTCGAAGCCGTAGACGCTGCGGTAAAGCTCAACGAAGGTCTGATGGATCGCAACCGCCCACTGTGGAAATACTTTGTCATCACCGGCGTGCCGGACCGGACGCTGCTGTTGCAACAAATTCATCACGCCATGATCGACGGTGCCTCTGCCGTTCATCTTTCGACCGTGATGTTCGACTTTCAGCCAGACGCGCCACCGCCGCCTGCGCCGGAACAGGACTGGAACCCGGCCCCGCTGCCAACCCCATTGGAACTCATGTCGGAGGCCTTTCGCGAGAACGCGGAGTCATTCGCCCAGAACAACCCCTTTACTGCCCTCACCCAGGGTAGCGAAAGCCGCGATATCGTTAACAGTGGTATGCAGGCGATGTCTCGATTCATTACACAACCCGCCATCACCGCGCCGTGGAATGCCGCCATGCTTGGTCCACAGCGCAACATGCGATGGTCGACGTATGGGTTTGATGAATTGCGCGACATCCGTCGTGCGCTTGGCGGTACCGTGAACGACGTGGTTCTGAGTGCAGTCAGCGAGGGCGCCGCGCGATATCTGGCACATCACGACGAGCGAACGGCTGATCAGTACCTGCGCCTGATGTGTCCGGTCAATGTGCGCACCGAAGACGAAGCAGGCGCGCTTGGCAACCGGGTCTCCGCCATGTTCCCCACGCTGCCGGCATGGCCAATGGGCGCGGCTGAAAGGTACGCACACGTGCGCGCGGAAACCCAACGCATCAAAGAGGCCCAGGAGGCCCAGGCCCTGACGCTGATGCAGGAGACCGGCATCACGACTCCGCCGGTGGCGTTCGCGCCGCTGCAGCTCATAGGGACACCCTTCGATCCCACTGCAATGGCAGCCTCTATGCCAATGCCATTGCCACCGCAGATAGGGCCACGGCCGCCGTTATTGGGTATCAATTTCGTCTGTACCAACGTCCCCGGGGTTCAAGTGCCTCAGTTCATTGCCGGGCATGAGGTTCTCGAGACAACCGCGATCATGATGCTCGGCGGTAACATGGGCTACGGCCTTGCCGTCACCAGCTACAATCAGAAAATGATTTTCAGTTTCACCTGCGAGCCCCGTTTGCTGCCGGATCTTGAGCGCATGGTCGAGGAAGTGGACACCGCATTTCAGGAGTTGCGGCAAGCCGCCGCGGAACAATCCGCCTGACCCCGATAGTTGGAGAACACATGAGCGATATTTTAAGAAGCGTCAAACTACCGGACGGAGCCCAAGTGGTCATACGACCGATGACGGCAGACGACCGTGATGCAGTGCTCGAGTTTGCCCGCAATCTGCCTGAAGAAGACCTGCTGTTCCTGCGCGTTGACCTCACCCAGCCCGAAGTCGTAGACGACTGGATCGGCAACATTGAAGCTGGCGACTCCTCATCGCTGGCAGCTTATGACGACGACGGTTTCATTGGCTATGCGACCGTACATCGCAACACCGCGCGCTGGACGCGCCGAGTAGGAGAGATCCGCGTAAACGTGGCGCCTGCATACCGGGCGCGCGGGTTGGGTAGAGTCCTGACCAATGAGATCTTCGATCTTGCCCGGGATCTGGGTCTGAAGAAACTCATTGCAAATATGACCACGGACCAGCGCGCTGCCCAGGGTGCGTTCGGGCGCCTGGGCTTTGTCGCCGCGGCGCTCCTCACCGACTTTGTGGAAGACAGCGCCGGCAAATCTCGCGATCTGGTGATCATGTCCTATGACATGGACGGCCACAGCGAACAAGCCGATGACCGGGTAAGAATCTGATTATCCCCTCAAGTGCCGGCTAGCCGTTCATTTTCACGAGCGAACTATAGTTAACGCTCGGACCACCCGAAGTAGTGAAACCTTCATAGTAGTGAAAGCCCAATGCACCATTGAGCGTGTTGCCAAGCATGTCCTGTAATTCTGTAGAGAATTCGGCGGCAATCTCTACAGGAACCGCCAGCGACTGGTTTTCCTCCTGCCGCAGCCATCCCAGCGAGTACGTCAGTATCACACCGTAGCGCCAGTTATCCGAAACATTTGCCCCGGCGCCATGCAACGTTCCGCCCAACCAGAACAGTACCGAGCCCGCTGGCATCTCCGCCGCGCACACTTCCTCGGGTTCAGGCTTGCGCTCTGCGTCCCATTTATGACTACCCGGCACCAGCAGGGTGCCGCCATTGTCCGCGGTAAAATCCGAGATCGCCCACATCGTGGCCACTATCAGATTGGGTCGCGGCAGCTCAAAAAAGGGAAACGGGTCTTCCTCGCGATGCAGCACCTGGGCGCGCGCTCCCGGGCCAACCTCAAGCGACGCAGTGACGTGCAGCTGATAGCGGCCATCCGGCGCGCAGTTAGGCTGCAGGAAGTGATCGCACATGGTCTTGGGCATCGAGTGCATGACAAAATCCCGGGCCGTCGGCGAATGTGCAACCACGGAGGTGCCCCTGCGCGTGTTCCCGGGATAAAACTCGCCGGTGTCATCCTCCGTATTGACCGGCGTGGCGTCCATCACCGGGGCCATTTCCGCTCGCAGCGCCGTGCGCTGGGCGTCTGTCATAACGCCCGTAACCACCAGACAACCCGCTTGCTCCAACAGCTCTATGCCGCGCCCAGCCAGGTCTTTCAATTCGATCTGGGGTATGCCTTTTTGCATCGATCCGCGCTCCGGGGAAAATTCGATGATAAGCTCGGCCCATGGACACTACAACTAGCGAACATTCCGACAAGCTCGAGATTGGCCTCCTCTCTCTCGGCGACCTCCTGCCAGACCCGAACACCGGCCATTGCCGTACCGAATCCGAGCGCCATCGTACCCTGGTCGATCAGGCGGTACTCGCCGAGCAGATCGGCATGCACGCCGTGCATCTGGGAGAGCACCATGGCAGCAGCTACCAGCTGTCTGCACCGGCAGTGGTGCTGGCCGCGATCGGTGAACGTACGCAGCGCCTGCGATTGTCTACCGGAGTAACCCTGGTGGCCAACCTCGACCCCTTTCGGGTCGCAGAAGACTACGCCACCCTCGACGTGCTTACCCAGGGTAGAGCCGAGATCGTGGCGGGTCGCGGCAGCCTGTTTGCGCGGACGTTTGAGATATTTGGCCAAGACCCGGCCCAGAGTCGGGCCCTGTTCACGGACCACGTAGAGCTGTTGCTGAATCTATTGCGCAACGAAGAAGTGCACGCGGATGGCCTGCGCCCGCTGCATGGAGAAACCAGTCGACCGCGACCGTACGGTGAAATGCCAGTGTGGATTGGCGGTGGCACGTCGAACAAGAGCGTCGACCTCGCGGCACGCCTGGGGTGTCCACTGATGCTGCCCAGCGTGTTCGCGCCGCCTGGCGCATTTGCGCCTATCGCGCGCCGATACCGCGAGCAATGGCAACTCGCCGGGCACACAACCGAGCCGATCGTGGGCGCATGCTGTCACGTGCACGTAGCACCTGACTCCCAGCAGGCACGCGAACGTTTTCGCGTGTGGTTTGAAAACTACTGGAACTGGGTGCAACAGCTGGTCAAAAGTTATACCCCGGCCGCGGAAGCGATAGCCTTCGACTATCAGAAATTGATCGACGGCCCCGCTATCGTGGGAAGTCCCGCCGAGGTAGTAGACCGTATCGGCGCCACCAGCGAGTTGCTGGGACTGGACCGCATGATCTTCATGTTCGACCTGGGCGGTATCCCCGACGACGTGCTATTCCCGAGCGTAGAGCTGTTCGGTGCAGACGTTATGCCTGCCCTGGGGTAACTCGCTTAGCGTTTCTGTTCGAAAAGATGCGCAACTTTATAGAGTGTGAACTCGTCGAACTGGCGACCCACCATCATCATTCCGATGGGTAATTGTTGACCCGCACCACACGGAACGCTGATCGCAGGGTGATGGGTGCTATTGAAAATGCTGGTATTTGCAAGGGGCCCGAAAGCCAGAGCCGTGACCAACTCCGGGGCCGCATCCGCGTCAGGTAGCCGCGTGGCTTTCATCGGCGTGGTGGGCATCACGAGCACATCAACATCCTGCAGCGCGCGGTCGTAGGCTGCCCGCATGAAGCGCACGCCCCGCATCGAGCGCGCCACATAAGCATAGCCATAACGGCGGCGCATCACCTCGCTAGAAATAAGCACCGACTTTACGTTTGCCGGTAACTCGTCTGCCCGCTCATGCCATCGGTGCTGATGCTCAACATAGCTTTGTGGCACAGCGTCGGGGCGCTCTATCAGGCAGCCGTCCAGGTTGAACATTGACGTCGTGATGGCCTGAATTCCTCCAAACGTAAGCGCGCCGGCATTTGCATGCTCAGGCACCGACAGATCACACACCTCGGCGCCGAGCTCGGCCAGGCTATGTGCTGCGTCGCGCACGGTTTCATCCACATCCATCTCTGAGGACGGCAATCCGAAACCCTCGGCCACAATACCAATGCGAACGCCGGCCAGATCACTGGCTTGTAATGCCTGGGTATACTCGACAGGTTCCGGGGGCACATCAATCTGTCGGCTGTCCTCGCCGTCCCTACCGGCAAGAACCTCGAGCAGCAGCGCATTGTCCGCAACAGTGCCGGTCATGGGACCAGTGTGATCGATATTGGGGTTCATGCCCAATATCCCGCTATAGGGGACCAGGCCCCAGGTCGGCTTCATGCCTACAATTCCGCAGAAGGAGGCAGGCATGCGGATAGACCCACCCTGATCACAGCCGATGGCCATATCAGCCTCACCTGCCGCCACCAGTGCCGCCGATCCGGAAGAACTGCCGCCGGCAGAATAATCGGTGTTGTGAGGATTGCGCACAAACCCGGATGCACTGGTGTGGCTTCCTCCCGAGAAGCAGTACGCTTCGCACACCGACTTACCAGTGATCGTTGCACCTGCTTCCAGCATGCGGCGGATGATTTCTGCGTCGACATCCGGAGTATACCCATCAAGGATGGATGTTCCGTTCATCAGCGGTACGCCCGCCAACAATAGATTGTCTTTTACCACGATGTGCTTGCCTGCAAGCTTACCGTCGCCACTCTCCTGCCGCGCCCCTTCGATTTCCGTGCGTACGTACCATGCGCCCAACGGATTATCCTGCGGCGCCGGGGAAGACCAACTTCGTTCGACCGGTTCGGGTTGAGGCAGTTCCAGCTCGCTGCTTGCTTGCGCCGCGAGCAGATTACCCTCGACCGCGCTGAGGTATAGCTCCGCGTCTGCTGCCGACATCCCCAGGGCAGACATCACGTCCGCCAGTTCTTCCTGCGTCACCAATGTACTCATGCTGTTCCCCCTGTGATGCCACTAGCCTAACAATATCGCCGCAACAATTCGCATCCGTACCCAGCGGGCACATCTGCTACTCTCGTGACCCGCAACAATTCTACGAATCCCTTTACATGGCAGATCGCGCTGACGGTGGGCACCTGACGTCTCGACAACGAATACTGTTTGCAATCGGCACGCCTGGTTGGCAGATCACTTCATCGATAGTCGTATCCATCGGCATCTACTTCTATCTACCGCCAGAGGGCGCGGGGCTTGAGGCACTCGTCAGCGAAGAGATTTTCCTCGGCGTGCTCACCGCATACGGCCTGGCCCGGCTCATTGGCGGTGTGGTCGACTCCCTCGCCGATCCATTTGTGGGTCACTATTCAGATCGCTCGCGATCCCGATTCGGGCGGCGACGATTGTTCCTGATTGTCGGGGTCGTCCCTATGACTGCCATCCCCGGTCTGATCTTCTTTCCACCCGGCGAGCCCGGCAGTTTCGACGTGTTTTTCTACCTGACCGTGATGCTGGCGCTGTATTACGTCTTCTTCACCATTTACGTTGCACCCTACCTGGCGCTCATACCTGAGATTGCATTGACTGAGAACGACCGCGTAGAGCTCGCCACGCTCAGATCGGTGATCGGCGGCCCAATGATCATGGCGTTCGGCGTACTGTGGCTGGCCGGCGTGGATATGCTCAAAGACCAAGGCATGGATGCCACGGGTGCGGTACAGACAGTGGTGATCATTTCCTGTGTTTTCGCGTTCATCTGCAGCATCTGCCCCATCCTGGCGGTAGACGAATCTACCTTCAGCAGTATCCGCTCATCACTGAACATGCGCGAGGCCCTCGGCAGAACACTGAGAAACCGACCCTTCGTCACCTATCTGGTGGCGCAGATTGTGTTCATTCTAGGCATCACCATGAGCGGGCCAGCGGTACCCTACTTCGCCCGGGTGATTCTGGGCCGGGACGAAGGCTTCGCCGCGCTGCTGTCCCTGGTGATGTTACCTGGGATTATTCTGGGATTTATCCTGATCCGGTCAATCGTCACGCGGATCGGCACCAAGCGCACCCTGGTCGCCACGATATTTCTGTTAGGCATACCGATGTTCCCGTACGGATTTCTCACGCCGAGTTCTCCCGGGGAGCCCGGCGACCTGTTCAACCTGATCGTTGTGGTGGGCTTGTCTATCGTCAAGGGCTTCCCCATCGCCGGCATCATGATCCTCCCCACGGTAATCCTCGGACAACTGATTGACCTGGACACAGCGAAAACCGGCTCCAACCGAGCTGCCATGTACTATGGCGTGCAAGGCCTGCTCACCAAGTGGGTGTACGCGGCGTCTGCTGCAATTCTGAGCTATCTGCTGTCTGCGTTCGGGCGCAGCGCCGAAGAACCTCTGGGGGTACTGCTGATTGGCCCCGTGGCGGGTACGCTGTGCGTGATCGCCGCTCTGCTCTACACACTGTATCCGGAGAAAACTGTCAGGGCCGAAGCCGGCAAACTGCTGCCGGCTTCTTAACACAGGTCACGGCGCGGACAGGGTATAAGTGACCCGGCCGTCGTAGGTCCCGGCTGCGGGGGATTGCTGGTTCAAATATGTGTAGGTCCACGTTGTTTCGCGGCGCACCACTCGCCCACCATGGGAATTGCCACTGATGGGCACTGAAATGCCGCCGCCAGCACCTGCGTTAGACAGCGCCGGTGCGGGCAACCCGCCTGGATCCGCACTCACCACGGATATCTCATCGAAAGGAATGTAGGTTCCGCCCCCGTCGGATAGGCCCAGGGGGTCGGACAAATCATAGTTCAACGTCAGGCTCCCAACATTTGCCATGATCTGCACGTACAGCGATCCATTGCTGGTCGCAGCGATTGGAGTACCACTGCCGGGCACCGGTGCGCCGGAGTATGTTTGATTGTTTCCCGTGCCCGCAGCGCCCACATCGAACACAACCTTGTCTACGCTGCCAAACGTCCCTGAACCAATCCGGAAATAAAGTATCTGAGGAATCTCAACGCGGTGCCTCAAATCAACCGAAACCGACAAGCCACCCGAAGTATTGTTGTCCTTGGATTGACCCGCCAAGGCTGTCGTGGCGCAGACCAAGAGGCCAGCTACGCGAACCGTGTGCATTAAATACCGCAAGGATGACACTAGAAAAAAGCTCCATCTCCGTTCAGCGTAATGGTGCCTTCGTACGTGCCCGCTGGCAGGAGTTCGGCATTATCGAACACGAACTGGAGATAGTTGCGATGCCGGGTGTCGGTCCCGTTAGATGCCGGATCCGTATCTGTCTGTAGCTGGGCGGTCTGATCGCCACTGCCGTCGTACTGGGTGACCAGAGTATGCGTGTCATTGTCACGCAGATTCCAGCTTATACGTGTGAACGATATGTCCTCCACACCGCAGGTTGCCGGTGTTACGCAGGTCATTGGCGAGCTGGAGTCGTAACTGAACCTGGCGTCTACTTCCGTCAGCCCGTTACGCGCGTTGCCGTCAGTTTCCAGGCGTACTCGATATACCCCACTGCCCCCGGTTATCACCGTATCGCTGATAGCTTGGGCTGCAGCCGCCACACCAGGCAGGCCACCCATCTCAGCAGGGACTCCGGCGTCGTATTCCACCGTGCTGACCCCTCCGTTGGCATTGCTTCCCAGGCGAACGCGAAGCATCTGCGTGGAGCTACTGAGAATTTCCGCACACAGCGGACCAGCGATAAAGAGGAGCACAAAAGCAATGTAGCGTGCAGGCCAGGCGGCGCTCTGGGCAGGCCGCAGTCGGCTCGATCTAGAGTTGCTGGTCAATCTCAAATGCGTTCCCATCACTGTAAATCTTCCCTGTTACGGTTATTGGGTACTGCACTTGTTTCCCGGCTTCCGGGGTCAGTGGCAAATAACGAGTCTGGCCCGGCAATATGGGCGAAGTCGCGATAGACAATTGCACACGCTCGCCGTCGGCATTGCGCGCCGTCAGATCGGCGTCAAGCCGCCCGTGTGCGCTGCCGACGTTGCGCACCTGAATCGCCGGCAGGCGAGAGTCGTTATGTTCGCGGACGGCAAGCTCGCCCAGTTGCAAGTCGGCTTCCACGTCGCCGATATTGAGATACACAATGACGGCTATGCGCCCGGTAATGGGCACCGTCAATGCGCCAGCGGAGAACACGGCGTCATAGGTTGAGGCCAGGCTCTCGATCATGATGGCAAAGCGGCACTCACGAGCTGGCTCATTCTCGGGAACTTGAATTTCGAAACGGAAATTACGCGGCTGTTTGGGATCGGGTACCACGTTGATCCGATGCCGTTCCAGTCTGACCCACTCACGACAGCTATTCGCTGCCAGGGCATTGCTGAATCCAACCTGACCTTCTTCTGAATAATCCCATTCAACGGTGCGTACGCTGAACTGCTGGGGGCGCGCGCTCAGGTTGTAGATCTTCAACGAGCGGCGCAGATGTTTGCCCGCAGACGTATCCAGCTCGAATCGCGAGGGCGTAACTCCGCCCGAAAATCCACCATCAGCCGCAACCGCGAGCGGTACAAATCCAGTGGCCCACCCACAAAGCAAAAACACCCACGCTGTAAGGCGCAGGTGTCTTTGCGGGAGTACAGAGCTGAACGGGCTAAGGCGTGGAAGCCACATAGCTCACGCGCGCCTCGTACGTACCCGCGGCAGGAACAGACGCCGGCGTATAACTATACGTCCAGGTATCTGCCAGATTGACGATGCCGCCGGTGTGTGCGGTTATCGCGCTGGAGGTCGTGCTGAGAGCAGGATGCGAAATCACACCCAGGTCGCCGCCGGTAAACGAACTTATTGGTATCGTTGTCGCCGGCAAGGTCTGGTGATCCAGAGCGTCTACAGTACCACCACCAGTCGCACCACCGGAGACGGCCGTGGTGATGGTGACGTCGGAGCCGCTGTTACTGAAGAGGAACACTGGCAGATCAGCCTGATTGCCGGTAGCTGAAGAACCCGCGCCGCCGTTGGCAACGACCGCGGCGGTGGCTGTTGTCGAAAACGGTGCCGGCGAGGTGAAAGGCGCTGCAGCCCCTGAATAGTCCTGATTGTTTCCTATGGCAGCGCTGGCGGCGTTGTCCACCGTCCATTGCAGTTGGGCAATGCTGGTACCCACGGCGCCAACACCGAATATCAGAAGCTGTGGAACAACTACACTCAAGTCGACATTGGCTGTCGCTTCGAGTGGCGTTCCGCTCGGCTGGACTGCAATGTCGGCATCGCCAAACGCGGTCCCTGCGCTCAAAGAAAGCAGGCAGACACCTGCTGTCTTGGCGAATTTATTCTTGATCATACTTCTTCCTCAATTAATCAATCTGCATACGTTTCGCCGCCTGGAGTTACCCGGGCATGATTTGAAGACAAGAGTCTTCCAAGACGAATTCTAGCCGCCCACACAAAGCGAAAGTGTGCGCCAGGTCCGCATCTGGCCGTGAATGCCTTCGCGCTCTACCGAATGTGCGCTATCCCACAGAAGCTGCTAGGGGGTCTGCTAGATTCGCCACACGGCGGCCTATAAGGCCGCAGCTTCGTGCTGGACGCACGAATAAATCACTAAGGATGGTGGTAGGTGTCGAAAACCCGTCGCAGACTGGCTGTTTGCATAGCAATACTCGCAGTGAGTATGGTGCCGGCGGGCAGTGTTTCGCAGAAACAACCGACGCCACCGGTCTACACCGTTGTCCCCCACGACACCCTGTGGCACATCTCTGAGCGTTTCCTGCAGGACCCTTTTCGCTGGCAGGAGCTGTGGAACGCAAATCGCCACATAGTGAATCCCCATCTGATCTATCCAGGAGATCAGGTTGTCGTGGACCCGCATGCCCCTACGGTTCAGGCGGAAAAACAGGAAACGGACGTAACGCCCCCCCCAGCACAGGCAGCTCCCCGAGAGCGCTGGATGCGAGCCGCGCCAAACGATGAGGCTGCCGACGCAACAACTAAAGACGCCGACGCAACGACCGTCGACGGCCACGCCGGTGCTTACGTTGACAAACTGATCGATCCATCAGTTGAGCAAGACAGCTATAAAGATCAACGACACACGCGCCAAGCAGGCGGGGCCTGGCGCCAGATAGAGCACTCGTTAGAGCTGATCAGTCACTACCGGGACGACGATGTTTATTTCGACTCGAGCATCGACTACGGGCTGCAATACATCGCCCGCCTGAGTACCCGCAATTGGGGCCAATTGCGCTTGAACGTGGTCGCCCTGGACGAGTTCAACGACTACGACGGCGCAATCGGCACCGGCAACGGTTTCTATCGGCCGCAATCCGGCATCGAACGCGTATCCCTCGAGCAGTACAATCTGCCCATTACCGAGAATGTGTACATGAACAACATTATAGGTACCCACCGCCAGGTGCGCATCAACCCGTTCAGGGCACGGCCAAATCTCATCAACTATCGATTCAGCGCCGCCGAGCCCGATATTCGCGGGGTCTCCAGCCAGCTCAAGTTTGGTCATACGGGCATAGGGATGTCTGTGGGCGAATTGGGTCAGACCCGCGGCAGCATCCTTCCCGGCTTCGAGGAAACTGAAGGGGATGTAAAACGCGTTGATTTTACTCAAGTTTTCGCGCGCCACGCCGTCAGCGCACAGGCCTGGCGCACCGACGATCAATCCAGCATCGACAACCGCTCCGGCTATCGGCTTGCCTACGATCTGTTGTGGGGAGACAACACGATGTTCAGCATAAGCACTGTGGCCAGTGACGACAATCGCGCCACGCTGTTTGGCGGTTCCACCCAGAACGCATTCAGCCGGCACGACTACGGCGCCTATCATTTCGATGCCGATATTTTGTGGATCGACACGCGTATCGGTGATGACAACGCCGGGGGCTTTTACCGATATCACAATCAGCAGGGAACCGTGACCTGGGGCACCAGCATCGAGCTACGCCGTGACGGATTGTCTCTCGACCGTTCTGAACAGACCGACACGGCATATTTCAGCGTCAACGTGTCTAATCGACTCAATCGCCGCAACGCAGTAAGCGGCACCTACAGCTATCGCCGCGCGGATTCCCAGGACGATTTTGATCGATCAGAGGATGAACATACCCTACGCGGCTACCTCACAAGAATTCACCGCGCCGATGCGCGTAGCAACGTAAGCGTATCGGCGCGCTCCAGGGCGGACGCCAGGCAAGTCGACCTCACCTATGGCTGGACTAAGAACCTGCCGGACGACAGCGCCATCGAATTGGAAAGCAGCGTGCGCAACACCTTCGGATCTTCCGACGCGCGCGCAAATGAGGTGTTGCTCAACGGCCGCTGGAGCAAACAATTCCTCAATGGCAGTTTCGTTGCTCTGGGACTGGGATACTCATTTGGATCGTCCGACTTCGACGACAACCAGGGTATAAATGGCTACTTGAACTTTGAGTCTCCGCTGACCAGCCGATTGGCGGTTTCCCTGCAGATCGACTACAGCCGCAACCGTACTGAATACGAAGACGAAGACCTCACCTCACTATTGTTCACAAATAGCCAGCTCGACGACGACGACTTACGTGAGTACCGTGAATTCTCGGCCTTGTTCAGCATCAGATATCATTTCGGCGGGAGCACGGGGCCGTCGATTCTGGCTTCGCGGGGTCGCAACAGCGGCGCCGGCCAGGTCCAGGGGTACGTGTTTGTGGACGCCAACGGTGACGGCGTACGCCAAGCAAGCGAAGCCGGCGTCGAAGGTATTACGCTGTTCCTCAATAGCGTTTATCCACTTGTCACAAATGCGCGGGGCGAGTATTCAATCCCTAACGTCGGCCTCGGCGAGCATTTCATTTTCATTGACGAGTCGACGTTGCCTCTGCCCTGGGCCCTGAGTAACGGCGAATATCTACCGATCTCAGTGCACCTGCGACAAACAAGCCGGGTGGACATACCAATAAGTGCGATCAGCCTCAGCGAGGCGGATGATTAGTGCTCAGACCCTCTGTGCGTCCAGACATCTGACCACCTCGGACTGGTAGGCCTTGCCCCTTTCATTAACGAAATCCAGAACGTGTAATGAGGTGGGTACGTAGGCGAATCCTATTCTGTGCTGTGGATGCCACTGGAATATCGACCCCCCCAGGCCCATCCAGCCGTAATATCCTTCCCTGCCTCCATTCAGGCCTGCATCCATGGCGCTCTGCTCTGGGCCGGGTGGCGGAAACGTCGCCAGACCTCCCTGGGTAAAGGTGGTATTCATCGCCATCATGTCGCGCTGTACGGGAGCATCGTGCAGGGCCGCATGTGCATCTGAACCGATAATCTGCTGGCCCGAGAGGCTGCCCCCATTGGCCATGACCGCGGCAAGCCTGGCAAGCCCGCGCGCTGAGCATTTCGCTCCAGCTGACGGTATCTCGCCTTTGGCCACGTCCGGCGAATCTACGATCGAGATCTTCTGCATGCCGGTGATGGGTGTCGGAGCACGCGCGGTGGTGCGGCCTTTAATGCCCGCGCGCAGGCGCCAGAGCTTGGCAATGGTTTGCAGCAGGTTCAGCTCGATCTTCCGGCCCATGGCACGAGGTCGCAGGCTCTGACCGAACTGGTAGCCGAAGCCAAGCATCGCAACTTCGCTGATGCGAGAAATTTCGTGATCGTGCAGACCGATATGCACATCGGCATTGAGGGGCGTGGCGACCTCGTCGCGCAAAAACTCCCCCATGGTGCGCCCGGATGGTTCTGCGCGGCGAAACACCTCGTTGGCTATCCAACCCCGGGTGATCGCGTGATACTCCCGCTGGTTGCCCTCGCCCGGCCGGTACTTCTGTTCCTGCCGCTCGATCACAGCACCCACTGCGTTTTCCTTGAGGTTCTCGGGATGCAGATGCGTTGGTTCCAGGGTCGTGTCGAACGCTGCCATGCCTGCTTCGTGGCGCATGAGATCGGCGATGGTAGTGTCCGGCGCTCTGTTGCCACCAAACTCGGGCCAGTAGTCGGTTATTCTGGCATCGTAGTCGAGCAATCCGCGATCAACGAGCATGGCCATCGTGATTGCTTCCAGGCTTTTACCGCTACTGAACACGTTTACCAACGAATCAGCGGAAAAACTCGAGTCGTCGATGGCGCTCGCCCACAAGTCCACCACGCACTCTTCGCCGACATAGATGCACAACTGGGTATTGCGCTCAGCCAGAGTGCTCATGTTATGTTCGTATAATTGTTTGACCGACTCGAAGCCTGGCGCCACCACGCCTTCGATAACCATTAGCGACGACCCCCGCCTGTATTTCCGTCCGTCATGATTCGTGTTCTCCAACCACTGTTTCGGATCAATCGATCATTGTCGCATCTTTGCAGCCAGCTGGTAATCTGCACGCCGGATTGAACCTAAAACCACCAGGGGAGCAGCAGCCATGTCCAGCGAAGACCATGAACAGGTGTCCATCTATCCATTTACCGATGAGACGAGGGAAGAATTACTCAGCAAAGCTACCGAGTGTGTACTCAACTGGACCACAAAGGACGGCTGGGCGGTGGGCGTCGTGCACGCATTCGTATGGCATGAAGGCCGCGCCTGGGTCACGTGCGGAGTGCATCGACACCGCGTGAACGCCCTGCGTCGCGATCCACGCTGCTCTGTAGTGGTCAGCGGCATTGCCGCGCCCGACGGACCAAACGGCGCCATCACGATGAAAGGGCGCGCGATCATCCATGAAGACGAAGAGACCAAGCGCTGGTTTTACCCAGCGCTCGCGCGGGGTCCGTATGGGCGCCGCGGCGGCGAGTTGACGCCGGAGGCCGAAGCTGCCGCTGCAGACTTCGAAAGGCGTCTCGATTCGCCGTTACGGATCGTGATCGAAATCGTGCCGGAAAAGTGGATCATGCTCGACAGCGACAAAATGGCCAAAGACACCGCCGGTGAACTCTCGGACGAGGAGCGCGGTCCGGCTCTGGAGGCGGACGCCAAGCGCCTGCCTGAAGCATTGCAGCAACGCGGCATCACTTAGTGGGCCCGGCCATCAGGCTCGTCTGCGCCATCGTGATGGTGGCCACCGTGCTTACACCCGCGCGCGGCTTTGCCGAAGACATTCATCTCACGCGCTATCTCCATAGCCACACCGTGCAATCCGGCGCAGCAGGGCAAGTCGAAGATCGATTCGCCGCCAACCCAGGTCCTGCAACGCTGAGCGTAGCGCTAAGCGATCCCGCGTCGTCGGTGTCAATCGTTTTGAACGGTGAATCATTGACGAACGAGCAGGCTGTGTCCCTGCAGGACAGCAACCACATCGTGCTGCATTTTAACGGGCCCCCAGGTAGCCGCACCCAGGTGCGTGTGCAGCAAACCGCCGTGGTGGAACTGAACGTTGTGTCACGGATCCACTTCAACACCAACGTCGGCAACTTCGAACAAGCACGGGCTTTCTACGGCAATCTAGGTTTCGACACGGTGTCTGAATTTCCGGATACGAACACCATCGAGATGGCTGAGGCCATCGGGGTTAATACGCCAACCGAGTACGATGGCTCCCAGGGTGACACCGCCGGTGGCTACCTTTTGCATGGCGAATTGATAGGGCTCGGCGTTATGCGCGGCGGCGTGATTGATCTGATCGAGTTCAGTATTCCCCGCAACACTGAGCCGCCCTACCAGAACCTCAATCATCTCGGCATGGCGCGAGCCATCATTCACAGCACCGATGTGGATGCGGATTACGCCTCGCTCACTCAGCAAGGCGTCCCATTCATCGCCGCCCCCGCAACCCGGCGTGACGGTACCCGCTTTGCCATCTTTTCCGACCCCGATGGAACCTATTACGAGTTACGCGCGGTCGAGGGCGACGCGAACCCCGACGGCAAAACACAGATGGTGAGTCTTGGCGCCATTAACGTGAACGTTAGTGATTTCGAGCGATCGCGCGCGTGGTACCAGATGTTCGGATATGAGCTGGACCAACGCCTGAGTCGAACCGAATCACTCGAAGTAGCAACCGCGATGGGGTTCACCGCGGCCTTTGAAATAGACGGTGCGTTGCTCAAGCATGCTGGTGACGGCTCCGCTCTGGAGTTGATCGAGTGGATCTCACCCCACGATTCGGAGCCCCCTTACCCATTGCCTGTGAATCACCTCGGCATACACCGCATGGCATTCCTCACCAGCGACATCGAAGCGGATGTGGCAGCGCTCAAAGCCCAGGGAGTGGAATTCATCTCCGACATCACACCGTGTTGCTCAGGGCCTGAATCCTGGGGGAGCATCGTTGCGTTCTACGATCCCGACGGCACCATTGTCGAGTTGGCCGAGCAGCCACTCATGGGCGAGATCCTGACTGTGATCGGCTGGTTCCGACGCCTGTTCGATTAGATCGGTTACGGCGGCTGGGCGATGGCGCACACCTTGGAACGCTGACTGAGCACAGCCGCGCACATTGCTGCGAGCACCCCATGCACGATCATGCCAGCCTGTTGATCGCCGGCGATGGCCAGCGAGGCGCACAGTCCGGTATGAAAAACCAGCAGCACGCCGAGAGTGGCTGTGACCGCAGGCAACGCGCCACGTTGCGGCCAGGCCCACAGGCTCACACTCGCAACAGCTAGCGCCGCAAACCCGTAGTGCATGGCCCACTGTTCGCCTTGCCCGGCAGCACCAATGCCGCCAGGGCCGGCGATCAGTGACAGCCCTGCCAGTGCCTCAAACAGAAAGTTCAGAATCAGCAGTATGATGAACAGAACTTTCAAGACTATTTCACGCTATCCGGCCGAAGTAGCCCCTACAGCCACAGCATCATTGGCTACACCCGCTTCGCGCATGCGCTCGAGTTCTTCCCAGCCTAGATAGCTCGTTAGACCATCGTCATTGTAGAACAGCACCGGGCCGTCACATATGAACAGGTACTCGGTGTCTTCCAGCGCAACGGTCGCACCGTGCAACACACCATTGGGCTCATAGTCGTAATCGCCGGCGTTGAGGACACCATCGCGCACCTGAAGCTTGCCCTTCAGCACATACGTATGTGCATCAGAGAGGTGTTTGTGGGGCGCAGCCGTATAGCCTTCGGTCCAGCGAATCAATGCTGCCCAACGGCCGGTTTCAGGCCCTGTCCACAGTACCTTCATCCAAGCCTGGCCGGGCTCGGTCTCGATCCAAGGTTCATCTGCTCGCACAATGATATCGGCGAGTTGATCGTTGATCGGGTTGATTTCCTGCAGTGCCATGTCGCTCTCCCTGGAGTTACGTTAGTCGGGGCAGTATAGCCTCATCTCGCAGCGGTTTTGAACTCTCTAGTTTTGCGCGTCTTGCGCATCGCTCCTATCGGAGAGGACCGCCTTCGCACCCACCGCCAGCAGCACCACAACGATCACAACGCTGGGCAATCCGGGCAGAAAACCGATGACCCCAAACGCGTCGGATTCGCCGAGCGCGTTATCGCCAATGCTGAGCGCGCGGTTGCCCGCTGCATTGCCTAACCAGTAGAAAAACGTGAAAGACCACGCCACATAAATGAATCCCCATGCGGTAAATTTCTGCATGGCCGAGCTCAGCTCCAGTTTCGGCAGAGCCAATGCCATGACGATGACCAACAAGCCGTTCATGGTGCCACCGGAGTGCGCCCGCACCCAGCCTTCGGCGGTGCCGTACACACCGAACTCCAGCGTATTGCCGGGCCAGATCTCAAATCCCCCAAGCAGAGAAAACATCAGCATGAACCCGGCCAGCATCGCCACCAGAACCACGAGCATGCCGTGCGCCAGCATGACGCGTTGCAATCTATCCATGGGTTGCGCGCTCCTGCGAAGCAAACACGGGCACGGGAAGTTCGGGATGGCTGGTGTCAATCAGGGGAATCAACGCCCCCTCCGGCAACGCGGTATACCCAGCGATCCATTCGCGCATCCAGTGCGGGTCCTCATCGCGCCGCGGATTGTGTCCGGGTAGCAAAGCACGCACCAGAAACGGGCTCACGTTCCAGGTCATGGAGCCGAGCAGGCGCAGCGATTCCCACAGGCGTCTGGGCGAGGTCAGTTCGCGGTTCTTCTTCAGGGCGATAAACATGCCCATCAGGCCATATCCCAACACGTGAAACGATCCGTGAAAGACACCAAAAAACCGCGGCCAGAACGCACCGGAAACAGTCATGTAGGCATCGTAGGCGACCGTCTTGTGTTCGGTCTCTTCCACCATATGCATCAACCAGAACGAGGCGACGTGCGGCGAAGTACCGGCAAACAGCTGCCTGCGTTTGTTAATGAACCAGGTGGTAAAACCGTTGGTCATGCATTCGAAGCCTGCACTATAGGCCAGGCGCGTGCGCAGACTTCGCGCAGACAAGCGCGCGTACGACCGCTCCAAGCTTGATTCTACATTCGCAAGTTCAGGGTAGCCGTTGGATTTCAAAAGCTCATTCAGGCGCCGGTGACATTTATAGTGGCAGGCTTCCTGACCCATGAACCCACGCATGTCCTGTAGAAGTTCCGGATCGTCCACGCACTCGGTGGCCTCGCGCATAGTTTTCACCAGGAAGGGCTCGAGGTATGGCATGGTCAGAGACAGACCATTGAACAACAGCGAGCGCGAAACATCATCCGGTGCCCACAGCGGATCAAGATCGTCTGGAAACTCAAAAGCAAATGGGCGCACGATGATTTCATCGACGCATTTTGGTGTGTAGCTATATTCGTTGTTGCTGATACGCCCTCCTCAACATCCTCGATGCTATACGCATCCCGCCCATTCAGCCAGTAGCAACGCAATGGACACCCAGGCTGGTAACGGCGATTAAGACTAGCCAGAATGGCGACTCGCCATTATGGAGATCGACATGCCCGGACTGTTACCAGACGTAGACCCTGACGGGCTGCTGGAGTTTTCTGTGGTCTTTACCGACCGCTCGCTCAATCACATGTCAGCGAAATTCCAGCAGGTCATGACGGATATTTCCGCGACCATGAAACAGGTCTATCAAGCGGATGCAGTCGCCGTGGTCCCGGGTGGTGGCACCTACGGGATGGAGGCAGTCGCAAGGCAGTTCGCCACCGGTGAGAAGTGCCTTGTCATTCGCAACGGCTGGTTCAGCTACCGCTGGACGCAGATTTTTGAGATGGGCGACATTCCGGCAGAACACACCGTCATGCAGGCGCAACGGCTTGGCGACGATAAACAAGCAGCATTCGCGCCAGCCCCCATCGACGACGTTTGCAGCACGATTCGTGATACACAGCCTGTAGTGGTATTCGCGCCTCACGTAGAGACAGCCTCGGGGATCATTCTGCCAGACGACTATATTCAAGCTGCCGCGGCGGCAACGCATGAAGTCGGCGGCCTGTTCGTCCTCGACTGCATCGCGTCTGGCACCGTGTGGGTGGATATGCGGGCACTCGGCGTCGACGTTGTAATCAGCGCGCCACAAAAAGGCTGGAGTGCATCCCCCTGCAGCGCCCTGGTGATGCTGAGCAGCGCCGCGCTGGAACGCCTGGAAAACACAGCAAGTACGTCATTTGCCGCAGATCTGCGCAAGTGGCTGCAGATCATGCAAGCGTACGAATCCGGCGGACACGCCTATCACGCCACCATGCCTACCGATTCGCTCACGCAGTTCAGAGACACCATGTTGGAAAGTGCGCAAATCGGGTTTGAGGAATTGCGTTCACGGCAACTGGAGTTGGGCAGCAAAGTGCGGGGGTTGTTGGCTGACAATGGCGTCAAGAGTGTCGCCGCGCCTGGCTTCGAAGCCCCCGGTGTAGTGGTGTGCTATACCGATGACAGCAACATTCAAAACGGCAAGGCGTTTTCGAATGTCGGCCTGCAGATTGCGGCCGGGGTGCCCCTGCAATGCGGCGAGGGCGACGATTACCAGTCGTTTCGTCTCGGTCTGTTCGGGCTGGAGAAACTCAAGCATGTTGAGCGTACTGTAGCGACGCTCGCCCAAGCGCTGCAGGAGGTCTTGTAAGGGCGGCTCCACGCGCGAGCAGTAAAACGATTTACGCGGCATAATACAATCGAGATTCAACCTTAGGATCTGCAACATGGCGTATATGCTGGTGAGACTTGAAGTTGCTTACGGGCGCGTCCCGGAGTTTTCCGAAATCATGACCCATATGGTCCCGGTTCTGGAAAAGAAGGGTTGGCGATTGCATGGCGCGTACCAGGTGCGTATCGGGCGGCTAAACCGATGCTACGATTTATGGGAAATGCCCAACGCCGATGCGGTGCAATCAGTACTGGCGGAGGCAGCCAAAGAGCCCGAATTCGCCGAATGGGCGCCGAAGCTCAACGACCTGTTGCTCGAAGAAGAGCTGGAGATCATGGACGAGCTGGCATACGCCCGCAAAACCTGAGAACACGGCCATGGCAACCACCGTCGAAACCACTGGCACTTTCTCTTACCTGTATCCACAGGACGTTGATCAATCGGAATCGTTGGCTGAAAGGACACATCTTGGCGCCGCGGCTGATGTCGCAACCCTGCTCCGACGATGGCGGCAACGCTGCTCCAACGGTTTGATCGATGACGCCGGCAAGATCCGCAACGTGTTTACCAAACTCGAACCCGGCGCTGAAGACAATGTCAGCCAGGTGATTCGCGAGTTGAATCAGATTCCCGAGGCGGTCAGCGAGTTTGAAGCCGCGTGGCAGGCTCGCCAGGCACTGAACGCGTTAGTGAATCATGATGTTGAGATGCCGGTGCGCAACGCCCGGCGGTTGCGCAACGCGGGCTTTGACGAAGGTGGATTCCAGCTAGCGCATCACGACTCTGCGGTTACGGACTGGGAAGACGATCGCGAGCTGGCAGACATCTATTACAGCGAGATTAACGCGTTGGTCAAACAGGTGACCGGCGCCACCCACGTCTTCAGCAACAATCATCTGCGACGACAGTCGGAACCCGCGCGCGGCGGCAACGGCCCGCTCGCGAAACTGATGGCTCAGTCCCGCGGTCCCGCCCTCGCGGTGCACAACGATTTCACCGAAAGTTACCGTGAGGGCATTATCAGAACCCTGGCCGACGGCGGCATACCGCATACGCAAACGTTCGGGCTGACGAGCGCGATGATGAAAGCTGGCGTGTCGGAAGCAGAAATTCGCGCAAGCCGCATGCTCGTCATAAACACCTGGCGCGCTGTGGGCGCGGAACCGACGCGTCGCTTCCCGCTGGGCCTCGTAGACCGCAGGACGGTCAATCGCAACCGCTTGCGTTCAACGCTGATCGGAGCGGTCCCCAGTGGCGAGCCCCGCGGCGGTATCGACATCTACAGCGCTGAACACGATCCAGACCACGAATGGTACTTCTACCCCGAAATGACCCGGGACGAAGTGCTCATGTGGAAGGGTTACGACTCAGCCGAGGTGCCGGCTCGGCCCAACCTGCATTCTGCGTTCGACGACCCCAACGCACCCGGCGACGCGGCGGAACGAGTGAGTGTGGAAGTTCGCGTACTTTGCCTACTGCCTGACGATCGGTAAGGTCGCTTCACGCCCCATATACCTTTCCCACCAATGATGGAAATTGCGGATGCGCCTTTCGTGATGGGATATCCAGAATCCTTTCATGCCGCGTGAGTGAAGCCCTTGCTGTACTCCGGCCAGACAGGAGGCATCCTGGTCCAGCAACAATCCGGATGATTTCTCGCCATAGCGGTAGAACACATGTTGCGGCCGACCTTCCACCACATCGTCACCGAGCTCTACGAACAAATCCACCGCACCCGCGTTCGCAGTAGCGGTCACGTCACCCTTGGGAACCCGGTTGAATATCATTCGATCAAAGTACATTTTGTCCGGGTCCGTCGGGTGTGGCCGGTGACGGAACATCCACATCTGCTCGCCAAACAGGTTGAACGTAACGTTGGGGAAAACATTGTAGTGGTAGTCTGCGGTGAGCTGGTCGTCGGTCAGATTGGAAAAATCCAAGCCGTGCTCAGGGGTCATTGCCCGCTTATGTGCTGCGACGGCGCTGCGTAGCGTGGTGACATCGCCGTCGAAAGCGTCCACAGGGAAACCCTCGGAGCGCAAATAATCAATCATCACATCATTCAGCGCCTTGTCTTCGCCAATCTTGCGTGGGCTGGGAATGTACATCGGCGCTATGAAGCGCGAATGCCGGCCGTATAGATCCATCTGCACGTTGACATCGTCGGCGACAAATTCCGATTCAGGATGCACGCCGCGCACATGGTAGGTCTCTGAAAAGATATCCACCGAAGTTTTCCAGTTGCAATCCCACTCCACAGTTTCATCGGAAACGAGCACCATGTCTTCGAACTCGTATGGAGCGAGATGATCCGTGACGACGCCGAGATAATCCGTCAGAGACTCAACGTCCGGGTCCATACACACCCACACAAAGCCTCCCCAGGTATCGCAGCGCAGTCGCTGCAGCCCGAGTTCACCAGCTGGCGTTCCCTGCGGAAAATCGTGCGCTTCCGGCACATGCTGCAGAGCGCCGCCCATATCCCATTCCCACCCATGAAAGCCGCACACCAGACGCTCCGAGTAACCACACCCGGTAGGCTTCAACCGATTGCCGCGATGCTGACAGACATTATAAAACGCGTGTAGATCGCCATCCTCGGCACGCGTAACCAGGATCGATTCGCGCAGATTGTCGAATACGAAATAGTCACCCGTCTCGGCAACGTCACACACGGCACCCGCGAGCAGCCACGTCTTCGACCAGATTTGCTGGTCTTCCAATTTCAGGAAAGCGGGGTCGATATAACGATCAACTGGAATGCGCTCTGCGCCCAGGTCCGGGTCTGGCGCCTTGTCCGAAGGCGTAAAGGCGAACTTTGCCTTTCCGCTCATGACGTTCCCCTATTTGAAGTCCAACTGCGGAAAACCATCCTGCGCAGACTCTTCGAGCAAGTCGAAGTAGACGTCCGCCCCACCGAAGAAGATCAACATCTGCGGACCTTTGCCGGGGATATTGGTGCCCAGAAACCAGGAATTCGCCGCATCGCCGTATTTCATTACGGTCTCGTTGATGACCTCTGTGCAGCGCTCGCCCCAGGCTCGTTCCGCTTCGGCTTTGGGTTCGGCGGTGGCAAAGTTTTCTTTTTCCATTTTGTCTATGCAACGCGTTATCCACTGAATGTCCTGTTCGATAGTGGTGGGCAAGTTGGCAAACGGCGCTTGGGGCCCTGTGATCATGAAAAAATTGGGGAACCCGTGCACCCCCACGCCCATGAATGTTCCCGGGCCGGCTTGCCACTTATCCTTCAGCGTGAGTCCATCGCACCCTTGGATGGTCAGCCGGTCAAGCGCACCGGTGAGCGCATCAAAACCGGTGGCAAATACGAGAATGTCGAACTCATACTCATCCTTGCTCGTCTTGACCCCGCTTTCAGTGATTTCCTCAATGGACTCGGTATTCGCAATGTCTACCAGATGGACGTTGTCGCGATTGAACGCTTCAAAGTAGCCGTGGTCCAGCGGCGGGCGCTTGGCGAACAGCGGGTAAGTGGTCGGCGTCAACAATTCAGCGGTTTTCGGATCGTCGACAATTTCCGCAATCTTGCCGCGAATGAACTTGGCAGCAGCTTCATTGGCGTCCAGATCATTCAACAAGTCGTCAAACGACTCGAAGCAGAAACGGAACCCACCTTCCTGCCATAGCTCCTCGAAAATGCGATCACGCTCTTCTTCCGGCGTATCAACCGCGAGACGATTGACCGGGCTGTCGAACGGCATGCCAAACACGTGGGTGCGACACTTGCGTAATATTTCATCGTACCCGGCTTTGATTTCCTGCTCCCATGCTGGTGTCATCGGCCGCTGCCGCGCAGGAATCACATGATTGGGCGTGCGCTGAAACAAAGTAACGCTTTCCACGTCCGGCGCTATGACCGGGACGATCTGCACTGAAGTGGCGCCGGCGCCGATAATACCGACCCGTTTGCCTTTGTAATCCAGATCACTTGGCCACCGCGCCGAATGAAAACACGGCCCTTTGAATCGTCCCAGGCCCACGAACTGAGGAACATAAGGTTCTGAAATCAAGCCCATGGCGCTGATGAAATACTTGCAGCGCAGGGTCTCACCGGCATCGGTGGTTATGCTCCAGAGTCCAATCTCTTCGTCAAACAGCGCCTTCGTTACGGTCGTGTTGAGTTGTATATCCTTGCGCATGTCGTTTTTGTCTGCGACATAGCGGAGGTAACTCAGCGTTTCCTCCCATGTCGGATAGCGCTCGGTCCACTTCCACTCCTGTAGCATCTCATCGGAGAATGTCAGACAGTAGTAGTAGCTCTCACTGTCCGTTCGCGCCCCGGGATATCGGTTCCATGTCCAGGTGCCGCCGACATCATCGGCATTGTCGATGACGCGCACGGAACAATTTATCTCACGTAAGTAGTGGATCAATCCTAAGCCGCCGAAACCGGCGCCAACCACAACCGCATCATAATCAACTTCCGGCCGATTCTTCGAATCCGCGCCAGAAGCCTCGCGAGCCGTGTCTTGCGTTGCGCTCATACCGGTTACCCTCCAGAGAATCTCGAAATCTGCTGAGCATTATCAGGTCACCCGACCGGCAAGCACGAGTAGGTACATCCACCTAGACGAAACCGATGCCGTGTCGAACGACTTGTTACAAAATCAGGTGGCTATATCGACGCATATGCAGCTTGCAGCAGCGAAAAGCCGCGCGGATCACCCATCACACTGGCTTCCATGCGGTTCATCACGTAGGAGGTGCACATGCGGGCATCCTGATCGATTACCGCAGTCGAACCACCCCAGCCACCCCAGTAGGCGATGTTCTCGTTAGGGCCCATGGGCATGACGTCGCTGGTCAGGCCATAGCCCATGCCAAACCGAACAGGCACACCGAGCACCAAGTCCTGGCCATTGGTCTGTTCGTCAAAAATCGCAAGGCAACCCGCTTCCGACATGAGGGTTTTGCCAAACGCCGTGCCGAGGTTTGCCACGAGGGTTTGAACGCCGACCACCGAGCGCGCATTACCATGACCGTTGGCCGCGGGGATCTCAGCCCGGCGCCAACCAACCGTGCCCGACTTGCTGGCATCCGCTACCGGGTTGGCAAACGTGCGTGCAGCGATGCTGCCAGCCTCGGCTTCACTAATGTCGGACGTTGCGGCCTGCGCTGGGGGGACCAGTTCGCCGATGCGGTGGTCATGCTCAGCACCTGTGCCGATGTGAAAATCTGCACCCAGTGGTTCGGCCAGTTCGTCGCGAAAGAACTGACCTATAGACTTGCCGGTAATCCTTCGGACTACCTCGCCAATCAGGTGGCCCTGAGTCAACGCGTGGTAGCCGCTGGCTGTGCCAGGCTCCCACCAGGGGGCCTGGCGTGCAAGCGCATCAACCACTTTTTCCCAGTCGTACAGATCATCGCCCCGCATAGGCTCGTCCATGCCAGACAGGCCCGCGGAGTGGCTCATGAAGTGTCGAACTTCGGTTTTTTCTTTGCCGTTCTGGGCAAACTCTGGCCAGTAGTTTTTCACCGGCGCGTAGAAATCCAGCTCGCCACGATCGGCAAGCAGCAACGCGGAGATCGCCGCCATGGTTTTGGTGGTGGAATAGACGTTGACGATCGTATCCTCCTCCCAGGGCAGCGACTGCGCGCGATCGCGATGGCCTCCCCATAGGTCGACCACGTATTCGCCCTCAATCGATACGGCAACAGACGCGCCAACCTCACCACGCTCGGCGAAGTTCAGCTCGAATGCTTCTTTGACAGCCGCAAATTTTGGATCACAGGTACCCTGAATGCCCAATGTGCCCTCGCTCATATAATCTTCCCTCCTAAACTCAATTTGAGCATAACGCGTTGAGAGTGATCACGCTAAGTCTAAGAGCTCCAGCCATACCATCGCTGGGGGCGCAGCGTCATAAAGCGCTGACCCAGGTGACCATCATCAGCAACGACCTTTGCAGCCGCTTCCGCGCCGCGGTAGTGCGTGTGCAGCTTCAAGCGCCACGCCTTCGTGGCAGTGCCACCAAGTTCACACGGACCCTCCGCGGTGACATGAAAAGCGCCCTTGCGGCGCTCGTCGACACACAGCGCGGCGCGTCCGTGCAACTCGACATGGCGCATCTTTGCAGAATCACTTCCGCCAATGATCTCGAACACTTCGCCCGTCCACAGATACCATACGGGCACGGCGTGGGGGCGCCCTTTGGCATCGACTGTGGCAAGCACCGCGGTGTTCGGTTGGCGAAGAAAATCGTCTCTTTCATCGGCAGTCACCGTCATTCTCCTCAAAGTTGCAGTTGGGCGTACGACCTGAAGCCTACGGGCGACGCCGCTTACTTTCCAGGGTCTCGCAGTGCACGCGCGCCGTGATAAGATCTGGGAAACTAAATACAAGGCTGAAGGACATGGGAATTCACGGGGGCAAGCTCGCAGCACGAGCACTTAAAGAAGCTGGGGTGGAGTGTATATTCACGCTGAGCGGAGGCCATGTGATGGCCATCTACGACGGCTGCCTGGACGAAGGCATCAAAGTAGTCGATGTGCGTCACGAACAAGCCGCAGTGCACGCCGCCGACGCGTGGAGCAGGCTCAACCCGGGTAAGATCGGTTGCGCGGTTCTCACCGCTGGTCCCGGCGTCACCGACGGCGTGACCGGGGTGGCCAACGCATGGCGCGCAAACAGCCCGATTCTCGTCATTGGCGGCCAGGGGCCGTTCAATAACTTGCGGCGCGGCTCGTTGCAGGAAATGGATCACGTCGGCGTCATGAAACCCATCACCAAATGGGCAGACGCGTGCTACGACACACGGCGCATCCCGGACTACATTGAACTGGCGATCCGCCACGCAGTGTCCGGCAATCCCGGTCCGGCATTTCTCGAAATCCCCATGGATGTATTGAGCTCCGAAGTCGAAATGGATCAGGTTCGCTTTCCCACCATGCGCCCGGAACCGCCAATTCTGACGCCGGCAACAAGCGACGTTGAACAGGCGTTGGACATCCTCGCGAGCGCCAAAAAGCCGGTCATGATGGCCGGTACCAGCGTCAAGTGGTCGAACGCGTCCGGCGCCCTGCAGAAGTTTGTCGAACTGACGCACATCCCTACATTCGTGAACGGCATGGGTCGAGGAACCGTAAAACCTGGCACACCTGAACTGATGAACCGTGTGCGCAAAGAAGCCATGCAGCAGTGCGATGTATTTGTATGTGCCGGGGTGCTGCTCGATTTCCGCCTGGGATTCGGCCGCTCAATCCCGGAAGACGCCAAGATCATCCAGCTGGACGTAGAAAACGAATTGATCGGCACCAATCGCTCTGCCGATGCGGCTGTGGTGGGTAATCTCGCCGCTACGTTCGAGTGCATATTGGACAAGTGGTCGGACGACAGCGTCGATTTCAGCGCCTGGCGCGATGAGTTGATCGAACGGGAAACCGAGTTGGAGTCCGAGTTCAACGCCCAACTCAACTCCGACGAAGTACCTATAGATCCGCTACGCATGTGCCGCGAGGTCAAAGATTTCGTCGCAGACAAGGACGTGATACTGATTGGAGACGGTGGCGACATCGTTGCTCAGGCATCCAAGGTGCTGCCGGTACCCGAAGAGAATTGCTGGATGGACCCGGGACCACTAGGCACCCTGGGCGTAGGCATGCCCTTCGCGCTCGCAGCGCAGCTGGCGAAGCCGGACAAGCGCGTGCTGATCATCTATGGCGATGGCGCATTCGGCCTGAACGGTTTTGAGTACGACACAGCCGTGCGTTTCGAGCTTCCCATCGTCGGGATCGTTGGCGTCGACGGCGCCTGGGGCCAAATGGCCCGACCACAGGCAGCGATTTATGGGGCAAATCGCGTGGTCGCCACTACGCTCAACTACACACGCTACGACAAGATAGTCGAGGCCATGGGCGGACACGGTGAATACTGCGAGCGCCCCGAAGAAATTGGCCCAGCGTTAGAGCGGGCTTTTGCATCAGGCAAGCCTGCGCTGGTAAACGTGGTGATCCGGCAAGACATCAGCGGGGGCATGAAAGGCAGTACCTATACCTGATAGCGATCTAGAGTCTTCAACCAGCACACTATATTCGGGGGGAATATCAGATGGCTGCACTGGATGGAATGCGAATTCTCGACATGACGCAGTACGAGGCCGGCCCGTCGGCAACCCAAGCCCTGGCCTGGATGGGTGCGGAGGTAGTGAAAGTTGAAGCTCCCGGGTACGGGGACCCTGGCCGCGGCGTCGGTCTCACTGGAGAAACGGCCTACTCCGCCTATTTCTGCAATTGGAACGCCAATAAAAAAAGCGTCGCCATCAATCTACGCTCCGAACAGGGCCGTGCGCTGTTCATGCAGATGGTTCCGAAATTCGATGTGTTTGTGGAAAACTACGGACCTGGTGTGGTCGAGCGGCTTGGGCTCGAATTCGCGACCTTACGAGAGGCGAATCCGGGGTTGATCTACGCACGCATCAAGGGATTTGGCACCCACGGGCCGTACTCCGGCTACAAAAGTTACGACATGGTCGCCCAGGCGGCGGCAGGCGCTTTTTCGGTGACCGGCGAACCAGACGGCCCGCCCATGGTGCCCGGCCCTACCACGGGCGACTCGGGTACAGGCGTACAGCTTGGCATGGCGATACTCGCCGCATACGTGCAGAAACTGCGTACGGGCGAGGGTCAGAAAATTGAAATCTCCATGCAGGAAGCGATGACCTACTTCATGCGCACCCGCATCGCTATTGGCGCCCAGTGGGGTACGGCGGCCTGTGCCCGCAACGGCAACGCCCAGGGCATGCCGCCAATGGCTCTGTATCCATGCAAGCCGTTCGGCGCGAACGACTGGGCGTTCATTATGCCGGTCACAACCGATCATTGGGATGAACTGTGCGTGGTCGTAGACAAACCCGAATTGCTGGTTGATGAGCGCTTTCGAGAAATGGAAAACCGGTTGGCGCACAGCGACGAGCTGTACGAAATTTTCGCCAGTTGGACCCGGGAACGTACCAAGTACGAGGTGATGCAAATCCTCGGGGAAGCGGGCGTACCCTGCTCAGCAACTCTGGATACCGCTGAGCTACACAACGATCCGCATCTGCAGGCCCGCGGCTTTATCCACAACGTCGACCATCCTGTGCACGGCGACGTGCCCCTGTTGGGTTTTGCGCCGGACCTATCGGCGTCTGAAGTGCCCATGCGAAGGGCCCCGCTACTGGGCGAACACACCGACGAAATCCTGGCCAAGGAGCTGAACCTGGATACCAAGGCGCTCGAGCAACTGCGCACCGACGGGGTGCTCGAGTAGTGCGCGTTCCGGCGATTAAACCGGGTTCGGAATAATCACGCCGTTGGCCGCATCTGTATAGGCCCCATCCGCGAACGCCACACCGCCACCCACAATGACGGCGTCGATGCCGAGGGCGTCTCGCACGTAGCGCGAACCATCGCCAGGTACATCGGCGGTATAGTATTCATGCCCGCGGCCTATCGTGTCAGGATCGAAAATGGTGACATCTGCAACGTAACCCTCGCGCAATAGACCGCGGTCACCCATCCCCCAGATCACGGCGGTGTCCGAGGTAATTTTCTTAACCGCGTTCTCCAGGCTCAACGCGCCGCACTCCTTTACGAAGTGGCTGAACAGATAGCCGGTGTCGCCATAGGTCGCGAAGGAAAGAATGTGCGCGCCGCCATCGCTGGCGCCGATGTGGACACGGGGGTGGGCAAGCAGCGGCCCGATGATTGCGTCGTCGGTGTGACCCATGTTCGCATTGAGAAAATGCGCTTGTAGATCTTCCTCCAGGGAAAGCTCGATCATCGCCTCGACCTCGCTGGTCGAACGTATCTCCGCAATTTCCTTCAACGTCTTACCAACCAGCTTCTGGTTGTCGGCGGAGTTGACCTGCCGAAGGGTGAGCGACGCCCATAGACCGGAAAGCCCCTGGGCTTCGGCGACCAGTTCGGCCCGCTTGGTCCGGTCTGAGAACGCAGCCACAATTTCGTCGTGGCTGCCAAAGCGCATCACCTGGTACCAGCTGGGCAGACGTATGAACAGGAGGCTCGGCACTTCGAAACAGAAACTGATGTCCACCGGACGCGTCTGCACCTGCGGCCACACCCTGGCGCCACGCGCAAACTGTTCATCGACCCTGGTCATGACACGTTCCGGCAGCTCGTTGTCCGAGGCGTTTACGAACAGCGGAGAAAAAGTCGTCGTGATCTTGTGTTTTAAACTGAGCTCAGCCAGTTGATCAATTCGCGCGATGGTAAGGTCGATGTCATAAAACTCATGAACAATCTGTAGCACACGGTTGTATTCCCCCAACACCTCGGCCAGCGCATCAAGCTCACCTGCATCGGCGAAGCGACTCGGTACCGGCTGCAACGTTTCATCCATATCGACAAAACTGGTAGAGAGCCCGACGGCGCCCGCGGCGAGACATTGGCGCAGCAAGTCCTGCATGGCAGCAATTTCCGCGTCATCAGCGGTGCGGTGCATGGAGTCATCGCCCATCACCCAAAGCCGCAGGACACTATGCCCAACAAGCGGAGCAACGTTAATGGCGAGCCCCTGCTTGATGCGCACCAGAAACTCGTCAAATGTTTCCCAATTCCATTCAACGCCTTCTTCAAAAGCCTTTATCGGCATCTCTTCGATCTGGTTGAACATACCGACCAGCTTCATACGATGTTCAGCTTTCAGCGGAGCTAACGACAACGAACAGTTGCCGGGCACGATCGTCGTCACGCCATGAGAAAGCGCCGGTCTGGCCTGGCCGTCCCACAAAAGCTGCGCATCAAAGTGCGTGTGAGGATCAATGAATCCCGGGGACACGACCCGGTTGCTGGCATCGATCACCTGTTTTGCATCGCCGGAGACGTTGCCCACACTGACGATTTTGCCATCCTCAATCCCAAGGTCGCCGCTGTACGCCGGCAAACCCGATCCATCCACAATGAGGCCGTTTTTTATAATGATGTCCAACATATTCTTCACCCGAATCGATGTTCAATATTTACTGAAAGCGATTGTAGGAAACCTGCAGGGCCTCCCGCACCGCTTCCCACGATTTACCAGCCAGTTCGCTCAACGAGCTGGCCCCGCATAACTCCATGAGCGCGGTCCCGGCGGCGGGGTCCAAGCTGACCTCACTGGTACCGCCATTGTCGTACTCGAGACTCACGACCAGCTCGACAACGCCGTCGTGCGCCGCGGCAAGCCTCGCTTGCTTGATCGTCGCGTGCGCCAAGGTCCTTAATCGTCGGTGGACCCGAAGATGCTCCGCATTGGACCCGTAGGCGCTTCCAGAAAGATCACGTCGCTAGGCAAAATGGGATTGCCCTCTCGCGGGGAGCCTGCTGGCGCCGCCGGTCGCATGAAAACGTGCAGGTTCCAGCTTTGTAAGGTGCTGGCTGCTTCGGCAGAGTCGACGTTGGGGAGCTCCCGCGCGGCAATCGTCTCCCAGGTGTCGTCCGGTGCAGGTAGCGTGCTTTTTCGCCTGGTTGATAGCGTATCTGCCATGTCGACCTTTCTGTTGCAACTTCCAACCGTCTAACATACTGCATGATCCACGCTGGCGCACGCTTTAACCAACCGTCGACGACGCGCGCGCCGCCGTTTACGCCTGAAATCCGCTGTGCGACCATCACGTCGAATCAGCTGAAGGTGAATACTCATGCGATCCACTCTGCCCATCTGTACCGCCCTCGCAGCGGCCGTGCTTGTAGCGGGCTGCGCAGAACCAGCAGCGCCCGGAGCGCAGGTCGAACCTTCGCAGCCTGCGCCTGAAGCGGTCTCGAGTGTGGAACGAAATCCAACGCGAAATGCGTACTTCGGTGATGTGCACGTGCATACGCGCTACTCGTTCGACGCCTACCTGTTCGGCACACGAGCGACCCCTGACGATGCCTATCTGTTTGCCAAGGGCAATGCGCTGGCGCACGCTTCGGGCTTTACCATGCAGATGAAAAAACCCCTCGACTTTCAGGCTGTGACCGACCATGCGTTCTATCTGGGCGCACTGGTCGAGATGGCAGAGTCCGATGGCCCCTTGAGCGAGCATGAACTGGCGAAGGTAGCGCGTGACATCACATCGCCTACAAAGTCTCGACAAGCATTCGCAAAAGCGATCAGTCATTTACGCTGGGCGGCCCAGCACCCGGACGAACCCGACCCGTTAGACGATCGCGGCGTCACCGCCAGCACCTGGCAGGAAATCATCGCTGCCGCCGAGCGCCACAACGATCCGGGCAAGTTCACCGCGCTGGTGGGCTACGAATACACCACCAGTGGCCCACAAGCACAGAACCTACACCGCAACGTCATCTTTCGCGGGGCCAACGTTCCAGTTCTACCCTTCAGCCGCTTGGACTCGCTGAATCCCGAAGATCTGTGGTCATGGATGGATGAACAGCGCGCGTCCGGCTACGAGTCGTTGGCGATTCCGCACAACTCCAACGCCTCTGATGGCATGATGTTCGACCTCATCCAGCAGGACGGCTCGCCGATAGACGCGGAATACGCCGCTACGCGCATGCGCAACGAACCGCTGGTTGAGAACACTCAGGTCAAAGGAACCTCCGACGCCCACCCGCTGCTGTCACCCAACGATGAATGGGCTGATTTCGAAATCATGCCGATCCGGGTCGCCAGCCCGTTGCTGAGCCGTCCGCAAGGCAGCTATGTGCGTGACGCTTACCAGCGCGGCCTGGTGATGGAAGAAACGCAAGGGTTCAATCCATACAAGTTCGGCGTGATCGGCTCGTCAGACACACACAATGCCGCCGGCTCATTTGAAGAAGACAATTATTGGAGCAAGACTGGCTTGGCGGACATCAACGCGCAGCAGCGTGGGTCGGTGCCGCTGGATGACCCCAGCCAGAATGAGGTCGCGGACGACGATCCTATGGCGTCTGGAGAGACCGGCGTCGCGCCGGACGGTCGTGTATACGCGCCTGCAGCCGCGCGCTATTGGGGTGCTTCGGGCCTGGCCGCCGTATGGGCCGAATCCAATACCCGCAACGATATCTACGATGCGTTCCGCCGCAAGGAAACCTTCAGCACCAGCGGCCCACACATCAAGGTGAGGTTTTTCGGTTCACGACGTCTTGATGGAAACCTGTTGTCTGCGGACGACCCGGTCGCATTAGCCTATGCCCAGGGCGTGCCCATGGGAGGCGACCTGATCGCCCAGGACGACGCCGCACCAACATTTTTTGTATGGGCGGCACGCGATGCGGACAGTGTAGCCTTGCAGCGCTTGCAGATCATCAAGGGCTGGGTGGCCGAAGGCGAAGCCCATGAGCAGGTGTTCGACGTCGCTTGCTCCGATGGGGGCGAGATCGACCCGTTAACCCACCGCTGCCCTGACAACGGCGCCGACGTCGACCTGGCCACCTGTGAAGTCACCCCCAACCGGGGCGCAGCGGAATTACAAACGTTGTGGCAGGACCCCCAATTCGACGCCGGGCAACGCGCCTTCTATTACGTGCGTGTGCTGGAAATCCCTAAATGCCGGTGGAGCACCTGGGATGCTATTCGTAGCGGCGTTGCACCACGGGTGGATATGCACGCCACCATTGTCGACCGCGCCTGGTCGTCACCGATCTGGTACGTTCCAAGCAGGAGCTGACTCGCCTGGACGCATAGGCGTGACTCGCCATGAGCGATTCTGGCGACGAATGTAATGCCAGTATCGAATCTTCGCCGGTTTGTAAGCAGCGTGATGCACCAGCGCGTGGACCTTGGCGTTTGCGCACAATGGCATTACATGCGCATAACTTGACGTTATCCCAGCCGCCGTATGATCAGACGGGTTAAAGTTGCTCGGATAGAAATATGTCCCGCCTGGTTACCGCCTGCATTGCAATCACGCTGTTGTTGAACAGTTTTTCGGCATCTGCAGATGACGACGCAGAGTCGCTATTCATCGAAATCGGTCCGCCCGTGACCACCGCGCTGCCCGCGCACACCGAACGCGCGCGCGCTGTACGCCTGAATCGCCGCGCGGTCGATGCCCCCCGGATCGCAATAGATCTATTCGGCGAAACCGTATTCGCCACCCGGACTAAAATCGAACGCCGGCGTGCGAGCGAGCACGTGTGGATCGGTCACGTCGAGGGTAACAGTGCGGATGTCGTGATCATCACCCTGCGCGGCACCACCGCATCCGGCCTCATACAGCATGGTGGCGCGGTTTACCGCATCGGGTTCGGCGGCAAGCGGCTACTACAGGTGGATGTGGAATCACTGCCGGCAGACGACGCATCACAACTGCCAGACGGTGGCGGTGAGAGCCTGCCATCTTCGCCTGGCACCGCCGCGGATGGCTCCATCGTGCAGGATCTGCTGGTGGTCTACACCCAGGGCGCCTGTAACTACGCCGGGTCGTGCGCCGCTCTGGAGGCAGACATCAGCACCGCCGTGACGGACCTGAATACTGCATACGCCGCCAGCCAGATCGACATCACCATGAACCTTGCCGCGAGCGCGCTCACTGCCTACGGCGGCACCAACGCATCCACCGCGCTGTCCGATCTGCGCGGCACGAGCGACGGCAACATGGACGAGGTACACGCGTTGCGCAACGACGTCGGGGCGGACATCGTCGCCCTTATTTATGACGGCGATGGTTGCGGGATTGGCTATCTAGGTAGCAGCGCAAATACCGCGTTCAACGTAACCGACGTGCCCTGCATGGTTGGCAACCGCACCATGGCGCACGAAATTGGCCACAATCAGGGCGCACATCACGACCGCGAGACCGCGGGCGCCGGCTCGAGCACCGCTTTCAACTACGGCTACCGCCGCTGCAACGACAGCTCCGTCGATGCCACCGCATCACCGTGGTTCCGCACAGTTATGTCATACTCATGCTCCGGCGCCTCGCGCGTTGGGCGCTTTTCTCACCCCAACGTCAATTACCTGGGTGTACCCACAGGCATAGATCCGGCGGTCGATAGCACAGACGGCGCCTGGAATGCACAAACGCTGAATAATTCCGCCGCGTACGTCGCGGGGTTTCGAGCCAGCGCGGCCACCACGCCGCCGGCTGCCCCGACCAACCTGTCCGCCCTAGCGGCAAGTGCAAGCGCTATCGATCTCGTGTGGAACGACAACGCTACTGACGAAACGTCTTACCAGGTCGAGCGCTCTGCAAACGGTAGCACCTGGGCCATCATCGCCTCCCTGGGCGCCAATGCCACCAGCTTCAGCGACAACGGTTTAGCGGCGGAGACGACTTATCACTATCGCACCAGCGCGCTCAACAGTGCCGGTGGTTCACCCGATTCAAACACCGCGATGGAGACCACCCACGCCCTGCCTGCGATGGCCACTGATTACTCAGCATACGACAGCCCTGACAAAGGCACCGTTGCTGGCACGCATACGTTGACCCACGTCGCCGACGGCACGGCACAGGCAATCACGGAAGTAAATAGCGGCGGCCCAAAACGCCGGCGCAAGCAATCTTATAACCACGCCTGGGGCTTTAACGTTACCGGTGGAATCGGCGGCGTAGTCGTTGAAGTGCAGGCCTGGGTATCCGGCAGCGAGGGTGCGGTATTCTCATTCTCGCCAGACAACGGCAGTACGTGGACGCAAATGTTTGTGGTGGATACTAATGCCGCCGGAACCATGCAAACCTTCAATCTACCGGCCGGTACCTCTGGTACTGTCCTGCTGCGGGTGAACGACGCCGAGCAAGCCAACGGCGAAAGCGTGGATGCGGTCTATGTAGACGCACTCAGTATCACTTCGATCAACGAAGCAGGCGAACCACCCGCGGCGCCGACCATGATGGCCGCCGACCCGCAAAGTGCGACGTCGGTGGAAGTTGACTTCATGGACAACGCCGACGACGAGTTCGGCTTCGAGGTGCTACGCGCCAACACTGCACCCGCAGGTTGTGACGCAGGTGCGGTGATCGCCAATGTGGGTGCGAGCCCAGCCACCGGCGGTACAATTGTAGTCGTCGACGACTCCGCGGCACCGGAGCAGACCTACTGGTACTGGGCGCGCTCCTACAACGCGGCCGGGTCCCAGGGCTGTTCGAGCGCAGCGCCAGCCGAGACGCCTGTCGCACCTCCGGCAACGCTCACCATGTCTTTGCATGGTTACAAGGTCAAGGGTAGGCAGCACGTGGACGTCACATGGTCAGACGCCACCGCGAGCACGGAGATTTACCGTGACGGCGTGCTGAAGACTACCCAAACCGATACAAACGGTACCTATACCGATAACATCGGCACGAAGGGCGGTGGCTCCTACGTTTATCAGGCGTGCGCAACGGGCGGTGCCTGCACTGCCGAACAGACGGTGACCTTCTAATAGGCTCCGAGCTCGCGGGTGTCGAAGAAGCGCTTCGGCACCTCGACCAGCATGGTTTCGATCTGAGCTTGCGTGACCCCTGCCTCGAGCAGGGCCGGAATCACATCTTTGCTGATGTGAAGATAGTGCCAATCCGGCAGAGCGCCCATCGGGACCTCGCCCGCGATCCAGTCGAGGTAGCATGACGCGTCGTGGCTCAACACGAGCTGGTTAGCATGGCCCCGCCGGCATAGCTCGGCGACCACCGCGACGCGTTGCGCGGTGGGCAACAAACCGTCAATGCCAAAGCGATCCATGCCCAGAATACTGCCGGCGTCCAGCAGTTCGAGCAGATAGTCGAGATCGTCAGTGTCGCCGCAATGGCCTATGACCACGCGGGACAGATCTACACCTTCGTCGCGGAAAACACGTTGCTGACCAAGGCCCGTGCGCTCGGCGGCGCTGGTGTGCGTAGTGATCGGGCAGCCCGTCTGTCGGTGAGTCTGGGCACATGCGCGCAAGGTACGTTCCACATCCGGCGTTACCCCGGGTTTGTCGGTTGCGCATTTGATGACGCCGGCGCGTATACCCGTGTCGGCGATACCCCGTTCGATATCGCGCACGAAGTGCACCGTCATCGGATCAACTCCGTCCCGTGCCGGGCGATTTGCATAGTAATGGGGCAACTCGTTGAACGTATACAGGCCCGTGGCCACAACGATATTGAGGTCAATCTGGTCAGCGATGCGCTTTATGCGCGGTATATAGCGCCCCAGCCCGATCGCGGTGGGATCGCATATGGAGTCAATGCCTGCGGCTTTGAGCTCCGTAAGACGTTGCACCGCATCGTCCACTCGAGAGTCTTCGTCACCCCATTCTTCGGGATAGTTCTGCTGTATCTCCGTCGACAGCACGAACACGTGCTCATGCATGAGCACCCTGCCCAGATCAGCGGTGTCTATCGCGCCGCGCATCGTTTCCACCATGGTCATACCAGCTTCCTCTTCAATCAAAAATCTTCTGTGCGCTCGCAAATATCAGATAAAACACCAGGCCGAATACGAGCACGCCGGCCGCGGTCTGGAACACCAGCGCCCAGGAACCGGTCGCTTCGAGAATCACGCCGCTGACGTACACGCCGATGATACCGGGGATGGTTGCGGCGGTATTCGACAAACCCATTATCATCCCCGCACCACGCGGCGCAATATCCAGATGGTTGACGCCAAAACCACCCGCCATGGCGCCACCGAACACGTTGCCGAGGGACATCAGCGCTATCGCCAAAGGCACGCTTTCCACGTAGCCGACCACCGCCAGAACAGCGGCAAAGCCACCGAAGCCGCAGGTCTGCATGATTTTCCGCACCCGGGTGACGTCCATGCCGGAATGAATCATGCGGTCGGCGATCCAACCGCTGGCGTTCAGCGCCGCAAACGAAAAAACGGCGGGAATCATAGTAACGATCCCGACAGCCTCGAAGTCGACGCCCAATCCTTTGAAGATGTAGGTGGGCATCCATGCAAGTAGCACGTAGCCGCCCCAGTTCGCACAGAAATGACACACGATGATCGCCCACACCGCGGGAATACGCAGCAACACCATCAGCGGCGGGGGCGTGGATTCAACCAGTTCATCATCGCTATCGCCGCGGATCAGGCTCAGTTCTGCTGGGGACATTTTCGGGTGTTGTTGCGGCTCAGGCGTCGCGTGGCGATGCCAGAATATCCACCAGACGAAACCAATGAGTCCGAATGCGTAGAACGCGGCCTGCCAGCCGTAGTGAGTGACGATCCAGGGTGTCGCCAACAGCGCAAACACGCTGCCGAGAGGAATCGTTGAGAACAGGATGCCGATGGCGCGGGAACGCTCTGCGGCGGGAATCCAGCGTCCGAACATTGCGTAGATCGAGGGGAACGTCACACCCTCGCCGATGCCCATCAACACTCTTGTGACTAACAGCGCAACCATCCCGCCAGCGGCAGCTACGGGGGTCAAAAGAGTGAACAGAGACCAGAACACAACCCCCACGCCAAGCACGACCTTGCCGCCGAAGCGCTCAGCCAACCAACCACCGGCAACCTGCGTGAGCAGATAGCCGACAAAAAACGACGACAGCACCCGGCCCTGCTGTTCGGGACTCCAATTGAAATCGGTGGCCATGGGGATTATCGCCACCGATATAATCACCCGGTCCATGTAACAGATGAACACCGCGACCGCCGCAAGCAGCACGATCGGGTAACGTGCGGGCCAGGCGCCCGGTGCAGAAACGTTCGTTGTCTGACTCAAATGATTCCCCAGATTAGCGAAGGAGCTAGCGCAACAGTCCACGTAGCAAGCGCGGCGAGCGCGCGAAGCCGATCGCGGCGGCAACCCGCAGCGCCGAACCCAGAGGATAACTCAATCTGTGTATACCCCCGTGCACGCGCACGGCCCCAGGCGTCGGCAATTCCGGCTGCATCCAATCGTACACCGCCAGCAGACCATTGAGCCGGCGCGACTGTCGCGGGGTAAAGGTCTCGACTCCGAACGCGGCGGCCCCACCAAATGCAGCAGCAAATACGGGATGCGCCAGTGAGCGCGTACGGGTGATGGCTGCAGTATTGGCAGACACCCGCAGTGACTGCGGCGCGCCAGACCCCAATCGGCCGTAAACGGCCCAACTCTCGGCCGTCATCACCTTGCCGAGGTATTGCGCGGCCTGATAACTCGCACCTTGGGTCGCGACTACGCTGCGTGACACACTGGCGTTGCCCGCGGTCGCGCGGCCGCCCCCACGGCCGAGCAATCCCAGGCCGTGCAGGGACGCTTCCCATATCGGCCGCGCTGCGACACGCTCATCCATTGCCGCCACGTCCTGCGCAGACAAGGCAGCGGGAGTGGTGGGAGAAACAAGCATGGTAACGCTGCGCAGCACGTTGTCTGGCAGAGCATCGACAATGGCGTTCATGCAGGCCGTCAGGCGCAGTTCTCGCGCCTGGCCGGGAGCGTATGCGTACAGCGCCAGATCCAACGGCGCACCCTCGGCAAACGCTATCAAAGTCGCGAGCACCCGTTGCGGGTCTGCAAGCAGGTCCGCATTCCCGGCCGGCCAAAACAGACGGCCTGACACGGCCTGTGTTTCCCACCATTCACCTGGTGGCGTCCTGGTATCAAGCCACAGCACGTCGGCGCCGGCTTCGAGCCACAGGCGGGTCGGCGCCATTTCCGCACCTGCTCCCAATACCGCAACTTTACGCCCGCTCAGGTCAATCGCGCCGTCAAAGCCAACCGTCCGGGTAACCCACTCGAGGCCGTCCCGGGCCTGCTCGGTGATCATGCCCCGATCCAGCAGCATCGCGCCCAGTTCAGCAAGGCGCGCCGCTTCCCAGCGCTCGCCCCGATAGACGACCTCTGGACGCCAGCCAGGCTCGCCGCTGAAGCTATGCATTTCGAGGGGCAGCGGATCTACGGGTTCGGCAAGTGCTTCGCGAAGCAACACACTCGCGTCGCCGCGCTGGAGCACGACATATTCCTGCAAAGCCCCAGCGAGATGTCTGGCAATCTCGTAACGCTTCGAAGTGGCTACCCGCGACGCCTCGAAGCGTGGAAGAACATCGGGATAACTTTTGCGAAATGTACCAAGGTGTTCTGGTAATCCAACGGGGCGCAATTCGTTGGGGAAGGCGGCGACGGCATCTGCCAGTGCGGTGTGCAGCACCTGTAAGGCGCTGAGTTCTCCAGCCAGGCGTACCCCTTCAATCATTTAGTGCTCAAACCATCTCATACTGGCAAGAGCCCAGCCTATGACGTTCAGCTCGTCAGATCCAGGGAGCCTGACGGGGTAGTATCCCAACTCACAGGACACGTACTGTGAGAAATTATCTCCGGTAGTGGCGTCCATGGTCACGATAGCGGTGCTCACCGTGATGTCGCCCGGACGAGCGTCTGTGGTGGCGTCGATTGTCGTGGCGATAGCGTCCGTGGCGGTAATGTCGTGCGGGACGATGACCATGCCAGGACCTCGCATGATGACCGGAGTGGTAGCGGTGCCGATGATGATGGTCATCATCGAAACCGCCCGCTGCATCGATCAGTGCATAAGTAACGGCCGTGCCGATCAGAATGTCGACGACATCATTGCCGCCATGATGCGCCTGGGCGCTGAACGGGGTTAACATACAAAGCGTGATGCCGGCGACAGCCGACCATTTGGCCACGCAACGCGTCGCCTTCAAGTTACTCTTCGCGATCATGTTTCAATCTCGCTGTACTACAAGTGAGCGACAATTATGCTATCGCCAACCTGACCCGCTGCTGAACAGAAACCGAGGCCTGAATGAAAAAAATACTGACGATAGATGGGGGCGGCATGCGCGGAATCCTTGCAGCCGCAATTGTCGAGGAGATGGAACGCGTCGCCGGAGCGCCTGCAGTGGAGATCTTCGACTGCTTCATGGGCACCAGCGCGGGATCGATTCTCGCGGCGGGCCTGGCCATGGGCAAGAGCGCACGGTTCATGCGCGAGCAGTTTGAAAAGTTGCACGATCTGCCCGAGAAGATGGCGCTGCAGGATGGCAGCGCGACGGCGCCGATGAAGACGATATTGCAGGGCATATTCGGCGACACGCGTCCCGCAGACCTGAAAAAGCCCTTTGCGGCGCCGGCAAAAAACGCAAAACACGGCCGCGTCTACTTTTTCGGCAACTTCCCGGCAGACACCAGCGACACGCCCTCTTTCTGGGACAATAAAGCGAATCTCGACGAAGGCGGTCTCCCGGTCTGGAAAGTTGTGCTGCGCAGCGCCGCCCTGCCGCCCTTTTTCAAACCTGTCGACGACTATATCGATGGCGGTATCTCGCCTTTCTCCAATCCTACCTACGCCGCTTTCGTCGGTAGTGAACGGCGTCTCGGCTGGGGGAATGAGCAACGCAATTTTTATTCCGTCGGTACGGGCTACCACACTGGGACGCTGGATCTTTCTGGCAACTATGCGGAACACCTTGGGGGCTTCATGTTGTTGTCCATGATGCAGGACGCCAATTTTCTGCAGCATCAGATCATGAAGACCCTTCGCGACGACAAGCTCGTGAACTACAAGCGATACAACATACACTTCAGCGAACAGGCATTTAGCACGCTTGACATAAAACTGCCGTCAGGGATTACGTTCGAAGATTTGTTACACCCTTACAGCACGAAGCTCAAAGAGATGGGAGACGTGGGCGACCAGGTCGCAGCCAAACTGGTTAAAGCGTCGGACTTCTGACCCGCCAGGTACCGTTTTAAGTCAGCGCGGGTCGCGGGGAAATTCCTTGATGTAGACGTCCTGCTTCGTAAACGGAATTTCGATGCCTTCGGCATTCAGTGTTTTGTAGATCTGCATGTACAACTCATGCGCAATTCGACCACGGTACTCCGGATGCTCGATCCACACCAATAGCTCGAAGTCGAGGCTGGACGCGCCGAAACCGCGCATCCTGATTCGCGGCTCGGGAAAGCTACAGACCTCGGCATGCTCAGCCGCAAGGGCGCTGAGGATCTCGCATACCTGATCAACGTCGGAGCCATATGCCACGCCGACCTGTATGCGCGCGCGCATTTTCAAATAGGGGCCACCGCTTTCATTGACGATCTTAGCGTTGGCAATCACCCCGTTGGGAATTGTCACTTCTACGTCGTCGCGTGTGAGCAAACGCGTGCTGCGCAACCCGATCGCCGAGACCTTGCCGCGCTCTCCGGTATCGAGGGTGATGTAGTCGCCAATTTTGTATGGCGCGTCTGCAACGATGAAGAAACCCGAGAACAAATTGGCCAGGGTGTCTTTGGCAGCAAAGCCTATCGCGATGCCAACGATACCCGCACTTGCCAGCCAACCCACGGGATTGATACCCCAGATCAACAGCAGGATGTAGCTGCCGACCAGGATGGTGGCCAGCTTGATCGACAGGTCGAACATCGGCACCGTTCGGGGCTCTATCAACACGAAACCTACCTGATCGCTCAAACTTGCCAGCAGGTCAGTTGAGATTCGCAGTGCTGCGCGCATCCAACTCGCGACGATGACCGACAGCAGGAGATTGATAACTATCTCCGTGCCCACAATCAATTGAGCGGCGCTCACAGCCAGCGTAAAGCCGAAAAACAGCACGGTCATAAATACCGGCTTACGCAAATGCGTGATGATGGCATCGTCCAGTACAGAACTGGTCATGCTCGCCAGCCGGCCCAGGCTGCGAAACACAACGGCCCGCACGGCGAGCGCTATCAGATAGAAAACGCTCGCGATGACCAATGCGCCGAGTATGGGACTCGCGGTAGCGGCGTTCCAGGCGGGCTCGGCAAAGTCAGGGACCCACTCCCCCACCCGGTTAAACTTACTCGCGAAGGTTGTGCCTTCTAGGACGGGGACTTCTGCGGTCGGGGGAGCGGTTTCTGCCATAAATCCGATAATCGCATACTTCGCGTTGCTTGTGACACCGTATGACACGGCGCCACTCGCTTCGCAACCGCAGCTATATGCCGATGGTCCGTACCGCAACATCCTCCAATAACCTTGAGGTTCGGCAGCAACTCGCCCAGGGCTCGATGTTGCTCACCAAACTCCGTCGGATCGCCGTCATCAAGCGTCTCGCTTTCGTCGAGCTCCGCGTGGCTCATGCGTGACGCGTTCGCACGAATTCCGCCGATGCGCTGCAGCCACGATTCGCCACCCGACAGGTTGAAGTGGTCTGGATGTGCGCAGTTGATCATGTAATAAACCGGCGGCACTTTCGCTTGCCTGTCTACCTGGGCGATTGCTTCCTGCAGCGAGATGCCAGTTGGTAGACGACCGTCGGTCTCAACTGTGAAGGAGATCACTACAGGGAGTCCCATGGACGCGGCCGCATTCGCTATGCCCACGGCTTCGTCCGGATAAGTCATCGTGATTGCGGTAACCAGATCAACCCGCGCGCGTTGAAATGCCTGGACCTGAGCAAGATGATAACTTTCAGCGCATTGCGGCAACATCAGTTGATCAGGCTCGTAGCCGTCATCTTGCGGCCCTACACAGCCACTGATCAGCATCGGGCTCGATCGCGTGGCATGGCGCATGCGCAATTGCGCCATGAATCGAATTGCTTCAGCGTTGACCCTGCACATAGCCACATCTCCATAGCCCAAGCGCTTTGCCCACTTACGACTGGCGCGCCAAGTAGGGGCTTCCAGGATAAAGCCGGTTTTGCATCGCAACGCGATTTTGATGTAGCGCTCGTAGTACGCAGACAGTCGTTGCCGACCGTGCGCGGTATCCAGCAGCGGGAACACAGCGAATTCCGGTAGTTCAAAACCGTCGTGAAACATCAACGTGGTTTCGATGCCGCCGTCGGTCAGGTATAGAGGCACATCAGATTGCAGCAATTGGTTTCTGTTCATCTTTCACATCTCCCGCAGTGACGGGCGGTGATCGACTCCGCCCAGGTGGTCGCCATGGCGTAACCCACAAGCGTGGCCACCAGGGCAAAAACGTGTGCCGGGCTGGCACTGGCTGAGATTCCACTCCAAATCAACTCCAACATGATCTTCTCCTCTTTCTCAATATTGCGAACTAAGCACTTTTAACCGCCTGACGCGCGCAGCTATCGAGATAGCCGCGCAAGTGGTTTGATAACGCGCACGTATCTGCGACGGCGCCGGCCACAAAGGTCGACGCGCGGCTGCGCATCAGTGGCAAGCCCAGCGCGTATACTCCCGGGGCGCGCACCACGCCGCCGTCGTGGACCAGGCGTCCTTTCGCGTCCAATACTTCTACATCAAGCCAGCTGTAGTCCGGCTTGAAACCCGTAGCCCAGACTACGGTTTTGATCTCATCGCCAAGCGACACAGACAATCTCGCCTGATCCAGTTCGGACGGCGTGACCGCAAGGTCCGCGCCACGTAACACCCCGGGCACGGTGTCGGCGAAGCGCTGCAGCAGACGCTGCATCTTCAAGTCAGCCGACTTGCACAAGTGCGGCAGGTTGCCCGAAAACTGCGCGTTGCCGCTGCTGACTCCGGCAAACCGGCCGACGATCTCAATGCCCTGAGCCTGTAAACAACTCAGGTTAAGATCCGCGCCGACCTGGCCGACCAACTGCGGCGACGGCAAGCGCCGCGCGCGGCTCAGATCGTCCATGTCGCTCGCCTGCTCCCACAACACGCCACTTCTCATCAACCACCAATACACGTCGCGGTCAGCCACCTGTCGCGGCATTCGCACGTGTTCTCCTACCGAGAGAAGCACGTCTCGTCCGGCGCTACGCAGCTCCTGAGCTATCTGCAGACCGGTGGCCGATCCACCAACAACCAGGACTTTGCCTTCAGGCAAGTCCGCGGCGTTGCGATAATCTCTGGCCGTCGTCTGTTCCACGTTGGTGGGCAATGATTGCGCTATTTTCGGCACTGCGGCGTCGGCGTAGGCACCGGTGGCCAACACCAGCGCGCGGCAATACCACTCGCCCTGGGTGGTGGTCACGCGATACTGCTCACCCGACCGGCACACCCGGTGGACCCGGGTCATGCGTTTCACAGGTGCCTCGATGTTGCGCGCATATCCGTTCAGATACTGTGCGAGCGCGTCCTTGTGCATGAAGCCATCGGGATCGTTCCCGTCATACGCCTGACCGGGCAGGTTCAAGGTCCAGTTGGGCGTCAGTAAATTTAAGGTGTCCCAGCGCTCGCGCCGCCAACGTTGGCCAATGTCACCCGCCTCGAGCACCACATGCTGTACCCGACGGCTGGTGAGCTGAGCGCTCATAGCCAGCCCCGCGTGACCGGCGCCAATAACGATGGCATCGATGTGGCGAGCTTTGCGACGCATGCTCAGCTGGTGCGGCACAGCGCTACCGACAGGTGACATTGACCGTTGCATGGCTAGCCTCCTACCTGAACAGTGACGTGGGTGGGGTTGGTGACGATGTCGAACACTGCTGAGCGCTTCTGCGATTGAGCAACCAGCGCTTCTATCTCATCTCGCGTGGCATCAGCGTCAATCTCAAAGCGAACGTTGACGTCGTTGAAGCCATTACGCACATCACTGTCGATGCCCATGATGCCTTGCAGGTCCATAGCACCCTCGAGTGTGGCCCTGACTTTGTGCAGCTGGATGCCTCGATTCTGCGCGACGCTGGCAACACCGGCAGTGAGGCAGCCGGCGAGACCTACCATTACGAACTCCACCGGGGTTGCACCCATGTCTTCGGCTGCGAACACTTCTGGGTGGTCCGTATCAAACGTAAACTCAGTGCGGTGGCTCTGCTCTTCGCCCAGGCCGTGAAATCCCTTAACATTGGCTCGCGTGTGGGTACCGTTGACCCAGTCGCTGGTAGCGCGCCAGGTAAACTGTGCTGCCTCAGGCGCCTCAGTAAGGGCTTCCCGAGCGCCCAATAACGCTTCTACATTTACACCGTTGTCTACCCTGACTGTTGTTGCTGTGTTCGTTTCCATCTCCGTTCTCCTAATATCTGCATGTTTCGCTCATTTATTCGCTCGATTGGGCATGGCCCTAGAGCGAATGACAGTCAGCGTATGCTTAGGGCCGCATGCCTGCTTGGAGATGGTTTGAAGGTGTCATGAAGATTAGCTGAGGAATTCTTCAAGAAATCCTCATACCGTCTCCAAGCTAGCAGGGCCAAGGTCTCCTACATTGGTATCACGTACAGAAACACGGATACCGGCAACATGGCCCGCTACAGCAACATATTAGAGACGATCGGCAAAACTCCATTGGTGCGCCTGAACGCAATGGCGCCTCAAAACGTTAACGTTTACGTCAAAGTCGAGTCGTTTAATCCCATGGGTTCGGTCAAAGACCGTATGGCGAAGGCGATCATCGAGGACGCCGAGGCATCCGGGGCCCTGCAGCCAGGCCAGACCGTCATCGAGGCCACCAGCGGCAACACGGGCATCGGCCTCGCCATGGTGTGTGCGCAGAAAGGCTACCCTCTTGTCGTTACCATGGCAGAGAGTTTCAGCATCGAGCGACGCAAGATGCTCCGCTTTCTGGGCGCCAGGGTCGTACTCACCCCGGCATCGGAGAAAGGCACCGGCATGCTGAGAAAGGCAGAAGAATTAGCCCAGAAGCACGGCTGGTTTCTATGCGGCCAATTCGACAACCCCGTCAGCGCGCGTGTGCACACCGAAACGACGGTACCCGAGATCCTCGAAGACATGCAGGATGAGCCACTGTATGCCTTCGTTTCGGGGTTCGGCACGGGGGGCACCTTAAACGGCGTGGCCCGGGGACTGCGACATCACTCACCTGGAACCCGGATCGTTGCGGCTGAACCTGACAACGCGCAGGTATTGGGCAGCGGTATCGCCCAGCCACGCGACGACCAGGGCAATCCCGAGGGAAGTCATCCGAACTTCAAGCCACATTTAATGCAGGGCTGGAGTCCGGACTTCATATCCTCACTCACCGAGGAAGCTGTAGCCGACGGACTGGTCGACCGTATCCAACCGGTGCCTGGCGAAGCAGCCATGCAGACGTCACGCAGATTAGCCCGTGAAGAGGGCATATTTGTTGGCACGTCCAGTGGCGCCACCCTTAAGGCAGCATTAGACATCGCGGCCGAGGCGCCTGCCGGAGCCAACATTGTATGCATGTTGCCAGACACCGGGGAGCGCTATCTCTCAACGCCATTGTTTGCCGATATCGGTGAAGACATGAATGCCGAGGAGCAGGCCCTGTCCAAGTCCACCGACGGCTACCGTTTCGACACAGCAAACCCAACAGCAACGGCAGCGGTTGCGAAATCGCCCCTCGACGTCGACGCAGAGCAGTTTGTTGACGACCTCACTGAAAAAACGCCGGTCGTCATGTTCGCCCTTGAGTGGTGCGAGTTCTGCTGGTCCGCGCGCAATCTGTTTGCCGCTATGGGCGTGCCCTACGAGGCAGTGGATCTGGATGCAGTCGCCTACCAGGATGGCGACCGCGGCAACAAGATCAGGGCTGTGCTCGCCCAGCATACCGGCAGTCCGACCATTCCTCAGATATATATCGGGGGACGACACATCGGCGGCTGTACCGAACTGTTCGACTTGCAACGCAGCGGCGAACTGACTACCGCGTTGCAGGACATGGGGGTCTCTCACACCCCTTTCGACAACGACCCCTACGATCTGTTGCCTCAATGGCTGCAGACCCGGGCGGGATAAACACACAGCGCATTGATAATAGGAGACGAGCAATGAGCAAACGACCTCCCGTCATATCCAGAAACGAGCTGCACCTGCCGCAGACGCTGGCGCGCCTGGACCTGGCCTGCCGCGAGTGGGGCGTGTTCTACCTCACCGACCATGCAATGGGCACGACCGATACCTTGTTCCGCGAGGCACAATCGTTCTTCTGCATGGCGCAGGATGAAAAAGCCAAGGTTCGCCGTACACGCGACAACGTGTGGGGATACTTCGACGAAGAACTCACTAAAAACACGCGCGACTGGAAAGAAATATTCGATTTCGGACCCGAGCGTGGTAGTTCCGTTGCCCAATGGCCGGCACGCAGCCCGGCATTCAAGCGCGCATGCGAAACCCACTACGGCGACTGCGAGCGTTTGTCATTCGAACTGCTGTCAGCCATTTCAGCCAACCTCGGCGTGGGTGGTTCGTTTCTGTTCCACGCCTTCGAACCAGAGCATTCCAGTTTCGTGCGTCTGAACTACTACCCACAGTGTCCAGAACCTGCTGCCCCCGCCGGCCGCGACGTCCCCGAACGCGGACACTTAGGCGTCAATCATCATACCGACGCCGGTGCGTTGACACTGCTGATGACGGACGAAAATCCCGGCCTGGAGGTGTTTGTGCACGAGGTCTGGAACCCCGTCCCGCCATTGCCGGGCGCCTTGATCGTGAACGTGGGGGATGTCATTCAGGTATGGTCGAACGACCGCTACACGGCCCCCTTGCATCGAGTGCGATGCCAGACCGATCGCGCCCGCATGAGCATCCCGTTCTTCTTTAATCCAAGCGAGAGTTTCAACTACGCGCCGCTGACCTCACCGCAACACGCGTCGGATTCGCCTCGTTACCGTCCGATTAATTTTGGCGAGTTTCGAAATCTGCGTGCCGCAGGCGACTACGCCGATCAAGGCGAGGAAGTACAGATCGGACACTTTCGTATCCGCAGTTCGCAGGTGTGAGCATGACGTTCATCGAACCCGACCCGGGCGCAAGCAATGACCATCGCACCCAGGAGGTGTACAACCGACAGATCAGGGCGTTCGGGTATCTGCCAAATTACGCGCCTTTGTTCAGTCATCGCCCGGACGTAATCGACTTGTGGTCTGACCTGCAACGCGGGCTCTGCCGCCACGTCGAGCCCCGTCTAAGCGAGTTGGCAACCTTTGCCGCCGCCGTGGCATTGAAAAGCTCCTATTGCGCCCTGGCGCACGGGGTAAAACTGCGCGATTTTTTCAGCGACGCTCAGATCATGCAGCTTGCTGCTGGCAGCTACGGCGCGGTGGTAGACGACCGGGAAGCGCTGGCCATGCGCTACGCTGCACAGGTTGCGGTTGACGCAACCAGTGTGACCGACGCCGAGGTCGAAGCACTGCGCAACGCAGGATACAGCGACGCGGAAATTTTCGACCTGGCGGGTATTGCTGCCGGCCGCGCTTTCTTCTCGAAGCTGGTGGAAGGGCTCGGCGCGCACCCGGACACCGCTTACCGGGAGCTTCCCACGGCGCTGCGCAAGGCACTAACGGTAGGCCGCGAAATCGAGCCGATCTGTCGCAAGACGCGCGCGGCTAAACAACGGATTAGTTCTCGCCACGGTCCACCTCAAATACGAGAAGTACCTGGCCAGGCATCTTGCCCGCAAATCCGTACCCGGAATTGACGATCAACAGACCGTCATATGGTATCGGCGCGGTGCCACCTCCCATGGAACCCCCGCGCGCCTTCGCACCATTGACCGTAGTGAACTCAACCGCGGTGTCCGTCGCCCACAGGACCTTGCCGTTGCCGGCGTCATAGCCGCGCACATAGCCGTCGTTGGAACCAGCTAGTACAAGATCCGGCGTCACGCTGATGGCTCCCGAATAGCCCGGGTAACATGCAACACGCCCTTGGCACACGATGTTCTCGGAAGGCGATCGCCATACGTATGCGCCGGTGGCGACCTCGAGTGCGTACAGGCCCGGGCGCGCAGGCTCGTCGTATTCATTGCCGTCCGGGACGTCGCTTACCGGTATGAACACAACGCCGTCGTGCGCCGCAATACCGAAGTGAATGCCGGCAACTACACCACCTCGACCCACTTTCTGCTTCCACACCAGCGCGCCGGTATCAGGGTTCAAGCCCATTGCCTGACCGCCTTTGTCCCCGGCAACAACGTAGTCACGGCCATCACGACCTTGCGCCAGCACCGCGCCGGCGCCAAAGTCGAAATCCGGTCCGTCCTCTTCCGGGCAGTTGTAATTCAATACTTCCTGGCAGGACCCATTCCACACATCATCCTCTGTGGATTGATAAACCCAGCGCACTTTGCCGCTATCCATGGCGACGGCGACCACTGCGTCGCTGGTCGGCGAGCCAGGGGAGGAATAGTTGTCGCCGATGGTGAGATAGAGTTGGGCGCGTTTCTCATCTACCGCCGCGCTGCTCCATATAGGGGTGCCTGAGGGCCCGAAACTCTGCGTGCCCGCCGGCGTGCGACCTTGCGGTGTCGCTTCTTCGATCAGATGCAGCCGCCACTTTTCATCGCCATCACGTGCATCCAGCGCGACCATCGCACCCCGAAAGCTACAGCATTCATAGTTGATGTCTGCCGCCGCGCCCTCTTCCAGGGAGGACGTGGGAACGTACAACGTTTCGCCCACCAGGGTCGCAGTTCCGGTCAGGGTCGTCGCAGGATGTTCATCCATGCGCTTGCTCCACGCCAACTCGCCACTGAAGGCGCGCAGCGCATACTGATTGCCAATCAGGTCACCAAAATACAGCAATGGATCCGCATTTTTGTCCTGGGCGTCCCATGCACCTATCACGATGCCGGTACGCACTTCCGCGGCCGCGTGAAACACCCAGCGCGCGCACCCTGTGGCACGATCCAACGCGTATACCGTGCCGTCATGACTGCCAACAAATATCGCGCCTGCGGCCACCGCAGGCTGGGAGCGAGCGCGTACCGCATTCGGAAACGCCAGCGCCCACTTCAACTTCAGGCTAGCGACGTTTCGCCGGTGAATGCCGGCGACGTCCGTGGCAATGAAGTGGGAATTACGCGGCTCCATTCCCCAGCCACTCAGCACCGGTACGTCACCGCGATCAAATTCCGCAGCCTTTCCCTCACACATGAGTGTGGCGGCTTGCAGCGATGAGCCGAGTTTTCTGGATGGCAGAAACTCCGCAACCGCCACCTTATCCTCATGCGACAGATGCTGGGTCTGCCCTGTCATGACACCTTCAGTCATGGCTCGCAGGATCGATTCCGGGGCCATCTGCTTGAGAATAAATCGTTGGGGCGCGCGATTGAGGCCCTGCTCGTGGCAACTTGCGCAAAGTTTGTCATACACCGCCTGACCTTTTGCCGCGGTGTCGGCATCGATGTTATCGGTAATGTCCTGGTACGAGTCTGCGGCGCGTTGTTCCCGGGGGCCATCCGACGATGCTGCGTGGATGAAACTTGCGCCGACGGCGCACAGGATGAGTACAGTGAAATTCGCACAAGCGCTATGCATTGATGGTTGGTCCTCCCTAATCTTTTGTCACCTTAGCATGATTCGCTGCCTTTCCTGATTGCACCCCGACAACGTTGCCAATCCCGGGGATCGCGCTAGACTCGCAGCAAAACTTGCTAGGTTCGCGATGATTTTTCGGCAACTCTTCGATCAGGTCTCCTCTACATATACGTATCTACTTGGCTGCGAGGATTCCGACGAAGCCGTGATTATCGATCCGGTCTATGAGCAGCACGCACGCGATACTGCATTGATTCGTGAGCTAAGGCTCAACGTCCGCTACGTGCTCGACACCCACGTTCACGCAGACCACGTCACCGCCGCATGGCTGATGCGCCAGAGCGAAAACGCAGAAATCGTCCTTTCCAAGCGCTACGGCGCCGAAGAAGTAGACATACCGGTGGATGACGGCGACGTGCTTGCATTTGGTGATAATTCGCTGGAAGTATGGGCAACTCCTGGACACACCGATGGCTGTGTTACCTATGTCGCGCGCGGGCAGGACATGGCATTCACGGGTGATTGTCTGATGATACGGGGTGCCGGACGTACCGACTTCCAGGGCGGCGATGTGAGCGCCATGTGGGACAGCATACGCGAACGAATATTCGACTTGCCCGACGCATGCCTGATTTACCCCGGGCACGACTACCAGGGGCGCACCGTGTCTACAGTCGCCGAAGAAAAACGGTTTAATCCCAGAATCGGTGGGGATGCTCATGTAGAAGACTTCGCCGGCTACATGAACAATCTTGGTCTGGCGCACCCAAAACTGATCGACATCGCCGTGCCGGCTAACATGAACAGCGGGCGGCCCACCGATTCGGCGCCGCCGCGACCGGTTTCCTGGGGACCCGTCACCATAACGTTCGCCGGCGTTCCGGAAATTCGGCCCGATTGGGTCGCGCGCCACCTTGACGACCTGTTTGTTCTCGATGTGCGCACCGCGGGAGAGTTTGACAATGATCTCGGCCATCTCGAACACGCCCATCTGATACCCCTGGATGAGCTGTCCAGCCGCTTGGGCGATATCCCCCAGGACCAACCCATTGTGACCGTTTGTCAGTCAGGCAAACGCTCAGCTCGAGCGGCGGAAATCTTGCTTGGCGGCGGTTTTCATAAGGTGGCGAACCTTGCGGGTGGCTTGATCCAATGGTCGCGCCTCGCCCTTCCGCTGCGAGATCCATAGAAATTTGGCGGACTCAGCCGAGGGTCCGGATCCACTGCAAAGCAGCCTGGCCAGCCTCTTCAAGGGGTAGGCTTTCCGCGTCCGGCGTCAGAATGGTTCGAAGCTGCCGATAAACTGCGATGCCGTGGAAGGTTTGCTGCGGGGCATTGGATGCGCGTATGGCGCCATACCACGCTGACGCCAGTTCCACCTCGCCGGCGCGATAGGCCAGCACGATGGCAGGCACCAGCAGATCCGGCCAGGGGCTGACCCCAGCTCGGCGCAGTCGCGCTTCAACTTCATCGATCAGCTGCACTGCCATCGGTGCGTCGTCGGCAGATGCAAACACGCTGCCAAACAGCAGGGTTGCACCCCACAAAGCATGCGCCTCGGAGCGCTCGAGCAATCGCTGCGTCCACCGCAGCGCCTGTTCCGGCTCGTTAAATACAAGGCAGGCAGACAAGGCACAGGTGGCGTTATGGGTGGGATTATCCAGCAGGCGATCTTGCTCCAGCAGCCGCATGGCTATGGGCTCGGCCAGCGCGACGGCAGGCTCGAATTCGCCCGTAACAACATACGACCAGATCTGATAGGTGGTCACCAGGTCATGGGTAGGTAGGTGCTCCAGGTCCTGCGCAATCTGGATGGCTTCACGCAGTTGATCACGGGCAAGATCCGGATTCAGAAAATTGTTAGTCAACGAGGTGAGAATCAATGCCCCGGCAACACGGGTGCCCTCCCCCACTTCACGACACAGCTCGAGATTAATTTCAGCCGCTTGCGCGAGAAGTGCAGGGTTGCGCGTAACTTGCGCACACAGTGCCCTGGTGCCGTGCAATCTGCTGAGCTCAAATACTTCGGTGGTGTCCTGCAGGTATTGTTCGATGCGTTTCAGTTTGGCCAATGCCCTTGCGCCGTCGTCCAGTTGAATCATTAAACCCGTCGCGCAGCACACGTCCAACGCATCGGAGCGGCGTCCGACCGCATCGAAATACAGTTCCGCGGCGGTAATGTCTGAGTAGTGCTCGGCACACCAGCCCGCCTGGGTAAAGCTGTGCAGGTGGTCTTCAGGATAAACCCCCAAGCGCTCCAGCACCCACTCGGCATGCCTTTCGGTGTTGCCTTCACGTTCCTGGGGGGTCAGCTTTTCGTACGCGAACAATCGCACTGTTTCCAGCAGGCGCCACCAACCACCAACACGTGATGTACGACTCAACAGGCACAGCTCCACCAATCGGGACATGGCAAAGGAGATGCCATTGGGCAACTGGCCCGCAAATACCGCTTCGATGTCATCAACGGTAAACTGGCCGGGAAATACCGCAAGCTGACCCAGCAAGCGCTGCTCTTCATCGTCCAGCAACTGCCAGGTATTCTCGACCACACGTATCAGCGAATCCTGCCGGTGGCCGCCTTCACGTTGCCGCCCGGCCAGCACTTCAAAACGCCGATCCAGGCGCTCCGCGAGTTCATCTAGAGTCAACTGCTTCAATTGGGCTGCGGCCAGCTCGATCGCCAGGGGCAAGCCATCCAATCGAGCGCAGATCTGTTCTACCTTAGCTGTTTCGAGTAGTGTTTCAGGCATGCCGTGCCGCTCGGCGGTCATGACAAACAGTTCAACGGCCGGCGCCACGCCCTCTTCACTGTGCACAGGTAGCGGATCAATAAAGAAGCGTAACTCGTCCGCCAGATCGATAGGGTCCCGGCTGGTGGCCAGGAACTTCGGCCCGGTAGTGTTCTCTAACAGGTAGTCCAACGCAGCGGCGACATCCTCTTCAATGTGCTCGCAATTATCCAGAATAAACAACACCTGTTGCTCTGCGACAGCATCAGCGATCTGCGCCCGCGCCTCTCCATCGCGCACGCTGATTCCCATCACCGAGGCAATCGCCGTGTCGATACCTGCTCCATCACGCACCGGGACGAGATCTACAAACCACACACCATCTGGGTAGTCTGCCTGTACGGTACGCCCCACAGTTTTGGCCAGCCGGGTCTTGCCCGTGCCCCCAATACCCAGTAGCGACACAAGGCGGTAGTTCTTGAACGCCTCGATACAATTGTGCAGATCTGCATCTCGGCCAATTAATTTGGTACGTTCGTAACCCAGATTGCTGTTTCGCACAGTAGTCTGGACCGGGGCAGGCTGTGGGCTCGAGTCGCCCTGGGACACCGGCGAGACGAACCGAAAACCCCGGCCATGAACTGTTTTGATGATGCGCTGATTGCGACCATCGTCGCCCAGGGCTTTACGCAGTGTCTTTATCTGGGTTGCTACTGCTGAATCGCTGACGAAGCGGTGCCCCCACAACTCATCCAGAATCTCGTCGCGCGTGACCAACGTATCGTGATGCTGCACGAGGTAGGCGAGCAGGGACATGACCTGAGGCTCGAGATTTATCTCTTCGTCCCCTGCGCGGAGGGAGAACAATCCCAGGTCCAGCTCGAACCGATCAAAACTGAAAGTTGGCGCAACTACAGGATGGGCCGCCACGCACCACTCCACTTAGACTAAGCGGTGCATGCTATCAGATTAGGCCCCCGCCTTCGCTCAGGAGCGTGAGCCACATCGCAACCTCATCACGAATATCGTCAAGCGAAGGGGCTTTCGAGTCGTCATCACCGAAGCCAAGTTGTTCGTAGAGGTGCCGGTAGATGGCAATGGTGTGATACATCTGTATCGGTACGCGGCTGTTGCGAATGGCGCTCAACCATCGCTGCGCACGCTGCGCCTCTCCCTTGCGCATGGCCAGGAGGGTGGCTGTGACAAGAACGTCTGGAAACTCGTCACGCGCAGCACGATTGAGGCGAACCTTGATGTCTATGCAGCGCTTCGCGGCGCTGGCAAAATCGCCGGCGCTGGCATCAACGCAAGCCAGCAGGTTTGCTATGCCCCAGAATGAAAGAACCGCAGGAAACTCTTTCATTCTGCCGGCCCAGCGTGCTGCAGTTTCAGGCTCATTGACGACGGTGCAGGTGATGATGATGCCGATGGCGTTGTAGGCCGGATTGTCGATTTCATTCGGCGCTGACATGAACTCGTCAACCAATTGTTGCGCTAACTCACGGCCGCGCGTGTATTCGCGCCCCATCACGTATTGCCAGGCACGGTAGCAATTGCCCGATTGCTCCAGCGACCGATTATCAGCGCGCTGGGCCAGCTCGACCATCTCATGCAACTGTGCGTGCGCCTTGTCTGGATCAATGAAACCCGTAGTCAGGGACTGCATCAGCAGACCATTGGCCAACAACTCCGGATCGTCCAGATCCCGCGCCAGTTCGACCAGGCTCTGGGTGTGCTGCCCGAGCAGGTCAGGCAATCGATTAGCCTGGGCGCACAAACCGGCAATGGCGTGCAATCTCGCCTGCCAGTAGCGTGTTGGTTCCTGCTCCAGGTAGTGTTCGGCACGCACGAGTTTTTCCTTAGCCCGGGCGCCATCATCAAGCTGCACCATCAGACCCGTGCCGGCACAGACTGCGTAGGCAAGTTCCATCTGATTTGAACCCGTAAAAAACCGCTCCGCAGCTTCAAGGTCTGCGTAGTGTTCCAGACACCAGTCTGCCTGACTCAGGTTGTCGAGCTGATCGTCTGGAAATCGCCCAAGTTTGTCCAGGCACCAGCGCGCATGTCTTTCTGCGTTGGCGTCTATGTCAGCCTGGGTGGAATCCCGATTGGCAAATGCGCGCACGGTCTCAAGCACTCGCCACCAGTTGCCCGTGCTGAAAGCCCGCTGAATCAATCCAAGGTCAACCAGCCTGGATATTCCCGCCGAGATTTGCCCGGCAGATGTCCCGGCCATCATTTCTTCCACGCCGGTCATCGTGAAGCGCGAAGGGAACTGGGCAAGCTGGCGCAGCAACGCTTGCTCGTTGGCGCCAAGCATGCCCCAGGTATCTTCCAAGACGCCCAGCAGGTTGCTCTGCCGTCCTGACGCCGACCTCTCGCGCCCTGCCAGAACCTCAAAGCGCTGATCAAGACGTTGGCCCAGTTCGTTCAGCCTCAGGTGACGCAATTGCGCCGCAGCAAGTTCGATCGCCAGCGGTAGACCGTCCAGTTGGCGGCAGATATGCGCCATTTCTTCCTCTTGATCCGACCCCAAGGTGACGCCGTGGCGCGCAGCGCTCGCCACGAACAAATCCACCGCCGGCGCAGTTCCCATCGTGGCAGTGGTGGCCAGCGGATTCAGCACGAAACGATGCTCATCCGGAAGATCAAGCGGGTCCCTGCTGGTGGCCATGATTTTGAGCTTATCAGTGTACTCCAGTAGACCATTGATCAGGTCGGCGGCGGGTTCCCGCAGGTGTTCGCAGTTGTCGAAGATCAACAACAGGTCGCGATCTCTAAGGGCTTCTATCAACTGGGGCCGGGTCTCGCCAATGGTCAGCGCCATGCCTAATACGTCGGCGACGGCAGTCTGCAGCGACTCAATGCTGTTCAGTGGTATCAGATCGACGAACCAGACACCGTCAGCAAACTGCTCGGCAGCCTCGCGCCCGACCCGCGACGCCAGCCGCGTCTTGCCAGTGCCGCCGATGCCGAGAACCGTGACCAGCCGGCTGCTGGCGAGGAGTCGCAAACATTGTTCTACATCCTGCTCCCGGCCAAACAAGCGCGTACGTTCTCTTGGTAGGTTGTGCGAGACATTCGCGACCTCTGCTGCGATGGGCCGCGCTTCGACATGTTCGCGCAGTTGCGCCACAAACCGATAGCCACGCCCTCTGACCGTCTGTATGACCGATTGTTGCCTGCCATCGTCGCCTACCGCCTTGCGCAGGGACTTTATCTGGGTAGAGAGGGCCGACTCACTGACATAACGGTGCCCCCACAGTTCGTCTAACAACTCGTCTTTCGTAACCAACCGGTCGCGGTTGACGATGAGATAACCAAGTAGACTGAATACCTGCGGCTCGACAGATACAGCGGTGTCACCGCGGAATAACTCGTAGCTGCCGAGGTTCATACGGTAGCGGCCGAACTCAAACGTACCGCCACTATCTGTCAGTGCTTCGTCTGGCTTGAACATAGAAACAGTTTGGGGATTTCGACGGAGTTGGTCGAGGATTGTTTCATAGTATATGTTGTACCCATCACCATGAGCAGCACCACACCGCCATTTCAAGACAAGGACCCCGCCTACGGTTGGGTGATGGTGGCGGTGGTTTTTGTTATCAGCGCGCTGGCATTCGGCACGCTCGGGTCTGTATCGGTTTTTCTAAAGCCTTTGTCGATGGAGTTTGGTTGGAGCCGTGGCGAGACATCTTTGGGCTACTCAGCCATCTCCCTTGCGTCTGCGATCTTCGGCATCTTGTGGGGCATCCTGGCTGACAGGTACGGTACCCGGTGGTTTGGCGTTATCGCTGCGTTCATCATGGCGTTTGCCCTCTATATGCTAAGCAAGCAGAACTCCATCGCCGAGTTTTACGGTTTTTACTTTCTATTTGGCGCCTTCGGCACGTCGATGGCTACCACTCCGTTATACGCAAACGTAGCGTTCTGGTTCCGTCGCAACGCTGGTCTGGCCCTGGGCCTGGCCGCCGCTGGAGGCGCATTTGGCCAGGCGCTGGTGCCTTATCTGGCCGGTATCGGGGTCGAAACCGTCGGCTGGCGCCAGACCTACCTGCTGATGGCGATCACGTATCTGTGCATTGTTCTGCCCTGCGGGTTTCTCGTGCGGGAATCGCCGGGACGCATCGGCGTCACGCAAACCTCGCTCGCAGAAGAGCGGAGCTCGCCACTGTCTGAAATCGAAGCCGTGGCATGGATCAGCCTGGCTGTAATCTTCTGCTGCAACTGCATGGCGGTTCCCATCGTACACCTGGTGCCGCTGCTCACCGATGATGGTCATACCATTGAGTATGCAGCTCGCGCCCTCATGATTCTGATGCTCGCAGGATGTGTAGGCCGGATTCTTGGCGGCAAGCTCTGCGACATGATTGGCGCACTGCCCGCCTATATGACCATGTCGGTGGGCCAGACCGTTTCCGTAATCTGGTTTCCAGCCGTCGAGGGACCCGCCGCGCTGTATGCGCTGGCAATATTCTTCGGATTTTTCTACTCCGGGGTCATGTCGTGCATCATGGTCTGCACGAGGATGATGGTGTCGGGAAGGTTCGCCGGGCGGGCAATGGCCGTGACTTCGTTCTTCGGCTGGGCAGGCATGGGCCTGGGCGCCTTCATGGGCGGTTACCTGTTCGACCTCACGGGCAGCTACCCCTGGTCATACCGCTTCGCCGCAGCAGCAGGCGTCGTAAATCTCATTGTGCTGTCCCTGTTCTTTATGCGGGTCCAAACCCAGCGAGGTTCCAGTGGCACGCTCGCCGGGGAAACCATGCTAGGCTAACTGCGCATACGGGAGGATTCTATGGCACGTTTCATTCGATTCGCATTCGGTGTTTTCGCTTATCTGTTTTTCTTCGCGTCCTTCCTGTACCTGATCGGCTTTGTCACCAATCTTTACGTCCCGCGCAGTATCGACGTGGGGCCCGACGGGTCGGCAACCCTGGCAGTTATTGTAGACCTGGGCCTGATCGCGCTGTTTGGCGTGCAGCATAGCGTCATGGCGCGACCCGGCTTCAAATCTGCTCTCACGAGAATCTGGCCAGCCGCCGTGGAGCGAAGTTTGTACGTGGCGATGACGGCCGTGGTTCTTTGTCTGATGTTCTGGTTGTGGCGCCCGCTGCCTGCGCTGGTGTGGTCAATCGAAACCGAATCCATGCGTACCCTGGTGTGGATGTTGGCAGGGGCAGGCTGGGGCATCGTCCTCATCTCGACGTTTCTCATCAGTCACTTCGAGCTATTCGGCCTAAAACAGATCTGGGCCGATTTCCGCGACCGCGCCTTGCCGGTGACGACTTTCCGCCAACCATTTTTCTACAAGCTCGTGCGGCACCCTATCTATACTGGTTTCCTGACGTCATTCTGGGCGGCACCCGACATGAGCCAGGGGCATGCGTTATTCGCTACCGGCATGACACTCTATATTCTGATCGGCATTCGTTATGAAGAGCGTGATCTGAAAGAAAACCTGGGTGACGTCTACTTTGAGTACACCCGACGCGTCGGCATGGTGATTCCCGGCGTCGGCAAATCACGGGACTAACAGCGTGAGCGAAGACGCGCAACATACAGGCATCCTGAGTAACGGAGTGAAATGATGTCTGCACCCGAAGATTCTGACCCAGACACTACCTGGTACGACGCACATACCGGCGTCCGTTACCCTGCGCAGCAACATGTCCAAATCCGCTACCCGATAAACCCAAGGGCTGTATCGAGATTCTTCGCCTCGGGCAAACCGTGACCCAATCCATCCACCACCATCAACTGCGTTCTGGCCATCCCAGCCTGCTGATAGGTGGATATCGCCACCTGGGTATCCTCGAGGTTGAAGTCCCCGGTGCCGGTCAGAAAGACCATGGGCAGCCGCCTGAGCGCATCGACGGACGGCTGAGTAACGGTAAATAGCGGATTGGCGCCACAGATGAACAGCGCGCCGGCGAAGCGCTCGGGATAGGCCGGCATCATCATGCTCGCTACACGCCCGCCCCCGGAGAAGCCGGTCAGCAGCAGGCGCGATGTGTCGATGGCTTCGACCTGCGCCGCTAAGGCTTGCGCCAGCAGCGCAAAACCAACCCGACGCGCGACATGCACTTCGTTGCCTGAATCTTGCGCACCCACCCACATGAGATTGCGCTGGTCCAGCACTTCTCCCCAGGCGTGGGGCATACGCGCCCCTGGCTTGGGGCTGATATAAATGAGCACGCCCGGTGGATCAGCGCGAGTTTCCCCGGCTGGTGTGCGCACCTGATATACGAGATTCTCGTCGGGCTCGAAGAACTCGATGAGTTGCGGATCGAATGCGTCGTGCGTGCGCTCGAGCAGATCGCCAAATGTAGCTGTAACCGTCGGCTGCATAACGCGTCAGAGCGCGTCCGGTTCATTCTGGAACTGTCGGTGAATCTCGATGAGCCCAGGGGTAAGCGCTATCAGCCACGCAGCGAACGCAGCGACCACCCACACCAGCGGCAATACCAGCAGCGCAAGCAGCCATGCACCGAGGAATAAATAGGCGCGCCGTATGGCCATCTTTGGCGTTACGTTCGCCTTGCCTCCATTGCGCACCAGAGGAAACGCGCGCGGGCGAATAAACCAACCATGCGCGATCAGAATGACCAGGAACCGGAACCAGGACAAAGTTTCGGCGCCCATGACCGGCTCCTGGTCCGGCGCCGCATCACCCGATCCCGCCATTGCCGTACGCACCTGGTTCCATGTGTAGCGGGCTTCCGGTCTGGCTCCAGCTCCACTCATGTTGCTGAACTTGGGCACACAGCGCCAGCGGTAAAGAACCCGGCCCGCCTTGTCGATGGCGATTGTCGCAGGCTGGTAGTAACCCTTGGGATGACTGGCCCAATCTCGCTCGCGCAAGTGGCCGTAGTCTGCGTTGTAAAAAATGTCCAGCCACCCGCGCGCTTTGAGGTCTTCGCGAATCTCATGATGCGGATCGCCCACCACCGGGATGCTCATTTCCCAGGCATCTTCTGCTTCCACCGCCAGCGAATGTGGCTCGCTGGTGATGCCATAAACCTCTCCACCAGCGGCGCGAATCTCCGCCACCACACCGGCATGTTCGTAGCTTCGCAACTCGAAGCGGCAAGGCGGTCACCACAGCCCACGATAGAACAGCAGCAGTACAAAATCGTGCTTAGCAAGCTCACCCGCAAGCCATGCGCTGCGCACTCCTGCAGGTGGATCCAGCAAGGGCGGAATCTCGCGAGCGGCCGCCTCTACCAGGTTGAATTGATATCCGTCATCGCGGGGCTGCACGCGAACCTGTTCGCGCGCGCACATCTCTCCGTCGCATAAAACGAGCCCCAGCTCATAGGCGGCGTCGGGTCGCGCACTCAGAGCGTGCTCGTAATCGATCAGCCCGGTCAGTTCAAACGCCTGGCCCTGGGTCTCGTTGATCCACGCCAACGCCGCTTCCGCCTGGGGTCGCAGCGCGAGCGGAATACCATCCTCGGTACTATTCGAACCATCCGGATCAGTCATTTGAATCCACCGTGTCTTGATTTGTTAGTTTGATCCTCTTCGTCCACCGCTCTGCCAGATTAGGCGCACGGCCCGGTGTACTCCACGGACATACCGCGATACATATGGCGCAACCGAAGGTCTCATTGAAATAGCCGATGCATTTGTCAAAGTCTACGTACCATTTCTGCACACCCCGAACCATCTGCTTTTCCTTGCCGATCGCCTGGGGTGGGCAGGCGTTCGTGCACACCTGACACCCTAAACAGAATTCATCCGCGCCAAAGCGGTTGGCGGTGTTAGATAGCAGGGGCATGTCCGTTTCGACCGCTGCGAGCCGGAACGATGACCCAAGTTGGCGATTGATCAGCGAGCCGTGCTTGCCCAGCTCACCAATACCCGCCGCAATGGCCGCTGGCAACAGATTCATGGAGCTGACCCAGGGTCCAGTATGCGGTTTCCCGCGAAACCCCTGCTCCTTGATCCACTTTGTGAGGTTTCTGGCGGCCCGGGAACCTCGATTGTATTGAGCTGCCACCTCGTGCGGCCACTCGTGATGCTCCGCAGTTGGTGGTAGCTGCGCCGATCGCTGGTGGTCCATGGTAATGACTAACACGATAACGAACGGTAAATCAGACTCGAAGCCTGCATACATCCAATCTGGATCCACCGCAGTGATGCCAACCTGGTCGGATTCATGGGCAAGAGCATAGGCGCGCACATCATCCGTCCACTGCTCGGCACTCCTGGACACTCCAGGCGTGTCATGCGCTGCCGCCTCGACCTCGCGCATGCTGGGGCCGCGCTGGGCGTGGGCATAAACTTCAAGCAATTCCGGCACCGAATTGTGGCGTTCAACCACGCAATCCTGCACCGCCCCGAATGGTCCGTTGCCGCTGGGTTGCAGCCAGAACACCTGGTTTGGCTGACGATGTTCGGTTTCGCCGAGACCGTTGATGTCGTTGCCTGAGCGCCCCTGGAACAAAGCGTCGAACTCTACCGAGTGACGCCACGGGTCCCGCGACCAGTTCCTTACCTTACTCATCACTCCACCTTGCCAGCACGCGCGCCAGAGCCCATTGCTAGTCGTATTGTTCGATCTCTGACTGGTATTTTAAGAACAAATCGTAGTTGTTCTGCGTAGTTGCATTCAGGTCCTGCTGTATGCGCGCCACTTCTATCTGGCCTCGCACCCACTGGTGTTCGGCCCAGTTCCCACCGGCGGACTTAACCACCTCCATCTCGGCTGTGGACATGCGCATCGCGTCACTGGCGCCACTGAATACGTCTGATATCGACGGTTCGCCCTCTTTCTCGTCGAGCTTTTCGAATGATTTGCCCAAACGCTCACGCAAGCCGGCGGTTTTCTTAAGGGCGTCAGCGTAGGCGCGTACCTGCGCGTCGCTGAGCATGCCGTCAGCGGGCGGGTCAAACTGGTCCATGGCAGCGGCGTCGGCAATTTCCGCTTGCCTGCCAACACCACCAAAAAGGCCGACCCCGGTATTCGACACCGCACCTGCTCGATCGTTAAAGGTGGCTGAGCTCATCAGGGCCGGCCCGAACATCGCTCCGAGCATCATGCTGACCACCACGTTTACGACAATCGCCGCGATAATTGACACAACAAAGTGTTTAACCCGCGATGCTTCCGGCAGCCCATCGATGAAAACCGGTACGAAGCGATAGGCAAGCATCAGGCTATAAATCCCCAGACCCAGACTCAAAAGCCAACCCAACCAGGGCAGCGCACCCACCGCGTTGCCAAGCGCTGCAGGCACGATCGCCAGGGCCACCAAGGCGTAGACGCGGTCATAGTTGCGTTCCGCGTCAAAGACGCCCGCAACGTAGTCGAGGATGAATGCGATCACCAGCGTCCACGCCATCGTCCATACGAGGGAGAACACAAACAGGCCAACGGTGAACCCGGCATACAGGAACGACCCTCCGGTAATCATGGAGACTACCGCGCCTACCGCAAAAGCGATAACGTACACTGGCAATACGATCTGCACGAACGACTGTGTCCAGGGAGCGCCGAGTTCCTTGTACTCCGCGGCTGCCCCTTCAGGGTCTGTCAGGACAGCGCTCACCCACTTAATCGTTGCTTGTATATCAAACATCGGCACCCCTCCTAAAAAAATGAATCTCCCGGCAGGCTGTGATTGCCTATCTCCTAAATGCCTGTGCGCCACCGAATTTACACGACAAAATAGCCAAAGACCAAGCCTGGAAAGTCAGTGATCCAGATTGCGCTTCACGAAGTCCAGGTGTGAGTTAATGAAGAAATCTGAAACATGGCGCTTCTTGATAACGCCGTCGGCGCCAATTAGAAAGGTTGCTCTGCGCACGCCGAACCCAAGCGGCCCATCAACCCCAAAGGCGCGTATGAGTCGTTTGCCCGTGTCGGCGAGTATCGGAAAAGGCAGCTTATAGCGGTCTGCAAACCGTTGGTGGGAATTCTGACTTTGCGGAGCCACCGCCACCACCCGGTGGCCGGACTCGAGAATCACATCGTGCATATCACGTATGCCGCATGCCTCGGCAGTTCATCCAGGCGTAAAGTCAGCCGGATAAAAGTAGAGAACAAACGGGCCGGACGCGAGCAGAGAGTCGAGGGTCACCGCAGCGCCGGTGTGGTCGGTCAGTTCAAATGCAGGTGCTTTTTCGCCTACGCTCAACATTAAATTGCTCCTTGGCAGCGGGAACCAGTGTCGGTGATCCATCCACGCTGATACTACCGACTTATTGACCGGTATGCGCACACTGATCACAACAATTCCGCTCACACCGATTTCGCTTAAACTGACGTCAAGAACGTCCTAGAATTCACTCATCAGGGGCTACAGGGAATAATAAGATGACGACAGAAATCACGCCAAAAGACCACCCGTTCAATCACATTGCGCTATCGCTTTCCGGCGGTGGCGTGCGCGCCGCCGGATATCATCTTGGCACCCTCGACTATCTGGAACACGCCGGCCTGCTGTCTGAAGTACACACGCTGTCTTCCGTGTCCGGGGGCACGATGGTGGCGATCGGATATGCGTTGTCCCTGAAGAAGAACGAGTCGTTCCAGGATTTCTACGACAACATCTGCGAATTTCTTCCCGAGCTGAACACGTTCGAGGAGCTTTTGAAGATACTGAAAAGTCCGGTACCGCCCGTTGCGTCCGGGTCGCGCTCGTTGATCACGGCCATGGCGATTGTCTACCGGGACCAGTATTTCAACCGCTACTACGGCGACCCAACCTTTGAAATATTCTGGGACGATGAGCCGGATATTCCCCTCAAGGAAATAATATTCAACGCAACCGAGTTTAAGACCGGGATGGCATTCCGCTTTCAGAAAAGCCAACTCGCAAGCCGCATCGGCAACAGTGAAATCTGGATAGATGAAAAGCACGCCAAACAGATCCGCATGTCGGACATGATGGCCGCGTCCAGTTGCATTCCCGGGGCCATGGAGCCGATAAATTTTCCGCAAGATTTTCACTGGCCGGGCGACCCCGAGGATGGCGTACGCTATAAGGGCAAACCCGAGCGAACAGTGTGCAACGAAGTCGAGCAATACCTGCAGGAACACTTCGGCATATCCAGCGTGCCCCTAATGGATGGCGGCGTGTACGACAACCAAGGCATCACCAGCGTCATTCTTTCCGCGGCCCGAAATTTTCGTGGCGCCCAGGCAAACGAAGGCGACGACCATGACGAACGGGCCGCCCTTGAACCGCAGCGAGCCCACGCGTGGGCCAAGTGGTTACTACGCAGCATGGAGCAGGCTTCAGACCTCGCGGGTCAGAAGGATATGGGTGACGTGGACATGTTCATTGTCTCAGACACGCCGGTACACAGAGACCCCATGTACCAGGCGCAGAACATTGAGGAACAGCCCGCGGGAGGCATAAAGGGTTGGGCCAGAAACTTGCGCCTGCACACCATCAACATATGGGGTTGGGTGCTCACGGTAGTTCTGTCCATCGCTGCATTTGATGGGATCCGGAACTTCTGGACCCAGGAGCTCAGCAATTCAATATTGTGGCTCGATGTCCCGCCGCAAGTATTCATCCTTTTTAAAAGTGTCACCCTGACGGTTCCGGTAATTCTTGTGGGCCTGGTTGTTTTCGCCCTGATGCGACTTCGGGTCGCTGCCAGTGACATGGCCGAGCGGATCACCGAGGTCATGCCCCCCATACGCCCGTCCATCTGGTCCTACGCAAAGACATTGCGCCTCGGGCAGCTGTTGGATATGGCCGTGCACCGAGCCGGCTCCATGTCGGCTCTGACGTCGCGCATTTTTATGAATCGCATTCGTCAACTGGGCTATTCACTGCTCTACAGCCACGACGAATTCGGCAAGCGGGTCATGGACAACAACATCAACGACATCAAGACCATGCGCGAAGGCCGTTCCGATGATCTTCCCGACTTCGTCAAGTCACCCTCGGATGCCATCATCGAAGTCATCGATCGGGCATCCTCGATGGGCACGAAGCTCTGGATCGACAAGCCCGACCACGATCGACACGACCTCGACGTGCTCATCGCGGCGGGCCACGTATCGACCTGTTTCAACATAATTGAGTACCTGTGGGAATTCCATCGTGATGAAAACAACGAACTGAACGCCAACGTGCAAGCCCTATTCGAACGCACGCGCGACGATTGGGACAGACTTAACGATGACCCGTACTGGCTGGTCGACCGACGTAAGAACCAGGGACGGGACGAAGGCGGATTGTTCTGGAAATCGAGCCGGTACGACAGGAAACGGTGGCAGCGCAAATCGCGCAAAACCCAACCAGCCAGCGCATAGGAGATCATGGAAAACAAAGTCGAGTTCGGCTGGTTCCTCCCCACCGCAGGAGACACCACCGCCTATGGTGTGCCCGAGGCAGATGTTGATGTCACACCCGAGTATCTCGGCCGCGTCGCCGCGGTCGCGGAAAAAGCCGGATTCGAGTATCTGCTGATTCCAGTGGACCGCGCTTGCTGGGAGGCTTACATCACTGGCGCGTTCATTGCAGCAAATACCAGCAAAATAGCCCCTCTGATTGCCGCCCGGCCGGGCTACATCAACCCGGTGCTGCTGGCGAAGATGATCGCGACATTCGATCAGATGAGCGAAGGGCGTATCTGCGTCAACCTGATCGCGGGACAGGCCGAGGAGGAACTGCGCGCGGAAGGCGTTACCTTTGCCAAAGAAGATCGCTACGCGCTGATGGAAGAGGAAGTCTCCATCATGAAGGCTCTGTGGAACGCCACTGGCCCTGTGGATTTCGACGGCCGCTTCCATCAGCTTGCAGGCGCCAGCATCAATCCTCTGCCGCGGACGCAGCCACGCTTCTATCTCGGAGGGGGCTCAGACATGGCCTGGGATCTGTCCGCCAAGCATTCGGACGTACATCTATTCTGGGGCGATCTACCTGAGCGCATCGCCGAAAACATCGCCAGGATACGCTCCCGCGCCGCAACCCACGGTCGCGAAAACGACATCGCCTTCGGCATGCGTTTGCAGATCATCTGCCGTCCCAGCGAGGATGAAGCGCTGGCGGCGGCCGAAGCGCTGATCGAGCACATGCCGGAAGCCATGCGGGAACGATTGAAACTCCGGGTTGCCAACTCGGAGGCCAATCGTCGGGTGCAGGATCTCGCTGCCGAGAAAGGGCTGTGGATAGCCCCCCACCTGTGGACCGGCCTGACCCGCTTTCGGCCCGGCGCCGGCATCGCGGTTGTCGGCGATCCGGAACAGTGCGCCGCTACCTTGCAGCGGTTCATAGACGCAGGTTGCACATCTTTCTGTCTATCTGGGTATCTGCACGACGAAGAGGCGGAACGCTTCGGCCAATTGGTGCGCCCGCTGTTGCCTTGATGGTGCGAATTCTTAGCTGGACATCTGCCAAACTTCGAGTAACTATTGGCTATACCAATTTGGTATGACCAAAAGATGCACACCACCCGCCACGAAGCCATCGCCGATGTGCTGACTGATGAAATCCTTCGTGGGCAGTACCGCACAGGGGAGCGGCTGCCATCGGAACGGGATCTGGCTGCCCGCTTTGATTCCAATCGCGCCGCGGTGCGCGTAGCGGTGGAAAAGTTAGAACAACTCGGGATCGCAGAAGTCCTGCCCGGCGGTGTTCGTGTGCGCCCGTTGGAAGAGGCCAACCTCGACGTCATCGGCGAGCTGCTCGCCCTGGACGACGTGCCGGATCCGGAACTGATGGAACAAATGCTCGAGGTGATGGGTACCTTGATGCGCCTGGCCGCCCGGCGAGCAGTGGAGCGAGCCAGTGACGACCAGATAACCTACGCCCGGGAGCTACTGGGCCGTACCCTGCGCGAGGGCGTGACCCCGGAACAGCTCGCCCAGACGCGCATGGAGCTAGGCCAACTGTTCATGACCCTGAGCGGCAACCTGGTGCTGCGGCTCATCGGCAACTCGCTGCGCGTACAGGTCATGGGACGCGCAGACGCCCGTTCAAGCATGCTGATGTCTGAGCCGCCGGATGATGGCAGCCTGTATCGAACGCTCGATGAAGCTTTGGCGAACCGCAACGCGAGTGAGGCGGTAACGGTTCTCGAGAGGATCATGACCCTGAACACAGAGCACGTGGTCAGAACCCTGCGTGCCGCGCGCAAAGCCAGCTCGGAACAAGAGTACCAAGCATGATCCGTAAACTCGTCATTCCCGGATTGGTGATCGTGGTCGCGATGTTTGGCGCCATCACGCTGGTCGCAACGGCGCCAGAGCTGGAGCCAAGCAGCGCCCAGCCCATCCCCCTCGCGGTACGGGTGATCACCGTACAACCGCAACCTCTACGCTTGACGGTGAGTTCCCAGGGCACCGTCATGCCCAACACCGAGAGCGACCTGATCCCGGAAGTGGAGGGTCGTGTGGTAGAGGTGTCTGCGTCAATGGTTGCTGGCGGGTACTTCGCCGAGGGCGACGTGCTGTTGCGCCTGGAAGATGCCGATTATCGGTCCGCAGCTGCTCGAGCCAGCGCTTCGGTTGCCCAGGCCGAGGCGGAGTATGACCGGGCGCGCTTTGAATACCAGCGCCATAAAGAGCTGGAAAGCCGGCGGCTGACCAGCCGCTCGATGATGGAGGAGGCTCAGCGTAGCTATAGAGTCGCAGAGGCTGTATTGCGCAACAATAAGGTCTCGCTAGAGGACGCACGTCGGGATCTCGCGCGCACACGAATTCTGGCTCCATTCGATGGCGTAGTACGCAATGAATTCGTCGACATCGGCCAGTTCGTGCAACGTGGCACGGTGGTGGCCAGAGTGTACGCGACCGACTTTGTCGAGGTGCGACTGCCGATAGCAGACCGGCAGCTCGCCTATCTGGCACTGCCCTTCAGCCTGCGCCGCGGACAACTGCCCCCGGAGGCGCGTCGCGAAGTCACCCTGAGCGCAAACTTCGCCGGCGAAACCTATGCGTGGGAGGGTGAAATCGTGCGCACCGAGGCCGAGATCGATCAGAAGAGTCGGATGGTACATGTGATCGCCCAGGTTCAGAACCGCCCGGACGTCACGCCGCTGCAAGTCGGTCTTTACGTGCAGGCCACAATTGCTGGCGTCGAAGTCGAAGATGTGGTGGTTCTGCCACGCAATGCACTGCGCGACGGCAATCGCGTGCTGATCGTCGACGCCGAGAATCAGCTGCGCTATCGCGACGTCGAACTGCTGCGGCTCTACCGCGATGAAGTACTGATCAAAAGTGGCCTTGAACGCGGTGATCGGGTGTGCACTTCGGTTGTGCAGACGGCATACGACGGCATGCTGGTAGAACCGATTGCCGAACAAGCGCCCATCGCCAGTACCTAAAGGGAGGGGCTTCGCATGCAACGCGCCATTGTCTGGTTCGCCCACAACCCCGTCGCCGCCAATCTACTGATGTTCATTCTGATGATCAGCGGCCTGCTTGCACTGTTGACTGTCCACCAGCAATCGTTTCCCAACGTTGATCCTGAGGTAGTGTCGATCAGCGTCCCCTATCTGGGCGCTGCACCGGAGGAAGCAGAGGAAGGCGTCTGCATTCGCGTCGAGGAAGCCGTAGAAGGCACGGCTGGCATCGACAAGATCCGAAGTGTCGCCAGCGAAGGCCAGTGTACCGTCAACGTCGAGCTGACTGAGGACATCGATCCCATCCAGGCACTCAACGAGATCAAGAGCAAAGTCGACGGCATCAATACGTTCCCGAAAGAGACCGAGAAGCCCATCGTTTCGAAATTCACCTTTCGCCACGGCGTGATGGATCTGGTCTTGCTCGGCGATGTCGGAGAGCGCGCCTTAAAGGAGCTGGGTGCCCAGGTGCGCGACGAGATATCTGTACTGCCCGGCGTGTCACAGGTGCAGCTGTCCTATGTGCGGCCATATGAAATTTCCATCGAAGTTTCCGAAGACACGCTGCGCCGGCACGGCCTCGCCCTCGACCAGGTGGTCGACGTAGTGCGCCAGACCTCCCTCGACATGCCCGGCGGCACCATCAAAACTGCAGGCGGCGAGATTCTCTTGCGTACCAAGGGTCAAGCGTACGTGGCGCGGGAGTTCGAGGACATGATCGCGCTGACGTTACCCGACGGCGGCAAGGTGTACATGGACGAAATCGCTACCGTGATTGACGGTTTTGAAGAAGGCGATCTCGCCGCTCGCTTTGGCGGCACTCCTGCCGTGGTCGTAAAAGTCTCCCGCATCGGCAAGGAAGACATCATCGATATAGCGGCAACCGTGCGGGCCTACGTCACCGACCTGGAGCCGAGATTGCCGCCTGGGGTTTCCGTTTCGATCTGGCAGGATGAATCTAAATTTCTGCGCGACCGCATCGACAGCCTGCTCGGCACAGCCGGAGGCGGGCTATTGCTGGTGCTGTTAGTGCTCGCCTTGTTTCTACGCTTTCGGCTGGCAATGTGGGTAGCGGCGGGTATCCCGATAGCCATGCTCGGCGCTGTTGCGGTTTTTCCATACGCAGAAATGGAAATCAGCATGTTGACCGTGATGGCATTCATTCTGGTGCTTGGCATCATCGTCGACGACGCGATCGTGGTCGGCGAACGTGTGTACGCACACGAGCAGATCGGACGTCCACCCATACAGGCGGCCATCGAAGGCACCCGCGAGGTATCCGTGCCGGTGATTTTTGGCGTGCTCACCACCATGGCCGCGTTTCTACCGCTGATCATCGCCTCCGGCCGTATGGCTCAGGTGTTCGGATCGATAGGTTGGGTGGTCATCATCAGTCTGGTGTTTTCCATCATCGAGTCGCAGCTGATACTTCCGTCGCATCTAGCGCACCGCAACCACGACGAAAGCCACAGCGGCTTGGGACGTGCCTGGACGCGCATCCAGGACAGGTTGTCCAAGGGCATGGAGAACTTCGCAGAACATGTTTACCGGTCGTTTCTCGAAAAGGCATTGCGCCAGCGATACCTGACCGGCGCGGTGGGTGTCGCGATCCTCATTCTGGTCGTGGGCATGGTCGCAAGCGGCAGGATCATTATCTCGTTCTTCCCTTCGGTCGAGGGTGATGTCGTATTTGCCACCCTCGAGATGCCGGATGGCACCGCGGTTGCCGAAACTGTGGAAGCCGTAAAGTTACTGGAGGCCGGCGCCGAACGGCTGCGGGCGGAGCTCGACGCCGATCTAGCGCCCGGTCAACCGAGTCGAGTCAAGGCATTGTTGACCAGCGTCGGCACGCACCTCGATCGCGGCGGGCCGCCGCGGGTGTTGGGTCCGGGCAACAGCAACTACGCGGAAATAGCGCTGGAATTGATTCCCCTTAAAGACCGCCCGGATATGCCCTCCCGCGAAGTCGGCGACCGCTGGCGCGAACTGGTGGGAGCGGTGCCAGACGCGGTGAAGCTCACATTCAGCTCAGATCAGTTCAGCGCCGGCAACGCAGTGGACTTCCAGCTCGCGGGACGTGACGTCGACGAGTTGCGCGCGATCGCTGCCGAGTTGCGTGTGGAACTCAGCCGCTACGATGGCGTGTATGACATTTCAGATTCGTTTCGGGCCGGCAAACAGGAAATCAAACTCACCCTGCTACCGGAAGCGCGCAACTGGGGTCTGACCCTGAACGACCTGGCAATGCAGGTACGTTCAGCATTTTACGGTGCCGAGGCCCAGCGCCTGCAACGCGGTCAGGACGACGTACGCGTTATGGTGCGGTTCCCTGAGAGTGAGCGACGCTCCATCGGCAATCTCGAGGACATGCGAATCCGTACTCCCGAGGGTGTTGAGGTCCCCTTCACGAGCGTCGCCAATTTTGAGCTGGGGCGGGGATTTTCTACCATCAACCGGGTCGACGGGCGCAGGGTCGTGAATGTGACCGCCGAGATTGACCGTTCCGTGGCGAGCCCGGAAGCCGTTATTGGCAGCATGCTAAGCGAGGCTGTGCCCGAGGTGCTTGCGAAATATCCCGGCGTAACCGCTGGACTTGCCGGCGAGCAGGAGGAGCGCGCCACCGCCATGCAGAGCCTCGCCCTCGGTGCAGGTCTGGCCCTGATTATTATCTACACGCTGCTGGCAATTCCGCTGCGCTCCTATGTACAGCCGCTCGTGATCATGAGCGTTATTCCATTCGGCGCCCTGGGCGCCGTGGTGGGTCACTACATCATGGGCTGGGGCATGATGTTTTTCTCATTGCTCGGCATCATCGCCTTATCCGGAGTGGTGGTGAACGCAAGCCTGGTGCTGGTGGACTACGTCAATCGGCTACGGCGCCAGGGGATGGACCTGTTCGACGCCGTAAGCCAGGCGGGCGTCATCCGATTTCGACCCATTATTCTAACCTCGGTGACCACGTTCATTGGCTTGCTGCCGTTGCTCTCCAGAGGCAACGATCCATCCACCGCATTCATTATCCCGATGGCGATCTCCCTCGCCTTCGGCGTGCTGTTCGCCACCGCAGTCACGCTCATCATGGTGCCCGCGCTGTATCTCGTCGCGGAAGATATTTTTGGGTGGGGTGAGCAAGATCGCAAGACACGGATGGATGAGCAAACCGCAAACACCGGCTACACCGAGGCCGGCACATAAAACCAATAGGAGGATTATCATGACCGCATTTGAAAACGCCACGCAATTCTTTCACGCTTGCGAGACGGCGCAGGGTTGGACAGGTTGTCAGCAGTATGTAGGCGCCAACGCCTCGTTTAAGGGTCAGTCAGAACCGATGGCCGACATCGACACAGTCGAAGGCTACTGCGAATGGATGGCGGCCTTTGGCAACGACATCGTGCCTGGCTGCAGCTACGACCTGCACGCCGCTGCTTACGACGAGGCAAACCACACCGCGATATTCTTCGCCACGTTCACCGGCACTCACACCGGCGATGCGGGCCCCGTGCCGCCCACCCATCAGCAGACCAACAGCCACTATGTCTACGCTCTGCAGATGAATGACGATGACAAGGTAGTGCACATGACCAAGGTGTGGAACGCCTCCTACGCATTGCGGGAACTGGGCTGGGCCTGAATTCCTAGGAACTGCTGCGGCGCTGTCAGTCGAGCCCTGCTTTGCGCAGGGCAGCATTACGACGCGCATCGATGGCCGGGCGCGCAACGGCGAGGTAGTTCTGCATGAGCTCAAGCGATAGATCGGGCCGCGCCTGTCGCCCCTCCTCTATCGCCGCGCGCGCCTCATCAATGCGTCCAAGTGATACAGCACTCATAGCGACGTATATATAACCAGTGAAATACTCGGGATGGGCGGCCACCAACCGCCGACCTGCCGTAAGCGACGCGTCGTAGTCGCCGGCTTCCCAATAAGCCAAAGCAAGACTGTCGTAGATCCACACCGACGGCCCATGCGGGTCAAGTCGCTGCGCGCGCTTGGTTGCGGCAATGCATGCTTGGGGATCGCCAGCCAGCACTTGTGCAAAGCCATACCAGATCCACGCCAGGGGCATGCTCGGATTCAACTCAACCGCCCGTCGGGTGGCATCAACTGCGTTCTGGGCATCACCAGCAGTCAGGTAGATTGCGCCTAACGCAGCGTGAGCGATCGGATCGCGCGGATCAAGTTCAATAGCCTGGCGGGCGCTGGCAAACGCGGCAGCGATCTGCTCGTCGGTCGCATCGCTGCCATCCCCTGTCAACATCATCCAGTTAGCCATCGCCAACTGCGCGCTCGCCGCCGCAAATCGCGGGTCGAGGGCCAACGCCTGCTCGAAATACTGCGCTGCTTTCTGCGCATCGGTGCTGGTATACCTGTCGGCATAGTGCAGCCCCAGCTGATAGAGGCTCCACGCCTCGAGACTTTCTGGGTCCTGCTGATGGGCACGCGCTGCTTCCGCGCGGGTCAGGTCACCCACCAGCGACGCCGCGATCGTCGAGCTGATCTCGTCCTGCAGAGAAAACAGATCGCTGATGGCGCGGTCATAGGTTTCCGCCCACACATGCTCGAGCGATCTCGCGTCGACCAGGCGCGCCGTGACTCGAATCTGATCGCCCGCGCTACGCACGCTGCCGTCGACAAGATAACGCACGCCCAGTTCTTTGCCGACACTTATCAGGTCGAGGCTTTCCCCTCGATATTGGAAACTCGAGTTACGCGCAATGACCGGGAACGCACGCCAGCTTGCGAGCCGGGTGATCAGGTCCTCAGCAAGCCCATCCGCAAAAAACGCCTGCTCGGGATCGGGCGAGAGGTTGTCGAATGGCAGCACTGCAATGGCGGGACGCCCGTCGAAGTCGGATACGTTCACTGCAGCCAACGCGTCGGTGGAGCTCTGGAGGTCAACATCGGGACTGATCAGTCGCCACCCACCCCACACGATCAGGATCGACAATACTGGCAGACCGAAGTAGATCAGAGTTCGCCGCACAAGGCTCCCTCTCATGGGAGTCGACGCGGGACCTTCTGTAGCAGGTGAAGCGCCCGGCGATGGCTCGTTCATCACACCAGATGTAAGATTCGCGCGATACTGTTCCGCATTGAGCTGGTAACGCAGGATCGCCTGGCGGTCCATCAGTGACATCTTCTGTCCTGACGACAGCTCGGTAGGTTCCAGGTGCACGGCAATGATCCGCCTTCGTGCTTCGAGCGCGTAGTTCAGTTCACGCTGACAATGCTCTGAGGCGATCGAAGCACCTGAAGCGAAAAACAGAAACACATCGCAGCGTTCAATGGCCCCGGCGATTTCTTCGCGCCACGGCGTCCCCGCGCCTATGTTTTCATCCAGCCAGACGGTGTCAGCTACCGCCTTCAGCGCCGTGATGTCATCGCGTATGCGTGATTCATCCGGGTGTGCATAGCTGACGAAAATGAACGGTGCATGGCTCACCGCCGTTTGCATCCCGGCAACGCACACAGCATCTCGAACACGAGATTCGCCGCCAACAGTGCAGTATTACCACTGGGATCATAGGGCGGCGAAACCTCCACCAGGTCACAACCCACCAGGTTCAGACCAAAGCAACCGCGGATAATCTCTAACGCCTGGCTGCTGGTAAGGCCGGCGGGTTCAGGCGTGCCGGTCCCGGGCGCCACGGACGGGTCAAGGCCGTCGATATCAAAACTCAAATAAGCGGGACGCGCGCCAACCTTTTCGCGTACGTGATCCATCAACGGCGCGAGGCTTTGATACCAGCACGCCTCGCCTTCCACCACCTGCACCCCAAGTTGCCGGGCCCAATCGAAATCCTCTGCGCTGTATCCTGTTGCCCGCAATCCAATCTGAGTCATCAGAGTCGGCTCAATCAAACCCTCCTCGATGGCCCGCCTGAAGATGGTGCCATGGGTGATTTTCTCGCCAAACATCGTATCATTGGTGTCTGCATGAGCGTCCACGTGCACCACCGCCAAAGGTCCATGCCGCGCCGTCAGCGCACGCAGGATGGGCAATGTGATGGTGTGGTCGCCACCCATACTGATGGGCGTTACGTCGTGGCTCAGCAAGCTGCGATAGTGCGCTTCGATCAGATCTATGGATTTCAGCAGGTTGTATGCATTGAGGGCGACGTCGCCAACATCCGCGACTTGAAAGGAATCGAAGGGCGCAGCGCCCGTAGCCATCCCATATGGACGGACCAGCACCGACTCAGCCCGGATCTGGCGTGGCCCATAGCGAGCCCCGGTACGGTTGCTGGTGCCGATGTCCAGCGGTACGCCCACGAGAGCGACATCCAGGTCCTGCGCCGACGTCGCCACCGGCAGTCGGAACATGCTGGAGATACCACCGAATCGCGGCATCTCGTTGCCGGACAGAGGCTGATTGAATTCACGCATGCCGCCATTCTAGAAGGAACGCGCGCTTGCCGCAGCACTAGCTTTACGATTGAATCTAAGCGTCATGAAACAGCATCTCACCGTGGGCGCGGCAACCGGCCCTCTCCTGGAAGCCTACGGGGTCGAGTACGTGTTCGGCATCCCCGGGAATCACACCCTCGAGCTGCACAAAGGCTTGGAAAACACCCGCATCCGGCATGTCACCACCCGCCACGAACAGGGCGCCGCGTTCATGGCTGACGGCTACGCACGGGTGTCAGGCCTGCCCGGCGTGTGCATCGTCATCAGCGGTCCTGGCCTGTTGAACGCTGGCACAGCAATCACCCAGGCCAATCAGGATTCCGTCCCATTGCTCGTCATAACAACCATGAGCAGCGCCGAGCCCGGGACTGGCGCCCTTCACCAGATGCCGGATCAGGCTGCCGTTGCCGGTGGGCTGGCCCGCGCCAGCTTTACGCTTGCCGAACCGGGTGACCTGGCAGAGATGATGGCGAACGCCTTTGATTGCCTGCGCGCCAGACCCGGCGCGGTCATCGTCCAGATCCCCACCAATGTGCTGACTCTACCGACTGAGCAAGCCGCCGCGCTGAATCCACAGATATCGTCCAGAGAATTCGATGTTGGCGAAGTGGCATCATTGCTGGACGCCGCAACGCAGCCGCTGATGTTGCTCGGCGGGGGCGCACGCAGGGCGGCCGGCGTAACAGAGCTTGCAGAGCGCCTGGATTGCCCGGTGCTGAATACCGTGAACGGTAAAGGCATCGTGGCCTACGGGCACCCACTGGCTGTAGGCGGCAGTCCCAGCTTGCCGTGCCTGGCACAGGCATTGGCTGACGCGGACGTTGTGCTGGCCCTGGGCACCGAGTTTTCCGAAACTGATTTTGACCTGCTCATGCGCGAGACCCCGCCAATCGAGGCGCAGGTTATTCAGATCAATCTGGACCCGGTGCCGGCACCCGGTATCCAGGGCGACACCAGCCAGGTGGTGACGGCGCTGAACGCCGACCTGAAACCGAGCAATCGAGGTGGCGAGCAACGCGCCGCTGCGCTGCGCGAAGCCATACGCGGCGAGCCGCACTACCATGCGGACTTTCAAGCGTTCTTCGATGCCGTACAGGCTGCCGCGAACGATCTAGTCGTGGTCGGCGATTCCACCCGACCAACTTATTACGCCTCCTGGATGTACGAAACCCGTCGACCCAATCGTTATTTCCACTCGGCCTCTGGTTTCGGCACGCTGGGCTATGCCATACCGGCCGCGTTCGGTGCATGCCTTGCAACACAGTTGCCTGTGGTCGCAATCATCGGCGATGGCGGTGCACAGTTTACGTTGAGCGAGCTAGCGACCGCGTTAGACAACCACCTTGGTGTGCCAATCATTATCTGGCTGAATGACGGATATGAGGAGATCGCCCATAGTTTCGCAGCCCGCGAAGTCAACACCAGTTCAACCGCCGTCTCATCGCCGGACTACGCCTTGATCGCAAAAGCCTACGGCTGTCGCTGCGCGTCGCCGGCAACGCCAGATGAGTTGACCGACGTCCTTCGCCAGGCGCTGGCAGACGATCGTCCAAGCCTGGTCCTGATAGAGCAGAACACTTTCATACTTAGCCCGTCGGGACAGTGGTATGCCTGACCTGCCGTGGAGCGACCTCAGTCTTCGCCTGGATAAGCCGGGCGGTAACATGTGGGAAGTTCACTATGACGCCCTGGCCCGCAAGGAAGCAGGCGACGACATCATTCTGTTGAGCATCGGTGACCCGGATTTCGATACGCCCGCATACATCTCCGAGTACGTCATAGCTCAAATCAACGCAGGGCGAACCCACTACTCGCCGGCCGCGGGCGAGCCCGCGCTACGCGCAGCCATCGCCAATCTCGAGACACTCAACGTGGGCTACGACATCAGCCCGGATCAGGTGGTGATCTTCCCCGGTGGCACGGCCACGTTGTTCGCAACCATGGCCTGCATCCTGAACCCTGGCGACGGCGTGGTGATTCCCGAGCCTATGTATGTCGGCTATCACGGCATCACCGAAGCCCTGGGCGCCGATTGCCAGAGCGTGCCGCTGGGGCAACCGGACTTTCAACTCAACGTGGCGAACGTCATGGACCGCGTAACCGCAACCACTAAGGCGGTATTGGTAAACACTCCCGGAAATCCCTGCGGCAACATGATTCCCGCCGACGTTCTAAGCGAGCTGGCGGCAGCCTGTCGGGCGCGCAATCTATGGCTGATATGCGATGAGGTGTATTCGTTGATCACCTATGAGGACCAGCACCGCTCACTTTTGAACTGCACCGATGATCTGCACAATGTGGTTGTGGTCGATGGTTTATCCAAATCACACGCCATGAGCGGCTGGCGCGTTGGCTGGGCGGTTACCAGCCTGAACATGTCTACCGCTTTAACACGCCTGTCTGGTGCTGCATTCTTCGGCACTTCCCAGTTTGTGCAGGACGCCGCTGCTTATGCCCTAGCCAACGATGCAGCAGACGTGGAAGCGATGCGCAAGGAATATCAGGCGCGGCGTGATTATGTCGTGTCGCGCTTGAACCAGGTGCCAGGACTTGCCTTGAGCACGCCCAGAGGCGGCATGTTCGTCATGATCGATGTCAGCGGAACTGGCGCGAACGGCCAGACCTTCAGCAGAGGATTGCTGGACGCACATGGGGTTGCAGTGCTCCCCGGCAACTGTTTTGGAGACAGCGCGAACAATTACGTGCGTTGCAGCTTGACCGAGCCAGTGCCGGTGCTGGGCGAGGCCATGCAGCGCATCGCGGCGTACTGCAGCTAGTGTCCAATCCGCGTCCCTTCTGGTACCGGTTTGCGTGGTTTCTCGGCCGCCCCCCTGAACTGACGACACGGCAATGGCGCGTACTCGGCCTGGTGGCGGCGGTATCTTTTTTCGAAACCTACGACATGTACCTGTTTACGCTGAATCTCAAACAGATTCAGGCCGACCTGGGCATCGCCGAAGCGGATCTCGGCATACTCGGATCAGTGGTGCGCGCGGGCGCGTTGTTCTCTTTGTTTCTAGCCCTGGCGGCGGATCGCGTCGGGCGCAGACGCATGCTGCTCATCACCATCGTCGCCTACACAGTGCTCACCGGCCTGACTGCCCTGTCTCCCAATGCAGAAACATTCGTTGTATTGCAGTTCGCCGCGCGCGCGTTTGCGGTGGCCGAGACGATCCTGGCAACCGTGGTCATCGTAGAGGAATTCGCACCAGAGCACCGCGGCTGGGGGGTGGGCGCCGCCGGAGCGATCCAGGCCTGCGGCGCAGGATTCGCTGCCCTGTTGTTCGGTTTCGTCGAGGTTCTGCCGTTTGGTTGGCGCGCGCTGTACGTCGTGGGGCTGGTACCGCTCGTGCTTGTCGCTTACTGGCGGCGCTCATTGCCGGAAACCGAGCGATTCACCGACCTCGCCGAACACCACAAGGAACAACTGGAAGTGCCGGCATTGTCCCTGATCCTGCAACTCGGACGACGCTACCCCAAACGTTTCTGGGCCCTGGCGGCCGCGGTATTCACCACTTCCGCCGCTGCCAGCTCGGCCGGCTTTTTTGCCCCCAAGTATCTGCAGGACGTGCACGGGTGGGCGCCAGCCGAAGTGGCGTTGATGACCTTTCTGGGTGGCGCGTTTGCCATCGTCGGTAATCCGCTGGCGGGCTGGTTGAGCGACACCCGCGGGCGCCGGCCAATCACCGCAGTATTCGCCGCCGGAATCGGAATCGCCGCCATCCTGCTGTACAACGCCGCAGGCGTATTCCTGCCTGTGCTGTGGATCGTGCTGGTGTTCTTCCAGCTCGGCACAGCCGTGACCGAAGGTACTTATAGCGCCGAAATGTTTCCCACCTCACAACGCAGTACCGCCGCGGGCGCAAGAGCACTGACATCTACCCTCGGCGCAATCGTCGGGCTCGCCGGCGTATCCGCCCTGTTTCCCCTGTTGGGCTCAAACTGGGCGGCGGTTGCCGTCATGGCTTCAGCGTGCTTTCTCGTGCCGGTGATTGTTATTCTGTTCTTTCCAGAGACCGCACGACGCACGCTGGAAGACATCGCCCCGGAAGAAAACCAGACAAACTGATCCAATACGCCGCGCTACGAGCCGCGCTTAAGTACTTGCGTTTGAGGCGCTTGTGCCTCAGAATGCGCCCGCGATCTGGCCTGCCTTTCAGCTACCCCTTCATTAGGGCGTTCGTTTCAAGTCATTTACCTTATACAGATTGTTCGACTCTGCGTCCGATTAGTACGCGGCATTTACCTATGGAGGCCAAACAATGGCTATTGGAACCGTAAAATTCTTCGATACTGGCAAGGGCTTTGGATTCATCCAACCCGAAAGCGGCGAAAAAGACGTATTTGTACACATCAGTGCAGTACAGAACGCCGGCATGGACACCCTGACCGAAGGTCAACGCATCAGTTTCGAAGTAGTTACTGAGCGTGGCAAGCTAGCCGCCGGCAACCTGAAAGACGCCTGACTTTCACACCGCGGTCTACGACTCTGGAGGACCCGGCGCTTGCCGCCGGGTTGTCTTGTAGTGAACCTGGCGACGGAGGCCAGTGAAACCTGATGAAAAAACCAAACTATTCCCACGAAAAACGCCAGCGACAACTGGCGAAACAGAAAAAGAAAGACGAGAAGCGATTGGCCAGAGCCAAACGTGGATCTGCAGGCGAATCAGAAGCCCCAGAAACACCCGAAGGGCAATCCTGACCCGCGCGAACTAAATCGGCTAAAGCTCCAATCCCCGAATGGGCAACCCCGCTGCTTCGTAGCAGCGATCAATCACTGTCATCTGGGCGAGCGCGTCATCTCCATCAGTCCAGAGGGGTTCTCCCCGCTCAACCGCCGCAATGAACGCATCCAGTTGATATGCATACGTTGGTCTGCGATCAACCGTTTCGTGACTGATCTTCCCACCAATGTCCCGCGTAACAAGGTGCCCCATCTGTGGAGCGATCACATTGTCCACTTTCAAGGTGCCCAGACTGCCGGTGACCACGACTTCCGCCCTGAACGACGCCGACGCGCGCATGTCCCCCGATGTGGTGATAGCAATATTCCCAGCTTCCATTTGCGTTTCCAGCATCAGATCTACATGGGGCGGCCCGACTTCAGCCGTAGCTGAAGTCACCACGGGTTCCGACGGGCTCAAATGTCTGACCCATGAAATGGGATAGCAACCAATGTCCATGGTTACCCCGCCACCGAGGTGGTAGTTCATTCTGATGTTGTCCGGGTCCGTCACCGGGATGTGAAAACAGGCATCAATCGACTCGAGAGTTCCGAGTTCGCCACCGTCGACGATTTCTTTCATACGTTTAAACAACGGATGGTAGCGATAGTGGAAGGCATCCATCAGCACCAGTTGCCGGTCTTTGGCGACCTGGTTCATCTCCCGGGCTTCCGCCGCATTGCACGCCAGGGATTTCTCACACAGTACGTGCTTGCCTGCATTCAACGCCGCAATTGTCCAGGGTTTGTGGGCAGGTATGTGCAACGGGTTGTACAGCGCATTGATCTTTTCGTGGTGCACAACGTCCGCATAGGTGTCGCATACAACGCCTACGTGATGGGCTGCGGCAAAGGTTTTCGCCCTGGACCGCTCCCGCGCCGCTATCACGGCAATGTGGGCTTGTGGCTCGTTCATGCAGGGGTAGACCAGCGCCATAGGGGTAATCTGGGCTGCGCCCAATACACCAAATGCAATCATATGAACTCCCGGTTAGCGATGGATAAAACCCAAGCGGTTAATCGCGGCGTTCAAACAGTAGCCGCGGCTGCCAGTTCCCTTCAAAGCACTGCGTGTCATGCCATGACTCCTGCAAATCTTTCGGCGCCAGTTCGGTGACTTTCGACGGAACGATCATGCCCCGATCAAAGGCGAACGCATCAATTTCTCCGGTGCCGAAATCTATTGTCGTAAAACCCGGCCAATGCTGGCCGGTGATGGTGCCTGCATTGATCAACGTCAAGCTGTTGAAATGGATAATGGTCTTGAAATGTACATGACCATTGATCACGAACTGATATTCTTTATCAGCAATAACGCCATCCAGTTCATGGCTGCGTTCAATAGGCATTCGTTCCGTGCCCGGCCACACCTTACGCAGGTCGTTGTCGGCAACGCCATGACATAACAGCAATCGTCCCGCGATGGTATCAATGCCGATCTGGCCGGGTAGGTTCGCCAGACAGTCTGCCGTATGCGCGCTTATCGCACCTAGCGTGTGAGCATCCGCAATGTGACGAGCTTTGTTTTCGACTATCCAGCGATCATGATTGCCGCGCACGACCTGCACGTCGTGTTCGAGCAACAGGGCGACGCACGTGTCCGGACAGCCTACTCCATCAACGATGTCTCCGGTGCACAAAATCGTATCGACACCCTGTTCGGCAAGGAATGCCAGCGCCTCGGCCAGACGTTCATGTTCCGCATGAACGTCGCCGATCACGCCTATCCTGGTGGCACACGGGCTTTCGCGTAACGACACTAGAGCCCACCAGGCATTATTCAGTCGCCAAAGTTGTACTTCAGCGATGCATACCAGGTACGCGGTCGGACCGGCTGACCAAAGGCCAGCCCGAACGTCGCAAACGGCGTGGCGGACTGGTAGTACTCTTCATCCGTTGCGTTGCGCATGCCCAGACCCAGTTCCCAGTTGCGTTCGGCCGACAGGTACTTGGCACTCACGTTGAGGTTCTTGTAGTCATCCATCAGCGTTTCTGCGATGTTCTCCGCCCGGCTGTAGTAGTCGTCTTTCATCGCGTAGTCTGCACGGAACGACAGCAGTCCACCATGATTGAGCGGAACCTCATATTTGAGCATCAGGGCCAATGTCCAGTCCGGCGTGTTAGGTAGATCGTTGTCCTTTCCAATGACCACCAGGTTGGAAGTCAGAATTCCTTTGAGAGAGTCGATTTCGTCGTCCAGCACACCGACGTTAACGCCGATGCTCAGGTTTTCAGTCAGCAAGGCCGACATCTCGAGCTCTATTCCCTGCATCGTGGCATCGCCCAAATTGGCCTTGGTGGAAGCGGTTGTGACTGCGTCACTCGATGCATTGATCTGCATATCCTCGTAATCCATCAGGAACGCTGTAACGTTGAGTCGCATGCGGCCGTCCAGCAGCGTCGACTTCATACCAATCTCATAGTTGGTGACGAATTCCGGGTCGTAGCTGGGTAATGGCACTGGAACCGCGCCTGTAAAGCGTGCCGCGTAGCTGCCGTCTCGATAGCCTTCCGAGTAGGTCGCGTACAACATCACATTGTCGTTCACATCCCACGCCAGCGACACCAGCGGAGTGGTTTCTTCCGTGGAAAGCTTACCGAACTGCTCAGACACCGGACCCACACGACGGCGCGTATCAATGTCAAAATTCTTATCGCTCTCGGTGTAACGTGCACCTACGGTGAGGGTCAGTGCATCGCTCAAATCTATATTTACCTGACCGAATATCGCCTGGCTGTCGTTATCGATGTAGCGATCAATGTACTGAAAGAAAAAATCAGGCGGGCCCGACAGAGGCGGCGCGAAGGAGATCTGGTTAAATATCGACTCGACCCCTTCCTCTTCGAAGTAGTAGTAACCAACCACATAGTTCAGCCGACCGTCCATGGCTTCGCCACTCAGCTGAATCTCCTGCGAGAACTGTTCCTGGGTGTATTCGTCGTGGTTGTTGTGGAACAGGATATAGGGAGAAAAATCGAGATCGTTGAAGAGTTCGATATCGAATTCCCGATATGAGGTAATCGACTTGATCTCAACACCACCCACGTCCCAGATAGCCGTCAGGGTGCTGCCCCAGACTTCCACACCTTGTTCGGGCGAGACCTGATTGCCATCATTATCGCGAAACGAGGCATTGGTTTCATAGGGGTCGCCGGTATTCCATACCGGTCCATAACAGGCGGGATTGGTGGCCTGGCCGCCGCCCGTTCCGCAGGATGCGGGATCGCCGCTGTAAATGCCATTGTAGAAAAAGGCGAAAGGCTGGGCCGGCAGGCCGAGAGTAACAGTATTGCCGTCGTACCCGCCAATGCCCGCTATGGGTGAGATCGCGCCGGGCGTCTCCTCAGCGTTCGAGTAGTCGGCCGAAAAATCCAGGCTAAACGTATCGGTGATGTCCGCGGTGAGGCGCAAACGCCCGCCCCAGATATCGTCGCTGCCTAAATCCAGGCTGCTGTGTTGCAACGCTTTAACATAGCCGTCGCGCTCACGCATGAATCCACTCAGCCGTCCGGCTACGCGGTCTCCCATGGGAAAGTTCACGGTGACCTTGGTCTCAAGGTAGCCTTCATCACCCGCAGCAATTTCGATGCCGCCACCGAACTCATTGCGCGGCATCTTGGATATTATATTGACTGCGCCGCCAATCGTATTGCGTCCGAACAGGGTGCCCTGGGGTCCACGTAAGACCTCGATACGCTCAATATCGATGAGGTCGAACACCGTACCGATGTTGCGGCCCATGAAAACACCATCCAGATAAATGCCAACGGCAGGGTCTTCAACAGGGATGAAATCATTCTGGCCCATCCCGCGAATAAACAGCACAGGTGATTTCACCCCACTGGTACCGCCGGCCGCCTCAAAGTGGACGTTTGGCACCATCTGTCCGATGGCATCGATTTTCATACCACCCTGCTCCAGCAGTTCCTCGCCGGTCAGCACCGATACCGCGACCGGTACCGATTGCAGGTTTTCCTCACGCCGGCGGGCTGTGACCACAATCTCTTCCAGCGCCAGGCCGGGTTGGGCCTCATCGGCAGCTAACGCAGACGGGCTGCCGGCAAGCAATCCCGCTGACAGAAATCCAATAATAAAGACGAACAAACCGAGCCGCATAATTCTCTCCAAACTATGTCTACTATGAAACGCGCGACATATTAGCCGCAAACCGGCTTCTGGATCAACGCAATGCTTAGCTTGCTAATCAATGAAACGCAGCCAATATCGCCGACCCTGAAAATTCGATTCGCACGTATTTTTTCACCCGTTAGCGTGTTAAAACATTATTCATTCGGCGCCGCTACGCGCCAGGAACAGGACCACGCCAATGGCTGACACTGCCCTCACACGCATCCAGGCCTTGCTGCCTGCGATCACATCTCGCGCCGAAGAGGTGGAAGCCGCGCGCCGCATTCCCCAGGATCTGGTAGCGCAATTGAAACAAGCAGGCGTCTTCCGCGTCATGGTGCCGCGCGAGCTGGCTGGGGAGGAGTGCGACTATCCTGCCAGTGTAGACATGCTGGCGAGCCTCGCCCGCGCCGACGGATCAGTGGGCTGGTCGTTGATGATTGGCTGCGAAACACCCCAGCTATTGGCATTGCTTCCGGAAGCGAGCTTTCGTGCACTCTATAACGACCACCCGGACGTGGTGGTAGGCGGCGCCTTTGCGCCGAAAGGTGCAGCCCAGCAGGAGCCTGGCGGCTACCGCGTTTCAGGGCGATGGGGATTCGCCAGCGGCTGCGAGCATGCCGACCTACTGTTCGGCAACTGCGTGGTGGATGGCGGCAAAGGCGGTTTGCGCTGCATGATGTTGCCGCGCGCAGACTGGACCATCCACGATACCTGGCATACCGCTGGTCTCCAGGGCACTGGCAGTCACGACATCGAACTCGACGGCGCTTTCGTACCAGACGACCAGACCTTTGATCTGTTTGGCGGCACGCCGTGCATGAGCGGTCCGCTGTTCGCAGCCCCGCTCGTCCAGTTCGCGCTACATATTGGCGCCGTCGCCCTGGGCATCGCCGAGGGCGCCCTGGATGAGCTGATCAGCTTCGCCAAGAGTGGGAAAACCCGTCTGTATGGCCGCACCCCCATGCAGGACAGCGAGCTCTTCCAGTACCGTCTGGGCCATGCCGAGGCCGACCTGCAGGCCGTACGTGCGATGCTTGCCTGGCGGGTCAGCGAATATTGGCAGCTGGCCAGCTCCGGCAAGGTGCCTGCCGATTTCCAGACCCAGGCAGTGCAGACGGAAGCATGGGTGGTGGAAATGTGTGCAAGCGTGGTGGACCGCTGCTATACCGCCGGCGGTGGCAGCGCACTGTACAAGAACTCACCTTTACAGCGGCGCCTGCGCGACATCCACACGCTTACCCAGCACGCGTCCGCCCAGGAGGGGGCATTTGCCAATTCCGGCTCAGCCCTGCTCGGCAACGAGGCCTCGTTTTCGCTTTAGTGGCTCGCCTAGCGGCTGCTGCGCATATCCCGCAGCCCGCGACCGCGGCTGATCTGCAGATGTGACAGAGACTTGTCCGTGGTCTGCATGCGCCAGCTCAGCAGATTCTGGGCATAGCGCGCTACCAGGGCGGGTTGATCCGGCGCGATGTTTTCCAGCTCACCAGGATCCTGCTGCAGGTCGAACAACAGCGCAGGTAAGTCTGCGAAGTGCACATACTTGTACTGGTGGTCGCGTATGACATTGAGGCAGGCGTGCTCCATATTCAGGCCCAGCACGTTTTCTGCCTCTGAGTGACGAAAATCGTATTCGTAATGCACCGCCGTGCGCCAACTGGGAAGTGTGCCGTTGCGTAACCCGCCTGCCAACGAGTGGCCGTCACACTGGCGCGGCACCGGGCAGCCAACCAGTTCCATGAGCGTCGGAAAGATGTCCACATGCTCCGTGAACTCTTCACACGACCCGGGACTGCAGTCCGGCGAGCGTATCAACAGGGGGATATGATAGGACTGTTCGTAAAACCCAGCCTTGCCGTACATCCAATGATCGCCCATCTGCTCGCCGTGATCGGAGGTAAAAATGACGATGGTGTTGTTCCACTGATCCGCTTCTTTTAGCGCGCTGACAATACGTCCGATGTTGTCGTCAACCTCGTTCATGAGCCCGTAGTAGCCAGCTTGAAGTTTCTGGTGGCGACGCGGATCTTCGTGGCTGCGGTTACGCGCTTGCGCCAGGTGCTCGTTCAACCAGGGATGCACAGACTGTTCGGCCGCGGCGGACGATTGTCGCTTTGGCGTCGGCAGATCGTCCAACGGATAGCGCGTATTGTAAGGCGCAGGCGCCACCCAGGGCGGGTGCGGAGCGCGCAACGACAAATGCACGCACCAGCCGGTGTCGCCTTGCTCGAACTCTTCAACATATTGCGCGACCCGGTCGGTCAGGAACCGCGTGTCTGTATGCTCAGGCGCAAACGCCAGCGGTGCCGGCGTAGTTTCGCTTGCGGCGGCTGGATTGCGCACCCCATAGGTTGCCGCGTGGTTGTCCGGCAACTCGTAGCCCTGGCCGGCCAGAAACTCGCGCCATTCGGGGCACAGCGTTCCCATATCGACGATGGCGCGAATGCCCGGGAGAATGCCCTCGTCGTTGCGCAAAGCCGGATGGTCCGGCGGCGTGCCCCGCGGATCCATCGCAGTGTGCGTATAACCGAACAATACCGGGTCGTAACCCAGGCCGCGTAACTCGAGCGCCCAATTGGTGAAGCGCTCGTCGAGCGGCGTGCCATTGGTGCCGGAGCGGTGGTTGTGCAGGTACAGGCCCGTGTGCAGGCTGGCGCGGCTGGGTCCGCAAGGCACGGCATTGGTATAGTGTTTGCGAAATTGCACGCTCTCGCGAGCAAGCATGTCCAGGTGGGGCGTCTCGAGTATTGGGTGGCCCATGCTGGAAAGGCAATCACCACGCCATTGGTCGGCGGTAATGAGCAGGATATTGGGCTTCATGCGCTAACCCTACCGCGTGCACCATGGCGAGGCCAATCGAATCAAAGAGTAAGGCGAACAGCACTTTGTCCCACGCCGCCAATCGGCGTATAACAACAGCCTCGCAACAGCGCGCGGTGGCAACATGTCCTGGTGGAAAATCTTACTGATCTCGGTTGGCGTTCTTGTTCTTGGCGGCATAGGGGTCGCCTGGTACGTCATGAACATTTACGATATCGATCCATACATACCGATGTTCGCCGACAACTGTGCTTCATGCCACGGCGCCGAGCTGCAAGGTAGCGACAGGGGGCCCGCCTTGGTGGATGTAACCCTCAACGGTGGCGACAGCGTGTCCGACCTGCAACACAGCATCAGCAATGCCCATCTCGACATCGTCGCAGGCGGGTTTGCCGGCCAGCTTAGCGACGTGGAAATGAAGGGACTGGCGATCTACGTTGGTGAACGGCGTATGGGTCAGGCCTTTACCAATTTTCAGTTCGACAGGGAAATGGTCATCCCCAGCACCATTCAATCCAGCGACGAACACAGCTTCTCGATAGAAACAGTCATCGACGGCTTGGACCCGTTGATATTCTCAATCGAGCCGCTACCCGATGGCACGCTGTTGGTGTCCGAAAAAGAACGCGGGCTATCCATCGTCTCCCGCGACGGCACGCAATCGGATCTGATCGAGGGAACCCCGGCAACAGGCGGTTCTTTCGACGTTATGGGGATTCAATACGGATCTGGCTGGCATCTGGATGTCGCTGCGCATCCCGAGTACGAAGACAACGGCTGGATATACCTGCATTACACCGAACTATGCGCTGAGCGTTGTAACGACTTGTTCAATCGTTCATCCATGAACCGGGTCGACCGCGGACGCATCGTGGACGGCAAGTGGCAGGATGTGGAGACCATCTGGCAGGCGCCTTTGCGCTTCTATTCCTCCACACCGGATACCGGCGCCGGCGGACGCATCGCGTTCGACGACTCTGGGCATGTGTATCTTTCCATCGGCATCAAATCCTCAGACGAGGGTAGCGAATCAGATACCAGCCCTCAGGATCTGAGCAGTCCATATGGCAAAATTCATCGCGTAGATGACGACGGCTCGATACCCCTGGACAATCCGTTCGCGGTCAGCTCTGGTACCAGCCCCGAGACAGAGTTTTATCGTCAGAGCATCTGGACCTTTGGTCACCGCAGCCCACAAGGGCTCGAGTGGAACCAAGAGCGTGGTCGTATCTGGAACTCCGAAATGGGTCCCCGGGGCGGAGACGAGGTAAATGAGTTGCTACCCGGGCGTAACTACGGCTGGCCTTACGACTCTCTCGGGTTGGAATACTCGACCATCCACGTAGAGCGCTACAAGCAGAGCGCCACCGAGTTCGATACCAGCGAAGTCGAACAAACGCTGGTGGACATCACCCCATCCCCGGGAATTTCCAGCTTCGCGTTCTACACAGGCGATCAGTTTCCGAGCTGGCAAGGTAACGTCCTGATTGGCTCGCTCAAAGGCAGCTCGCTCTATCGCATTGCATTCGACGGTAAACGCGTTGTCCATCGCGAGACGCTGATCCGCGACTTAGCACGGATCAGGGACGTGGAGATTGGCTACGATGGCCTGGTATATCTCCTTTTAGAGAACAAGGCCGGAAGCGCCATCGTTAGGCTCGTTCCGGCCATCAGCGATCATCCCATCGCGGGCTAGCGACCTGCTAGCCTATTTTCATGCGGCCAAGGAAATCCATCTTGCCCAACGGTACGCCCAGCATACGCAATATGTCGTAGGTTGTTGTCGCGTGGAAATAGAAATTGGGCAATGAGAAAGACAGCAGAAAATTCGGGTTGGTAAACGGCAGCTCGCGCTCGCCGAGGGCGAACACCATCGACTTATCGGCCAGCTCCGCGGCATCGCTTGCTGAGAACGAGCCAACTCCTTCCTGGGCTTCACCCACCAGCGCCTGCAGCCCCTGGTAGTCCTTATCCAGATCAAATGATGGCGGCGTAAAGCGTCCATCGCGCATGCCCTGCAGCGCACCCCAGGAGTGGTGGCATACCGACACAATCTGAAAATGGAATGGCATCATGTCTTCGCGAAGCTTCGTCATCACAATCTCTTGCGGGTCGGTCCCACTTTCTGAAGCAAACGCAGCGCCCTTATCTAAGATCGCTGCAACGCTGCCCAGTACCTGCTCGTAAGTGCCAACGCTCGCGTCGTAAAAGGAGATGCTCATATCGGTTTCCTGATTTCAATATTTGGCCAAATAGTATGCCTTTGACAGGTGTTTACTGGCAATCAGTCGGGACACTAACGCGCACTTCCCTCGCTACTCGCCCGCAACCACTGCAGCAAACCAAGCCCACACCTCGGCGCCCAGCTCATCTTCGGCCACCTGCTCGGAGCCGTCGCCTTCAGCGACCCCAACGACTTCGCGTAGCTGTAGATAGACCGTGATCACGTGAAAAGTCTGCAGGGGCTGGCCGGCGCGTTTCACAGCGTTGAGCCATCGCTGCGCCCTCTCACCCTCGCCTGCCTTATGCGCCAACAGTACAGCGGGCACCAGCAGGTCCGGCCATGGTTGGCGTCCCGCTTGCTCAAGCCGATCTTTAACCTCCAAGCAGATTTCTGCCGCTTTGACGGGTTCATCGTTAATCGAGTGGGCGCACGCAATCAGCAATTGCGCACCCCACAGACTGTGGGCGATGGGGCTGTCAGTGAGTGTCTGCATCCACTGTATCGCCAGACTGGGCTGTTCGAAAATCGAACAGGCGATCACCGCACAGACGGCGTTGTACGTTGGATTGTCGAGGTTGTCCCGCTCAAATCTTCGCTGTGCGATCTCAAGCGCTATCTCTCTCGCCTGGGCAAGTTCTCCACGTACGCCGAGATGCCACGCATAAAAACTCGTAACGGAATCGGCGCTCAAACGATCGCCAATGGACTCGGCTCGCTCCACCGCTTCCTCCAGCGCGATTTTGGCCTCGCTGAAACTGACCGTGAGCGAGGCGAGTATCAGTGCACCGGCGAGCCGGTTGGGTTCGCCAAGCTCACGCGACATGGCGAGGCTTTCACCGGCATGGTGGACTAACCTATCTCGGTCTCTTATGACCTGCGCGCAAAGTGAGGCCATACCGTGCAGCTGCACGCCGCAGGCTGCGTCATGTGCATGTTTCAAGTATCCATCGATGCGCTCAAGTTTCTCCAGCGCGCGGGCGCCTTCGTCCACCTGGATCATCAAGCCAACCGCGCAACACACGAACACTGCGTTTTCGAAGTCACCGCTCACCGCGAGATACTGCTCTGCCGCCAACAGATCCGCATAGTGTGCCCGAGCCCACTCTGCCTGGCCGAAGTCATCGAGGTGATCATGGGGATAGTCACCCAGGCGTCGCTTTACCCATTGCGCATGGCGGCGACTGGCGGTGTCTTTGGCCTCATCATCCATTTTCCCGAGCGCGAATGCGCGCACAGTTTCCAACAGCTGCCACCAGCCGCCGGCCTGGGAGGTGCGATTGAGCAGGCACAATTCAACCAGACGCGACAGAGCGAATGCCATACCACCGGCAAAATCGCCATCGACTAGGCCCTCGATATCCTCAACTGTAAATGGTCCCGCGAACGACGCGATCTGTAACAACAGGTTCTGTTCATCAGCACCAAGAAGCTGCCAGGTGTCTTCGACTATGGCAAGCAGGCTCTCCTGGCGAGCGCCCCCCACCCGTTGACGCCCGACAAGCACTTCAAAGCGGCGATCAAGACGGGTGGCCAGTTCGTCCAGCGTCAGGTAGCGCAACTGCGCCGCTGCCAGCTCGATGGCAAGCGGTAAACCATCGAGGGCTTTGCATATCGCGCGGATAGTGGCCGGATCGCCAACATCGGGAGTGCCATGGCGCAGCGCCGTCGCATTGAACAGCTGTAATGCCGGGGCGTCTTCGCCTTCCTGACCGACCGGCAACGGCGTAACGAAAAAACGTGCCTCGTCGGCAAGATCGATGGGGTCCCGGCTGGTGATCAGAAACCGCGGTTCGGCGGTGAGCTCCAATACCTGGTCCATGAAGCTCGCGACGTCATTTTCAATATGCTCGCAGTTGTCGAGAATGATCAGCGTGCGCCTCGCCATTATCGCGCGAATCACCTCCTCTCTGATAGAAGCCCCTTGAATCGCAAGCCCCATGGCGTCAGCCACCGCGGTATCGATGCCAGCGCTTTCGCTGACCGGCACAAGATCGACAAACCAGACACCATCCGGATATCGCGCCAGTTCCGCCAGGCCAACGGCTTTTGCCAGGCGCGTTTTGCCCGTACCGCCAACCCCGAGCAGGGAAACCATGCGGTGCCCGGCTAACATCTCGATGCACCGCCGTAGTTCCTGTTCACGGCCAAACAAAGGCATACGGTTGGTGCCGAGATTAGTGTCGTTCTCGCGTCCGGCACGTGGTACCCCAACATTCTCAGGTGCCTCCTGCACAGTGACTTCCGCAACGAAACGGTAGCCATGGCCGCGTAGGGTCTTAATGACGCGCTGGGAACGGCCATCGTCACCAACGGCTTTACGTACTGCTTTGACCTGGGTGGCGAGTGCGGATTCGCTGACGTAACGGTGTCCCCAGATCTCATCCAGAAGTTCGTCTTTGCTCACCACACGCTCGCGATTGCTGTAGAGGTGAACGAGCAAAGTGAGGGCTTGAGGCTCCAGCGCTATGGCCTCGCCCGAGCAAGTCAGTTCGAAGGCGGCGAGGTCAAGCTGGAAATCTTCGAAGTGAATCCGACCGCGAGACTCCATGGGCTCTCCAGAATCAAAATAGGAAGCGCTCCCAGCGGGCTACCAGAAATCGAGCCATCCGCGGTCGCAAGGCGCGCGCTGGAGCAGTATAGTTCCAAAAGCCACAGGAGATACGTTATGCACGTAGGGTTTGCGCCATTATTTCAGAACCTGGACCATCCCATCCCCGACCATGAGGTCTATCGAATCGAGATGGCCATGGCGGAACAGGCCGAGAGCATGGGCTTCGACTCCGTCTGGTCGATTGAACACCATTTTACCGACTACACCATGGTGCCGGACCCGGTGCAGTTTTTGAGCTACATGGCGGGCTGCACTTCCCACGTGCAGCTGGGCTCTATGGTGATAGTGCTGCCTTGGCACGATCCAGTGCGGGTGGCTGAGCAGGTGGCTATGCTTGACGTGATGTCCGGCGGACGCATGATCCTCGGCATTGGCCGCGGGCTTGGCCGGGTTGAGTTCGATGGTTTTCGGGTGCCCATGGATGAATCCCGTGAGCGCTTTGTCGAGTCCGCGCAGATGGTTCTGCAAGGGCTCGAGCAGGGCTATGTGGAACTGGACGGCGAATACGTGCAACAACCGCGGCGCGACATTCGACCCTCCCCCATGAAGACTTTTCACGGCCGTACTTTTGCAGCCGCTGTGTCACCAGAGTCCATGCCGATGATGGCCAAGCTCGGAGTCGGTTTGCTGGTCATACCGCAGAAGCCATGGGATGACGTGCGCAAGGATTTCGAGGTTTACCATCAGGTTTGGGCAGAGACCCACGGTCAGGATTCCGCCCCTCCGGCGCCACTGTGCGGCGGTTTCTGGTTCGTAGACGAAAGCGCGGATCGCGCCGAGGAGATGGCTTACAAGTATATTGGACGCTATTACACCTCATTGCTGGATCACTATGAGCTGACCGCCGGGCATTTGCAGGAGAAGAAGGGCTACGAGTATTACCGAGCGATCCACAAACACATTGACAAGATATCTCCAGACGGCGCCGCCGCGGATTTCATCAAGCTCATGCCATTTGGCACACCTGCACAGGTAATCGAGAAAGTTGAGTTCATTCGCGACACCATCGGCCAGCGCGGCATGATGACTCACTTCGCCTATGGTGGCATGCCTTACGACGAGGCACACCGCAATATGCGGCTGTTTGCCGAGAAAGTGCTGCCGGAAATACAGAGACTGGGAGATCAGCGCGGGCCGCTCACATTCGCCGCTGGCTAGCGACTCCTCTCCGTCTTCAGGAAATCTTCAAGTGGTCTTCATGCAAGCGCGCGCGCGTGGGCATAACCTGCGCCCTAACTTGCACTGAATCGATCCGCAAAGCGCGGATAGGAGGCCACCATGAGCCAGCCGGCCATCGACTTTGAAGCCCGCAACGGCGCGCAACGCGAATCGGATAGGCACTGCCTTGTAGACACGCGCGAGCACCGTCTGTCTCGCTCACTCGATCTAAACGCCACCGGCACGGTGGAGGTGGCGTCGCTGCTGGATGCCCTGAGCCGCGTGGGCCTGAGCCCCGACGATCCCCGCTTGCGGGAGACCATGACGGAACTGCAGAAATTCGGCTTGAAAGACACGCTGAGCTACACCGAGTTCAGCAACGTCATACGCCCAAATATCCTGCTGATCGAGCAAGCATTGCAGGGCGGCGTGGTTATCCCCGATTTCGCGAATTTCACCGACGAGATTGAACGCATTTTCTATCGCGTCGCGAAAATTCGAGACGGCGCGGTTGCCGACTACATACCGCAGCTGGCGCGCGTAAACCCTGACCGATTGGCTGTAGCGATCTGCAGCGTCGACGGCCAAAGCTACGCAATCGGGGATGCCTTGATGCACTTCAGCGTGCAGTCATGCAGCAAGCCGGTAAATTACTGCCTCGCCCTGGAAGAACACGGGGAGGATTTCGTGCATCGCTATGTCGGGAGAGAGCCCAGCGGGTGCCTGTTTAACGAACTGACCCTGAATACCGACGGCAAACCCCACAATCCGATGATCAACGCTGGGGCGATCATGTCGACGGCGCTCATTGGAGCTGATCTGGACTCTGCCGACCGCTTCGAACGCGTACTCGATAAGTGGGAGAGCTTGTGCGGCGGCATGCGTCCGAGTTTTAACAACGCGGTCTATCAGTCCGAGCGCCAGAATGCAGATCGAAACTTCGCGTTGGGATACTACATGCGCGAGCACAACGCATTTCCTGACAACGTAGATCTGCTGGACGCGTTGGAATTCTATTTTCAGTGCTGCTCCATCGAGATTACTGCGCAGATGATGGCCACCCTGGCGGCGACTCTGGCCAACGGCGGCGTCTGCCCGACCACTGGAGATCGCGTTCTGAAGACCTCCACCGTACAGAATTGCCTGTCGCTGATGTGCTCATGCGGCATGTACGACTACTCCGGTGAGTTTGCTTTTTCCATCGGTCTGCCCGCCAAGAGCGGCGTCGGCGGTGGACTCATGGTGGTCATTCCCAATTTGATGGGCATCTGCGTATGGGGCCCGCGCCTGGACGCCCACGGCAACACCGTGCAGGGGCTGGCATTCTGTAACGAGCTGGTAAAGTCATTCAAAGTGCACAACTACGACAACCTCACCGGCGTGTCAGCTAAACGAGACCCGAGATCGAATGCTTTGAGCGCTAAGGCGCGTGAAGCAGGTGAACTGATCTGGGCAGCGAGCAAGGGCGACGCCGGCGCTATCCATCGGCTCGTCGTGCGCGGCTACGATCAGAACGTTGCCGATTACGACAAACGCACGCCCATGCACCTCGCGGCGGCAGAAGGGCGAACCGATGCTATCGATTATTTCGTCAACAACGGCGCGTTGTTGAGCCCGGTTGACCGATGGGGCCACACCCCCTTGGACGACGCCTATCGCCACGGCCATCTGACAATCGTGCAATTGCTGGAAGCCAAGGGCGGCATCCGCGGCAAAACCGGCGGACCCCGTCAGGGTCCGGAGCGACAACCCACGATGGGCGCCCATATTGACGACAGCGATATAGTGGAAGCGATCTATGCCGCCAGTGAGGGCAACTTGCCTGCGCTGCAAAGGCTTGTAGCGCGCGGCGTGAGCCTGGATGGTGCCGACTACGACTACCGCACGCCGCTACACCTCGCAGCCGCGGAGGGACATGAGCACATCGTCGCGTACTTTCTCGACCATGGGATAACGGCGGACAGTCGCGACCGTTGGGGTGGAAAGGCATTAGATGATGCGCGCCGACATGGTCACGCACGCGTCGCCGCTCTGCTGGACCGCGAGCGTGTATAACTGGGCCGGCGAACTCGTTTAGAACTGGCTAAGTACCCACTGGCTGAACCGGTAGTGCATCTGGTCCCACCGCGCTGAATAGTATTGATGTTTAAAGGCGGGCGAACTGCGGGCCTTTTGCACTGCTTCGGTAATTCGAGCGTCTTCGCGCCCGGCTTCCGCCAGTCCTGCTGCCAGCATCTGCCGCAGTTCCAGAAATTCCTCACCCACAGCAGCTTCTGCCGAATAGAACTGTGCACGGGTGGTGCGGGTGCGCGCTGGCCCTTCGGGCAGGCTCACGATGAAATGGATGAGACCACTGAAGACCCCAAAATGCAGGTTAGGCAGGAACGAACCGAAGTAACCACTGTCCGTCGACGCTGTGCCGTCTTTGGCAAGCGGCGGCAACGGCATCTCACCATAAGTCAACGGGAAGTCACTTTCACGGTACTTGAGTGACAGCATGCGCCCGTCAACGTAGTGATCGAAAGTGATGTTCCCGGCCGCATCCATGCGCGGCACTTCTGGCGACTGATCGTACAGATTGTGCACAAAAGCCTCGTGTAGAACGTTTATGCCCCAATTCTCGAGATGCGTTTTCCAGTTGGTGGCCAGGTCCTCCGGATCCAGCATGGGCGTGCCACTGCCGTCACGCGCTATGCGCATACCGTTCAAATCCCAGGCTCCCAACGCCGCTTGCAGGGGTTGAATCGCATCCTCAAACAGGCCTGCCTGACCATCAATGTTCACAAATAAGACCGGGCCCCAGACCGCCGCCGCGACTTCAGCCAAGTCGCCGGGTCGTCCGCCCAGCTCACCTGAATTAGACCCCTCAACCGTCCCGTCCCAATAGGGCGTCGCAATAAGCTCTCCGGCGAGCGAGTAGCGCCAGCCATGGTAGGGCGCTCTGATTTCCGCAGCGCCTTGCATGGGCTCAATCACCGCCAGGCAACCGTCATATGGCGTGATGTTGTGAAACACCCGCAGCGTGCCATCGAGATCCCGCGCCATAAGCAGCGGGATGCCGGCAAGCTCAATAGGCTCCAGATCGCCTGGCGCCAACAATTCGGTAAAGTGCAGAGCACACCAATTGGCGGCAAACACATGGTCCCGTTCGGCCTCGGCGAATGCCGGCGAAGAGAATGCCTGCCTGGGCAGTGTGCGTGCCGCTTCGATGGGCGCGTTGACGCTTGCTCGAACGTCCGGCGAGAGGATTTGAGAAACGACGTCTGAACTCATGACTGGGCGATCTCCGGGTAGTTAGGGATACGCGCTTCGAAATAGCGCTGCATGTCGTACAGGCAGTGCTCAGCGTTGCGAATGAGCATGCCGGGTTCGGCGTGCTTGCCTAACAGCCCTCTCTGTACGCGCTCGCTCATAGCGTTGTCTTCAGCGCCGAGCCTATCGCCCCAAGCCTGATACTCCTCAACTGAAACTATCTCGGTACCTCCTAACGGGCGTACGCAATGTTCGTTGCGCGCCGCGACCCCATAAATTACCCGGGATTTGGTCGGGGCAAGCGGAAGTACCGAGAACCAGACAACGTTATCCACGTCAATGTTGAAAACCGTATTGGGCAGCACGCCGAACGTAAAGGTGGTGCTACGCTCGGTGTCAGTCAACGATTCCGGATCTTCCGCGCTCGGAAGCAGAGCGTGCTTTCTGGGTTCAACCGATACCGTCCACCAACCATTCGTTTCCGGCGCATCCGGCGCGCCCATCAGTCTGGGGGCGAGGGTGTCACGATGAACGAAGGGGAAATGGTACGACTCCAAGCCAATTTCCATCATGAGTTTCCAGTTTGCGTTCACAACGGTTTCACTGCTCTGCATGAAACTGAACGAAAACTCGTCAATCCGGTGGGGACGAACAAGTTCTTCGACACCTTCCAGCCTCGGCGCCATGGCGTCTGCGTTCTTATCGCAGTTGACGAACACGAAGCCAAGCCATATCTCCACTGCAAATTCCGGAAGCGCAATCGCTTCTGTCAGATCTTTGTCGACTTGCGGAGCGCTACGCAACTTGCCATCGCTCGCATAGGTCCAACCATGAAACGGGCAGGACATGAACTGGCCTTCTCCGCTGCCCTCGGCCAGTACCGACATGCGATGTCGGCATACGTTCTCGAACGCGCGAATTTTCCCGTCTTTGGAGCACCACACAAGAACGGGTTGGCCCGCGAGCTCAAGTGTGTGGTATGTGCCCGGTGGGTAATCTGTTACACGGCCAACCGCAAACCATTCCCCGAGGAGCAGCGCCCGGTCTTGCGCAAAGACGGATGCGTCGGTGTACGCATACGCCGGTAGCACGCGACCACTGTCCGACCACGCCACTAGTTCGATCTCGCGGCAGGCCAGGCCGGGTCACCGCCTTCGGCGAGCACCTGACTAGCGTACATCCGGCGGAACGCCAGGCCTAACGCGTCGGCGTTTACCGAGACCGGGCGTGGATGGCCGCCGGGAAATCGGTCGGCTATGGCATCTGTGATGACACCTTCGTCCTCGTCAAACACGCGCTGGCCCAGGGAGCGAAAGGCCAGCCAGTAGATCACATTGCCAATCACCGAGCGATTGGCGTTCGTATCCACGAAACCGGCAAAGAACAGGTTACGGCTTTCGTCCACAGGGGTAGTGATGGCGTACACGATGAAGTCATTCCCGTCTCGTTTGCGATAGCGGTGAATGACCAACCCGGTCATCTCTGCACGGAATGTCTTGTCATGAGTGGCCGGGTCCTCATCCACACCGAGGAGATGTTTGTTCAACCATTGTGTTGAGCGACGTGTTTTTCTCTTGGCGTCCTGGTCCCATATCATTTCTCCCTCCACGCCGCGCTTGTCATCGTCTAAACAGACGTTGCGAATAGGCGCCAGCGCGACGGATGTCGAACCTCCGATGGTCTTTCTATGGGCGATGTGCACGTGACTGTCATCAATTGAACCCTCGATGGTATTGATGAAGTTCCCTCGCTGCAGACGACAGGCGCCTTTGACGTGATGCTTGGCGTCCAGGAACTCATGCCGGGCGGGTAACCAGTCGGGCTCAGCCTCAGTACTCGGCCAGACATAGATGAAGCCTTGCGCTTCGTGCACCGGAAAAGCCGGCACAGTCGCTGCTTTGGGGATTTTGTCGGACGGTCCGATAGAAGGAATATGCGTACAAACGCCTTCCCCATCATAGCGCCAGCCATGCCATGGGCATTCCAGGGTACCGTTTACACAACGCCCAGACCCGAGATTGCCACCGCGATGCGCGCACATTGCGGCAAGTGATCTGACCTGGCCCTGGGCGTCCCGAAACAAAACCATCTCGGTGTTCACAATGGTTTTTGCCACGGGTAATTCCAGCACGTCCTCGGTGCGAGCCGCGCAATACCAGTTTTGTAGAGCAAACATAAGCATCTCCTGTATTGCGAGATAGTCTATTTGATCCAATGGAGTCCGATGATATGGTTTCCCGCCAATGAGGTATGAATTGACGCCAAATAAACCTGATCTGTGGCAGCTCGCCCCAGCAATGTATCTGCTCGATGCCGTGACCCGGGTTGAACAAATGGGGCATGACCTCAATCAGTTTTTGAAGTCACTTGGGCTAAGCCGGGACAGCCTCGAACAACCCGGCAAGTACGTCGCCTTCGATCAATACTACGGCATCATCGACCACTGCATAAACGAGCTGAACGTGCCGGAAGTCGGGTTCATACAGGAACGCAATGTCGCCCTGCTTGCTTCCGGCGTCGCGGGCTTAGCCTTTTCGACCAGCGCAACAGTGGGGCAGGCAATCGAGGTCGTGCTCAAATATCAGGACCTGATGGCGGTGCCGGTAGCTCTGGATTTGCACCGTGACGGGACCAGCGCCAAACTCACTCTGGGTAACCTGCAGCACGAAGCACGCTATCCCCAAGCGTGGCATCGAGTCTGGGCGGTGGAAACGCTGGTGTCCTCGGTGTACGCGCTGTTTCAAAGCACCGGCATGGGTCAACACGTCCATAGCGTACAACTGAGCTTTGCAGCACCTAGGCATATCGCCATCTATCACGACACGTTTACATGCCCGGTGGCGTTCAACGCCGCTCAGGATGAAATCACTTTCAGCACGGTTATCCTCGATGTACCTCAACCCTCAGCGGACCCACTGGTCTGCGCGCTAGCCAAACGCCAGTGCGAGGCTTCTGTGCGTAAGCTTGCCAGCGCGACCAACTTACTCGATCAGATCGAAGGGATCATACTGTCATCCGCTCACAAGCTACCTTCAATCGGCACCGTTGCAGAACGGCTGATCGTAAGCGAGCGCACGCTGCAACGGCGCCTCGGAGAGCTGCAGACCAATTATCGGGAAGTCGCGAATCGCCTGCGGCATCGCCTAGCCGTAGAGCTGCTGCGTGAGACAGATTTGCCTGTCAAGGAGATCGCATATCTGCTGGGTTACACGGAATCCCCCAACTTTTCCCAGGCATTCAAAACGATGGAGGGGATTTCCCCGGCAAATTTCCGTGCACGCTAATCCCAATCGTGCAGGAATTGCGGGTCGGCAAGGATCGAAATGTTGTCGTTGACGAAAAACAGTCTCGGCCAGAGCCCGGAACCTTCAAGCTCTCCCGCTCTGAGCGCCAGCAAGGCTTGCTCCAGCTCCGCTACGTCGTTTTGATCCAACGTGGGCGGTCCCGGCGGCGTCAATCGATGTGCGCCGTAGTACACAATTGTGTCCGCATAGGTTTCCACTAGCGATTGTGTAGTTGTCAGATAGTCCTGCAAGCTCGAACCCGGCACAAACACATAGAGCATGCCCTCATATAGAAAGTCACCGGATAGCATGAGGTCGTTCTCAGCATCGTAGACAGATATGGATTCCTTCGAATGACCGGGCGTGTGAACAATCGTGGCGCTTCGAGCGCCAAGATCCACGCTATGCCCCGGCGTCCACCAGTAATCGACATCCCAGGTGGGCACATCGAATCCTTCAACAGGACCAAGATGCTCCATATCCGTAAAGGACAGCTCGTCATCGACCGCACGCGCGCGCAGGTAAGGCAGGTCAACCACGGCACGCTGAGCAAACTCGATGCCGTTGCCCACGTGGTCGTAGTGAAAGTGCGATGGTAGAAAAATCAGCGGCAGATCTGTGAGTGACTCCACCACTGGGCGAATGTCACGGACACCAGGGCCGGCGTCGAACAGCAAAGCGGTACGCTCGCCGACAAGCAGATAATTGTAGTTCTGCTGAAAGTAGCGCGGTTCGCCAATTGCGTAGGTACCCGGCGCGATCTCCTCAATCGTGAAGTAGTCGTCGAACCAGATTGTCGTGGGCAATTCTTCCACCGCTTCCACCAACGCGGGAGGCGAACCACCGGTGAGCTTAAGCGATTGGTAAAGTAAGAAATGCCGTTGCTCGACCACGAGCCAGCTCAGCAATACCGCGCCAAGCACCAGAGTCAGGACGTATTTCATCGGCCCAGCGCCTCCGCATAGTCACGCATTCTTGCCATCAATCCCGCATCCCGGGCGATACTGAAGGCAGTCTGCAGCAATTGTTCACTCGAGCGCTGCGCTAACGTTGTATCGGCCACTTGCAGGGCCGCTTCTGGTTGTCCACTGGAATTGAGCGCCACTACGTACACGTACGCATAGTGCGCGTTAGCGGTATCCAGTTGCCAGGCTTTGTCCAGCAACGGCAGTGCAGTTGATGGCTCACCCTGCCGCACATGCCACAGCGCGTTGGCCAGCAGAACGTCGGGTGAATCCGGCACCAGCTCCAACGCCCGCTGCAGTTCCGGACCGGCCATTACATCACGCCCGGTACCACGATAGAGATCCGCCAGGTTCACCCGCGCCGGGACCCATTGCGGATTGATTTCCAGACTGGTTTTCAGCGCACCCTCGGCGGCAGGGACGTCGCCTAACGCCATAAATGCCGCGGCCTGCAAGGACTGCCCCTCGGCAGTGTCGGCCATGAGCGTGAGCGTTTCGATGTAGCGCCGTATATGCGCTGCAAATCTCTGCTGCTCCTCGGGAGCCAGACTTGCGCCAACGTTCAGCAGCGTGCGCACTGCCTCGACACGCACCGCCAACAGTTCATCATCCAGCAGCCTTCGCGTTGTGCGCCAGCGCTGTTCTGCCGGCAGGCGTTGCGCGCCGCGCAGGGCACCGATCCGTATCAATGGATCAGCGTTGCCTAAGCCGCGCTCGATGGCGGCGGACGAGATGCGCAACTGATAGTTGACCAGTAGAGACAGCGCCGTGGCTCGAACAATCGCGGGTTGGGCGGCATCATCGGCGATCGCTACCAAAGCAGATTCAGCTTCGGGCTCACCTGTGCGGCCTGCCGCAAGGGCCGTTGCAAAGTCCGCCCGGGATTGCGCGCCATACCATGCCGTCATCGCGTCTCGCGCCCACGCAGCCGGTCGGTCCTCATGACAGTCGTTGCACGCGTTGGGCACGCCAAGGCTGGCGCTCAAATCCGGGCGCGGAATACGAAAGCTGTGATCGCGACGATCGTCTACGACCATATAGGTCGTATCCGGCATGTGACAAGATACGCAACGCGCGCCGGCACTTTCAGGTGTATGAAAGTGATGAGACGTGGCGTCGAACTCAGCCTTGGCGAGGGTCGGGAAGTCGGCCCGTCCCGCCGGATTATGACATTGCGTACACAGTGCATTCCCATCTACCCGCACCCGTGCTGAGTGCGGCTCGTGGCAGTCGCTGCACATGACGCCGCGCGCATGCATTTTGCTCTGGACGAACGAACCATATACGTACACTTCATCCAGAATCTGACCGTCAGGGTGATACAGACCCTGATCCAACAGGGCCGGAAGGTAATGGTCAAACAAGCTTGAGGACGGATGGAAACCCTCCGCAAGCTGGCTGCGACGGCTGTGGCAGGGCGCGCAGCTGTTTACCTGAGTGGCTTGCTCGGTAAGCGGCAGTATGGCCGGGCCGCCGGTACCTGACTGGGCCCACTGCACATGGGCAGAACCCCGGCCATGGCAAGCTTCACAACCTACCGATATTTCTGCGTATTGGGTGTCGTAGGTCTTGGCATGAGCATCATAGCTTTTCTGCAACGCAGTGGAGTGGCAGTCCGCGCACATGAAGTTCCAGTTTGCGCCCTGCCGCGTCCAGTGCAGCACATCAGTGTGATCTACCGCCTCCTCTGGATACAGGTGAAACCAACGCTGTCCACCCAGATGCTGCTCGCGAGAATCCCACGATATTGCCAGCGCCTGTAACCGCCCATCTGCGTTTTCCAACAGATATTGCTGCAACGGCTCCACTCCAAAGGTGTAGCGCACGCTGAAATCAGTCAGCGCCCCATCGCCGCCATCGGTACGCACGGTGTACGCGCCATTGGACTGCGTGAAACGACTTGTTGTCCCCGCGTAGTCGAAGGTGGAGGCATCGAAATCTGCCAATACCGTTTGCGGCGCAACCACCTGCATGGCACGTTGGTGATGAGATCCCTGCCACTGCTGAAACTGGTCGCGGTGACACTCAGCGCATTCGGCTGAGCCAACATACGCGGACGCAACGGATGGCTCGGGCTTGGCTGAAATCGCTTTTGGATCGGTGCCTGGTTCACAAGCAGAACTGACAAGCGCTAGGAAAAAGAGCAGCTCGCGGCGAAAGCGAAATGCCATCGCACTGGGCAAAGACCTGCGACTCTCTACCAATTGTATAGTCCACGGCGACCGCTACGGTGGGTTGTAGTCATTGAGATAAACAAACCAGATACGCCTCCATGTATTCAAACCGACCAGATCCATTGATCGTATAGCCGGGCGGAACGGTCGCCGCGAATAGGTAATGGTATCAAACGTTCAGTCGATCCCGCAGCTTGTAGTACAGAATCGACGGCGCGAGGAACCACGGATCACCCGTGTACAGCGGCCGAGTCGCAAACTTGAGATCGTCAAATGCGGTGCGGTGATCGTCGTGTCCACAAATCCTACTGCCGACCGCAGATCCGCAATAACTCGCAAGCGAGATACCTGAGCCGCAGTAACCCATCGCATAGTGCAGACCGTCGTGCTCTCCCGCGTGTGGCAGTGTGTCAAATGTATACGCCACAAAGCCGAGCCACGAGTGCGTAATCCGGATGGCTTTGAGTTGCGGAAAGATCTTACACATCGCCACATGCAACGCTGGGCCACTCACGCGCGGATCGGTTTCCTTCAGGGCAACCCGCCCGCCGAACAACATCCGTCGTCGATCCGGTGACAACCGGTAGTAGAAGACCAGTTTGCGGGAGTCGCTCATGACCCGCGTGTGGGGAGATATTTCATCTGCGATGGCCGCCTCCAGCGGCTCGGTGGCGATAATGTAGCTGCCGATTGGAATTACTCTACGCTGTAACCACTTGGTCACCGCGCCGGTATAGCCATTGGTCGCGACCACCACCTGGCCGGCCCGCACCTGGCCATGCGATGTATGGACCACAAAGCCCGGGGCGATTCTTTCTATAAGTTGCACGGCGCAATGTCCGAAGGCATAGGCGCCAGCCCCGCTGACGCGCTTCAACAACTCCAGATGATAGCGCCCCGGATCGAGTGCTGCGTGATCAGGAAAGACAACGCCACCGTGATACAGGTCCGAACCGATCTCCGAGCGCTGCTCGGCGCGGGGCACCATGTGCCATTCGACGTCTGCCTCGGGCGGCAGCGCTTGCAGGTCGCGGGCTGTCGCTGCATACGCAGCCGGCGTGTGTGCGCCGGAAAAACGGCCCACGCGCTCCCACGCGCAGTCGAGCCCTTCGTCGCGAATGAACCCGTCTAGAAAATCGAGGGAATCGATACCCTCGCGCAGCAATGCAATGGCTTGTTCGCGTCCATAACGCGCGCTCAGTTCGGGAAATGTACCTTTTACGCTGGGCGAGACCTGTCCACCGTTGCGGCTGCTGCAACCGAAGCCGAGCACATCTGCATCCAGGACCAGCGTGCTGAGTCCTTCTCGCGCGGTTTGTAATGCCGCATGTAGTCCTGTGTAGCCCGCCCCGACCACAACCACGTCCGCTTCAGCCGGCAGCGTAACTTCGACTGGATCGGGGCGTGGCGCGGTGTCCCACCAATAAGGCTCGGGCTTGAAGTCGTCGCTAAACAAGTTGGCATTCATGGCAATACTATAGCCCAAGGAGCCGCGCAGGCGCTGTATCCCGAATTGTCCCGTCAGCGCAATCCGGTGAGGTGAGTCCCCCATGGGGTCCGGATGGCACCAACCTCGCCAAACGCTTCACCCATCGCTCTCAACACCACACCAGTCTGGCACGTCTCCCGACAGTATCCGACGGGCAAAGCCTGCCGATTGGGCCGCTCCAACAAACGATCTCTGTTGCCATGCTTCATCTACCTTTTCGAAATGAGTCGCCGAAAAGCGGTCGCCCGCAGCAATGATGATCAAGTGTTGGTCCACCTGAACTGCAATCCCGCGAAGCTCCCCTTCATTATCCTGCTTCTGCAACGCTAGATACTGCGGGTTGCACGGGGATACCCTCTCCCAGCGCTCCGCAAACGCAATCTCGTTACCGTTCATCGTTACAGATCCGCGCTCCACGAGCGTCGGTCCATCCCAGGAAAACTGACCGACGTCGTCGGGAGATTTGGCTGTGTAGTCGAGATCATGGTTAAACGTCAGCAGGGGCGGTCGCCACACTTGGGTGCCTGCGAACGCCTCCGATCCCTTCGCATCGCCACTTAAGAGTATGCGAATGTCCGCGTAACGGGTTCGGCTCTGCACCCAGACAACATTGGCGTCTTCAAAGGGCTCACCCTCACCAACCGACAGGCTTTCGCGACGCCAGACCCCGATCAATTCATCCGGTACGCCTGCAGTCACCGTTGCAGATACTGCAAATACGCATCGTGAAAATTCGTGATCGCCAGTTCGTGGTCATTGGTCAACGGACCGACGTTAAAGGCCGGCGAACTCACCGTCGCCTGTATTCGCTTCGCCACACCGGCGTCCTCTACCTGAGTCACTTGATGAAACCCAGCCAGGAAATCCGACGGGTCCTGATCCGGCAGCGCCAACAGCCGGAAAGACATCTCGGTTCGGTCCGGGGCTATCGGCGTTAAGTTGCCAATCCCGAACCAGCTTGCACCACTGAACAACGCCAGATTCGGAAACATGAGATGAGCGCCGTTGAGCCGATTCTCGTCGTTCAACCAGGGAATAGGTTGAAACGGCGCAACCTGGTTCGCGGGATCCTTGTAGGGCTCAAACGAAACCCAATGCGCTCCAAGCTGATGAGAATACCCAGCCGGGTGGTCGAGGCCACTTAACGTCTTCGCATGAACGTACCAGAGGTGGTACCAATCCACGTGATTTTCTATGTATAGCTTCCAGTTCGCCTCAAATATGTATTCTTCGTGCGCAAGTTCCGCAAGATTCTCGAAGTCGTAATTGGTGAGATAGTCGGCTAACTGGCCCAGCCAGGAATCCAACGGCCCGGCTTTTGCATTCGGATTGACGAACACCATGCCCATCCACTCGGCCGTCGGCACTTCCATTAGACCCCATTGAGATTTATCCAGAAGAGGAATCTGCGTATCGCCCTGGGGAACGTTCTCGAGCTCGCCTTCGAGGCTGTACTGCCAACGATGGTAGGGGCAGATCACCTTCGTGCACGCACCCTCACCGTCTAGAATCTGCGCCCCTCGGTGCCGGCAAATGTTATGAAACCCACGCAGGATGCCATCTGAACCACGTATCACAAGAATCGGGTAGCGCCCAATCCGGATAGTCATGTATGCGCCTTTGTCCGCCAACGCCGCCGCCATGCCAATAAAATTCCAAACTGCCGGAAAAAGGCATTCCTGCTCGCGCTGAAAATGATCCTCATCAAAATAGGCATCAGCAGGTATCCGATAACCGTTTCCAGGTTGCACGTCTTTCACATTCATAATGTATTCCCTGATGTGCTCGACCCAGACCATCGCAGGTTGCTAGCCAGACCTCAACACCTCGGCGGTATAGGCGTGGCATAATCGAATCGTTTAAACGCGATCTGCTGCCCTTGGGCGGCGTTGAGGAGAAAACCCAATGGCTTCAGTTTCAGAACAGCTACGCTACGACAAAAAATTCGCCACCGTAAACGGCAAACGAATGGCTTACGTGGATGAAGGCGAAGGCGACCCCATCGTGTTTCTGCATGGAAATCCAACTTCCTCATTCTTGTGGCGCAATGTCATGCCCCACCTCGAGGGCAAGGGTCGACTGATAGCGCCGGACCTGATCGGCATGGGCGATTCCGAAAAACTGGATGACAGTGGGCCAGAGCGCTATACCTTCATCGAACACCGCGGGTTTCTGTACGCGTTACTCGAACAGTTGCACGTCAAAGAGCGTGTGACCCTGGTCGTACACGACTGGGGTTCCGCGCTCGGCTTCCATTGGGCGCATGAGAATCCGGACGCAATCAAGGGCATCGCATTCATGGAAGCGATAGTGGCGCCCATTCCCACCTGGGAAGGCTTTCCCGAAGGCGCACGTGAAGTCTTCCAAGGCTTTCGTTCGCCCGCCGGCGAGGAGATGGTGCTGCAACAGAATGTGTTTGTAGAGCAGGTACTACCCGGTGCAATTATTCGGGATCTCAGCGAAGCTGAGATGAACGAATATCGCCGTCCGTTCACTGAGCCCGGCGAGGACAGGCGTCCGACCCTGACCTGGCCGCGCCAGATTCCCATCGCCGGCGAGCCGGCCGACGTCGTTCAGATCGTGTCTGATTACAGCGCCTGGCTGGCTGGCTCCGATATCCCCAAGCTCTTTGTGAACGCCGAGCCTGGCGCATTGATACAAGGAGGGGTTCGCGATTATGTTCGTTCCTGGCCCAACCAGCAGGAGGTGACCGTGACCGGGGCGCATTTTATCCAGGAAGATTCGCCTGACGAAATTGGCCGGGCAATCGTGGGTTGGCTGGATTCACTACACTGAGCGAGGGTTTGCTATGGCTTCAGTAACAAAATACGGATCGACCGCGAAATGGCTGCATTGGGTAATCGGTGTGCTTGTCATCCTCATGCTGATCGCCGGCCGCACGCTCGAATCACTCCCTTTGGATGAGCGCACGGAAGTGATCATGGCCCACTCAGGCTTGGGCACGCTGGTGCTGTTGTTGATGATCGTGCGGTTGACGTGGCGCAGAAGCCATCCGCCTCCGGGCCCAACCGCTCAGATGAGCGCAACCCAGGTCCGGCTGTCGCTGTGGATGCACCGCGGCCTGTATGTTCTGTTTATCCTGCAACCCGTGCTGGGCATTGCCCAGGCCACGTTCATCACCGACTACGAAGTCGTCGCCTTCGGGCTGATCGACTATTCAGGCTTGGCTGCAAGTGACGCTGGCCTCGCGCGGACGTTTCACATCCTCCATGGTTTGAACGCAACCATTCTGTCGGTGCTGGTGATCGGGCACATCCTCGCGGGGTTGTATCACCACTTCGTGCAGAAAGATGAGGTACTGCGGCGGATGCTGCCCGGGGGCAAAGTGGAACCGAGCGAGAACGCCGGCAACTGACATCAACCCGGCCAGCTCGCCAATATGGCGGAGAGGATCAGAATGAGCAGCGTCTGGCTGCTTATTGCGATGGCAAACGCGCTCCATCGCTTTAGAAAAGCGTAACCCGGCAGCGCGGTAGCCACGCAGAAGCACAGCGCGACCCAGATTCCTAACACCACCCCTTCGCCGCTGGAACTTACCCCCAGGCGCATCTGCAGGTAAGCCAATCCGATAGTTAACAAAACCGTCGACGCCAGCCCGATCGCGTAGGTATACGGGGGAGTCTCTTTAGTGTGTTGCGCTTTGTCAGGCGCTCCATAGGCCCTGGCCCAGGGCTCGCCAAACAACGCCGTAAACCACACGGTCAGGAATATCTGTCCCACGACCACGCATACCAGCACTGCTATCCAATTGATCGACATCGTCACCCTCCTCTAGCTAACCCTTTCTCAACAATCTCAGTCCCGTCGAATCGCTCGTGCACTGTTGTTACGAGCGCCGTGCTCGAGTTCCACCAGGCCAAGCAATTCCATTACCGGCGTAACATAGTTAGCGAATCGACCACGATAACCCTTGCGCAAACCGTAGTAGCCGCCAACCGGATTATCAGAGCTGCGAGCCCACGCCTCAATCGTGCCGGGTTTTGCGTCCTTGCCTTCATCCGCGTTGCCAAGGGGCATCCAGTCTGCATGCGCGCTCAGCATCTGATGTAAGTCTTCGACGCACCTCAGCTGATAAGCCAACTCAGTTTTGCCGACGAGCACGACCAACCGGGTTGGCTCGCTTGATTCGTCGCGCCACGCTAAGAACTCCGAAGCGCCAGGCGGCGTCGTCAATTTCCAGGGATCTTCTGCAACGCCTGATCCGTATGTCACCGTGCTCATTGGGACCTCTTGGTGGCCGTTCACGCAAACTATTGCACGACAGTTTGTCGGATGTAATATGACAGCTACTGTCATATATAGATTGGCATGCGCGCTTCACGACTGCTTCGAATTCTATTGATCCTGCAAAATCGTGGGCGCACCACCACGCTGGAGCTCGCCAACGATCTAGAGGTCGCCCGCCGTACGGTCATGCGCGACATAGACGCGCTCGCTGAAGCCGGTCTACCCATTGTGGTGCACCGCGGGAGCAGCGGCGGCGTCGAATTGGGCTTTAACTATCGCTCCCGCTTGCTCGGTCTCAGCCGCGATGAAGCTCAGGCACTTGGCGTCATCCTCGCCCAGCGTGGCGAACCCCTACACGACCTGGACATGACCGAGGCAGGAACGAGGGCGGCGCAGAAGCTCATCGAGTCGCTGCCCGACTCTGTGCGCCATCACCTACTGGATGCCCAGAGCATGTTTCGCTTTGCACAGCACCGCCCCGACCCGGCTGACCCACGCATTCCAGCATTGGCCAAAGCCATTCAATGCTCTGTCATTGTCAGGTTGCAATGCAAGTCAGCGAAGCCCCGCGAAATTCATCCCATTGCACTCAGCTACAGCCCAAGCGGGTGGGTAGTCATTGATCAGCAAGACCCGGGCAATCCGATCCCCGAACCGGCCTGGGGCGACATCAATATCTCGGCACTGCCATTTGCCCGGGATGGCTAAGACGTGCCGGCCAACCTGCGTTGCAGCATGCTGGAGTCGCTGATGGTGATGGCATCTGCATTGAGCTGCAGGGCTTCCTCGATGGCCTGGTCGTTGGATTCAACACCCCAAACATTAACCAGCACCCCACAATCATGGGCGAGCTTGACGTCGTGAGCTGCGACGTCGCCAACATAGGGGCCCCACCATTGAGCGCCCGTGGCAGCGATGGTGCGGGGGAAACTGCCACCGTAGTGACTCGGATCGAGGGGTCGGTACATGTCCCGCGGATCAACAACTCCCTTTTTTCTGTAAAGATTGCGCACAAACTCGGGATTGATGGTGAGGAAATCTAAACCGATCCCCGGGCAAAGCGCGCTGGCGTCAATGAGCAGTTGCCACTCAAAGGCAAGCAGAATCGTTCGCGAGGCCAGGCCGTATTCTTCTACGAGACTCAGCACCGCAGTCAGAAGATCGCCTGGCGGCGAGCTGATTTCCCGTTCAAAGGGAGTGGTTTTCAGCTCGATCCAAAGCTGGGCATCACTGGCTGCTGCCTGGTGCGCCCGCAGCAGCTCTTCCAGCGTCGGTATGCGTTGCCCATCAACGGCTTCATAGTCTGGATAGGATTTTGCTTCCCTGGAGTCCGGCGCATATCTGCCCACGTCAAATTGCCTGAGTTCCTGCAGCGACAGGTCGCAAACTGCCGGCCCGGCATGCTCGAGCCAGCGACCTGACGGATCGCGGGTTATCCGCTTGTTGAGCAGATAGTCATGCTGCACGACAACATGGCCATCACGGGTAAGGTGGACGTCGAATTCTATCCCAGCAACGCCGGATTCAAGGCAATACTCGAATCCTCGCAACGTATTCTGCGGGTGCAGGCCGGCACAACACTCGCTGGCGACCACTCTTGGGTTCATCACACCCGGGCACCCGGAACCGGATCAACTGGCGACGAATTCACGGATCGCTGCAAAAAAGCGATCGGGCTCGGTATCTGCAATGAAGTGGCCGGAATCGCCGAAGGACGCGTGCGTGACCAGCTCGCCGGGCAGATGTTCGACGATTTCCACCGCCGCATCTGCTGGGGTAATGGGATCAAGATCGCCTGAAAGTACCAGCGTTGGCGCGATGATATCGCCCAGATTGGGAGTCAGATCGAACGTCAATGCCTCGGTCCACCCTCCTTCGAGCAGTCCCGGTGTCGGGACCATTCTGGCCATCGAATCCGGGTCCAACGGGTGTGGACTGTAAAGCGGCAAACATATCTCCATGTACTGCTGCATCGATTCCGGCGAGGGCGTCTCCCAGAACACTCGGGCCGTCTCGGCAGCTTTTTCGCCACCCAGACGCGCAAACGCGGCCGCGACACGGTCGAGATCTATACGTGCGGCCGTGGATTGCAGGATAAGCTTGTCGAGCCGGTCCGGATAGCGACTTGCAAGGTTCATCGCTACCATTCCGCCGAACGACCACCCGTGAATCACCGGACGCTCGATCTCCAGGGCATCACACATTCCAACGACGTCATCAGTCCACGCATCGAGTGTCCACCGGTCAACCGAAACACCGTCGCTGCGTCCCTGGCCGGAATGATCGACGTAGACCAGCTGGGCTACATCGACCAGCTGACCAAACGCCGGCTTGTAGCCGCTGTGGTCCATCCCCGGCCCGCCGTGGAGCAATACCATGGTCGGACGCTCCAACATCACGGGTCCATCTGGAACCAGTCCAGCGCCCTCGACATCGAAATACATTCGCCTTCCGCCTACATCAACTCGCATAACTTACTCACTCCAGCCCTGGCTGATCTGCTTGTAGATTGGCATGTGCCTTGTTACGTATGTAGTGTCTCAATGCCGTCAGTTCTTTGTCGGTCAGATCTGGGAAGCCTGGCATTCCTCGCCCTATGCGCTCGCCATCTCGCACCACGGAGCTGAACAGCGCTTCCATTTCGGAAAGAGGCACAGCCGAAGCACGCAGGTCCGGGGACATACCCGCCGACTCGGCGTCTGCGCCATGACAGAAGGAGCATCCGTGATCGTCAAACAGCTCCGCGCCGAGATCGGCAAGCTGAGGATCGATTTCGAACCCAGCTTCCAGGACCGGCTCTGGAAGATAAGGTGGCGCCTGAGATGGTGGCGCCGATTTGCCATCCAGGGCAAACGTCAGTAATCGCCGGGTGTGCACACCGTAGGCCCATCCCAGCTCCGCTGCCCCTGGTTGCACGCCCGCTGCATATGAGCCGCCAAAACCAACCAGCACTGATATGTACTGCGTACCGTCCAACTGGTAAGTGATGGGCGGCGCAGATATGCCGAGCCCTGCATCATACTGCCAGAGTCGCTTGCCACTGGCGGCGTCGTAGGCGCTGAAGATCCCCGTAGGTTCGCCTTGGAATACCAGATTGCTGGCGGTGACCAGCGTGCCTGCGCCCCAGCCTACCTGCTGTTTCACCTCCCACACGACCTGTTGCTTCACCGGATCCCACGCCTGCAGCGCGCCTTCATAGTCGCGTGGCATTTCATCAGGAATATCAAAGTCGACCCCTACGCCAAGCTGAAACGGTTTGGTGCGATAGTTTTCAAGATCGATGTCCGTGTCATCCCATTCGAACGACCAGTGCAGGGTCGGCAGGTAAACCAACTTCGTCAGTGGGCTGTACGACATGGCGTGCCAACTGTGCGCGCCGGCTGGTGAGGGCATGATCAGCGTTCTGCCATTCTCATAGCGCGCACCGTCGATCTCGACCGGACGGCCGGTTTTCAGGTCCACGTGGCTCGCCCAGTTCACGTCGGCAAACTTTTCAGCGGATACGAGCTTGCCGGTGGTGCGGTCGATAACGTAGAAGAACCCGTTCTTGGGCGCATGCATGATGGCCTTGATCGGCTTGCCCTCAATCTCGAGATCCGCCAGAACGATATCCATGTTCGAATTGTAGTCCCAGGTTTCACCAGGGGTGGTCTGGTAGTGCCAGCGGTATTCGCCAGTGTCAGGATCGAGGGCGACAATAGAACACAGAAACAGATTGTCTCCGCCGCCCGGGCTGCGCACGCGTCGGTTCCAGGGTGCGCCGTTGCCGGTGCCGATGTAGACCGTGTCGAGTTCGGGGTCGTAGGTAAGGCCGTGCCAGGCGTGTCCCCCGCCACCGTGCTTCCACCACTCACCACTCCAGGTCTCAGCGGCCATGGCCATGGCGTCGTTCTCGAATCCATCTGCTGGATTGCCTGGTACGATGAAGAAACGCCAGGCCTGTTTGCCCGTATCGGCGTCGTAGGCCGTGACGTAGCCGCGATCGTGGCCGTTCTCGGTGCCACCGTGTCCAATCAGCACCTTGCCCTTGAAGGCTTTCGGCGCGCCGGTGATGTAGCGCGGCTCACTCAGCGGAAAGGTCCGTGTGGACCAGGCCAGCTTGCCCGTGGCCCGATCCAGCGCAAACAAGCGGCCATCCCAGGTGGCGGCGAACAGCTTATCGCCGTACATCGAAATGCCGCGATTGTGAATCCAGCCGACACGTTTGTGGCCAGCGACCTCTTTCACCACTTCCGGATCATAGCGCCAAAGCAACTTCCCGGTTTTAGCATCCACCGCGCGAATGATGTTCATGGTGCCGGTGAAATACATCACGCCATCAGCAACCAGGGGCGTCGATACCAGTCCCACGTCGTCAGGCAGATCGACGTACCAGGCCACGCCAAGCTCTGCGATGTTGGCCTGATTCACCTGCTCCAGCGGGCTGAAGCGCTGTTCGTTGTGGTTTTTGCCGTAGGCCAACCATTCCGACGTATTGGACGCGTCGGCGATGTCCTTATCTGTAACTTTTCGCGTGGCAGACTGCACCAACGCAGCGCTGATCACGCCCACGACGACGATGGCTGCAACGCAACCGCGTTTAAAACCTACTGCTCGTATCAATTTCATGCTCCCTCCCAGAGTGCGAGGGAGTGTACAACCTCAAAACGAGCAGTTGAACGCCAATTGTTGAATCGGTTTACTGGGCATTCGCAACCGCAGCCGCATCCGCGTGATGCTGGAACTTCTCGGGAACCGGAATGTTGAAGATTCTGGCTGCGTTCAGCCCGAGGATCTTTGCGCGCTCCTCATCAGAAAGACTGGACATCGTGCGCTCGATAGCTTGCGCCGAATACGGCCACGACCCTTCGTGGTGGGGAAAGTCGTTGGCCCACAGAAAATTGTCGACCAGGTCGAACTCACGCGCCACGGCGAGACCCGACCTATCTTCCTGGAAGCTGGAAAAGCCCTGGCGGCGAAAGTAATCACTCGGCAATCCTTCCAGCTTGGGCCGCACCCACATGTGGTGCTTGCGATAGGCCTCGTCCATCGCATCAAGCATCCACGCCACCCAGCCGATGCCCGCCTCTATGGCGCCGAACTGCAACGTAGGATGTCGCTCCGCGACGCCCGACGCGCATATGTTGACCAGCGGCTCCAGCGTTGGAGCCAGTGAGTGGACGGCGTAATTGATAACCGCACCGCCCTGGCTGCGGGAGGTACGCGGATCACGACCGGTGGATATGTGGAATGTGATCGGCAGATTCACCTCCTCGATGCAATCCCAGAGCGGCTCGAATTCCCGCAGGTTATAGTTCGGGTCATCGACGTCAGGGGGTCCAAAAACTGGCTTGCACGGCATGGCCAATCCCTTGAAGCCCAATGCGGCGCAGCGCTGGATCTCGGCGATGGTCTCGTCGAGCGCAGCCGGCGCGACGCATGCCATGGGAGCGAGGCAGTCGTTATGTTCTGCGAACTCCTCCCACGCCCAATCGTTGTATGCACGGCACATCGCGTGACTAAAGTGCGCGTCCTGGGTCGCCCAGATGGTGAGACCCTTGTTCGGGAACAATACTTCAGCATCGCAACCGTCGAGCGCAAGGTCGGAGATGCGCTCCGCGGGCGTGTTGCCAGACTCGTTGCGCAACTTCTCATGGCCTTCAAACGGCTGTACCCAGTTCAGCTTCGCCGGGCGGAAACCCTCAGTCTTCTGGAACTTCTCGCCGCCACTGCCGAGGACCACTCCGGGTAGACGATCATGATATTCAGCGCTGATCCGATCATGCAGGAACGTCTTCGGCTCCTGCACGTGTCCGTCCGCTGAGACCATGAAAAACTTATCCTCCGCATCCGGGCGTGCCGAACGTTGCCAACCGTCCGCCCCGGGGGTCTCCAATCGCCAGACATTCTTTTCATCCGGTGCAGGTATCGCAGTAGCCATGTCTATTTCCTCTTCGATCAACGTCGCATCTAGTAGAAACCATACAACGGTTGGCCGCGACGGTCACCCTTTGTGTCGCAGCAGCAAAGGCAGGTCTACGGTAAGCTTGCGCTTGCACTTGCACAGGGCCGAACGCCGATGGCCCAAGGCTGGCATCAAGGAGTACACGCCAAACCATGGAAACCATTGTCGATCTTCTCATTCAACACGGCTATTGGATATTGCTCGGCTGGGTGCTGCTCGATCAGCTTGCGCTACCGGTACCTGCCATCCCGATGATCCTGGCCGCGGGCGCGCTTGCCGGTGAAGGCCACGTGCATCTGGGCGTTTGTTTCCTGATCGTCCTGCTGGGTTGCATGCCCCCAAATCTGCTGTGGTACTGGCTGGGTATCCACCAGGGTAACAAGGTGCTGACTCTGCTGTGCATGATCGAGCTCGAGCCGGATACCTGCATAAACCGCACTTCATCCGCGTTTCATCGATACGGCACGGTGTCGTTGCTTTTTTCCAAATTCGTCCCTGGCTTGCAGACGATTGCGCCGCCCCTGGCCGGGCTGCTGGGGGTCCGTTTCTGGCGGTTCGCCGGGCTCAATGCGCTAGGATCAGCAATCTATGCACTCGTGTTCCTGCTGCCGGGCTATTGGGCACACGAGTACATCGCCGACATTGGCGCTGCGGTGGCGGAATTCGGCGCCATCAGCGTGACGGTTATTGGCATTGCCATCGTGGCGTGGCTGGCCTGGAAGATTACCCATCGTCAGTTGTTTTTGCGCAGCTTACGCAGCCGTCGTATCGAGCCGAGCGAACTACACGCGGCGATGTCGGCCGCCGAGCCGGTCCAGGTCGCGGACCTACGTCAACGCATGGAGTTCAACGCCGATCCATACACGATTCCCAACGCCGTGCGCGTGCCGTTAGACGTGTTCGACGAGTATGTCGAGCGCCTTGCCAAGGATCGACCCCTGGTGCTTTTCTGCACGTGACCTAACGAAGCATCCAGTGCCCGTGTGGCACTCAAACTCGAACAAGCCGGATTTGATGTCGCCCTGCTCGCCGGCGGGCTGGCGCAGTGGCGCGCGCACGACTTACCCGTGGAGCCACGCCCGGTTGAGGCATTGCCAATACGTTGACCTGACGCGTACTGGGCGAGTGTTAGGATGCCGCTAGGTATATAACAAAAGGCTGCAAAACATGGCCATTCATCCGGGTCCAATAGACACTCCGGACCCCGCTGAGTTTCGCGTTGTTGGAATCTCCCGAGAACCGATAGAGCTCTACAAAATATTGAAGTTCGAAGGCATGGTAGACAGTGGCGGCCAGGCCCGGGCGGCGGTTGCATCTGGTCAGGTCCTGGTAAATGGCGCAATTGAGACTCGCAAGCGCAAGAAAATCGTCTCTGGCGACACGATCGAATTCCATGAATACAAAATTCGCGTTCAGCGCGCACCGGGCACCGAGCAATCGTGAAAGCCAACGACATTCTGCGACGACTCCGCTACGTTCTCGATCTCGACGACAAAAAAATGGTCGCCGTGTTTGCCGCAGCCGGGGAGGAAGTCACTGTGGCACAGATCATCGGCTGGCTGAGAAAGGAGGAAGACCCAGCGTACGTCAAATGTAGCGATGCAATGTTCGCCACGTTCTTAAACGGCCTGATTAATCAAAAGCGCGGCAAGAAAGATGGGCCGCAGCCAGCCCCGGAACAAAGCTTGAACAACAACGCCGTGTTCAGAAAACTGAAAATCGCATTTAACCTGCAAGCCGAAGACATACTTTCAATCCTGCGTCTGGCCGACGTTGACGTGAGCAAACACGAGCTGTCTGCATTTTTTCGCCGCGCCGACCACAAGCACTATCGCGACTGCAAAGACCAGATTCTGCGTAATTTTCTAAACGGACTGCAGATTGCACACCGCGGAGAAAGTCAGAAATAAGCCTTGGACGTCACATCTGCACGCGCACTGGCAACGAATTGTGCCCACGAAATATTGGGTCCATGGACCATGTCGGTTTCCGGTCGACCAGGCTCATGGATGGAAAACGCGCGAGCAACGCGCGCAATGCAATTTTCGTCTCGAGTCTCGCCAGCGCGGCGCCCAGGCAGAAGTGCACGCCATACCCGAAGGAAATCTGGTTGATCGACTCACGATGAATGTCGAACTGATTCGGATTGGGGTTGGCGCTTGGGTCGCGATTGGCAGCACCCACAAAAGTCAGGATCGTCTGCCCTTGTTTCAGTTCGTGACCGTTGAATGAGTGATCACTGACCACAGTACGCGCGGTAGTCTGCACTGGCGATTCGTAGCGCAGGCACTCCTCAATCGTGTTATCCAGCAACTCATCCGGCGCCTCACGCAATTCGGCAAGCTGCCGCGGGTGTTGTAATAACACGTACAGGGCATTACCAATGAGCCGCGTGGTCGTCTCGTGCCCGGCGACGAGAATGAGGATGGCCATGGAGATGACTTCATTTTCATCGAGCACGTCATCCCGCTCGGCAGCCAGCAGGCGCGCTATAAGGTCCTCGTTATTAGCACCCCGTGGGCGGTCGCGAATCAATCTGCGAAAGTATTGGGCCAGCTCGTAGGAAGCCTTCATCCCCGGGACGTCCGTGCCGGGTTTAGCCGTGAAACTGGCGTTGGCGATCAGGTCGGACGACCAGCCGCGAAACATGTCGTGGTCTTCAGGCGGCACACCCAGCATTTCCGCAATGACCAACGCAGGCAACGGTTCCGCCAGATTACCCACCACCTCGAATATATCGCCGTCGACCTGTTCGACGCAACGCGCGGCGGTCGCTTCGACAAACGGGGTGAGATCAGCCAGAAGTTTCGTGGTGAAGCCCCGGGTGACCAGGCGACGCAAACGCGAATGTTCCGGTGGATCAACGCCGAGCATGTCTTTCGAATCGTTCGATTCGTCGTGCAGATCCAACGATATCGCACGCGCCCGCAGTTTCTCTTGTCTTTTCGCAAATCGATCAGAATTGCTCGGGTCGGCGGAGTAGAGGTCAGGGTCTTTCAGCATCTTCTGAACGCCTTCGAAATCGACCAACCACCAACCGTTGACCAGGTGGCTTCGCCCCATCTTTTCCTCTCGCAATTGGTCGTAGAACGGATACGGGTTAGTGAGGAAGTCAGTTCCAAGGAGGTCGGTGGGTACGCCCCCGGTGACTGAGTCGTAAGCCGCCACGGATTTCCGGAACGACCAGGCGACAATTTGATCCATCTGCGTACGTAGTGTCATCGTGATCCACATAGCTGCAATGTGGTTCTGATACTCGGCCTTTACGCCCATGCGGTCAACCAGACGGATCGGCCCACGGCCGTCCCTTTCACCCAGCGTTAGTCCTCCGTGATAAGCTCAAGAGAAGACATCAGGAGAAAAGCATATGAGTATCGCGGAACGCTACGGGCAGTACGCCGAGGCATTTGAAGAGAGCTACATCGACGACGACTGGTCTCGAATCGGACAATATTTTACGCAAGACGCGGTGTACGAAGGTGAGCCCGAAGCGCGTGGCCGCCAGGCCGTAGTGGACAAGCTGCAGGGCGCCGTTAACGGCTTCGATCGCCTGATGGACAGCCGCACCCCGGATTTCCAGGATCCAACTGTCGACGGCGACACCCTCACGATGAACTGGACGGTCTCCTACACCAAAGCGGGGCTCCCTGATCTGGTGATCAAAGGACGGGAGACCGCGGTATTTGAAGGAGACTGCATCGCCAGTCTGCGTGACGATTTCGATCCATCGGCAGAAGAAGCCATGGGCGCCTGGATGGCGGCCCACGGAGAGAGCCTGCAGGGATAGGAGAACGAAATACGTTTTCGAAATAGTGAAACTTGACGCAAATTGCAAATTGTCGCCCGCCGGAACTTCCATAATACCCGCCGAAACGAAGCGTATGGAGATGAAGAATGGGTATCAAGCAAGTCAAACCGCCCAGGGACGAAATGTTCGCGTGCGTCGCAAGGGCGACACAGGTTCAGGCAACCAACGACGGCTTTCCGGATAGCGGTTTACCTGGATGTGATCGATGGATATGCAACTATCTCGGGTCTGAACCGGAAGCCAATACGCCGGCCGGTCAAACAGCGATCCCGGTAGTCAAGCACTTAAAGCCCGGCTTCGGTGTGAGCTTTATCAAAGCCTCGCCTGGCAACGGCGTCCCTGCACACGTGCATGATACAAACGAGACATTCATGGTTCTTGAGGGCAAGTGGCGAATCGAGTGGGAAGGTGATCGAGGTATCGATAGCGTAGAGCTGATCAAGCACGACCTCATCAGCATTCCGCCAGGTGTTTCGCGGCGGTTTGAAAATCTTGAGACTGAACCTGGCGCAGAGCTCGGCACAATGCTCGGAATCATTGCAGGTGACAAACCGGAGGCTGAATTTTCTCGCGAGGCAGTTGAGTTTCTTGTGAATCACGGCAGATTGCCCGCCGAACAACTGGAAAAATTCGAACAATCCTAGGGTTGGGCTCAGTTGCGTGGTTGCTGGTCTACTTCAGCCCGAACAGGATGACGGCAACGTCCCGCATGTCTAAAACGAGGGAAATGCTCATCGTAGCCATCAGCAATCCCAACCAGACACCGTAGAGAAATCTCTGCGTTCATACGCGGGCTCGGCGACGATTTGATAGGTGGCTATCTTATGCAGCGCACTTGCGCATACTTGGTTATATGCGACAGCGCTGGACCCAGGATGTTGGGTTAGTTACTCGCCTCGCAATGCTGATGTTATCGGCAGGCGCGCAGCGCGCAGGGCTGGAAACAGCCCTCCCACCAGTCCCAGCACCAACGCCCACGTCAATCCCATCTGCAACAGCTCACTGGTCACCGCAAAGTCGAAGCCAACCTGGGAGAAACCGTTGAGCGTGGACGCGGTATAACCATCAAACGCAACCCACACCAGCGCGCTGCCGATCAATCCCCCTAGCGCCGCCAGCACCAGTGCTTCTATCATGACGCTGATGATCACCGGCAGATTGCCGAATCCCAGGGCACGCAACGTAGCAATTTCGACGGTGCGCGCGCTGACCGCTGTGTACATGGTATTGAGTGCTGCAAATACCGCGCCGACGGCCATGATGATGCCCACCGCGAAACCAAAACCGTTGATCAATGCGGTTCTGCTCTCTGCCTGCTCGGCATAGTGATCCTGTTCAGTGCGTACTATCAGATCAAAGCGTGGATCATCTTCAAGCCGCGCATTGAGCGCGGGCGCCACAGCGGGCGAATCCAGACGAACGCGCAGACTATTGGATGTTCCACCGCGCCGATATGCGGATTGCACATTGGCCAGATCTGCCCAGATTTCAGACTCAATAGACGTGCCCGCCGCGGCGAAGTGTCCAACTACCGACCAGACCTGATCGCGCACACGCAGATCCTCACCCACATCCAATCCAACAAACTGGGCGGCGGCGCGCACGCCAACAACGATTTCGGCACGGCCAGGCTCGAAGTTGCGACCGTCAACAATCTCGAGCTCCCGGCGGATCGTGAAGCTGGCCGGTTCGACGCCACGCACCACCACATTGGCTGTGAGGTCGGTGCCTTTTTTGTCAATCGCCGCAACCACAAACAGCTCCCCGCTGGCTTCGGCGATGCCTTCCATCGCACTGATGACGGCACGGTCTGCCGCCTGGATGTTGCCATTGAGCTCACTGGTGGTGCCAGTCTGCATGATGATGGCGCGGTCAGGTTGGCTGGTACTTTGCAACGCTTTGGCGAATCCCGTACCCATGGCCAGCAAACCCACCAACACTGCGACCACGCCGGCGATACCGACCACAATCACAGACGAAGAACCCAGGCGGGACGGCAGATTACGCAGGTTCATGAGCGTGATTTCGCGTACCTGAGCGAACACTTAGCCTTTCCTCAGCGCATCGACAATGGCCAGGCGCCTGGCCGTAACCGCCGGGATGAGGCCAATCACAACGCCGATCAACGCGCTCAGTCCAACCGCCCTCAGGCCGACGTCCGGGCTTACCACAAATTCGCCAAACAGGCCCTCCAAGGCTTGGGAGATGCCTGGCCCCATCGCAAACGCAATACCTACCCCCACAGTACCGCCGAGCAGACACAACAGGATCGCTTCACCCAACACCAGCAGCGAAACCGTGGTATCGGTAAAGCCCAGGGTCTTAAGCACCGCCAGCTCAGGTATACGCTCGCGCAATGCCTGAGTCATGGTGTTGCCGGTCAGCAGGATAATGGTGAAGAACACCGCTGACATGATCATGGTAGTAATGAAGCCGATGTCACCTAACTGGCGGGCAAACTGACGATTTGCTTCGTCCTCGGTCGCGGTACGGGTAGGATCTGGAGAATTTTCAAACAGTGCATCGATCTGTTGCGCTACCTCATCTGCACGCTCCGCGTCCGCTAGCCGCACGGTCCAGCTGCCGACCTGGTCTTTACTGAAATCTGCGACTGACTCGTTGAAATATTGGTGATGAAACAGGAAAACCGGGAAGCTTGCACTTCGGCCATTCTCAGTAAACGTTCCCACCAGCTCGAATTCCCACAGCCTCTCTCCGTCCGCCTTGGGGTAAATGTCGGCCACGATGGGTATCACATCACCCACCTCCCAACCGTATTTCTCCGCCAGCCCAATATCTGCCACGGCGCTTGTGCGTTCTCGGGAAAACCTTTGCAAGGCGTCCGCTGGCTGCAATTCCAACTCGGCAAACATATCGAACCAACTCAACGGGTCGACCGGGTACTTGGCAAAGAAATTTTTCGGATCCTGGTACACGCCACCGAACCAGTTCGAGTGGGTGACTGCCTCCACACCCTCCACAGTGAGTATCTGCTGTAGCTGGTTGTAGGGCAGCAAATCAATCTGCGAATACTTGGCACCGATGACCAGGCGGTCGGCGCTGGACACCTGAATACCGCTATCAAACGCCGCCGAGATCGAGCGCAACAGCACAAAAAGCAGAAACGCGACCACTACCGACAGCAGGGTCAAGGTTGTGCGCGTGCGCTTGCGAAACAAGTTCGCCCACATAAGACCAAGCAGACTCATGTCACCGCCTCCTCGCCAGCAACCAGAGTGCCTTTGTCCAGATACAGCGTGTGGCGCGCGTGGTCAGCTGCACGGGGATCGTGGGTGACCATGATGATGGTTTTGCCATGGTCGCGATTCAGAGTTTGCAGTAAATCCAGAATCTCGTCTGCGGTCTCCCGATCCAGGTCACCGGTGGGCTCGTCACACACCAGCAGGCTCGGGTCTGCGACCACTGCCCTGGCGATGGCGACACGCTGCTGCTGGCCGCCGGAAAGTTCATTGGGCTTGTGCTTGGCCCGGTCGGCCAGTCCCACAATTTCCAGAGCCGTGGCCGCGTTCGTGTGTCGCTGTTTGCGTGACAACTTAGTCAACAATAGGGGCAACTCCACGTTCCGCTGGGCGCTGAGCACCGGCAATAGATTGTAGAACTGAAAGATAAAGCCGACATTCTCCGAACGCCAACGTGCAAGCTCTCGAGAGCTCATGGCAGAAAGGCTTTCGCCGCCTACTTCAATGTCTCCGCCCGTCGGATGGTCCAACCCGCCAATCAGGTTGAGCAGGGTGGTTTTGCCGGACCCGGATGGCCCCATCAACGCCACAAAGTCGCCTTGTTCTATGCTGAGGTCGATACCCGTCAGTACCGGGACGACTTCTTTACCCTTGCTGTACTGCTTCTCGACCTTGTGACATTGAACCGCCGCAACCATAGCCCTCTCCTGCCTAAGCGTTAGTTTATTTCCGTCACTGCCGAGCCATCGTCCAAGCTCGCCAGCAGATCTCCGGACAACTGGTCGACTATGCGCTCGCCGTGCGCAAGCCCGGTAAGCACACGCACGCGCTGGCCCTGGGGCGAGCCCAAACGCACGGTGCGACGATTTACTGACCGGTCTTTTACCACATACACGAATTGGCCCTGGTCGTCCCTGGCTACCGCCGCACCTGGAATGAGGACGCCCTGGGGCACAGTGACCGGCTTGGTATTGGCCTGCTCGTCCAGAAAGGCGACTCGCACACCCATATCCGGCAACACGCGCTCATCACGATGCAGGAATCCTACCCTCACCCGCACCGTAGCTTTGTTTCGATCTGCCGCGGGAATGATGGCGATGACCTCCGCGGGAAAATTGTCATCCGGGTAGGCATTGAGGGTGACCTGCACAGGCTGGTGTGCATACACTCGATTGATATACGACTCATTAACGTCCACTTCCACTTCCAGCGACGCCATATCAACGATCGTGCAAATGCCGGTGCGTGTGAAGCCACCGCCTGCGGATACCGGCGAGATCATTTCACCTGGCTGCGCCGCTTTGGCAATCACCACGCCCGCAAATGGCGCGCGTATTTCCATGTCATCGAGCACCTGGCGTTGTACGGCCATGCTACGTTGCGATACAACAATATCCTTGTGCGCCCGCTCGAGCCGCGCGATCAGCGCCTCGACAGACAGCTCATCGCGGTCCAGGTCCGCCTGACTGGCCAGCTTGCGTTTCGCCAAGCCCTCGGTACGGCCAAGATCAAGCCGCGCTTTACGCAGATCCACCTCCAACTCCACAAGCCCGGCACGCGCGGACACGAGCTGGGATTCGGCGAGCTCGTACTGAGCGCGCGGGATACTGTCATCTAACCTCGCCAGCAATTCATCCTTGGCTACGATCACGCCTTCTTCAATCAGCACTTCGACGACTTTGCCGGTGGCCTTGGAACTCACCGTCGCCTGGCGACGTGCTACCACGTAGCCTGTGGCATCCAGCACGCTGGATCCCACGGGTTCCGCGGTCGCTGCCCTGGCAACAGCGGTCTTAACAGGAATGGCCTGATCGCTACCCGGAAGATCAAATACCCACAGGCCAAAGGTGACACCGCCAAGTACCGCGATCAACACAAACCACTTTAGGGGGCGCCCGCCATTGCTTGCCGCCGGAGCATTCCGGTCGATGCGTAAGTCGTTGAGCAGTGCCTTTTTATCCGTCTTCTCGTCGACCACCTACCGGCCTCCGCATGCAGGCATTACGTTATACACCATTGCCCAGGCATCATCCCAACATTGCTTCCAGGCGCGCGCCGGCTTGCTTGGCCGAGCCGCCGGGCATCTGCAGCATCTGCACATCCGCACCGACGGCAGCCCGCTCCTTCAGTTGCTCCGCCACCTCCTCGATCGAACCGACAACCTGAATCGAACGCACCATTTCTTCGGACACAGCAGCCAACGCAGCCGTCTTGTCGCGCTCCTTCCAGGCCGCGCGGGACGCCATGACTTCTGCCTCGTAGCCGTTGCTCGCCAACATGTTCCAGTAGAAGTCACCCATGCGATTTATATAGTGAAACAGGGGTTGGCGCGCTGCCTGCCACTGGGCTTCATCATTACCGTCACCCAGAACGTAGACATTGGTCAGCGGCGCTATGGTGAGATCCGACCCTGTACGGCCAGCCAACTCGGCACCCTGGGCAAGCTGTTGGCGCAGGGTGGTGAAGCGCTCTTTTGGCCAGTGTATAGGGAAGATGCCATCTGCTATCTCACCAGTCTGCTGTATCGACTTCGGTGTGATTGCGGCGACGTACACCGGCACATGTTCACGCGGGCGGTCGTAATCGAGGGTGAAGCCCCTTTCCATTTGAAATATTTCACCGTCGTATTCCAGGCGCCGACCGGCGATGAGAAGGTTGAAGATCTCCACGTACTCGCGGATGCGGCGCAACGGTTTATCAAACGGCACACCGTGAAAGTGTTCAATCACCCGAACTCCCGACGATCCAAGGCCGCAGATCATGCGGCCGTTGGAAAGAACCTCCAGCGCGGCAAACTCCTGGGCGATCGCGCCAGGCGTACGCGAATAGACGTTGAGGATGGCTGTTCCGATCTGCACCTTCTGCGTGTTTGTCACAAGCAGGGTCATCCATGGAATAGTGGAAGGCCCCCATGCTTCACCCACCGCCACAAACTCGTAGCCGAGGCTTTCGGCGATCTGCACCTTTTCGATGGACTCACGCCAATCCTTGCCCATTCCTGCAAACAAACCCAATCGCATAGCTCTCTCCCAATTTCAATTCAGAATTCATCCACATGCGCATCTCAACGCCGGATGAGAAGAGAGAGTTTAGCGGATGCCAGCCTTGTTGAAACCGATCGTGCTGGCCGGGCGCGTGGAACCCCATTCGACGATCATCTTGAGGTAGTCGGACTCGGACTGCGCCCGGGCGATCAGATAACCCTGTACCACATCGCAATCATGCGCCAGCAGATACTGGAGCTGGACATCAGTTTCCACACCTTCCGCCACAACCTGCAAGCCAAGCACTTTGGCCATGTCGATCAGATGCTTGAGCATGTCCCGAGCCTCGTCTGAAGTTTCCAGCTCGGTAATGAACGCGCGATCGATTTTAACGACATCCAATGGCAGTTCGCGCAACATGTTGAGAGACGAGTAGCCGGTACCGAAGTCGTCCAGCGCAACTTTGATGCCTGCCATGCGCAGGATGTGCAATTCGGTCAGCACCTGGGCCATGTCCTGAGCCAATACGGTTTCAGTAACTTCGACTTCGATCTTTTCGTGGGGCACGTTACGCATGTCGAGCATGGACAGCATCGACAAAGCAAAGCCATCAGTCATGATCTGTTTGGGAGAAGCATTGATGGCGATGGAATCGATCTGAATGCCTTGCTCATCCGCCCGTTTGAGCACGTTCGTCGTGCCTTCGACAATCAGCGGCATGACGTTGTGGATAAGGCCGGTCTCCTCCGCTACGCCAATGAACTCGGTGGGGCTGACATCCCCCAGTTGCTCGTCGCGCCAGCGCAGCAGGGCTTCGCTGCTGTTGAGAGACCATTTTTTCAGGTCCAGTTTAGGCTGAAACTGTAGTTCAAGGTCATGCTGTTTTATGGCATTGCAAAGTCTACTCTCGACCAATATCCGATGGTCGTTGGCTTCCTTCATGCTGTCGTCAAAGAACGAGAATCTCGAACCGCCCTTTTGCTTGGCCCGATACATGGCCGAATCGGCTTTCATGACGATTTCATCGAGGTCCTTTCCATCCAACGGATAGCGAGCCACACCGATGGATGTACCGACCGTGTGCTCCATGCGGTCCACTACGACAGGGCCACCAACCGATGAAACAATGCGTTCGCATATGGCGGCAATGGAGCCTTCGGTTGCGGAACCCGGGGCAATAATGGCGAACTCGTCGCCCCCCAATCTTGCAATGATGTCTTCCGGTCGTACTGCCGCGCGCAGGCGTTCAGCCACCAGCACAAGAAGCCTGTCACCAGCCTCATGGCCTTCAGTGTCGTTTACTTTTTTGAAGCCGTCCAGATCGATAAACAGAAGCACACCTGTTTCGTCTCGGTGTGAGCGCGCCAGGCTTTCTTTCAGGCGGTCTTCAAACGCACGACGGTTGAGAAGGCCGGTGAGTGGATCGAAATGAGCCTGTTGATAAAGGGTTTCTGAGTGCGCGATATTGGTGACCGCAACCGACAATCGGTCGACCAGGTCCGTAAGGCGCTTGGATTCTATAGCGCTGATGGAGCGGTGTCCGGCCGCAAACAGCACGCCGGCGAGCTGTTCATCACAGGCTATGGGGTAACATTCGAGCATGTTGTCGCATTGCTCGGCGGCGAGCTCACGATAGCGGTCCACGTGGTTGAGGGCTTCCGTGGACATATCGAGCAAGGACACCACCTCGGTATTCACCTTCAGACCATCCAATCTGTGCATCATGACCTGCACCGACGACAGATCTGGGCGCAACAGCAATCTCGTATCCAGGGCATCGAGGTTGGCAGCGGCCAGACATCGGCGAATGATGGCGTCTATTGGGGCACCTGACAGTATCAGGCTGTCTATCTCAGACAGGCAACGCCGCGCGTCCATCGATTCGTCGATCTGTCCGACCAGTTCGTTGACGATGTTCACAAGCTCGGGAAACTCGCTGTGCTCATCCGCATCGAGGGATTGCGTGTTGTCCCGATTGATGATCCGCTTTGCCGCAATCTCAAAGCGGGCTATCGCTTTCTGCTGCCGATGCAACCACGCGAGCGCAAGCCACGCCGCGCTCAGCAGCAGGGCGCCCAGAACCAGCTCCAATATACGATTCTCGATCGCGGCGGTCGCATTGCCGAGCAGGACATATACCAGACCTGCAAATGTGAGCAGGGAGAGCACGCCAAGCAGCTGTATACGCCGCGCGCTAATGTTGGTGTGGTTGACCGCCATCCAACGATTCTAGGCGCGCCCTGTAAACGCTTTTGTGCGCTACGTCACACGCGTACCCCGCACAACCGGCCCAGGCGTCACGCCCGAGCAGCGCAGCAGATCGTATGCTGGCTAAAGCATCACCTCCACGCGCGGCGCGCCATCTGCGCCGGGCTCGAATGCCGGGCGACAATCGAACACCCGTTGAGCATCTATGCCACGCGAGACCATGATGTCTTTGACCGAGTCTGCGCGGGATTTTGCAAGCGCCAGCAAGGCTTCCTCACTCACCAGTAGGGGAGACGGTGCTGTGCCGTTTTCGGCCGAGGGTTGCAGCGCGATCTCGTCACCCGCGGTCGCCACCCCGCACAGGGTCAGCCGCAACCCAGGCCGCTTGTGCATCAGATCGGCAAGCTTCACGACGTACGCTCCCGGCTCACCTGTTGGTGACGCCTGCCCCGCAGCAAATTGAACCGATTCGAAGCTAGGCCGGGCGGCTTTCCCGGCCAGGTTCGCTGCAAATAGAATCGCTCCGAACGGCTGCAGGGCAGTCTTCACATACCCGAACGCTGCCTTGTGAAGTGCAGCTTGCGCCGCTTTGCGAACCACCTGGTTCAATCCAACTTCGAAGTTGGCGAGGGTACCGGTAATGGGGATTTCGAGGGTTATCCGATCCTGGGAATCACGCAGCAGGTCGAGCGTAACGTCCAGCGGCATCGCACTTCCTACCGCGGTGGAAGAATCCCCGTCATCCTCTTTAGCTGCAATCTTCAGCTGATCTATGGCCACTGTGTTGCTTACATCGAGCTCTCCATTTTCCAACTGCGCACGGCTGGCAAGGACGAGGCGTCCGCGCTCTACGTTGAACCCTGGCACATACGCCGAGATTCGCGACACATCAAAGCCGGTGAGGTCGACGCGCAAATCTGCGCCAGGCTCGATAGCGAACGGCACAATGGTTCCCGCCACGAGTAGTTGATCGGTGTCGCTGCTGCTTAGCCCGAGGCTGACCGACATGGGCGATGCGCCCGCGGTATCGAGGTCTTTAACCAGCAGTTCCGTGACACTCAGCTCTGCCACGAATACGGGATCGACACTTTCGTCGCGTACCCGTATCACATTGTCGCCCTCGAGAATGAGTTCGCCGATGCGTGTGGAGTATGGCGCTGGTGATGGTTCGGAGGCGGTTTCTCGCCTGGTGGCGAGAAACGCCGGTAGCCGCAAAACACCGCCTGCCAGTCGCTGGACGTGAGTAGTAAGACCCGCCAGCTTCAAGCGCTCCATCGCCATTGCTTGCTCCGTGGCATTCAATCCGTGCACGCGCAGGTCGACGAGGGACAGCAGTTCGAACCCGTCGGACGCATCGAACAGTTTGAGATTCGACACTCCACCTTCACCCGCTACGGCAAAATCAGCTGGCCCGCCCGCCTTGCTCAGATCTAGGTGGGTAGACGCTGTGCCGCGCCACTCGACGTCATCCATCTCGAGTCGAACACCGCGCTGCGCGAACGCCGCCTGCAGCAGCTGCAGCTTTCCGTCGAGTTGCAGATCGAGGGTTTCCCCGGCTACCAGGCGCAGATCGAAGCCTGTTTCGACGCTCAACGCACCTGCCAGGTGCTCGAACAAAGACGCCAACGTCGGATTGCGTATGTCCTGCACCAGCAGGTCACTGATTTCGAGCTGACCTGAAATCTCTAACAAGTCGTTAAAAGGTAATGCCTGCAATGCCACTTCAAGCTCCGCCCCGCCCGAGCTCAGGGACATTTCAAGCTTCAATGGTTCATCCGGTTCCCAGCTGAACGCGCGCTCCAGCTCAAGGCGATGCAATTCGAATTCACGTAGGAGCTGCTCAGACTGCAGGCTGATCACAAAATCCTCGACGAAAACCTGGTGCGCGCCCAACGCCCATGGGGTGCCCACGTCGGATTCGACAACCTGCACAGCAGTCGCGTCGTTGTCGAATCGCAGTGCGCCAAATTGCCACGTGCCGTCCGGCGCCTCAATCAAATCCAGATGACCGCCAGACAGTCTCAGATCGAAAATCTCGACACGGCGTGATAAACCCGACCAAAAAGATCCCTCGATTTCCAAATGGTCCGCTTGCAATCGCCCAGTATCGCTGTGGGCAACGATGCCATAGAAACCCACTGTCCCAGCGAATATGTTGACGTCAATATCGTCAATCACGACTTCCGTCGCTCCCCGATCGCGCAGCATGCTTTCCAGCACGTACGCCGCGGTCAGGGGCAATGCCGCAACAAAGGCTGCCAGCACGACGGCGACAGCCCCGATTCCCCAGATGGTCTTGGTCTTCAACCCGAGCAAGCGAGCTGCTCCCTCGCCGGATGAAATCACCGCCCCATTCTAGCGAGCAACCAGTTCAAGCACCGCGGCGCCCTGAGCAAATTCCTCCATTGGCGGAAAGCCAGCGATAATGTCCGGATAATTGCCCTTATACCGGTCGACGTACTTCTGAATCAGGTCCTGGCGCCCAGCAGCGAGGCGGGTTGCCCGCATGTCGTAAACATCATCACCAATCCTCAGTTGCACATCGGGCGAACGCGTCGCCCCGCCGACCCAGGTGCTGGACGGGTCACCAATGACGTAGAGGCGATTATCGGATTCGACCACCCAGATAATGACAACATGAGGCAGCACGCCGGCTGAGGTAGCCAGCAGCACCTCTTCAGGTAGGTCAACTGCAGACCATAGCGCTGGCGGCGTGGCCGAGGTTCCACCCAGACGTACGCCGGGCATCGGCCCGATGGGAGCAGCCAGCGCCACCCCTAGCAGTAAAATGACGAGCACGATGAGAACGTAAGTTAACCAGCGAGGCATATGAACTCCTTTGATTGCGACCTGACATCATAACGCCTATTCGCAAAACGCTACCGCACTTCGGGTATTCTACGCCACGCAACCCAGGAGCATTTCATGACAGACCCAAGCCAGCCCCACTACGAAGTCATTGTCGTCGGAGCCGGAGTCGCGGGAATCTATCAGATCAAACGTCTCGCCGACCTCGGCGTGCACGCCACCGTGCTGGAAGCGGCGGCCGACCTCGGCGGCACCTGGTATCAGAATCGATACCCCGGCGCGCGCTTCGATTCTGAGAGCTACACCTACGGGTATTCGTTTTCCGACAAGCTGCTTAGAGAATGGCACTGGAAGGAGAAGTTCTCCGGACAGCCGGAAAATCTGCGCTATCTGAACCACGTCGCAGATGAGTTTGATCTGCGCCAGTACATGCAGTTCGACTGCCGCGTCGAGCGCGCGCAATTCGACGAGACCCACAATTTGTGGCGGCTCCAGGTGTCCGACGGTCGCGAGTTGACGGCTCGCTACATCATCATGGCGCTTGGATTGCTCTCCATCCCCACGCTTCCCAGACTTGAAGGCATCGACGCATTCAAAGGCCCGTCGTTTCATACCTTCTACTGGCCGCATGAGCCGGTTGAACTGTCGGGAAAGCGCGTGGCCGTGGTCGGAACCGGGGCTACGGGAATCCAGGTCATCGGCGAGATCGCCGACAAAGTGAAGGAACTGACGGTTTTCCAACGCCGCCCGAACTGGAGCGCCCCGCTCAACAACAGCGAGATTTCAACCCAGGAAATGGACGACATTCGCGCGCGTTACGATCAGATTTTCGAGACGTGCGCGCGCACGCCAGGGGCTTTCGAACACGAACCGGATCGGCGGGGGTTTTATGAAGTGTCCCGGGAGGAGCGGCTAGCGTTGTGGGACCAGCTGTACGATGAGTCCGGATTCGCGATCTGGTTGAGGAATTTTCGCGAGATCTTTACCGACGAGCAAGCCAACGCAGAGTTTTCCGCGTATATCGCTAATCGCATTCGTCAGCGGGTGAAGGATCCAGCCGTCGCTGAGAAACTCATTCCACTTGATCACGGGTTCGGGGTGCAGCGCGTGCCCATGGAGACCAACTATTTCGAGGCCTACAACCGCGATAATGTGCATCTGGTCGACATCAGCGAAACGCCGCTGGAACGCGTAACTGAAACCGGTCTGCGCACCACCGAGCGCGACTATGAGTTCGATATAATAGTGTATGCGACCGGTTTCGATGCCATCACTGGCGCTTTCGACCACATCGATATTCAGGGTATCAACGCAGAAAAGTTACGCGACAAGTGGCGCGACGGCCCATCCACGTTTCTCGGCATGTTCATCAACGGTTTCCCCAACCTGCTGATGCCATCCGGACCACAGAGCGGATCCGCCTCGACCAATTACCCCCGCGGTATCGAGACCGGCGTCAACTGGTGCACCGACTTTCTCGAGTATCTACAGAGCCACGGTTATCAACGCTTCAACGCTACCCCTGAGGCCGAAGCTCGATGGACCGAACACGTCACCCAGATGTACTCCACCATGCTCATGCGCAAGGCGAAATCCTGGTTCACCGGTTACAACTCCAACGTCGAAGGTCACGAACACGGTAAGGTTCGCTACTTCGTCTACAACGGCGGCACTCCAAAATACGTGGCTGCCATCAACGATGTCGCTGCAAACGGATATGACGGTCTGGTTCTGTCCGGGGGGTCGGCTCCGCCGTCCACGCCTTCATTGGGCAAAAGCGGCCGCGTTAGCGCATAGCGTATGCGCAGAACGAGCTGTTTCCTCGCGCTGATGGCATATGCCGCCTCGGCTATCGCAGCCGCTAACAATGCAGTCAGCGTGCACGTAAGCTGGGTCGACTGGCCGAACCAGGATGTAAGAAAGCAAAACGCGGACAATTTCGAGCACTACCGCGACTCGAAACTCGAGGCCCGATTAGAAAGATCGTTGATTGATACCTTGCTCGCGGCAGATGTGCCTACGCGATCCAACGCCAGCCTGATCGTGCAGATCAACGTCACCGGCACCACGATTGACCGCAGCTACCTCGATTCGCTATACGGCAGCGTAAGAAATCGTCCGACGGAATACGCCGGCAAGTACGAAGTCAAAGTTCATACACGCGACAAAACAGTATCTCGCCACAGCGACAAGTTCTCGTTCACAGCGACGTATGGGTCAGGCCGGACGACCACCGCGATGTCCAAAACCAAGGTCACCGGCCTGGTCAACGATTGGTTGGCAAAGTACGTCGGCAAAAAAAAGTTTCGTAAAGCCTTAGCGCAAGCACCCCTGCCTGTGGGAACACCAGACCCCTAGCCATTCCTCAATTTTCGCGTCAAAAGAAGGTATCCTCGACTCACTGAATCAACAGGGATCAAGCCGTGCGTGCAGGGATTGTTACCGGAAAAGAGTCGTTCGAGCTGGTCGATATGGGCGATCCGTCTCCGACGGATGGGCAGGTGGTCGTTGCTATACAGCGCTGCGGAATATGCGGTAGCGACGTACACGCCTACCAGCAGGGCTGGCCATACTCACCGGCGGTGTGCGGCCACGAATGGGTCGGCGCGATCGCCGAAATTGGTCCAGGCGTCGGCGGAACCGAGCTCGCTGAGCGTCTCTCGCCTGGTGTGAGGGTTGCCGGAGGCCAGGCCCCGGGATGTGGATCATGTCGCGAGTGCCGGGCCGACCTGTCACAATTCTGTCGCGTGGCCCGCAGCGCGTACTCGGGCCGCGATGCGCCTGCATCGGGTGGCTTTGCCCCCTACCTGACCCTGGCGGTCAATCGATTGATCCTCGTGCCCGACCTGGTCACGGATGACGAGGCTGCGCTTATCGAACCGGCATCGGTAGCGATGCACGCCGTGCGTCGATCTCGTCTCGCCGCCGGCGATGTGGCGTGCGTGGTCGGTTGCGGTCCCATCGGCCTCATGGCAATCCAGTGCGCGCGTCTCGGCGGCGCAACCACGATCATAGCGGTAGAGCCTGACGAGAGTCGCCAGGCCGTCGCTCTGGCCCTTGGAGCAGACATAGCGGTGGCACCCGGCGAGGACCTACATCAAGCCGTAAACGAGCACACCGATGGGCTTCGCGCCGACATCGCTTTTGATTGCGCGGGTATTCCCCAAACCCTGCAACAATCTGTCGACATGGTACGTTCCGGTGGGTCTGTGTGCCTGGTTGGTGTATCCGGCAATGCGGCCACCATCAACCCAATGCGATGGATGATGAAGGAGGTATCCGTGGATACGTCGATCCTGTTCACCCTCGATGAGATGGCCATGACGGCCAAGCTCATTGCCCAGGGGCGCATCAAAACCGACGGCATGGTCGCGGGCACGGTGAACCTGGACGAACTTCCTGGCGCGGTTGACGATCTGGCCAACAAGCGGGTGGACGCCATCAAACTGCTGGTGGATCCCACAGCAGGCTGAACAAACGCAGATTCCCCAGGAGGAGCTGCACAACAACAAGAGTGACGTAAGCAATGCAAGACAAGAAGAACTTAAGCGGTGCGGAAAGCCTCGTGCAGACCCTGGTGGATTCGGAGGTCAACGTGTGTTTTGCCAACCCCGGGACGTCGGAGATGCACTTCGTCGCGGCGCTCGACACAAACCCTGACATGCGTTGCGTGCTGGGATTGTTCGAAGGCGTAGTCACCGGTGCCGCGGATGGCTACGGCCGCATGACGGGTAAGCCCGCGGTAACGCTTACGCACCTCGGGCCGGGTTTAGGCAATGGTCTGGCAAATCTGCACAACGCAAAGAAGGCGCGCTCGCCAGTGGTGAATGTCGTTGGCGATCACGCCACCTTTCATCGTAAGTATGACGCACCGCTAACATCTGACGTTGAGGGCATTGCCAAGCCCGTGTCAGGCTGGGTAAAGGTTTCGCAGTCGGCTGATGACGTGGCTGCCGATGGCGCAGAGGCTGTACAGGCGGCGATGGCGCCCCCAGGACAGGTTGCCACCCTCATCCTGCCGGCCGATACGGCCTGGAACCGTACCGACTCCGCCGCGCCGCCGAGACCGGTGCTCCCGGCCAAACCGTTTGTACAAAACAACGTAGATGCGGTGGCAAAAGCGCTCGACAGCGGTGAACCGAGTGTCATTCTGATGAACGGCTTCGTCACTGAAGCACGCACTGCGTTGGCCGATCGCATCGCCCAGGTAACCGGCGCGCGGGTGGTTGTAGACACCTTCGCCGCCCGGGTTCAGCGCGGAGCCGGGCGCGTCGAGGTGACTCACCTGCCGTATTTTGGAGAGCAGGCCGCAGAGGTCCTTGCCGGAACCAGGCATCTCATCCTGCTTGGATCGCAACCGCCGGTAACGTTCTTCGCCTACCCGGACAAACCGAACTGGCTAACGCCGGAAGATTGTGAACTGCTGACCCTGGCCGAGCGCGACGAAGACATTGATGGCGCTCTGCATGCGTTGTTGCAAGCCGTCGGCGGGCAAGAAGTTGACCCACGACTCGTCGAACATGCCAGACCAGAATTGCCGACAGGTGGATTAACACCACATTCATTAGGCGCCGCAGTTGCCCATCACTTTCCTGAAAACGCCATTGTGGTCGCTGAGGGCGGCACCGCCGGGGGTGGATGCGTGGCCGCTACCCGTACGGCGCACGCGCACGATTGGCTGATGCTCACGGGCGGCTCTATCGGCTATGGCCTGCCTTGCGCGGTGGGCGCGGCCATCGCCTGTCCTGACCGACGCGTGTTGTGCCTGCAGGCGGATGGCGGCGGCATGTATACCAATCAGGCCTTATGGACTCAGGCACGGGAAAAGCTGGACATCACCAACATCATTTTCGCCAATCAGAAATATTCCATTCTGCAGATTGAGTTCGGCCGCGTTGGTGCCCACAACCCAGGCCCCAAGGCGATGAGCATGCTCGATCTTTCCAATCCGGAACTCAACTGGGTGTCGCTGGCACACGGTATGGGCGTGCCCGCATGGCGCGTGCACACGGTCGAGGAGTTTGTGACCGCCTATCTTGAATCGCTCGCCACGCCTGGGCCTACGCTGATCGAGGCGATGTTGTAGTCGCCACCGTTTGTCCGCATTGCTGCCTAGTCTGAAATGGGCCTAACACTGTGCATAATACGTATTGAGTGCGCGCTACCGCGCGCGCACAGGCGAGTCACCCGTCGCCCATGACGATGGGGCCTTCGAGCAGTCAGATCATCCGCCGGGCGTCTTAGGTGGCAGTTCCCAGGCGGCACGGCCGTAGTTTTCCGCAGCCTCCTCCCACACCAGCGAGACGTGGGTGATGCCCGAATTGATGTCACGCTGAAAACGTTGGATGGGATTGGTGAGATAGGTCGATGTCGCGCCGGCCATCAGCGTTAGATTGTTGGCCACTTTGCCCACGAGTCGTGCTACGTAAGCAGCGTCACGTTGTGAGGCCAGCGCGTCGATCGGCGATGGCGGGCCGCCGGCCTCCCCCCATTTCATCAACTCGCTCAGGCGGTGGCGCATGATCAGCTGCGCAGCATGAATGTCGGTAAGTGCTTCTGTCAGCTTCATCTGGTTGGCAACGCGCTCAACCTGATGTTCGCCCGTGAAGAGTGCTTTCTTGCCGATGAGCGTCTGTCGAACCGCCTCCGCCATCCCGCTCGCCATGCCTATGAGCGCGGCAGGTATACCCCATACCGCAGGCCAGGCAAACGGCAGGCGTGCCAATGGCGTGCCATGAGCCTTTCCGCCAGGGGTTGTGCCCATCGCCAGGTCGAAGATGGATACGCAACGGTGCTCAGGCACGAACACGTTATCGAGGATCAGGTCCTTGCTGCCGGTACCGCAAAGCCCGGACACAAACCAATCGTCTTCGATCGCAAGATCACTGCGCGGGACCAGCATCCAATCAAGGCAGGTCGGGCTTGGCTTTAGAATTATGAACCAACTGGCGAAGTCGCAACCGCTGGAAAATTTCCAATGACCAGACAGGCGATGCCCACCTTCCACCTCGGTGAGCTCACTGCGTGGCGCGAAGGACGCTGTCGAGCACAGCTGGTCGTGGCCATCCGCCCAATACTCCTCCTGCGCTGCAATTGGAAAGAGACCCACCTGCCAGTTGTGAATGATGAACAGATTAGCGATCCAGCCGCTCGACCCGCACGCCGTCGCAAGTGTGCGAATACATTCCGCCGCGGTATCGACGCCGAGGTCGAAGCCCCCAAATTGCTTAGGCTGGAGGATCTTATGGAACCCTGCGGCACGGAACTCCTGCACGGTTTCGTCGGACAAGCGGCGGTTTTCCTCGGCCGCCGCCGATCGCTCCCGCAAGCTCGGAAGCAGATCTTCCGCCCTTTTGATCAGCTCCTCGGGGGTCGGAATTTCCATGGTCTGATTTGTTTCTTGTGTGTCGATACTCGCCGCTCCCAGCATTAGGCCTCATATCATAGCCTACAACTGGGGCTCCATGATCTTCAGGATCGGCTCCCCAGGACGTTGGTTCCCGCCGCATCAATGGTGGCCTGGCCCATCTTGCGGCCATCGAAGCCAATGGTCTTGGTCGGGGTAAATTGAATCACGCGGCGTTTATCGGTGTTGTTGAGCTCAACAAAGGCCCGTTGCGCCGCTTCGCTGTTGGGGCGCAAACGCCGCGCGAGCGCTGGCAGGAACCAATCGATGGTGTCCTGATCGCTGTGCACCTCACATAGGCCCTTATAGGTAAGACTCAAGCCGGTTGGCAGCGCACTACCCTTGCTGGTGATCGAAATCGACGCGCGCGGATCACGTTCGACAGCCTGCACCCGCACGCGCAGCGACGACACGCTAAGCCAGAAGCTATCGTCTTTGAACACATACGACATAATGACCCCCACGGGCCAACCTTCCCTGGTACTCCACATGAATGTGCATTCATTCTGCGCATTGATCAGGGCGCGAATATCAGGATCGTCCAGGGTGTAGTGGCTCACATCGTCATAATTGAACTGCTCAGTCATCGTCGTCCCTCGAAGCGCCCCGGCGTGGAACCACGATGATACGCCTTATACGACGCCTTCAGAAACCGACCACCCGGCCAGCCCCGCGATCAGGAACAATGTGTTGACGTAGGTAAGTAACATCGGCCCCCGGCTTCCGTCGCAGATTTTGCTAGGATGGTGCCGACTACGGAGTTCACCATGAAGAACCTACGAGCGATCCTCGCCATATCCGCTTTGCTAGCAGTCCCGCACACCCAGGGCGAAGAACGTTGCCTGCCCTCGGATGAACCTTTGCCCGCAGACTGGACCGAGCCCTATCCCGCACATCGTGTCGTTGGCAATCTCTATGCGGTCGGCAACGCGGGTCTCAGCGTCTTCCTTATCACGACCGATGCGGGCCACATCCTCGTTAACACAGCGTTGCAGGACTCTACCGCCATGATCCGCGCCAACATCGAGAAGTTGGGGCTCCGCTTTCAAGACATCAAGTTGCTGCTCACCACGCAAGCACACTTCGATCACACGGCAGCACTCGCCGAAATCAAGGCACTAACCGGTGCCGAAATGTGGGCGACACCCGCTGACGCGCGTGTACTCGAAGATGGTGGCGCCAGCGACGCGCATTTTGGCGAATGCATCGATTTTCGATTCAATCCTATCAAGGTTGATCGACGCTTGGCTGACGGTGAGGTGTTCAATTTCGGTAACGTTGCGATAACAACGCACCACCATCCAGGTCACACGGAAGGCAGCTCCAGCTATTCATGGGCTACGCACGACGGTCGCGACTTTCGCGTCGCCATCGTCAACATGGGTACGATAAACCCGGGAAAGAAAATGCTGATCGATCCGACTTACCCCGGTGTCGCCGAAGACTTCGCCATGACGTTTCACAAGCAGAAACAAATGCAGGTGGACGTGTGGGTCTCCTCGCATGGAACGCAGTACAACCTCGCGGAAAAGCACCAACCGGGCATGGCCTACGATCCTGAAACGTTCGTCGATCCAGCAGGACTACTACACGCAGTCGCTACCCTGCAGGACGCATTTCACAAGCAGATAAACGAAGAATTGAAGTAGGCGCGGGCGCGTTCACAGCACAGTGATCAACCAATCGAACAGCAGCGCGGCCAAGGCAACTGGTAGGATCAAGCCTAACGCCGACCCCCAGAAATAGTCCCGCAGGCGGATGGGCGTAAGCGCCAGCGCGTAGTTGAGTACCGGCGCCATCATGAATACAAGGCGCAGTAGCACAACGGTACGTACAGGATGCTGTTCCAGGTGCAATAGCGCTTTGCTTATCCGCGCATTCTTCGCGCGTCGCAGCGGCGCGCCGCCAATCTGACGCACGACCACAAAGCTGAAGCACACAGAGGCCACCGCGGCCACATAGGCAAGCACCAGGCCAACGATTTTACCGTAGATGAGTATGCCCGCCGCGACGAACACCAGACCGGGAATGTGAACGAATTCACCGCCGGCGAAGATCGCCACATACACCAGCCAACCCCACAGCCCCGCACCCACAATCAACTCGCGGATCGCTTCGATATCTACGCGCTCGGACAGGTCGTAATAGCTGCCTGCTGCAAACAAACCTGCAAGCAGGACAGCAAGGACGATCAATCGCCCCCGGCTGGGTGATTGCGTTGACAGCTGGGACCACCACGAAACACTATGGACGACATCAATATAGCAATTCTTGCGGGAGAAAGATGGAAACCATCTCGGCTGACTCACACGTCCTCGAAGGTCCGGACGTTTTTACTGGGCTCGCCGATCGATTCGGTGATGAGGCGCCGCGGGTGGTTTCCATCGACGGCGACGGTGACCATATTATTGTTCCGGCTCGCGGTGCCCGGGGGGTCAACGTGGCCCGCATGGGGCTCGCCGCAACGCGTCTGGATCGAGCCGAACCCATCAACCGCAAACTGGCCCACAAACCCGATGTAGGCGGCCTCGAAGATCCGGAAATCCAGGCCCTGTTCAGCGGTGGGTATGCTGCAATGCGTGCGGGCCTGGTGGATGGGTCGCGACGCGGCGAAGACCAGGACATAGACGGTGTGGCGGCCGAATTCCTCTATCCAGGGTACTTCTCAATGTTCAACTTCCCCAATGTGGAGCTGCTGGTTGCATTGCAGAAGAACTACAACGATTGGTTGCACAATCATTGCTCGGCTTCGAATGGCCGCTTGTACGGATTGGCCGCCCTCCCTGTGCAAGACCCGGATGCAGCTATCGCCGAACTGGATCGTATTATGGCGATGGGATACCGCGGCGCGTGCATACCGTGTACGTCGCCGGCTGAGCGCCCCTATTACAACGCAGACTACGACCCGCTGTGGGCAAGAGCGGCGGAGGCCCAGTTTCCCCTGTCGATGCACGTGGGATGCATGTCGTACGTGCCGAAGGAGCACCGTTCCCCCCGGCGGCGTGATGGCATAGCCACCTATGCCGGCTCTGCGGCGACTGTTCAGGATACCTTGATCGAATTCATGTGCCGCGGGGTCTGTGCGCGGCACCCTACCTTGCAGATCGTAGTGGCTGAATTCAACGCCGGCTGGATTGCGCATTGGCTTGACCGGGTCGATCAAGGCTGGCAGCGGGAGCGTCGCCAGACGAGCGGGCCGCAGTATGAATCAGTACACGAGATGTGGCGGCGCCAATTCCATGCCACTATTGAAGATGATCAACCAGCGCTTCGTACGCTTGATCTGATCGGTGCCGAAACACTCATGTGGGGTTCCGACTACCCGCACACGGATTCGACCTGGCCATGTTCAGCCGCCGTGCTGGATGAAATGTTCAAAGCATTTCCCCAGGCAGCCAAAGACAAGATCACGCACACTAACGTGAAGGCCTTGTACCGTCTGTAGAAAACGCACTGCCACCCTGCCAGTATCCTTCAGGGATGAGCAAGCCGCGCACTAACAACGAGAAAGGGGTGTCCTGCTCCGTCAGGTGCCCGGCAATTATCTGCAGGGCGTCGCCCAGGGCCGTCCCACCCGCCGCAGCGCTACCAAATATCCAGTCGTTCAACGCATCGTGATTCGGCGCGCCCGGCCCTGGCTGGGCCGCGACCGCTTCGTGATAAAAAGTGCGAAGATCGTCGGCCAAATGGCGTACGAGAAGCGGCATGTCGAATTTCCACTCAACTCCTTCGTCGGGAGGTTCGTTCAGATCGCCACCATCGGCGATGCCGCCAAATGCCCGCGCCACGGCTTCAATCTGGTCGGGTGCGGCGCCCGTTACACCAAACAGCGTGCGCCCGCGGGCGCTGCGGGTTTCGGCGGACCAGGGCGCCAGGCGCGTCACTTCGGCAACTAAGCGTGCGGTGATCGACTCACTTTGCGCGACTGGAAAATTTACCGGGCACACCCATCCACCCGCATTGGCTTCTACCGGGGCTTCGATGGGGTAGTCTTCGATGTTCGGTTCGGTGGCGGTTGCGAGCATGGCAAACGCCGCACGCATCACTTGTTTCTGGAATTCAGGATCATCAGCGCTGCCGAATGGGCGACCCAGGGCGAACGGGACCCACAAGGCGCGCGGCGGACACACGGCTTCACTTTGTTCGCGTATCAGGCTTATAGATGTGGTCGCCACGCCAGCGCGTTCAATGAAGTTCGCCAGGGCGCCAACGGCACCCGTACATATCGGTCACACAGGCACCAGAAACGCGACATCAACGCCGTCTGCCGCCAACAGTCGCCCGACTTCTTCCCCAGCAGCGGCAAGCGCCTGGTGATTTGGCTGCGCGCCCATGAAACTGTAATGCCAGTTTGACACCCCGCCGATCTCTGAATCTGCTGCCATCTCGCGCAGCCGATCTAACGGAAACCAGATGTTCGGATCCTGCTGAAATGCGCTACGGTCAAAGTTAGTGCTGATGTGCGACACCACCACGTCAGCGAAATCGACATCAGCCGGGAGCAGTCGGTAGTCGACCGCGCCGGGTACAAACGGCGTGTCAGAGCGGCGATGCAACCCGGCGGTAGACACGATCGCAACGGTTGCCTCTTGCAACGGTGCAGGGGTGACCCACGGCGCTGGATCGACTGGACGCATGCTTTCGGCGCGGGCCCGCATGTGCACCGCTTCGGCTTCGTGGAGATCAGCGAGGCGAACCATTGAAACTACCTCTCGAGAGCATCGAGATCGCTGGCATCATGCCGCTCAGCGACGCCACTCTTACTGGCCCGATTAACCTTCCGGCCTCGTCGGACGGCGGGTCGATTGTGGATCTCGGTGGCCCAGCGCATCAGATTGTCATAAGAGGCTACGTCGAGAAATTCTTTGGAATCGTACAAACCGGTCAACACGAGCTGGCCATACCAACTATAAATGGCCATGTCGGCGATGGTGTAGTCATCCCCACAGAGAAACCGGCGCGATTCCAACCCACGATCCAGCACATCAAGTTGCCGCTTAATCTCCATCGCGAAACGGTTAATCGGGTACTCCAACTTTTCTGGAGCGTAGGCATAGAAGTGACCGAATCCACCGCCGAGGTATGGCGCACTGCCTATCTGCCAGAAAAGCCAGGACAGGCACTCTGCACGCCCCTGCGCGTCTGCCGGTACAAAGGCTCCCAATTTGTCTGCGAGGTATAGCATGATCGCCCCGGATTCGAAGATTCGAGTTGGCACAGTGGTGCCGTGATCGACCATGGCCGGTATTTTTGAATTCGGGTTGATGTCAACGAATCCGCTCCCGAATTGGTCGCCATCGCCAATATTGATCAGCCAGGCATCGTACTCCGCACCCTCAATGCCAATAGCCAGCATTTCCTCCAGCAGCACGGTGACCTTGACCCCATTAGGCGTTCCCAACGAATAAAGTTGCAACGGGTGTTTACCAACGGGCAGCTCTTTGTCATGGGTGGCGCCGGCAATCGGGCGATTGATGTTGGCGAAGCGGCTTTCGCTCTCCTTTTCCCAATGCCAGACTTCTGGTGGGGTATAAGTCGTGGAATCATTCATGGATCTTCTGCCTCACAGAATCTATCGGAATTGCGCCATTACCAGCGTATGCACTGTGCCAAAAACCGTATCGCAAAGGCAACCGGAACGAGCCCAGAGGTTCCAGGCCATGGTCGCTTTGCGTCAAAGCGATGGCTAGAATCGCTGAGCGTTACACGAAAGGCTGACACCATGAAAAACCTGGGGGCAATCTTCGGCCACGACGCCAAGCGGCCCGCGTTGGTCGACCTGGTGGATGCGCACCACCCGCGACACTATACCTATATGGAGCTGGATCACCTGGCTAACGGCGTCGCCACGAGCCTGGATATCGCGCCTGGCACACGCATCGGCATTCTCGCGCAGAACTCAGTTGAGTTTCTGGCCCACCTGTGTGGAATCATGCGCGCGGGAGGCGTAGCGGTACCGATCAACTTCAAGTTTCCCGATGCCATCATCGATTACATAGTGAATGACGCTGGCCTGTCGATCATCTTTAGCGAGGCCGACAACTTGACCCGGCTGGGTCCGGGCGTCGACGTACGAACCATGGGCAACGAGCCCGTCACCGAATTCGAAGTCCACACCCCTGGCGACGGCGAACCAGGTCTGATCCTGTACACATCAGGCTCGACTGGAAAACCCAAGGGCGTTGTCCTGTCTCACTACAGCCAACGGTCGATGATCGAACCCATCGGCAATCGCCTGCGCGACTCTTGCGCTATTGTGGCAGCACCGTTGTACCACATGAACGCCATCCTGATGCTATTCATGTCCCTGTATTCTGGCGGCAGAGTCGTATTGCTGCCTCGGTTTGACGCGCGTGTTTATCTGGCGGCCATAGAGACCTATAAGGCCAACTCGATAACTGGCATCCCCACGATGTTGGCGATGATGTTGCGCGAACGAGATCTGATCGAAACTCTGGACTTTACCTCGGTATCCGCCATCAGCATCGGCTCATCACCGCTGTCTGAAACTGTGGCTGACGAGGCTATGACGGTTTTCCCCAACGCGACCATCAGCAATGGCTACGGCACCACTGAAGCGGGGGCCGGCATGTTTGGACGCCATCCCGACGGCTTACCAACGCCACCGATAGCGCTGGGCTTCCCCCAATCACATGTGCAGGTGCGCCTGGTCAAGGGAGCAACGCCCAGTGAAGGCGTGTTGGAGGTCAAAACCCCTGCCGCAATGAACGAGTACCTCAACCTGCCCGACAAGACCAGGGAAAAGACCACTGCAGATGGTTGGATCAACACCGGCGACACGATGCGGGTTGATGAAAATGGGTTCTACTTCTTCGTTGGCAGGGACGACGATATGTTCAACTGCAGCGGCGAGAACATCTATCCGGGAGAAGTAGAGCGCATATTGGAGGCAGACCCGCGCATATCAGAAGCGAGCGTGGTGCCTTTGCCGGATTCCATTCGCGGCCACGTCCCAGTCGCTTTCGTCATACCCTCAGCACGCGCGGTGATCGACGAACAAACGGTAAAAGACATTGTGCTGGCCAGCGCGCCGGCGTACATGCATCCGCGCCATGCAATATTTCTAAACGAAATGCCCCTGGCTGGCACCAACAAAATCGATCGGAAGTCTCTTGAACAACTCGCCGCGGATCGTATCACTCGCGACGGATAACAAACGTCAGCCAGCGCTGCTGCCAAACGTACCCCGCCCTACCGCAACAAGTTGGCCGTCATCGTTGACCACATCCACGTCAACTACGCCCACGGTACGCCCCACCCGGCGAACCCTGGCAGTGGCGTTGAGGCTCGTATCGACCGCAGGACGCAGATAGTCGGTGCGGAAGTTGACCGTTGGCACGCCGTGGCCAAGTAGCATAATCATTGCAAAACAACCTGCCGTGTCGATCAGCGCGGCTATCGGCCCGCCGTGAAACTGTCCGGTACCCTCCCCGCGTTCGAACTCGGGCTTGAGCGGCATGCTGACCCGAAGTAGTTCCCGCTCGGGATCAGTGTGGGTGATGGACATACCACTGGCGAGAATAAACGGCGACGCATCCATTAAGGCCTGCAACTGCGTTTGGCCGATCGGCGGTTTTGAAGGCATGCCGTCCCTCCTGTTTCCGGGTAAGCTCAGCATACAGGGCGAATTGGAAGATCTCATGGCTAAACTCGACCACATTATGTATGCAACTCCGGATCTCGACGCTGGCATTGCGAAGATCGCCGAGCTGACCGGCATCACACCCGCATTCGGCGGTACACATCCTGGCAACGGTACACGCAACGCGCTGATGTCCCTCGGTGCAGATCAGTACCTGGAGATTATCGCTCCGGATCCAGATCAGGACTTGAGCGGTACCATGGGCGAAGAATTGATCCAGCACGGTGGTTCCGGCGTAAGGGCATGGGCTGTCGCCGCGACGGATCTTACGGTTGTGAGCACGGTCGGCCGCAAACATGGACTGACGCCACAACCTATCATCGACATGAATCGAACCACGCCCGACGGTGTTCGGCTTGATTGGCAGATCTGTTTCCTTGGCGGCCACGCGATGGTGCCGTTTTTCATTGATTGGAAAGACTCCATCCATCCCGCACAGACCACACCCACGGGCGCGACATTGTTGGATTTCACCGTCAGCCTGCCCGAACCTGCAGAGTTTGCGGCGTTTATGGAAGCACTGGGGATCGAGGTCTCCGTCGACACAGGACCCGAAGCATTTAGCGCCCGCCTGCAGACCCCATTGGGGGTAGCCGAGTTGAGCAACTGGTAGCGACAACCGCCAGACGCCCGCGTTGGCTGGTCGACGAAGTTGCAGTCCCAGGCGAGGACCTGAACGCCTTTCGGTCGATCCAAACCACACTGGAGACACCCGGCGAAGTGATCACGCTGGACGATCGCAGCGGCGTGATTCGCCAAGAGCTGAGCCAGGTGTACTACGTCAAAAAGTTCGTGGGTCCAGGCGGCCGCTTGAAGTTTCTGTTACGCATCAGCCGCTACCACGTTGAGCTTCGCAACCTGCAGTTTTTTTCCCGTCTCGGCCTGGCCATCCCGAACATAGTCGCGCGCGGTTATGAATCGCGAATGGGCCTGATGCAGCGCGCAGTGATCGTTACCGCGGCGGTCGCGGACTCGATGGATCTGGAACAGTTCATTGCAACGGGAAGGTTTTACGAAGACGGTGTTGGTACCGCCAGGCAACTTCTGAGCAAGCTTGCCCATGCCACAAGGCTGTTGCACGCCAACGGCTTCTACCACAAAGACATGAAGATCAGGAACGTCCTGGTGCAAAAACGCGCACGGGAAATAGAGCTGTTCTTTCTCGATTGCCCCAGTGGCTATCGCCCGCCCCGAGTCATGCTGCGGCGAGGCATCGTTCGCGATCTTGCAAGTCTGGCTAGAGGTCTGCGCGGTGTGCTCAGCCCGCGCGACCTACTGTACTTTTTCAAGCAGTATCGCGGCTGCAGCCGGCTCGGGCCTGCAGACAAGGCTTTGGCCCGGGACGCCCTGGCATACCACCGAGACAGGCGCATGACCCGCAAACGGCGCCGCTGGGAGGCTAAGAAAAGCAGGCAACGAGCCCTTGAGCGACAATCAGCGTTAGTAGCCGCGGACTCGCATGAGAGGTAGAGTTGAGTGACGAAAGATTGCAGGGGAAATCGACTTGAGCAAGCCAGTCAACTACATCGAGCGCACGCGCGACTACTACCTGTCTCAAGGTTACGACAAGCCCTATCAGTGGGCCCATTTCGAAGACGTACCCTTTACGGCAATGCGTAAGCCGCTCTCCGACTGTCGCGTTGCGCTCGTTTCCACGAGCGATATTGCAGTGCGCGGCGCAGACGGGGGCTCGCGCGACAAAACCCGCGAAGACAAGGTCGGCAGTGTATATACCATCCCCACCGACACCCCGACGGAGCGCCTGTTCAGCCGCCAGGAACACTATGACAAGGCGGCAACGCACCTCGATGACGTTAACACGTACTTCCCAATCTCCCGCCTGCAAGAAGCAGCATCCCGCGGACGGGTGGGCAGCATTTCCCCGGAGTGTTACGGCGTATATACGGCGTACAGCCAGAAACAAACCGTCGAACACGACGCTGGGGAAGTGCTCGCAAGATGCCGGAAGAATGAAGTGGATGTTGCGGTAATGACGCCGGTCTGACCCGTATGCCACCAAACCGTGAGTTTGGTCGCCCGCCACCTCGAAGCAAACGGCATACCTACCGTTGTGATCGCGACCGCACAGGACATCGTTGAAAATTGCGGCGTGGCGAGATTGGTTTTTACCGACTTTCCGCTGGGAAATCCCTGCGGCGTGCCATTCGATGCGTCGATGCAATCGCAGATCCTCGACCAGGCTCTCACTATGCTCGAAACCGCAACCGTGCCGCAGACCACCGAAATTGCACCGTTCACCTGGCCGCAGGGAGATGCCTGGAAAAGTAAGATCTTCACAAGCGAGCAACCATTCCTCGAAGGTGAGGCTTATGACAATTGGATACAAGCGAAAGAAAAGTACCGCCGCGAGAAGACTCTAAAACAGAAATCTGACCCCTAGATGGCCGCGGAACTCATCATCTACAGTACCCCCGCTTGTGCACCTTGTGAATCGTTGAAGCGAATCCTGATCAGCGAAGGTCTGAGTTTTGAAGTCAAGGACCTGCTGGTAGACGAAGAAGCCGCAACGCTGATGGAGCAACGCGGCATTCGCTCGGTACCGGTGTTGTCCATTGATGGCGAGCTACATTATGGGGAAGGGCTCGAGTTGCATCGACTCGCGGCACTCCTGGACGTCTAGCCGCAAAAATCCCGTCCGTTCGGAAGAAGGTTTGGCGCGCCGCGATTGATTGTGCGTAGTTTGCTGGTCCAAGAAGTCATGGTCCATGGGAGACTACTATGAACAGGCTGCAGGGCAGCGACAATCTGACCATCGGGGAAGCGATACTCATAGTGTCGTCACTGCTGGGATTGATGACCATCGTTGTCATTGTGTTCCGGCTTTAATCGCGGCGTCTTGCACACGAGCCAATTTTCGATCGAGACGCACTTTGAGCCGCCCGTGACGCTCGGCTGTCAGCGGATAGCGCCACATTATCGGCACGGCCATGAGATGGATCGCAGCTGGGATGATGGTATAGAGCATGGTCAGCCAGAACAGCGACGATTCAGAGTTGCCTTGTGGAGTGCCTGACAGAGCGACGTCCGCTGTTGGATCGAAGTTGACAAATGCAACCGCGGCGAGAGCGAACGCGCCGCCCAAGGCATACGCCCCCTTCCTGAGAAACCCCCACACCGCAAAATAGAGCCCCGCGCGGTACTCGCCGGTGCGGGCCGTATCGATGTCCACCGCATCCGCGGCCATCGATGCGGCAAGAGCCAGCAAGGCGGCAACAGACGAGCCCTTCAGAGTCATGACGAGGAGGAACAAGCCGAACTCTCCGGCGGGTACGAATGGCAGCACGGACGCCCAGATCGAGTACCACACAATGCAGGCAATGAAAGTCTGGTGTTTGCTGAAACGCCTGGAGACGCGCATCCAGGGTGAGACGCCAATTACGGAGGCCGTGTAGTACACGAGCACGTATACGGGATAGAGCTCACCAACCCGCACCACGTGCTTGACGAAAAAGTAGGACATTGCCGCGACCAGTGCGATGCCGAAGGTGGTGATGACATACGTGACCACAATGCGCATGTACGGGCCATTGCGTCGCATTGCCCGTATCGTCGCCTTCACGTCGAAGCGCTTGGCCGCCATGTTTTGCTGTTTCGCTTCGGGCGTGAACACAACCGCGAGCAGCACGGTTGCAGGTATCGTGACCATGACGAACATCGTCAGCCAACGCAGAATCACGTCGATATTGCCGGCACGGGCTTTCATGATCTGCTGGAACTCGCTGGTGAAGTTGCCGAGCAGATCGGCTATGTCGCCCGTTGACGCCGAAATATAGATGGCGAGCGCCGCAACCAGGGGCAGCAGATTGAAAGACAGGTTCCCGGCGAAGTGGAACTGTTCCCGCCGGCCGCTGATGTGGGTGCGGGTCTCGTAGTCGGTAGACAACTCCGCGCCCCACGCGTAATAAGGCAGGGCGATAAAAGTGTAGGCTAGGTAGAGCAACACGATCCAGGTGCCAAAGTACCAGATGGTTGGCGATTCCGGCGGCAGGAACAGCATGTACAGCGATAGCAACAGCAACGGCGCACCGCCCACGACCCAGGGTTTTCGTCGTCCCCAGCGACTGCGGGTGCGGTCCGACAAGGCGCCAATGAGTGGATCGGTAAACGCGTCTGAAAGTCGCGCGGCGAAAATGACGGCGCTCATCGCGTACAGGCTGATCCCGAGTTCGGCGTAAAACGGCAATACGTACAGGTTGACCGGGAGCAGCGCCATCGACACCGGCAGATACAGCGATCCGTAACACAGGATGCGCGCTTCACTGATCTTGCCCGTGACCTGCATCTGTTAGGCCCGGAACCTATGACTGGCTCAAATTAGCTACGCTATCGAGCTGAGTGTAAATCCTGGATAGCCATCTGCGGCAATCTCATTGCACTTCGCCTTGTAATCGGGATATCCCAGGTAAGGCATGAACACGCGCGGTTTGCCCGGAATGTTTGCACCGAGGTACCACGAGTTGCATCCCAACAGTAAGGTTTCGGACGCCACTTCGTTGGTATGGTCGACCCAATCGTCCTCGGCAGACGCCGTGGCCTCAATGGTGTTCAGGCCTGACTGCTGCACATAGCGGATCGCATCGGCAATCCACTCCACGTGTTGCTCGATGCCGGTAATCATATTCGTGAGCACCGACGGGCTGCCGGCATTGGCGATGATGAACATGTTGGGAAAGCCAGCGGTCTGCAGGCCAAGCATGGTGCGCGGGCCGGCCGCCCATTTTTCCTTAAGGGTCAAACCATCGCGGCCGCGAATATCAACACGATCCAGGGAACCCGTCATGGCATCAAATCCGGTGGCATAGACGATCACATCGAAATCCCAGCTCGCGCCACCCACATTGAGTCCCGTCGGAGTGAATTCGGATATCGGCGTTTCGCTGATGTCCACCAACGTCACGTTATCGCGGTTATAGGTTTCGAAATAATTGGTGTCGGCGCAGATTCGTTTACACCCGATCATCGTTTTGGGTGTGAGCAATTGAGCAGTTTTCGCATCGTTAACCTTGCTGCGGATCTTGTCGCGCACGAAATCGGAAACGACGTTGTTAGCCTGTTGGTCCGTCAGCAGATCTGCAAGCGTGCCGTAGAAGAACAGGCCGCCCATCTGCCAGCGCTCCTCGAGGCAGGCTGTGAGTTCTTCGGCTGACATTTCGGCATAGTTTTTCTCGTTCATGTTGATGTCCCAGGCAACGAGAGATTCCTGTCCGCGATCCCGAAACGCCTTGTAGTCAGCCTTCACAGACTTTGCGTATTCCTGATCCAGCGGCCCGTTGTAGGCTGGCGCCGAAAAATTCGGGGTGCGCTGAAACACGGTAAGGTGTTCGCACTCCCCCGCAATCATGGGGATTGCCTGCACCGCGGACGATCCGGTACCAATTATGCCCACGCTCTTGCCACGGAAATCCACGCCTTCGTGAGGCCACTGTCCTGTGTGAAATACGTCGCCCTGAAACGAGTCGTCGCCTTTGAAGTGCGGCTTGTTTGCCGCTGACAGGCAGCCCGTCGCCATGATGCAGTAGCGCGCAACGATCTCGTCGCCATTGTCCAGGGTCAGGGTCCACATGCCTGTGTCGTCATCGTAGAAGCTGGCGACCACTTTGGTGTTGTATTGAATGTCCCGGTCGAGATCAAATCGCTCGACGACGTGATCGACATACTCGAGAATTTCGCCCTGCGGCGCGTATTTTTCGCGCCAATCCCACTCCTGCTGCAGATTTTCGTCGAACTGGTAGGAGTACTGCATGCTCGGAATGTCGACGCGCGCGCCCGGGTAGCGGTTCCAATACCAGGTGCCTCCGGGGCCAGCGCCGGTTTCGAATACACGGGCGGTCAGACCCAATTCATCGCGCAGCTTGTGCAGCGAGTACAAACCGGCAAATCCGGCACCGATGATCGCAACATCAAATTCAGACGTATTCGTCGGCATCAGCTTCCCTCTGTGTAATTCAGCTTGGTCGAGAGTATATCTAAATCGAACCCTTGCGCATGGAGCGGCCTCCTAGCGTTCCACCACGCCTCTGGTAAGCTCAATGTCTCATATGCAACGGAACCGGAGCATGAGTCAAGCCAGAGCTTATGAAGTGATGAATACCTACCTCACACAGGTACTAGGCGAACGCCGCTACGAACTGATCGAGGAATTTGCCGCGCCGGATATGGTGGACCATACGCAACCCAACCGTGGACCGGCAGCCCTCGACGCCCACGCCCGCGGATTCTGCGACAACATCCGCGATTTCGAAATTGAGGTAGTCCGCATCATCGCCACCGACGACACTGCCGTGGGCCTGTGGCGCTGGCGAGGGGACCCGCTACAGCCGCATGGCTATTCCGCGTCTGGCGAACCCGTATCGCCACGCTTCATCGCCAGCATTTTCACGCTGGAAAACGGCATGCTGGTGGATTATCGTGCCTTCGTCGATGCCGTGGACGTTCTTTCCCAGATCGCGGACAGCCCGGCTTAAGCGCGATGCAAGTAGAACGCCTGTCTGCGCCGCTCGGCGCGATCGTCGAAGGTGTGGACGTCCGCACGGTGGACGACGCCACCTGGAAAACATTGAACGAGCTTTTCTGCGAACACCATGTGCTGGTGTTTCCCGGACAGACGCTCACGCCGCAGGAGCACATGGAATTCGGGCGGCGTTGGGGCGAACTGGTGCGCCACCCTTATGCCGGGCTCGACGATTACCCGGAGATCATCGAACTTACCAACCACGGCAAACGCAAGGACGTGAACCAGCACTGGCATTCGGATATGACGTACAACGAAAGCCCGCCTAAGCTTACGATGCTATACGCACTCGCAGCTCCTGAGTTCGGCGGCGATACCGCTTTTGCCAACCAACATCTGGCCTATGACGCGCTTTCCAACGGCATGCGCTCGGTAGTCGACGGGCTGCGGGCGATCCACAGCGCTGAAGGTTTAGCCGATTTATACGGTGCCGACGCCAAAGCCGCGCCACGCGCCATGCACCCGGTTGTGCGCACCCATGACGAGAATGGCAAACGCGCCCTGTACGTGTGTCAGGCGTTTACGCAGAGATTCGAAGGCTGGTCACGCGAAGAAAGCCGCAGCGTTCTCGACTATCTATATCGGCACGCCATCCGGCCTGAATTCCAGGCTCGACAAACGTGGCGCTCCGGCGACCTAGCCATGTGGGACAATCGCTCGGTCCTGCACTTCGCGGTGCACGACCACGGCGACGAGGACCGGGTCATCCACCGCCTGCAGGTCGCTGGTCCCTGCCCGGCCTGAGGTACGCTAACGTGTCTGATTTCGAAATCCGCCCGGCCAGCCAAGCAGAAATGGGCCAGCTCGGCAATCTGACCAGTTACGTGTATGGCGGCGCGTTCGGCGACGGCGAGGACAACATATCTGCCACGTCGAATCGGCCGGAATGGACTCTGTGTGCATTCGACGGGGACAAAATGGTGGCGAGTTACGGCACCATACCGTTCACCATGCGCGCCAATGGCAAGTCCATGGCCATGGCTGGCGTAAGTATCGTGGGTACTCTGCCCGAATACCGGCGCCGCGGATTGCTGCGCCAGATCACCGAGCGCTCATTCAAAAACATGCGCGCAACGGGCCAGACCGTGGCCGCGCTGTGGGCGTCGCAAGCGGCGATTTACCAGCGCTATGGCTACAGCCTGTGTTCCGTGCAACGGCGCTACGAGCTGGACACGGTGGATGCCAATCTGCTCGAGCCCGCAAATCCGGACTACCGCGTAACGCGCACGACCGCTGCAGAATCATTCGCCACCCTGAAAGACCTTTACCGGCAGTTCGTTGGTGACCGCACGCTTTACCTACATCGCAGTTCGCTGCTGTGGCAGGCGAATGCGCTCGCCGATCGCGAACCGGACGGTCCGGTGCACACGGCTGTGTGCAGCAACTCGAACGGCGAGCCGGCCGGATATGTGATTTACACACTGCGCGCCGGTCGCGTCGATCATCCTGCCCGTGCTCAGGAGATCGTCGTGCGTGACCTTGTCTGGCTGGATATCGACGCCTGTCGTGCGTTGTGGGCTTTTCTGGCCAAGCACGATCTGGTCGGACGCATCGTGTGGGAAAACGCGCCGTCCGATGATCCGGCTGTGGAGTTGTTCAACGAGCCGAGAATGCTCATGGCGCGTGATCAGGAAGGCGTTTACTTCCGTGTCATCGACGTACCTGGCGCATTGTCCGGACGCGGCTATGACTGCGACGGCGAGATCACCATCAGTGTCGGGCCGGATCGGGAAGCGCCCTGGAATGAAGGCGCGTGGCGTATGACCGTCGCTGGCGGTGAGGCTCAGGTGGAGGCCGTGTCATCCGGCGCAGATGTCACGTTCAATATCAAATCGTTGTCCAGCGCCTTCAGCGGCCATCGGCGGGTAAGTCAGCTCGCCAATTGGGGATTGGTCAGTGGCAGCGATGACGGTATTCGCCGTGCAGATGCGCTGCTGGCCACCCGGCACGGGCCGCATAGCCCGGACCACTTCTAGTGGCCCACTAGGCGAGCGGTGGCAGCCTGGGACATTATCATCGTCGGCGCGGGCAGCGCCGGCTGCGCCATTGCCGCCCGTGCCAGTGAAGATCCGAATCGGAGCGTGCTGCTGATCGAGGCCGGACGCGACTATCCGGACATCGCCGCTACACCGTTCGACCTCGTAAACAGCCATAACAACTCCTATACAGATCACGACTGGGCGCTGCAGTACGAACCCGTCAGAGGCCGCGCGGCAGCTTTCCCGCGAGGCCGCGTGGTGGGCGGCTCGAGCGCGGTGAACACCACGATCGCCCTGCGCAGCATTCCTGAGGACCATGAAGAGTGGGCAGACGCCGGCAACTCGGACTGGGCATGGGACAAAGTGTTGCCGGCCTACAAACGTATGGAACGAGATCTGGACTATGGCGACGCGCCGTACCACGGCGACGCCGGTCCGATCAGTATTCGGCGCTATCCACACGAGGAACTACTGCCCGCGCACCAGGCCTTCCTCGAGCGCGCCGGGGAGCTCGGCTATCCGGATTGCCCCGATGCCAACGCGCCGGACAGCTGGGGCAGCGGACCGCAGCCTATGAACAAACTCGGCCGGTTAAGAGTCTCCTGCGCCGTGGGTTATCTCGCGCCTGCGCGGATCAGGCCGAACCTCACCATCCGGCCGAATACCATGGTTCATCGCTTGATCTGCGAAGGCGGTCGCTGCGTTGGGGTCGAAGCGGCGCAGGAGGGTTCAATCCGCGAGGAACGGGCAAGCCTGGTGGTCCTGTGCACCGGCGCGATCATGTCGCCGTCCGTGCTCATGCGCTCGGGCATTGGCCCGGCAAGTGAAATCGAGCGCCATGGAATTGATGTGCTCGCGGACGCCCCCGGTGTCGGTCAGAACCTGTGCGACCATCCCGCACTGTCGGTGGTCTGTTCGGTGCGGGACGGGATCCGTATCGATTTCGACGAGCCGATCATCCAGACCATCCTGCGATACACCGCGGCCGGTTCGGAAAAACGCAACGACCTGCAGATAGAGCAGATCAGTTTTACCGGCAAGCGCGACGGTCCCGCGCTGTTCGCCATCGCCGCGGTTCTCGAATACCAGTACGGCCGCGGCGAATTGCGCCTGGCTTCCGCCGACCCGCATGCCGCACCGTTGATCGACAACCGTTTCTGCGAAGACGAGCGCGATGCGACTAGATTGGTGAGCTGCCTACGGGATGCGTTGGCCTTCACCACCACGGGTGCCCTGGCTGAGATGATTCAATCCATCACCTTTCCCGACCCGAAACGTCCGGCAGACGATGACGCGTTGAAGGCGCTGGTGCGCAGGTTTTCCGGAAGCGGGTTTCATCCATCCGGCACCGTAAAAATGGGTCCAGCGAGTGACCCCCTGGCGGTGGTGGACCAGCATGGCTGCTGTCATTTCCAGGACGGTCTGGTGGTGGCGGACGCCTCGATTCTGCCCTTTGTACCCAGAGCCAATACCAACCTGTCCGCCATCTTAGTGGGCGAGATGATTGGTGAGTGGCTACGCACGAACCCCGGCTGTTACGGCCTCTAAGGAAAACATTCAAATGGCCGATCTGAGCATCAGAAACGTGTCCGTTCTCGACGGCACCGGTGGCGAGCCCTTCTCTGCCGATGTGGTTGTGGAAGGCGGGCGCATCAGCAGTGTGGAGCCGACACTACGTGGCGTGCCGGCGGCTCGTGAGATAGACGGTAGCGGCCTCACATTGGCGCCAGGGTTCATCGACACCCACGCTCACGACGACGGCGCCTTCTTCCGCCACCCGGGTATGGAATTCAAGCTGGCACAAGGCGTGACTACAGTAGTCAGCGGCAACTGCGGATTTTCCGCGATCCCGGCTGATCCGGACCAGGACAGCGTGGCCGCCAGTGGCGGCATCCTGGCGGGCCTGGCCGGTGACTTTACGGACCTGGAAGAATACTTCCAGGCAGTGCTCGAAGGTAAACCGGCCATCAATAATATGATGCTGGTCGGTCACAACACGGTGCGAACACTGGTGATGGGCATGGATCAGCGCTCGCCGACCGCCACCGAACTGAACGCCATGCGCGATCATGTCGCTCGCGCCATCGAGCAAGGCGCCTGTGGTTTCTCTACCGGACTGATCTACCGTCCGGGGCGCTGGTCGGAGACGGACGAGGTGATCGAGCTCGCACGGGAAGCTAAGCCGTTTGAGGCCCTCTATACCACCCACATGCGCAACGAGGCTGACCGACTGCTGGAGGCCGTGGACGAGACTCTGCGCATCGGTCGGGAAGCAGGCGTGCATGCGCATATTTCTCATCATAAAGCCGCCGGCAAGCAGAACTGGGGCAGAGTCGCAGACTCATTGGCGAAAGTGGACCAGGCCCTCGCCGCCGGACAGCGGGTCACCCTGGACGTCTACCCCTACACCGCAGGCAGCGGCCGAATGATCGAATACTTCAACCTCGATCGGATCAGCCGTGATCTGGCCGAGGTGATTCGCATCGCCAGCTGCCCTGCCTTCCGCGAGTATGAGGGACGCATGCTAGTAGACGTTGCGGCGGAGGAAGGCATTGACGTCACCGATGCCGTGAGCAAGATCCTCACCGCGCCTCAAGGCGATCGGACTATTTGCATTCAATTCATCATCGACGAGACGGACGTGGAAACGAACCTGGCCCACGCCGACATGATGGTGGGCTCGGACGGCATCCCCAATCTTTCCGGTAAACCGCACCCGCGATTGTTCGGCACCTTTCCGCGGGTGCTGGGTCACTACGTACGTGAGCGGGGTATTCTCGCCCTGCCGGAAGCAGTGCGACGCATGACATCGCTGTCAGCCGAGACCTTCGGCATGACCGAACGCGGACAGATCCGCGAAGGTTATTGGGCCGACCTGGTACTGTTCGATCCCCGCACGATCCTCGACGAAGCCACTTACGACGCGCCCCACACCGAGCCAGCCGGTATTCGCCTGGTGGTCGTCAATGGCGCAGTGGCTTACGAACGCTGGGACGCACAACAGCCCGGTACTCATCTGGCATCAGGCAGCGGACAGATGCTGCGTTACCGTCGGGAGGCGTTTAACTAGCGACGCGCGCCAATGAACAACTAATTGAGGGGGAGCATACGCATGCAGGAACAGGAACTACTAGCCGCCATCGAGGATCTGATACCTACGGTCGCGGCACACGCTGCTCAGGCGGAACGTGACCGCAAACCAGTAGACGAGGTTATGCAGGCAATCGCTGATACCGGTGTTTACAAATATTTCGTGCCCAAACGTTTCGGCGGCTTTGAATTCGGCATGGAAACGTTCATGAAAATCGGCATGGCTCTAGGCGAAGGGTGCGTCTCCACGGGCTGGGTGACCACGTTCTGTATCGAGCACAACTGGCTGATGTCGCTTTACAACCAGCAGGCTCAGGAACAGATCTTTGGCCAGCAACCCTACATCATCGCACCGGGGACGCTGGCGCCAAAAGGCGTGGCGACACCCGTGGAAGGCGGCTATCGGGTGACCGGGCGTTGGGAATGGGGAACCGGCGTCATGCATGCCGATTGGGCGTTACTGGGCGCTCTGACGCCCGTCGCCGGCACTGACAAGATGGATTTGTGCATGTTCGTCGTGCCCATGGAGCAGGTGGAGATCATAGACACCTGGCAGATCGCCGGCATGGCCGGTACCGGCAGCAATGACGTCGCGGTGGAAGACGTGTTTGTGGAAGACCACATGATGGCCAGCGTCACCCAAATGCGCCTGGGCGAAACTGCGGGCTCCAGATGGTTGGATTCGTACCTGTACAAAATGCCGATGATGGCGGTATTGGGGTTGACCGCAGCATCGCCGATGGTAGGCGCTGCCCGGCGCGCGGTGGAGCTGTTCCGCGAGCGAATGGAGGAGCGCATGGTGTATGGCACCACCACCGCCCAGGGCGATAAGCCCGTGTCCCAGCATCGTCTCGGGCAGATCGCAGTGGATGCACGCAACGCGGAAATTCTGTTGATGCAACTGGCCCGGGAAACCGAAGAATGGGGCCGCAGCGGCACCGTGTGCCCGGAACAGGAGCGGGCCGCCATGCGCGTGCGTATCGGCGACGTGGTTCGCAAATCCCGGAATGTCGTGCGCGACGTGGTGGAAGCCAGCGGCGCCCACGCGCACTTCCTCGATAATCCCCTGCAGCGCATGCTGCGGGACCTCCACGCGGGTTCGTGCCACACGGTTTTCGACCTAGACATCAGCTGCGAACAATACGGTCGTTCCCTGCTGGGCCTGGAGCCCACGATGCCCGTGTAGTGACCTCCGCACGTACTGAAATGCAGATGCCCGCTGCATTTTAGACACCAGTCGTGAGAAGATTGGCGGATGGCATCAAGTAATGGCGCCGCCATGGAAAAAACAAGCTGAAGATCCTCTTCGTCTCGGGCAATCGGGAAAGACTTCCCGACGCGGTCGTGCCCCTGGGCTTGCTCTACGTTATGGCCAACACGCCCGCTCGGCACGAAAAGCACTTCCTAGACCTTTGTTTCGAACCCGATGCCAATGCTGCGCTTGCCCAGGCAGTCCGCGCGAATACGCCTGAATTGATCGCGATCAGCATGCGCAATATCCAGAACAACGACTACACGGGTCTGTCAGACAATCTCGACTACTATGCGAGTCTGGTGGAGACCTGTAAGCGGAACAGCCGCGCAACCGTCGTTCTGGGCGGGGCTGGTTTCAGTGTCATGCCACGTGACCTGATGGTTCGCCTACAGGCAGATTTTGGTATCGCAGGCGAAGGTGAAAAGGCGTTTCCAAAGTTGCTGGACGCCCTCGAGTTGGGCTCCGGCATGAGTACCGTACCCGCGCTTTACCGTATGGAAGAGGATCGCGAAACCGTCCGCGCGAACGCAAGTCCCGACTTTCTGGATATGACTACTCTCGACGTGCCTGAGCGTAGCGTTATCGATCCACGCTACTTCAGCGAGTACGGCATTGACTCGATCCAGACCAAGCGCGGTTGCCCACTACGCTGCGACTATTGCACATACCCGATCATCGAAGGACGCAAAGGCCGCTTGAGAACTGCCGAGTCCGTAGTTGATGAAATGTTCGCATCGGCCTCGGCGAACCCCAACATTCGCCACTTCTTTATAGTCGATTCTGTTTTCAACTTACCCAAAACACACGCCAAAAACGTGTGCCGAGAACTCATCGCGCGGAACTGGACGATTCCATGGAGTTGCTACGCCAACCCGTTAGGATTCGACCAGGAATTTGCCGACCTCGCGGTTGCGGCCGGCTGCGCAGGCATGGAGGTGGGTTCCGATTCAGGTGTGGACGAGGTGCTCGCGCGCCTGCACAAAGGGTTCACCGTGGATCACATCAGGAACATGCATGAGATCTGCCGCAGTTCGGGGGTTCGGGATTGTCATACGTTTATTCTAGGCACCCAGGGCGAAACCCTGGCTGACGCTCGACGAACCCTCGATTTTCTCGCCAATCTCGACCCGTTCGCCGCGATTATCATGCTCTGGACTGACGACTACGAATCGCTGCACCCCGAACTGCGCAATCAGCGCCTCGCCCTGCGGGGGCAGATTGAGCAACTCCTGGTGGAGATGGCGCCCGCACATCCAACCTGGAGCATGCCGGGCCTGGGCATCAATTTCAGTGAGGATCTGTTCGCAAAACTGCGCAAGGCGGGAATGCACGGTCCGCTGTGGCAACACGTGCGCGGGCCTTTACGCCCGGAGCGGACCCGATCCACGGCTTGACGACCGCCTACGAGAGCCCAGCCATCGCGTCAACGCCTCGTCCTACATCCACCGCAAATGCTTCATCGCCTGCGTAGTGGTAGCCGGAACCTCCAACGGATATCCAGGCATCGATGTTGGAGCGTTTGTTGTCGATGAGCAGTGCCGATTTATTGTCGATATCAAGCCCGAGCCTTTCGATCGCCAGTTTGTTGAGGATTCGCTTGTCGTCCGATCGCTCTTCCCAGGAGGTGACAATCACTTCGCAGTCATCGTGGAACCCACACAGCGGAACGATCACGTCTGAGAAGAGATCTGGATTGACTGTGACGATCGCTTGCGGGAGATGTTTCGACTTGAAAAACGTATAGGTTTTGTCGAAGAACTGTATTCGATTACAGCAATCCGTCATATGAGCGACGACAGAGTCCGCGGATCTATGCAGTCGCGCTGCGATGGTTTCGGCAAATGTGCACGTATCGATCTCGCCTAGACTCCAGCTTGCACCAGGCCCGTCCTCGTCGAAGGTTTCATAGATTTCCATCCATTCCGGGCCACTGCCCCAGATGAAACGCTCATCGCACAGGGTATCTCCGAAATCCCAAAGCAAACATTCGATTTGCGGCATCGTCTCTTTCCGATTGCGATTGTGGCGAACACTACGAAACCGCGGGGCCCCAGTCGAGGGTCGCGGCCCCGACGGAAATGCCCGCGCTACCCGTATAAGTGCACATGGACAGCGTCCCGGGCACCACCCACAATACTGCGATGACAGCATCACCGCGCAGCCAGGAAGACCAGCTCGACGATATGGCCGAAGAGGTGCGCGCCGTACTCCGAACGGAGCACCAGCGTGGCCGGCTGGGGCAGGTGGCGAGTGCCGGGTCCATCCTGGTCGTACTCGCGCTGATCGCCTGGTGGCTCTGGCCCCGGGCCGAGACGACAGTCTGGCAGACCCACGTGGTCGATCACGGCAACATGCTGCTCACCGCCACCGCCACGGGCAATCTCGAGCCGAAGCGCGAAGTCATCGTGGGTGCGGAAATTTCAGGCCTCGTTATCCAGGTCCTGGTCAGCGAAAACGACCGCGTACGCCGCGGCGAAGTACTGGCGCGATTTGATACCGATGAGCTCGAGGTGAATCTGGAACAGGCGGAAGCGCGTCTTGCCCTGGCGGAAGCCTCTGTGGCCGAGAGCGCGGCGACCCTCGAAGAAGCGCGCCTGGACGAGCAGCGCACTCAGGACATCTACACCAGGGGGCTGGCCCCGGAGGCCGATCTCGATCGCGCCCGGGCAGCCCGCGAGCGCGCCCAGGCCAGGTTGCGCTCATCCCAGGCTTCAGTGCGCGAGGCCCTGGCAACCGTTTCAGTGGCGCGCACGCGTTTGAACAAGGCCGTCATCACCTCCCCAATTGACGGCGTCGTGCTGGACCGCAACGTCGAGCCGGGCAATGCGGTGGCCGCCAGCTTTCAGACGCCGTCTTTGTTTCTGCTCGCCGAAGACCTGCGCGAGATGGAACTGCATATCGCCCTCGATGAAGCCGACGTCGCGCTGGTGCAGGCCGGTCAGAGCGCCACGTTTACGGTGGACGCCTGGCCCAACGAGGCTTTCCAGGCCCAGGTTCTGGAGGTGCACCTGTATCCCACCGTCGAGAATAACGTGGTCACCTATACCACGGTTCTCAGCGCCGATAACGCTGACGGCCGCCTGAAGCCCGGCATGACAGCGACAGCAGTCATCACCACAGGCGAACGTCAGGACGTCCTGCGTGTACCCAATCAGGCGCTGCGCTTCAAGCCGCCGCAGAAGAAAGAAAACGTGGGCATTCAGCTGGGCGGGCCGGGAGCCCCAGTCAATAAGGACAATGACGCCGGCAGCACCATCTGGCAGCTACGCGACGGCGAACCCCAACGCGTGCCCATATTGACCAGCCACACGGACGGACGTTTCACGGTCGTGCTGAGTAATGAGCTGGCAGCCGGCGACGAGATCCTGATCGGATTCAGCACCGATGCCCGCGGCGACTAATGCTCTTGTAACCCTAGCCCCGCCAGGCGAGCCACACGCTCCCGCCGTTCTGCAGCTGCGGGACATATACAAGATCTACGGCTCGGGCTCCACGGAAGTCAGGGCGCTTGACGGCGTCAGCCTCAGCATCGGGGCCAGCGAATTCGTCGCCGTTATGGGACCAAGCGGCTCTGGCAAATCCACCTGCATGAACATCCTCGGCTGCCTGGACGTACCCACGACAGGCACATACCGGTTCCGCGGCATGGACGTCAGCAAACTGGAGCGGGACGAACTGGCGCTGCTGCGCCGGCATTTCATGGGCTTTGTGTTCCAGAGCTTCAATCTGCTGCCCCGGGTTGACGCGCTGCGCAACGTCGAGCTGCCTCTGGTGTATCAGGGAGTACCTCGCGCCGAGCGCCGACAACGGGCGCTTGAAGCGCTCGCAGCCGTGGGATTGTCCGATCGCGCGGACGCCACATCCAGCCAACTGTCCGGCGGACAGCAGCAGCGCGTGGCGATTGCTCGAGCCCTGGTCACTGAACCACCGTTGCTACTGGCGGATGAACCTACCGGAAATCTCGACACCGCCACATCCCAGGATCTGATGGAGTTGCTGGTTTCCATCCGTCGTGAACGCAGGCTAACCATCGTCATGGTTACCCACGAGCCAGATATCGCCGCCTATGCCGACCGCGTGCTCAACTTCGTGGACGGCCAGGTAGTCAACGATGGGCCCCCACGCAAGGTACTGGCGTGAACGTCGCCGACACCCTGCGCGTCGCGCTGCACGCCATCGCCCGCAACACGCTGCGCTCGTTCCTGACCGCACTCGGTATCATCATTGGCGTGGCCAGCGTCGTGACTATGGTCCAGCTCGGCCAGTCCGCCACCCTCGCCGTGACCGAACAGATCGCCAGCATCGGATCGAACCTCCTGTTCGTCTCGCCCGGCACTACCCGGCGCGGTCGCGGCGGAATTCGCGCACCAGCGGAACCGTTTGACATGGCGGACGTGCAGGCCATCAACGCCGAAACCGATGGCGTGCGTGTCGCACCAGCAGCGACACGCTCGACCACCGCGGTGTACGGCAACGCCAACCAGACCGTCAGCGTCACTGGCACCACCAACGAGTACTTCGCGGTGCGCAACCACGCCGTGGTACAGGGCAGACGCTTCGAGCAACACGAACTCGATTCAGGCGCTGCGGTGTGCATCATCGGCGCCACTCTGGTCGACGAGCTCTATCTCGGCCAGGACCCACTCGGCACTCTGTTGCGTCTCAACCGCGCAGCCTGCCGCGTGATCGGGGTGCTGGAAACCAAGGGCAGTTCCATGGGCCAGGATCCGGATACGGCGCTGCTCATGCCGATCAAGGCCGCTCAGCGACGCCTGGTCGGCAGCCTCGATGTGCACTCTATCTTCGTGTCCGCCATCGCTGATGGCACCACCCAACGCGCGAAGTCGAACATCGAATCGCTGCTGCGCCAGCGCCGGCACATAGGCCCTGGGCAAGAGGACGACTTCAACGTATTCGATACCCAGGACGTGGTGGAGGCGCTGGAGCAGACCACCGGCACCCTGACCGTCTTCCTGGGCGCCATAGCGGCGGTTTCACTGCTCGTCGGCGGCATCGGCATCATGAACATCATGCTTGTGTCCGTCACCGAGCGGACCCGCGAGATTGGCATCCGGCTGGCCATCGGTGCCCGTATGGGCGACATCCTGAGGCAGTTTCTGGTAGAGGCTGTGGTGCTCTCCACCATCGGCGGCGTGATCGGTTTGGTGTTGGGCACCGTCGGTACCTGGGCGGCGACCGCGCAACTCAGTATGCCGATGGTGCTGTCTCCCGGGATCATGCTGTTGGGATTCTCGTTCTCGGTATTTATCGGGATCGCCTTCGGCCTGATACCGGCCCGCCAGGCCGCAAGGTTGAACCCAATTGATGCATTGCGCGCGGAATGAAAGGTATAGTGATTTTCAGCCACCAGCGAAGACTTATTTGAAAGCCTACGTCGCCGTCGTTGCCCTGCTCGTGATCGTCTTCGGATCGATTGCCGGCTATCTGTACCAGCGATTCAGCGCCTTCGCCAACATGGATTTCACGCCGCCCCCGGTCACGATCGCAGCGTCGACAGCGATGCTGGAAACCTGGGACGAGACCCTGAATGCCGTGGGTACCATCCAGGCGCGTAGAGGTGTGGACCTCACATCAGAAACCAGCGGCGAAATCACACAAATCCTGTTTGATTCAGGTGATCAAGTCTCCGCCAATCAGCCGCTGCTGGTGTTGAACGATGAAGTCGAGCAGGCGAGTCGCGCCAACCAGCAGGCAAGTCTGCAGCTGGCCCAGATATTGTTTGCACGCGATCGGGCATTAATCGAGCAGAAGTCTATTCCCCAGACGCAGTACGACCGTTCGCGAGCCGACCTGGAGCGCGCTCGAGCACAGCTCGCCGAAACCCAGGCGCGCCTGGCGAACAAGCGTATAGAAGCGCCCTTTGCAGGCACCGTCGGCATCCGCAGAGTCGATGTGGGAGACTACCTGTCGCCTGGCACGGTAATCGCCACGCTGCAGGACCACACCGAGTTGGAAATCGACTTTACTGTGCCGGCCCGCTATGCGCCTAAGTTGCGCCCAGGGCTTACGGTGACGGTGCAGGTAGACGCATACCCTGAGAGTGTTTTCACAGCCACGATTAAAGCCGTGGATGCCCGCATCGATCCCAATACCCGCAACGTTCTGCTGCGCGCCGCGCTCGAACAGGCGCAAGGCCTGTTGCCAGGTATGTTCGCAGTGCTCGAGGTAGATCTCGGCGAGCAGCATCAGGTGGTGACCATCCCGGAAACAGCCATGACCTACGCGCTGCAGGGCAACACCGTATACGTGGTTGAAGCAATTGAAAACGGCGAATTGACGGCTACCGCCAAGGTCGTGCGCGCCGGAACAGTCCGCGATGGCAGAATCGCCGTGCTCGCTGGCATCAACGCCGGGGATCGCGTGGTGAGTGTCGGGCAGAACAAGCTCTATAGAGGCGTGCGGGTCGTAGTGGACGAGGAATTAGAGCTGTAATGGCAAGCTTCACCGACATCTTTGTGCGCAGGCCCGTGCTGGCGTTGGTGGTGAGCGCGGCAATGCTCCTGTTGGGTCTGCAGGCCGCCTCGCAGCTGACATTGCGCGAGTATCCGGAAGTCGAGAAGAGCGTGATCTACGTCACCGCCGTATATCCCGGCGCCAGCGCGGAAACCGTTCAAGGCTTTGTCACCACGCCCATACAGCGACGCATCGCCTCGGCCAAAGGGGTCGAATATGTCACTTCGCAAAGCGATCCCGGCATTGCCGAAATAAAAGCATGGGTGCGGCTCGGCGAAAACTCCACCGATGTGCTGGGAGAAGTGATTACCAAGGTCAACGAAGCGCGATTCGAGCTGCCGCGCGAAGTCGAAGACCCGGTGGTGACTAACCGGACCGGCGACGACGCCATGATGTACATGGCCTTGATGAGCGAGGAAATGTCCGTCCAACAACGAGCCGACTATGCCATGCGCTCCATCCAGCCGGTGCTCAGCACCATTGAAGGTGTCGGCGAGGCGCGAATTCTGGGCAGTGGCATGTTTGCCCTGCGCATATGGCTGAACCCCGCCAAAATGGCTGCTTTTGGGGTGACCGCCACTGACGTCAACGACGCCATACGGAGGGACAATTTTATTTCTGCTGCGGGAACCACACGCGGCGAGTTGGTCCGCGCCAGCGTCGATGCGGAAACCGACGTGCAGGATCCGGAGAAGTTTGCCGCGATTGTCGTACGGCAGGATGGCGACCAGCGCATAAGGCTGGGCGATATCGCGACCATAGAACTCGCCAGCGACACCTACGAATCCGCGGTGTACTCCAGCGGCAAAGAAGCGGTATTCATCGCCATCACCGAAGCACCCGGAGCCAACCCGCTACAGATGGCAGCGAGGGTCAAACTGAAGGTGAAAGAGCTGAATACACAGCTACCCGCCGACATGTCGATCTTCATGGACTCCGATCTTTCCAGGTATATAGGCGAAGCATTGAAGGAAGTGGTGCAGACCCTGGTTGAAGCGTCTGTCATCGTGGTTCTGGTCATTCTTCTGTTTCTTGGCTCGTTAAGGGTTGTGGCCATACCCATCGTGGCAATACCGCTGTCGTTGATCAGCGTGCTGTTTCTGATCTGGACCATGGACTTTTCCATCAATCTTCTGACCCTGCTGGCCATGGTCATCGCCATAGGTCTGGTTGTAGATGACGCCATCGTGGTAGTGGAGAACGTCCATCGGCACATAGAAAATGGTGAGCAACCGATCACCGCAGCGCTGTTTGGCGCCCGGCAAGTCGCGCTGCCGGTCGTTGCGATGACATTAACCCTGGTAGCGGTGTATCTGCCCATCGGCTTCCTCGGCGGTTTGACGGGTGTACTGTTCAGCGAGTTCGCCTTGACCCTCGCCGGGGCGGTGGTCGTGTCGGGCATTGTCGCGCTGGTGCTGAGCCCCATGATGTGCGCCTATTTGCTCAAAGACCACTCTCACCAGGGTGCGACGGCAAACTGGCTGGACGCCCGCTTCAATCAACTGCACAAGCGCTACGAGAAGTTGCTGGCCTACTCGCTGGACAATCGCGGCGCAGTGATGCTGTTCGCCTTCGTGGTTTTCTTGAGTCTTCCGGTGTTCTACCAGTTGGCGCAGAAGGAGCTGGCACCTGCGGAAGACAGCGGCAACATATTCGCCATTGCTACGCCCCCGGACTACGGCAGCCTCGAGTACACGACCTATTTCCTCGACGAAATGGTCGCAGCGTGGCGCACAGTGCCGGAAGTGACTCATTCGTGGCAGGTCAACGAACCTACGTCGGTATTCGGAGGCCTCGAGCTGAAGCCCTGGTCCGAACGCGAGCGAACCCTCGAAGAGGTGCGTCAGGAGATTCAACAGAAATACAGCCAGATAAGTGGCTTGGAAGTGTTCACCTTCGCCGGCGGTGGATTGCCAGGGGCGGAAAGAGGCCTACCGGTGCAGTTCGTCATCTCAGCGAATGTGAACTACGAAGAGTTGGATCGGGTCGCAGAAGAGATTCTTCTCAAAGCCAGGCAGTCTGGCGTGTTTGCGTTTGTTAACAAAGATCTGCGCTACTCACGGCCGGAGGTGGGTGTGAGTATCGATCGACCTCTCGCTGCTCGACTCGGGATTTCTATGGAGGATATCGGCGAGACCCTGCAGGTCATGCTCGGCGAGGCCGAGACCAATCGTTTCAGCATGGAAGGGCGCAGCTACAAAGTCATTCCACAGGCAGACCGCGGCTTCAGGCTGACCAAGGAGTGGCTGGAACGCTACTATTTACGCACCGCAAATGGCTCGTTAGTTCCTTTGAGCACCGTCATAACCTTGAAGCAGACAGTTCAGCCAAACACGCTCAAGCAGTACCAGCAACTCAACAGCGCCACCGTGCAAGGATTGGTGTTGCCACCCAATTCACTTGGAGATGGTCTCGCATTTCTCGAGCAGGCGCTGTCCGAAGTGGCGCCTGTGGGATATCGCGTGGGTTACGAAGGAGAATCCAGGCGTTTCATACAGGAAAGCCAAGGCTTTCTTCTGCTGTTTGCCACGTCTCTAGTATTTATCTACCTGGTGCTCTCAGCGCAGTTCAACAGCTTCCGGGATCCGTTCATTGTGCTGATCAGTGTCCCGCTGTCGATTTTCGGCGCCCTGGTGCCGCTGGCCCTGGGGTTCGCCACGCTCAACATCTATACCCAGGTCGGTTTGTTGACCCTCATCGGTTTGATCAGCAAACACGGCATTCTGATCGTGGACTTTGCAAATCATAGAGTCGTGGAGGGCCTGGATCGTCGAGCCGCGGTACTGGAAGCCGCCGGCCTCCGGCTCCGGCCGATATTGATGACCACTTTTGCGACGGTGTTGGGCGTGGTTCCTTTGCTCACTGCGTTCGGCGCAGGCGCCAATTCGCGGTTCGCCATCGGCCTCATGATCGCCGCTGGCATGCTCGTGGGCACATTGTTTACCCTTTTTGTGTTGCCTGCGTTCTACGTACTCATGGGGAGTGCGCGCCCGGTTCCGGCCGACGTCCCGGCCGAACCGCATAGTGTCGTTACCTGAACCGGCACAGACGCCTCTGAGCTTCGAACATTCAGTAAGCGGAAAAGATACCGCGCGCATTGATTGACACGGTTTCAAACATGTTTGAAACTAGTCGAACCATCCACTGGGGACTGTCAATGACGCCGGAAACTGCTCATCGGATCCTCGATGAAGTCGACTACGAGTTCGAGCGCAATGCGCCACCGAAGTGGTACCCGGACATTCCGAGAATTCCTGCTGCGCGCTACTGCGATCCGGATTTTTATGCGCTGGAGCAGCACGCCTTCCGCAAGTGCTGGGTCACCGTGGGAACAGTTCACGAGTTGCCCGAAGTAGGCAGCTACAAGCTCGTAGACCGATGGAATGGTGCTGCGATTATTGTCGTGCGCGGCGAGGACAAGACCATTCGCGCTTTCTGGAACGCTTGCGCGCATCGGGGGGGCCCGGTACTTACGGGTGCCGACGGCCACTGCGGCATAGAAAGGCATTTGCGCTGCGCTATTCACTCCTGGACCTATGCATTGGATGGCAGTCTTGAGGCTGTGCCAGGCCGACGTGACTTCCACGAGAATCTCGACAAAAGTGTCACTGGCTTGCGCGCGGTACGCTGCGATGTGTGGCGCGGGTTTATATTCGTGAATCTAGACCCGGATCCACCGCCCCTCGCCGAATGGTTGGGACCTGTCGCGGATGAAGCAACGTGGTTCGACGGCCTGCGTAGTATCGGCAGCAGTTCGTTCGTGCTGAAATGCAACTGGAAGCTCGCTATTGAAGCCAACATTGAGGTTTACCACGTTACGACTGTCCATCCTGATACGGTCGCGTTGAGCCTCGATTATCGCGGCTCGGCGGAGGAACTGTATCGGCAGGGTCATAGCCGCATGATAGTGCCGGATAAGGGCTACGATTCGAAAAAAGTTCGACAAGCGGCGCAGGACGACCCGGTCTACGCGCTCATGCGCAACACCAACGTTTCCTATTTGATGTTTCCCAACCATTTGACTCCGGGCGGAGCACGCGCGGATGGCACCGTGAGCATGACCTTGCAGAGCTTCTGGCCGATATCACCCAATCAGACGCTTTCAGAATGGCACATCATGGTGCCGGATTGGGGCGACGCCCCGCCCCCGGCAAACTCCAAGCGCGTGGTAGACAGTTATTCCCAGGTCATGCACGAAGACACCGATTATCTCGAACATGTTCAAAAAGCCATCGAATCCGGGGCGACTTCTGGATTGCTTACCAGCTACCACGAGCGGCGCGTATACCACCATGAAGCGAGCGTAGATCGGATGATTGGTATTGAGAACGTCCCGCAGCATTTGCGTGTGAAACAGATTCTGCCCATCGCAGACGCAGATTGAGTCGCTGACTATGGTTAATCCTTCGGCACAAGCTGGCAATCCTCAAGAGGACATCATTGCCGCCGCGGAGAAGCTGTTGGCCGAGGAGGGGCCCCAGAGAGCTACGGTACGCGCTATTACCCAGCTTGCCGGAGTGAACGTAGGTGCTGTCAACTATCACTTCGGCTCACGCGATGAACTGATGTCCGTCATTTGCGGCAGGCACATGCGAGACTCCAATCAAGATATGCTGGATCGTCTGCAGAGCCTCGACGTTGTTGAAGGCCACGCAAGCGTAAAGCGGATATTTGAGCCTATTGTGCAAACGGCGTTCGCGCTGTGGCTACGCGACGATGTGCTCAGGGGCCTGCGCAATTTCATTTTCGTGGACCGAAGTCTGGTGCACAAACTCGACGTTTCTGAAATGTCTCAAGTATACGAGCATATGCAGGATGCTCTGCGCGACGCGTGCCCCGGCCTGTCGGCCAGAGAAGTGCGCCGGCGATTTCGTTTTGCCATGGGGGCCATCATGCAGGAGGTACGTACCCACGATGAAAATCGCACGTCGCAAGCCAGTGATGCGCTCGTCACAGATTTGCTCGAGTTTGTTGCTGGAGGGTTCGCTCATCACGATGATTCCAGGCACCGCGGTGAGCGTGGGGAGGATTGAAGATGGTCAACTTTGAGCTGCGCTATGCGTTGCGGCAGCCGGAGTCGAAAGGCGATGCTTTTCAACCACGCTACCAGGCTTGCGTAGAGCAATGCGCCTGGGGCGACAGGTTGGGTTTCGGCGCTGTAATGATCTCAGAGCACCATGGCTCTCCTGACGGTTATATGCCTTCGCCGATGGTTCTGGGTGGCGCCATTGCTGCAGTTACAAAACACATGCGCATCAGGATATTGTCTCTCGTTGGCCCGCTGCACAATCCCGTGCGTTTCGCCGAAGATCTGGCAACGCTGGACCTAGTGTCCAACGGTCGGCTCGACCCTTGCATCAGCGGCGGATACGTCGGCTACGAGTTTGAAGCCATGGGCACCTCGCTGGCTAACCGCAGGCAATATATGGACGAGATTGTACCTTTCCTGCACAAAGCGTGGACCGGTAAGCCGTTCGAGTGGAACGGCAAAACCATTCGGGTCACACCGCCTCCCGTGCAGAAGCCCGGGCCGCCCATCTGGATGGGCGGTGCGTCCAAGGCTGCCGCGCGCCGCGCCGCGCGCCATGCCGACGTGTTTCTACCCGCACACGCGGATTTGATGCAGACGTACCGCGAGGAGCTGCACAAGCTCGGCAAACCGCCTAAGGAGCCGCGCGGCCGATCGATACTCGTCTGGTTGGCCGAAGACCCTGACAAGTTCTGGGCAGAGTTCGGTCCGAGCGCGTTGCATGAGAACAATGTATACGGCCGGTGGTATGAAGAGTGGGGGGCCTGGAACGGCTACGAAGTAGAGGAAAACACCGACACGCTGCGCGACACAGGGCGCTATCCAGTATTGACGCCGAATGAGCTCGTTGCACTGATCGAAGAGCGTGGTCGCGACACGACCGTGATGTTCCACCCCATGGCGGGAGGTGCCGAGCCGGAATTGGCCTGGCAGAGCTTGCAATTGATAGAAGATAAAGTGATCCCGGCACTACGGGAAAAAGGGATCGAAACTGGAGGGCGGAAATGAGTGACTACGACATATTGGTAAGGGGTGGCACCGTCATAGATGGCACCATGATCCCGCGCTTTCGCGCAGATATCGGCATCAAGGACGGTAAGGTCGCCAAGATCGGAACGCGCCGGAAGGCTTCTGCAGATCGGATCATCGATGCGGGTGACAACATCGTAGCGCCTGGCTACATCGACATTCATACACATTACGATGCGCAGATTTTGTGGGATCCGTACTGCACGATCTCCGGCTGGCACGGCGTCACATCAGTAGTGTTGGGCAACTGCGGCTTTGGTTTTGCTCCCGTACCGCCGCACCTGCGCGAGCGGGCGATGCTCATGATGACCCGCAATGAAGCCATCGGCTTTGAGACGATGAAAGAGGGGATGCAGTGGGACAAATATGGCTGGGAGACCATGCCGGACTGGTTCGAACACCTCAAGCGCATACCGCTAGGCGTGAACGCCACAGCGCTGGTGCCGCTGAACCCTCTATATGCATATGTGATGGGCGGTATCGACGAAGCCAAGGAGCGGCGCCCGACAGCCCAGGAGAAACAGGAGATGGTTCGCCTCATGTATGAAGCCCTGGACCATGGCGCCTGCGGCTTCTCGTATCAGCGATGCGGTGTGCCCTCTGTTCAGCCGGATTGGGACGGCTCGCCCATGATTACTGACATGTTACCCGACGCAGAGATCATCGAATTCGGCAAAGCGCTGGGGGAGTACGGGCGAGGGTTTATCGAGATGTTTGACGGGGCGCCGTCGGACCACGCGACCGTCGAGGACTTCATGACTTCGCTTGCTCGCGCCAGCAACCGACCAATCGTGCGCAACATATTGCTGGCCAACGATGAGTACCCGAAAAATCATAGAGCCTTTCTGGATTGGCTGAACGAATCGCACGAGGAAGGATTGCAGGTCTTCGGTATGGGCTTCACCGTGCGCTCGCCAACGGTGCTTACGTTCGAAGACTGGAGCCTGTGGGATGGATTTCCTGGCTGGAACAAGGTAATGAACGGCCCTGCAGAACAGCGCGCCGAGCGCATGCGCGACGAGAGCATGCGCGTGCAACTGCGCAGAGAGATGGATACTGGACGTGTCGGCGGCCTTGGCACCAGCGGAAAGCCCGCTGAACTCATCATTAATGACACGGCCGGCTATGGTGAGCTGGACATGTATCTGAACCGCAAGGTTTCCGAGATAGCGGAAGCGGAAGACAAGCACATCGTCGATGTCATTCTCGATGCGGTGTTAGCCTCGGACTTCAAGGTCGAGTTTCGCGGTAACGCCTACGACACGTCAGTAGAAACGACCATGGAAGTATTGAACAATCCGTATGTGGTTCCTGGGATTTCTGATGGTGGCGCTCACACTCACTTTTCCGTGCAAGGCGCATATCCAACCGATCTGCTGGAGTGGCTGGTGCGGGAGGAAGGCGTCATAAGTGCAGAAAAAGCGCACTATGGCTTGAGCCGGCTGCCCGCGCATATGTGCGACCTGGGTGATCGCGGCATCATACGCGAAGGCGCGCCGGCAGACCTGGTTATCTACAATCCCGACACAATTCGGCGCACGCCATCGTGGGATACCTTGGATAAACTTCAGGACATGCCGGCTAACGAGTGGCGGCTGGTGCAACGCGCAGAAGGCTTGAACTACACGCTGGTGAACGGGCAAGTGACCTTCGAAGGGCTGGACTGTACAGGCGCGACACCGGGTGAATTGATGTTGCTTGGGCAGAATTGAGCAATGGCAAAGAAGGCTGGCGCCACTAATGCGGAGGCGGATGCAAAGACCGCTGATCTGGATCAATTGCGCGAGGAGCTTGACCAACTCAGCACGCGACTACAGGAGCTCGAGGCCATACATGCCGTGCGCGAAACGCTACTCGACTATGCGCATTATCATGATCGTGGGCTTTCCAGTGAGCTGGCAGAACTGTTTGAGGAAAATGCAGTATTGGACATCTCCGGGTTTGGCGACGACCTGGACACCTCTATTACCGGACGCGTCGCCATTCGGGAAATGTACGCGCAGATAGATGCACGCTCGGCGGGCCCTCCACCGTACAAGCACGTGATAACCAATCTTCGCATCGAAGTAGACGGGGAACAGGCTGTTGCATCGAGCTACCTGATGGATTGGGGCGGTGTCGCTACAGAGCGTGGTCCCGGCGGTAGCATGTATCGAGAGCGTCTTCAGCGACAACATGACGGGCGCTGGCTCATTAAGCACAAGCGAATCGTGTGTACTACCGAGCTGACCGTAGATGCGGTATCAGCATTGCCGGTTTAGCCGGTGTGCAGCGGACATCACACAGGAGAGGTTGATGGGAGGTAGGCTAGAAGATCGAATCGCGGTGGTCACCGGCGCTGGACGGGGCGTTGGGCGCGCCGTGGCGCATCTATTCGCCCAGCAAGGTGCTAAGGTGATCGTAGCTGACAATGGCAGTGAGGTTGACGGAGACGGCGCGAGTTCTGCGCCCGCGCTGCAGGTGGTCGAAGAAATTCAGGCAGCGGGCGGTACCGCGCTGGCTGACACGGGTGACGTGTCAGACTGGGATCAAGCCGAAGCCCTAATCAACAAGCCGTTAGAGACCTGGGGCGGGCTGGACATCCTGGTCAACATTGCCGGCAATTTCCGCATAAACAATGTCACAAACGTCACGCGCGAAGATTGGGATGCCCTGCGCAGAGTGCACATGGACGGCATGATGTTCACCAGCCGGTTTGCTGCCCGACATTGGGCGAAGGGCACGGGTTACGGTCGTTTGCTGAATATGACGTCTGATTCGGCGATGTCCGGTGTACCGGATACGTTTGCTTATGCGGCTGCTAAATCTGCCGTGGTAGGCATGACGCGCGCAATCGCCAATGCACTGGTGAATTATGGCGTTACGGCAAACTGCCTGACACAGGGATCGATCACGCGGATGGTCGATAGCTACTTTGGTCCCGATGCCGATGGTCGCAAGCGCAGCGAACTCGTCACCCCGGATCAACTTCCTCATCAAGTCGCACCACTGGTAACCTATCTTGCATCGCCTTCAGCGGCTCATATCAGCGGGCGTATCTTCGGCGCCTACGGCTTCAAGTACATCCGCTGGAGTGAGCCACATCACGAGCGTGCGCTGGAAACGGCAGGTGCCTGGGATTTAGACGATCTGTTTGAGAAATTTCCTGAGTCACTGGGCCAGGGCTTGGAGCTCGAGCACGATTTACTGTGGCCGATGGAGACGCTCGAAGAGACTTCAGGCGAGTCTCTGAACAAGGGTCCGGGGCTGGGAGAAACTCGTTGAAACGTAGGTACAAACAGTGAAATTCGGCATTAGCATGTTTCCCACGGACCGCAGCGCCGGACCCGCAGAACTGGCGCAGGCGATAGAAGACTATGGATTCGAGTCATTCTGGGTCTCCGAGCATTCGCATATGCCGCTGAACACGGAATTTCCGCTTGCCGACAGTGTGCCGCGCGACTACGCGAGTATGCTCGACCCGTTTGTCGCGCTGGCCGCGGCGGCAGCCGTTACCAGCAAAATAAAGCTTGGTACCGCTATCTGCCTGGTGCCCCAGCGTGATCCGATCAACTGCGCAAAGGAAGTGTCGAGCCTGGATCTCGTTTCCAACGGCCGCGTATTGTTTGGCATTGGCCCCGGATGGAACGAACCCGAGATGCGCAATCATGGCACCGATCCGTCCAAAAGAATTCAAGTGATGCGAGAACGGATAGAGGCAATGAAAGCCCTGTGGACCAGCGAAGAAGCCGAGTACCACGGCCAGCTTGAAGACTTCGATCCGGTCTGGCAATGGCCCAAGCCCCTGCAGGCACCGCATCCGCCCGTACTCATTGCTGGCGCACACCTGAATGTACTCAAGCGCGTCGTCGCTTATGGGGATGGTTGGATCCCTTTCGTGGTTCCCGCGCACACCGAACAAACTCGAGGCCGTATGACCTCCCTGGCCGAACTCAGAGAATGGGTGCCTAAACTACGCCAGCTTGCCGGAGAAGCCGGCAAGCCAATGCCCGCGATCACGACAGTGGGTATCGTGCCAGACAACCAGTCCTTAGCCATCTTTGAACAACTGGGTGTTGATCGTGTCATTCTCGGGCTTACGCCAGCGCCATTGAAAGACGCGCTGAGGCAACTCGAACAGCATGCTTCCAACGTCGCATCCGCAGGTGGGCGCTTGGGCGACTGATGAACCCGGATAGCGTTACAACAAACTACAACAACGTTGGCACATCGATATTGGAGATGATATACGCCAACGACTATCTCTCGCCTGGAGGTGTTTCCGCAACCAAATCTCTCGCAGAACTCGGCGGGATATCAAGCGGCCAGCAGGTACTCGACGTGGGCAGTGGTCTGGGAGGCGCTGCTTTTTACCTAGCGGAACAACTTGATTGTACTGTTCAAGGTATTGACCTGATGGAGTCCAACGTCGTTAGCGCAAATCGCCGAGCAGACGACAGAGGATTGAAAGGACGAGTGAATTTCGTCTGCGCAGACGCAACATCCCTACCGTTCGAGGACGCCCAATTCGAGGTCGTGTGGGGCCAGGACGCCTGGTGCCACGTTGATGATAAAGCCAGGCTGATTTCCGAGTGCAAGCGTGTCGTCATGGATAACGGAACGTTAATGTTCAGCGACTGGCTGCTTGCTGACCCGGCGGACGTCGCGAACGACGAAATTAAGCGGGTCACGGCCTCGCCCAACATGGGGGATCTTGATACCTATCCAAAGCTACTGGAAGATCAAGGATTCGAATTGGAGAAGTATGTCGAACAGAGTAGCGACTTCATTACGCGCTATCGAGATGTCGTATCGCGGCTACGCGGGATCGAGTCGGAACTTTGCGAACAGTTCGGCAGAAAGGTTTTTGAGATTGTATTGGCCAAACAGGAGTACGTTTTCGATGCATTCGCTAGCGGCTCATTGGTAACCGGATATTTTGTGGCGGTCCATGGTTAGACTCGATAAAGCACATCGACACCTCAACGGTGGTAAAACTAGCCGGCGGGAGCCCATTTACATTTGAACAAGCCAGCTACGAACCCAGGCGCCACGACTCGCGCTGGTGAGATTCCCGCGATCTTCCACAAATCAGGCTACGCCTGGTACGTCGTCGCGCTGCTCACCATCGTCTACGTCTTCAACTTTATCGATCGCAACATCCTGGCGATTCTGGGCCAGTCGATAAAAGATGAACTTGAGATCAGCGATACCGCGTTCGGTTTTCTTGGCGGTATCGCATTCGCTCTCTTCTACACATTTCTCGGCATTCCTATCGCACGGCTGGCAGATAAACACTCACGCGTCACGATCCTATCGGTCTGCCTTGCCATATGGAGTGCAATGACTGCCGTTTGCGGCCTGGCACAAAGTTTCTGGATGCTGCTGCTCGCCCGCATTGGGGTAGCTGTCGGGGAAGCCGGAGGCAGCCCACCATCTCATTCCATCATTTCTGATCTGTTCCCACCGGAAAAGCGCGGTACCGCCCTGGGCATCTACGCGCTGGGTATCCCGATCGGATCGGCCATCGGCTTTCTCGTGGGTGGATGGGTCAATGAGTTCTTCGGCTGGCGCAACGCCTTTTTTGTCATTGGCCTGCCCGGAATCGTGCTTGCTCTGTTCGTGTACCTCACGGTCCGCGAGCCGCCCCGCGGGATGTCGGATCGGAACATCACGGCTACACCGCCCGAGCACCACATCGACAATAACGAAGCACCACCACTCAAAGAAGTGCTGGCACATCTATGGTCGCTGCGCAGCTTTCGCTATCTCTCCATCGCCGGTGCGCTGCACGCATTCGTCGGCAACGGCGTCGGTCTATATATCCCAATGATGTTCGAAAGAACTCACGGCCTGGGCACCGGTGAGATTGGCACCTGGCTCTTTGGATTAGGCATGTTCGGCATGCTGGGTACGTTCGGTGGCGGCTATCTTTGCGACAAACTCGGCGCAAGAGACGAGCGTTGGTATATGTGGTTACCGGGTGTCGCCACCCTCGCCCACGTACCTTTCGCCTGTTTCACCTATTTATGGGGAGAGCCCCGCCTGGCATTAATGGTCTATGCAATTCCCTACGTGCTGGGCCACTGTTACCTGGCGCCGACATTCGCTATGACTCAGGGACTCGTGCACGTGCGCATGCGCGCGCTCGCGGCGAGCATTCTATTGTTCGTACTCAATATCATCGGGCTCGGCCTTGGCCCGCAGATTACCGGCCTGATGAGCGATGGTCTGAATATGTTCACGTCTTTAGGCGTGGACTCCCTGCGCTGGGCCATGGTTCTGGTGCTGATATTCAATGTGATATCCGCACTTCTCTACCTTCGCGCTGGACGTTTTCTGGTGGGGGATCTGGATCGAGTTCGGCGCTCCGCGGCGTGACCTGAAGGCCGAACTCGATGATCTCCTTAGTAGGAATGCACAGGCAAGGTCCGCGGCGGCACAGTGTTTTCGTCGGATACAACGATCACCACCCGATCCAACTCTCCGTTGTAGATGAACGGATCTTCATACATTTTCGACACCTGGGT